>VFQS010000537.1_pt1 | contig 41181 bp, 36 predicted proteins | sample 3512361 | NCBI WGS metagenome assembly VFQS01 (sample SAMN10412375, study PRJNA504923) | tailings metagenome | isolation source: Relicate 1 Philex TSF3 active mining | place: Philippines
TTTTAGTCCGGTGCTACCGGCCGATCCGTGGCCCCTTTTATTCCCGGTGTTCTCACCTCAGCCCGGCCGTGGCGCTTCAGGGCTTTGCGCATGAACCGCAAAGCTGCGGATTTGTCTCGGGTTTTAGTGACATAGCTTTCCAGCACCTCGCCCTCGTGATCCACGGCACGCCAGAGGTAATGCATCTCGCCGTTGATCTTGACGTAGACCTCATCGAGATGCCACCGCCAGTGTCGGAAGCCCTTCATCCGGCTGACCCGCTTACGCCGGATGTCCGCCGCGAACATCGGGCCGAACCGGTTCCACCAGAGGCGAACGGTTTCATGACAGATGTCGATACCACGTTCGAACAGCAGATCCTCGACGTTCCGCAGCGACAGTGGAAAGCGGATGTACATCATCACCACGAGGCGGATGACCTCGGGTGACGAGTGGAAATACCGGAATGGATTGGCGGGCTTGCGGGGGCGGGGCATGGCCTCATCCTACGCGTCCGCCCTTTCAATCACTAGCGGTGCAATCCCTTTGACAATGCCACCCGGACAGACCGAGCCGAGCCTCCGGATTGCCGAGGAGCTTGGCGATACCTTCTGCCTCGGCCTCTTTCGCAAATTTGGGGCAGGTATCGCCGACGACAATGACCAAGTTCCTCGTATCGAACTCGAGAGCCGCATCCACCGCATGGCGTCCCAAGCGCTTTGAAGAAAATTCGACGTCAAGCTTGGGCCCTTCAAAACGGCGGGCCATGCCGGCCGCCATGATGGCTATGCAAAGCCGGTCGCTCACGGATGGGGGTGCAATGCTTCATAAGCGCCGACCACTTCCGATAGTATCGATAAGGCCAAGACTTCCGGCGTGCGCGCTCGAGGCACAAGCCCCACGGGGCTGTTGATGCGGACCAGGGCTGTATCGTCCCAGCCATTGGCGCGCAGCGACTCAAGCCGTCGCGCGCGCGCCTGAGCCCCGCCCTGGCAACCGATGTAGAAGGCCGACGTGTGAAGGGCCCACGCGAGAAGGCGATGCTCCCATTCATGATCGTGAAACAGGAGAAGAACCGCCGTCCAGGGATCTGCTGAAATCCCGGTGGGGACCGTATTCAAGGAAAAATGCTGACCGGCCACGTGCCATTCGACCTCGACGCCTGTTGCCTTGGCCTGCCGTTGCAGCGCCTCACACTCCGCTCCAGTTCCCACGACAAGTAACCGGAGCCGCGGAATGTAGCGTCTCATGCGCAAGAAATGGCGATCGTCGGCGGCCGGAACAGCTAAAGACAGCGCGGTCGCCCGGCGTGCGTCGAGATCGGCGACGCACTTCGACAGATGTTGCATTTGCGGAGCGGGATCAATCAGAATGTCGAGGCCTGACCCGCAAGGGAGACGAAAGTCGATGAAAGGCGATCCTTTTCCGTAGCGCAGCAATTTTATGATCCCGTCGCGCGCGGAAATTTTCGCCTGGCCCGCCAGTTCATTCTGCAGACAATTGTCGGCCAAGTCCCCTACCAGCGTACCATCGCGGCCGATGGCGAGTTGCGCGCCGCACCGACGCGAGAAGCTGCCGTCGATCCCTATGATTGTGCACAAGGCGGCCGGTGCGTCTGCCGCATAAACGAGGGCTGCGTGGTCGGAAGACATCATTCCTTTCCTGCATTCTTCGCTGGCCGTGCGATTTTGGAGGAGCTTGCACTCGAAACCGGGACCGACCTTTCAAGCGACAACATTTGTCGTCGCATTCCGTCAACTCGCCAGGATTTTGGCAACGGGCAGAGTGCGCAAACGCGGGCCGCCGGCATCCGCGATCGCGTTGACCAAGGCCGCGATCGTCACCGGCACTGCGTCCTCGCCGATACTGGCCGGCGGCTCAGTTGAGGGCAGGATTTCAATCGTAACCGCGGGCATCCGGTCAAGCTTCAGAATCGGATAATCATGGAAATTGCTTTGCTGCACCTGTCCATTCTCGACCGTAATCTCGCTATGGAGTGCGGTCGTCAGGGCGTAGGCGATCCCTCCCTCCAATTGGGCGTGGACGATATCGGGATTGATTACGGTGCCGGCGTCGATTGCGAGAAAGACATGGTCGACCCGCAGGCCGGCCTGTTCGTCCAAGCTGACGTCGACGATCGCCGCCTTTGTCGACGAAGGATAGCTTGGATAGTAGCTCGTGTCCCCTACCGCGAGCCCGCGGCCGCGTCCCCTCCCCTTCGGAGCGTGCCAGCGTCCTTTCTGGATCGCGAAATCGAGAAGCTTGAGGTGATTCTTCACCCGGGCAACGGCGATGTCGCGGTCCTCTATATCGGCGGGAATATAGGAAGGATCGAGCAGCGACCGGTAGAATTCGGGGACGTCGCGGCCAGTCAGCAGACGCAGTTCGTCGAGGAAACCGAAGTTCATCCAAAGATGCTGGGTGAAGCCGACGCCCCGCATCCAACCGAACGGAAGCGGCGAGTCGGGATTCCGCTTATAGGCAAAGCGGACATTGGGCGGCTGGAAAGGAAAGCGCGTTTCGCCATAGCTCTGCTCGGCCGACGTTCCGCTGGCGACAGAACAGGTCCAGACCGTCACGTTGCCGGCGCCGTCCAACCCCGCTTCAAAGCGCGCCGCCGTGATTGGCGCGTAGTAGCTCTTACGCACGCACTCCTCGCGTGTGAGCAGCAGTTTCACGGGCGTGCCCTTGCAGGCTAGCGCGATCTGTACCGCCTGATGGACAAAATCATTTTGCAGGCGCCGGCCAAAGCCCCCGCCGGCCGGGAGGATATGGACATGCGCCTTGTCGGGCGACACCCCGACCAGGCTGTGGGCGATGCGCCAGGCATCGTCGGGAAACTGGCTATTGGTCCAAATATGAACCTCTCCGCCATCGACATACGCGCTGCAGTTCATCGGCTCCAGCGGCGCGGGATCCATATAGGGATAGCTATATTCCGCCGACAGTGTCTTCGCCGCATTTGCAAGCGCGCTCCTGGCATCGCCAGCCTCGACAACCACTGGGGCATCGCTCCGGGCCTGGTTGGCAAGCGTCTTCAGATACTCTGCGCTTGAAAATTTCGCATGGGGACCGGCGTCCCAATCGATTGCCAGCGCATCGAGGGCGGTTTTGGCCTGCCACCAGCTGTCGGCGACGACCGCCACCGCATCATCCATCTTGACCGGCGCCGCCCAGACATCCGGATCCTCGCCTTCTGGAACGGGCCCATTATACCCGACCTTGGCTCCCTTGATCTCGACGACTTTGGGATTGCCCGGCATGTCTTTGATGCTGCTCTTGTCGATGCTGCGCAGCTTTCCGCCGAAAGTGGGACTTTGGCGGGCGGCCGCAAAACGCATACCGGGCAGTTCGAAATCAATGCCATAGGTAATTTTACCGTGGATTGCGGCATCCACATCACGGCGCGGAATTGCCTTGCCGACCAGTTGCCGGTCAGCTGCATCCTTCAGCTTCACCGTTTTCGGATCGGGAATCGGCATTTTCGCGGCTGCTTCCGCCACTGACGCATAACTCAGTTTCTTTCCAGACGCCTTGTGATGGATCGCCCCCTTGACCGCTTCCAGCTCGACTTCGGGCACCTTCAGCCGCGCAGCCGCGGCGCGAATCAACATAGTCCGCACCTGTGCACCCGCTCGCTGGGTCGGTTCGAACAAGGTCTGCGCGGAATGGCTGCTCAAGACCGCCGTCCAGACGTAGACATTGCCCCGCGTTGCGTTAACGGCCGGATCGTAAAATTCGCTCTTTAGTGTGGACCAATCCACTTCGAGTTCTTCGGCCAGCATTTGCGGGATCGTCGTCAAGACCCCCTGCCCGATCTCGGTTTGGGGCACGCGCAAGGTGACGCTGTTGTCGCGATGGATCACCACCCAGGAGAGAAGTTCGACCCCCGGTTCGCTATCATCGGGAAGCTTCGTCCGGTCCTTGCAGCCTGCGAGCGAGAGCGTGAAACTCACGCCCGCCGCAGTCACCAGCGCGCCCGTGACGAAACCTCGCCGCGTGAGAACAGGTTCCTTCACTGGCCGCCCCTCCCGCTCTGAGCCGCACTGCGGATTGCCTTGCGGATGCGGTTGTAAGTGCCGCAGCGGCAGATATTGGTGACACCCTGTGCAATCTCCTCATCGCTTGGGGAGGGATTGTTTCTGAGGAAAGCGGCAGCGGCCATGATCATGCCAGGCTGACAATAGCCGCATTGCGGCACCCCCGCTTCGCGCCATGCCGCCTGTACGGGATGCTCGCTGCTCGCGCCGAGGCCCTCGATGGAAGTGATTTTCGATCCAGCGGCCTGGCCGACTGAATAGGCGCAGCTGCGCACCGCGGCCCCATCGACATGAACCGTGCAGGCGCCGCACAAGCCTGCGCCGCATCCGAATTTGGTCCCCTTGAGTCCCAAGCTGTCGCGCAAAACCCACAACAGCGGCACGGCCGGATCGACATCGAGCCGGTGCTTCGTTCCATTCACTTCAATTTCGAGCATCCTGCGTCCCGTCTCCCATGCGATGCACGAAGGGCTTGGTGTGCCTGGCATTGAAAGTGTTAGAGGAAAGCACACCAACTTCCGCGCATCGACGATCCGAAAACGATAGCACTGCCACGCAATTATACAAAAGAATAATTATTTGGGCGGCGGCTCGGTGGAAAGATGCCGCGCCCATAGCAACCGTGGCCGCAACCTTCGCCCGGCGCCACGAAAGTTAAGGTGGCTCAAACCTCGCTTCGGTATCGACTAAAGCCCATGATCGCGTTGTTCGATAGCCTTAGCAAAGGCCATCGAGTCGAAATGGGCGTGCTCGGTGCTCACCTTGCCATCGACGATGGTGTCGATCAAAACGACCCGCCACGAGATTTCCGCACCGCCATTGGGCGCTCCCTCGCCGACATATCGAGCCTTGACTCGCAATTCGCCCACGACGGCCGTGCTGCTTGCAACAATATTCGTATATTCGACCTGAACGGTTCCGGAAACGAACTGTGCATTGTAGCCTTCAAGATACTCACGAAACGCTTGCTTGCCCCGCACGGGCCGATCCGAGAATGGTATGTCTATATAGACCATGTCCTCGTTGTAGAGCGTTAAGAGGTCATCCAGGTCGTTGCGCGCCCAAGCCTCGACCTGCCTCCTTAGCAACGCTTCGTTCTCGCGCGCGCGCTGCATTTCGACCGAAACCTCCATCATCATACCCCCTCGGCTCGCCGGAGCAACGATGCGTGTTCCGCCAGAAATTCGTCGAGACTGTGCGGCGGGTGTCCGGTGATACTAGCGACAACGTCGGTTACCAAGGCCGTGTCACCCTTGATGATGCTGCGCCCTATGTCGGAGAAATACTCAATGAATTGCTCCGGCGCGCCTGCACTTCGCAGCCGTGCCTCTGCCGCCTCGGTCGTCTCTTCGACGGGCCGGACGACCGCCCCGGCGACTACCGATACGCGATCCGCGAGCTGGTCGAGGGTGAGCGCATCAGGTCCGGTCAATGTGAGTGCTTGCCTGCCGCAAGCCTCGCCGAGCAGGAGCTCCACGGCAACATCGGCAATATCCCTGGCATCGATCCACGATGTCGCCGCGCCCGCGGTGGTCATCACAATGACGCCGTCTTCGCGGATCAGATTCCCGAAGAAGCGGTCGTCGATGAAGTCCTGCATGAACCAGTTCGGCCGCAATATGGCGTAGTCGAGATTACTCTGCTCGATAACACGCTCTACCTGGCGCTCATGCGCGTCGTCAGCGCGCGTCTCGGCTGCGATTTCCGAGAGCAGCACGATCTTCGTCGCGCCAGACGTCTCCGCCAGACGCGTGAAGTCCTTGACAATATGCGTCACCTCGTCGGACTCGGGCTTTACAAGGTAGATAGCGTCGGTTCCATCCAGTGCGGGAGCCCAGGTCGAGCGGTTTTCCCAATCGAATGCCAGCGGGACGATGTTTTCTTGTGCGGCGAATGAAGGATTTCTCGATCCGGCCTTAACCGTGACGGCGCGTTTCGCGAGTCCGGTTACAACGTGCCTACCCGTTGTTCCGGTCGCCTTGGTAACCAAGATACCGCTCATTCCCACCTCCTGTTCTCTGGCTGTTTTCGCGGCTCTTAATCCCGGCTTGCTGGATCGCCAATTTCGAACCAAGTCGAACTCATAAATTATACATTCGTATAATATAGACGCTGTCAACGATTCCTTGATGCCTCCACCGATCCGGGGCGATCGAGAGAGAGTTCCGCCAAAGGACATAGAGCCGCGCCAAAGAACCTCGCAAATCCGTCGCCGACCCGACGAATTTTTTGCGCCACCCGCTACAAATGCGGATGTTACCACTTCCCTGTGCGACACATCCGGCACGAACATATATTAGATATTCGTATAATATTTCTGGCCAGGCGTTGGATCGCCTCAAGACGGCCGCTGGTCCCGCCTCCTGCGACGAACCGCCGCGGAACTGAAAGCCCGTGGGCAATATGTTTCGGCGCTTAGCGTGCGCCGCGTGGGTCGCGCCCGATCACGGCGGCGTTTATGCATTCGGCGGGAACAATGGGGCCGATCTGGGCACAGACCGCCGGCGCTGCAGACACGTCAAAAGCGGGAGGCAGAGGGGCCGATTTGCACTGATCAGCTCCCGGATCCCCGCTTGAGATAGCTGATCGTTTCAGACCCTGCGATCACATGAACGCGGGTTGCGTTAGGTCGGCACGATGCCGCGCAAGACATCAACATGACTTTTCCCGGCAGAACGCTCGATGAGGCGCTCGCCATCAGGCCACGGCTGCAAGCCCTTTCCGGAGACGCTCGCATTCATCAAGGCTTTTTGGACCAGACAGAATGGAGCGGGTCAATTCACCCGCAACGCCGTCCACTGGATCGCATGGAAAGCCGACAGCTCCAAGGCGGACGCGCCTTCTCTTTTCGTCCCGGCAGCCAGTCAGGGCGGATCAGACTGCATCCCGGCCGCAAGGAACGCCACCATATTATCGAGCATCTCGTCCTTCGACAGATTGTGGATCTTGCCTTCCGTCAAATCCTCGATACGCCCGAGATCATTCAACATGAACATATATGTGCCGACCAGGAACGACATCCGCAATCCGATCGTCCGTCGGGGCAGATTAGGAAGGGCCTGAGCCAGAACATCGACATACCGCTTCACCGAGGCATCATAGACTTCCTTGCGAAGCCGCAGGGCATGTTCTTCGGGTTCCGAATGAAGGCGGGACTGCAATTGCGCAAACGCGGCGCCGGCCTCTCCGCTGTGTTTCAAATCCCACTGAGGCTGGAGATAGGCCCGAATGATGTCTTTTACCTGAAGCGGTTGACCAGATTCGAGCAACCGGTCCAGCGAAACGTGACGATGCCCGGACAGCAGCCCGCCGCGCCGTTTATATACTTCGTCGAAAAGCTGCTCTTTCGTGTCAAAATAATAGCGAATCAGTCCCTGATTGACACCAGCGCGTTCCGCAATGTCACGAACGCTAATCCCGGTATAGCCACGTTCGGCAAAGGCGATTTCCGCCGCGTCCAGAATCTTTTCCTTCAGTTTGCCGTTATTCTTGGGACGCCCAGGCTTCCTTGCCGGCTTCTTTTTCTCACCCTTCACTGCATTTTCTGCAGCGACCGTGGCCTTGGAATCCATCTCAACTCTTTCCGAATTCAAGTTCGAGCCCTTTTCTAGCCATGAACGGCGTCACTGCCAGGAAGGGAAGCCTGTCCGCGGAGGTTCTGCTCGATCCATCCGACAAGCAAATCCGCGATCGCTGCGCTGTTTATCTCACTCATCAGCATGTGTCCATTGCCCCCGAGGCCATGCTCTTCAAGGCGGATATGCTCAAAAATATTTCCGCGATCGCGAATGAACGCGGCCGCGCGCGCATTGGCATCACGCATCCAACTTGCCTCGGCCGTGACGATTGCCACGGGTCGCTCGAACGGATCGGCCGTCCCGGCATAGGGCGCCGCACAAAGACCGTTCTCAAACGTTCCGAGTGGATGAACCATCCCAGGATAGCCCAGTGGCTCGATCGCGAGGATCCCCGCAACCTTGTCGCCGCCCTTGGCAGCTAGGGCCCAACCGCACGGACCACCGGCCGAATGACTGACGATGATCGTAGGGCCGGTCAATTCGAACAGTTGGTCGGCGATTGCCTCGACATGATGCTGGCTCGCCGCAAGCGTAGTCGCCATCGGACCTTGGCTCGCCATAAACCGGTCGCCAGCCTGGGGATCCTTGGGCCAGCGATCATGCTTTGCCGCCTCGGGCCAGAGATCATGCCGTGCCGGTTCAACAAAACGAGGATAAAGGAACCCATAGTCCGGAAGCGGCAACGCCGGGCCAAGTATCCGTTCGTTCCAGGCGCACCGCCCGTGTCCAGGGCGATCAAGGATAAAAACCGGATAGCCCGCGCTCAGAAAGCTATGCGCCCAGCCAGGCCGACCATCGGGTGTCCGCAGGAATTCGGACCCTTGCCCGCCCCCTCCGTGAACGAAGAGCACGGACACCGGCCGCGACTGCTCGGGTATGAACCACTCGACATAGGCACCGATCCCCGGCCAGATTTTGCCCTCAGCGTGAACGGGTTCACCGGTGAGGAACCGGCCGCCGAAGTCCTTGAGTCGATACGGCCCCACGATGACCTCAGAAATGAGTGATCAATTGGTCGGTGAAACTCAGTTCCCTTCGGATCAGTTCCTGATCCCCCGCGACGGTGCGGAGGAACTGAATTCGCTCCTCCTTCTCCTGGCCTTCCTTGAGGTAATAGAGGTTGCGCAGGTTGAGCGAAGCGCGCGGTGACGTGATTTCGGTAAAAATGCGCCGCCGGTCTTGTTCGTAGAATTCCAGAATGTCGTGATCGGCGCCATCATGTATCACCCGGTTCAGAGCTTCGATCAAAGCGAACGCATCGAACATTCCGCCCGTGAGGCCGAGGCCGCCGGTCGGATTGGTCACATGTGCGGCATCGCCTACGAGGATGACGCGGCCTACGCGCATCTTGTCCGCCACGCGCTGGTGCATTCGGTAGGGCGAGGCGGCCAGAACTTCGTACGGCAGATCGGGCAGGTGGTCGGCGAACATGGCATCGATGCGTTCGGGCAACCCCTCGAGGGGTAATTCCGGATCTTCGACGAAGGTAACGCGCCAAGCGTCCGACTGATCGATCTTGCAGATGACCGCGCCATGCTTTTGGTCGATCTGCATGACTGTCGGCGAATATCCCAACGATGACAGATCGATCTTTGTATTGGTCGCGATGTAGCGGTTGGGCCAGGTCACGCCGAAGAATTGCAGCCCGAGAACATCTCTGCGCACCGTGCTGTTCGCGCCGTCGGCGCCAATAAGGAAATCACCCTCCAAGCGTTCCGGCCCGCCCGGTCCGTCGAGCTCGGCGACCACGCCACCCGCATGCTGGCTGCAACCTTTCAAGCGCGCCTCGTAGCGGATTTCGATATTAGGAAGCATCGCGACATGGCGGGCCAGAACCCGGGAGAGCAAGCCTTGATGCAGATGCAGGGCCTGGCCGTCCTCATAGGCTGGCGAACCCGCCCACTCGATCATTTCGCCCGTGCTGTGGATGTGCCAGCCGAAGGTCTGCCGAAGGAAGCCCTCGTTGACACAGTCCTGCAGAAGCCCGAGCTTCTCGAGGTACGGCAAAACAGGATAGTGGTAGACAAGCGCTCGCGGACTATCGTTGAGCTGCGCCTCGGATTCGAGGATTGTAACGCGCGTCCCCGCTTTCGCGAGGCCGATCGCCGTGAGCAGGCCGGTCGGTCCCGCGCCGGCGATGATTACATGTTGGGTCATTGATCTACCTCTCCTTCATTAACCGAGCCCCGCCCCTCCAAAGCCCCGAGCTGGCCGAACCAGTTCAGGATGTCGTCGGAGCTGGTAACGTCGCCATATTTTTGGGCGATGTCATAAAGATTGGCTTCGTGCGGCGCGGACGCCCGGTCCGCGCAGCAATCGCGCGGCACCAGCACGATAAAACCGGATTGCACGGCATCGACGACGGTCGCGCGCACGCATCCCGATGTGGTCGCTCCCGTAACTACAACCGTATCGACCCCGGCAGCGGTAAGCAGACCGGCAAGATTGGTGCCATGAAAGGCCGACGCACCATGCTTGACGATGATGGGATCGCCTGCGGTGATGCCCGTCGCGCTGTCGATCTCGACCAACCTCGTGCCCGCCAACAGCGCCTTCATGCCGGTCGCCTTGCGAAGCCAGGGCAATGCCTCCGCCTCCCACGGCTGATAGGCGATCGTGGTGTAAATAACGGGAAAGCCGCGTTCGCGCGCACCATCAGTGAGCCGACGCGTCGCAGCGATCTCAGCCTTCATATCCGTGGCTGTGGGATAGCTGGTGTCGGTGAAGCCGTAGGAGAAATCGACCACGATAACCGCCGGACGGGTTCCTCTGGGAGCGCTGCGGCCGAATCCGGCCCTTTCATAAACCTCAGCCTGCGACATCGAACACCTTGCTTTCCGCCTCCCTCGAACGGCCGTTTCGGTCGAACTGGAGTTCCTTGACCACGATTTCACCATCGATCAGCACCGGTTTGCCATCGAGGAAGAGTGAGCAGCCGCGCATGGGAATATCGAGGTGGCAGGCCGTATCGTTCATTCCGCCAAGCTCGTTGTTGGGGCCGGTCGAAAACAGCACATTGCCGAGATAGCTGCGCGGCTCCATCCCCATGCCCCCGGGAAATTCGCCCGGCGTCATTCGATGCCATTTGGCATCCGGATTCATCCCCCAGCCAATATGGCTCATGGCAAATCCGCGCTCGTCCTCAAAGTCGGCCATATAGGATTTGACGAGGTCGGCTTCCAAGCCGCCGCGGATGTCCGTGATCCATCCCCGCTTGATCGTATAGGTAATTGGCTCGCGAACGTAGATATTCTGGGGGAGGAGCACGTCGCCCGGCCCCACGACGATCTGACCATCGACACCGTCATCGTCCCCGCCGGTAAATACGAAGCCTGAAGGCCAATGATCCCAACGCCCGGGCTGGTCCGTGCAGGCATATTCGGTGATGGTGGGGTATGTGCCGAGCTTGTAGATCACATCGGTTCCATGAGGAGAGGTGATGTGCATCGTCTTGGCCTGCGCCAGCAATTCCCCCGCCCGCTCGACTTTCTCGCGCAGTTCAGGGTTCGGCAACATGCGCGCGAGCAGTTCGGGCGGCTCGACCACGGTCAGCACGCGCGTGCCGGCCGCCTGGATCGCCATCTGCTCCGGCGAGAACAGCAGAAAAATGCAGTCGATGAGCATGTCGGCGTTCTTGAGGGCCTCAACCGCCTCCGGCATGGCGGCGAGCGACGTCTGGCCGACCGCCCACCCCCCCCTGGGAGACGCCGCGGGAAGGCGCATGTGATAAATATTCGCGCCCAACGTCCTGCCGGCAGCGAGGAAGGCATCTGCATAGTCGAGGCGTTCGTCGCCCTGGGTGAGGACAATCAGGCGCTCGTTCGCACGCACTCCGGACATCTTCAGTTGATGCAGGCAAATTTCGATAAAGCTTGCGCGATCCATTGCGGACGCTCCAATTCTGTCAAATTCTGAAATCGCTGACGGCGCGCAAAAAACCATCAAGGTCGTCCCACGGGATCATGTGCCCCGCGCCCTCGACCGTCGTGATTTCGATGCTCGGCGCAAGGCGCTTGAACTCTGCGATGTCGGCCTCTTCGATCACCGGAGAGGCGCCGGCCACTACCAGGCGCATCGGCAAATCGAGGTGCGGCAAGTCCTGATGAATGTCGTCGGTGTGAAAACCCTTGTAGGCGGTGTCGATCGCATGAAGATCACAGCTATGGAGCCACTCCGCCCGCAGCGCGCGCTGCTCTTCGGTCCAGGTGGGGCAGAAGGTCTTCATGTCCTCCGCCGAACAGCCCCGCTGTGCCAACAGGATGGAGTCTTCGTACCAGGGCCAGGCCGAGGGATAGGGACGCCGGCCGGGTCCGCTTACCGGCGGATCGACGAGGATCAGCCCGCCAAAGACCCCCGGCGCCTTGCGAGCAGCGCGGATCGCCGTGCGTGCGCCCATCGAATGGCCAAGAACGATAGGTGCGTCCATTTCGAGCGCCTCAACAAGAGCGACCGCATCATCCGCCATCGCATCGAGCGAATAGTCGAGATCTCCCCCCTGGCTGAGTCCGCGCCCCCGCACATCCAGAACATGAACTTCGAAATGCGCCGAAAGGGGTTTTGCAACGAAGTCCCAGGTGACCGCCGGCGAGGTAATTCCCGGGATCAACAGCATTTGCGGGCCGCCCTCACCATGCTGGATCAGATGGTGCCGGATGCCGTTCGCATGGACGTTATAGCCGCGCATCGCCATCCCCTTAGTAGGCGCCAGAAAGCAGCGTGCCGCCGCCGGGCACCCGCGTGTCGAGATCGAGCGACTTGAGCATCGCCCAGGTCGTGGCGATCGCCGCGGTCAAAACGGGCTTGCCGACCTGCGCCTCGACAATTGAGACGGCGGGCAGAGACGGCATCTGCACACATGCCGACAGTACGACCGCGTCGACGTCGCCGATCTGTTCCATGCTGGCGACAATGCCGGGAAGACGGGCCGGGTCGTGCGCGGCAACCGCGAGATTGTCCGAAATCTCAAGAGCGCGCCATTCCGCCACTTCAATACCCTCGCTGCGGATATAGTTCACGACCATCTCCGTCAGCGGCATCATGTAAGGAGCAACGATAGCGACCTTCTTCGCGCCAATCGCCTTGATGCCGTCGACAAGGGCTCCCGCGGAGGAGACGACAGGCGCTGGATTGCCGTTGTCGACGGTGACCTGGTGCAGCCTGGCCTGCGACTCGCGATGATAGCCGTGCCCCATCGACATGATCGCCACGAGGCAGGCATAACCCATCACATCGACCGCAGCGTCGGACAGTTCAAGCGCGCAGCGGTCACTCGCCGCATCCATCGCGGCCAATTCCTCCTTCGTGACATGCTTCATCCGCATGCGCGAGGAATGGAAGGTGAAGCGCTCGGGCGAAATCGTCTCACGCACACGCAGGAGTGCCGGAATCTCGGTTTCCATCGTGATGTTGGAGCTCGGCACGATCTGGCCGATGCGATAGGTTCTCATCAGAGTCTCCTTATTTCCATGAACAACGATAATTCGTCATTTGTATAAATTCAAGGAGAATTGACAGCCCTGATGGTTGCCAACGCGCCACCTATGCGGAGTGCCGACGGCGTCGATACAGGGCCACCTGTCGCTCCCGACATATTATATTAATGCAAATAATATAATGCTATACGGCTATCTCGTCCTCGAATGGGCCGTGACCCGACATGGATTCTCATCCGTTCGTCGGGCTAATCGAGACCCATGCCGAGCATGTCAGGCCGAGCTACGAGCAGGATTAAATTCTTCACTCGCTTGATTATTGGATGAAATGACCATGCTGGCTTCGACCTGCGCATCCGTTGCACCGGTCGCGCGAGCCTCTCCGGTGAGTTCAATGCATCGAACAGGCACGCCGACTTATCCACCTGTAATTGGGAGCACGGCGAAGAGGCCGTCGAGTGATCACCGCCGCAGTGCCGACGATTGATGAAACGGGTTGCCATATTCCTGGTCGCCGTTCCGACGCTTGGCCCCACGCGGCTGCTTTTTCCTTCTGTGCCGGACAGGTGCTCACCTATCAGAGGAACCACAGCCATCCCGCAACGCCAATGGCTCACCGGCTCGGCGGGATTTCTCCGCGGCGCCTTCCTCCCCGTTGCAGGGTACAGCGAGGAGGAAGGTCCGTTGAGGAACTAACTTAAAATCCCTCGGTCAGAACCGGATGGTCGCGTCCACGCTATATGTGCGCGGCGTGCCCCGAATAAGATAGTCAAGCCCGGCGAACCTAAGGCCCAAGCCGTAGGTGAAATATTTCTCGTTGAAGAGATTCTTCACGCCCACGCCGACCGAAAAACGTTCGGCATTATACGCCAGGCGCGCGTTGGCCACCCAATAGCCGGGCTGCGCCAGTTCCACGGTTTCCGCGATGTCGTAAAAGACGCGCGAGGTATAGGTGCCGTCGAGATTGAGATCGACCGTGGCGTCGCCGATTTCCGCGAGCACGAAATCGCCGGTGAGGTTGAGGCTCAACTTGGCGGCATTGGAAATCTGGTTCCCCGCGACATCTACGCCACTCGTGCCCGTCACGGTCGCATTGTCGCGATATTTCGGATCCAGAACGCCGACGCCGACGCCGAGCGTCACCCGGTCGACAGGTCGCATGGTGATGTCGCCCTCAAAACCGCGAACACGTGCGCCACTGATGGAACGCAGCGGAAACAGCCCGCCCGCCTCCGTTACGACGACCTGCTGGTTGTTATAGTCGGTTTGGAACAACGTGCCGTTGACCGTCAACGCGCGGTCAAGCAGCGTGGATTTGAAACCGAATTCGTATGTCCGCGCGGTCTCCGGCGGCGCAAAGGTGATTTCGGACGGATCGCTGAAGGCCTGCGCATTCACGGCCCCGCTGCGATAACCTTCGCGCACGGAAGCGTAGAGCAAGACGTCTTGGGTAGGCTTCCAATTGGCGCCTACCTCAAAGCTGGTGTTATTGAAAGTGCGGCGATCGGAAAAGTTGACGATCGTCGGGAGCGCCAGCGCATCCACATTGTCACCAAGGAATGCATTGAAGTTCGAAACCGCGACTTTGTCCCGGCTGAAGCGCACACCGCCATAGACGGAAAGCGTGTCGGTTATCTCGAAGTCGCCGCGAAGATAAGCCGCATAGCTTTTGCGCTTTTGGTCGAAATCGTTCGACTGGACGAAGCCCGTTCCGGTCGGCGTGAAGCCAAAGCTGCACACGGCACCGCAGCCCGGATCCGTGAGCAGCGAATAGCTGAAGCCGGCATTGACGGAGTCATATGTGTAGAGGAGGCCAGCCTGGACATTGAATGGCCCGTCGAACGACGTCGCCAGCCTAAGATCCTGGACGAACTGCTTCATGTCTTTGCCGAAGGTAACGATAGGATCGTCCGCCTCGATTACGAGACCGTCATCGTCGCCGATATCGACCCACTTGCCCCAGTCGTAGGTAGTCACCGAGGTCAGCCGGAGGACATCGGATGCATCCCAGTTCATGATCAAGTTGAACCCGTTGCTGCGGATCGTGCGCTCAGGCGTGTGGTTCGTAGCGGTCTCAAAAAAGCCCAGCCCATCGCGGTCCGATCCGGGAAGATTGGACAGGTTGTTGCCGGGAAAGAGGATGGCGGGATCATTGAAGTCGATGTTTCCCGCGAACGGCGCGTAATTGCGCCCCCCGCTCCTGACATGGTTGAATCGCAGGGTTGCCTCGAAATTGTCCGCGGGTTCAAACTGCAGCGCAGCGCGCAAAGAAAATACGTCGGTCTGGTCGAGGTCGCCAAGGCCGGGGGTGACATTCTTGAGAACCCCCGTGTCATGCACATAGAGCGCTGCGATACGGACGGCGAGGACATCCTCGATCAGCGGGGCCTGCAAGGCACCCTGGAGCCGAACGCGATTAAAATTGCCGTAGCTGCCCGTCACATATCCTTCGGTCGTGAAGCCGGGTTTTTTCGTAACGATATTTACGGCCCCGCCCGTCGCATTCTTCCCGTAGAGCGTGCCCTGCGGCCCGCGAAGAACCTCGACGCGCTCGACGTCATAGAGCGGCATCGTTTCGAACGCCGAGAGACCGCGGATGCCTTCGTCGATGTAGATCGCGATCGGCTTGCTCTGATTTGCGGAGTAGTCGGTCGAAGAAATACCGCGAATGACAAAATTGGGCGGACCGCCTTCGCCGAAGGGGTAGTTCACCTGCGAGTTTGGCGAGAGCGTGATCAGATCGGAAATCTGCACCGCCTGGCGCGACTCGATTGCTTCGCTGCCAAAGGCCGAGATGGCGACCGGGACGTCCTGAATGCGCTGTTCGCGGCGCTGCGCGGTGACGATGATGTCGCCGGAGCCGCTTGCAACCGGCTGCTCGGCTTCAGGCTGCCCGCTCTCTTGGGCATAAGCCATCGACGGTAAGGCGAGCGGCAGCGAAGCGAGCGAAATCGCCAGTGCGGAACGGGCCGAACCGCGTGTCAAACGAGCAATCATTATACGTCTCCCTTTTTTGCATGTTTCTCCCAGCCGAGCGCAAGAACAGCCGCCGATCAGCGAACCACTCCCGTTTTCTCGGGCAAGGCGCCCCCTCAGCACTTGATATCCATCCTCCCCACTCCCGCGTGGGACCAAGCACCCGCCGCGGGAGAAATTCGGCCGAACAAAAATGCAGTAAATTATTCTGCCGCATAATTAGGGCGTTTGTCAACGCTTATGCGATGCCGTCGCCGGGGGCAGCTATCCGTCGATCCAGAGCCGAGGAAAAATCGAATTAATGTTGTTATTTTTCAGCTTTTTAAGCGACCTAAGACAAGGACAATGTCCACCACAATTGCCCCTGACCTTGCCTTTCTCAAAAATCATCAGTCGCATAAATTAGTTGCGATCCGTGACGGAATTGCTACCAATTCGAGGCGCTCGCGGCCGACTCGATTCACGGCGACATGGCGAGCGGCAGTTGCCAAGCGCTGGCCCCTAACGGCCTTGCGGAGTTGGGCATGAACAAAATGGGGCGAGGCTATGCGAAACCTGGACTTGGCGAGCTCCGCGGAAGGCGGGTCTCATTGCCGGTCATCCATCGGCCCTGCGGTGCCGCGCGGAGTGTATGCAACTTCGAGAAATTCGCTGGGACCAAGCCGCTCTCCGTTAAAATCAGCATCTGACGCGACCCAAAGCCGCTCATGGAGAAAGCATGACACACTCAAATGCCGCCACTGCTTCGGCGCTGGGACAGCCCGCCGTTGAAGGTCAATCCGTTGCGCTGCCGCGCTCGCTGAGCACGTTTCGGCTCGCTGTCTTTGTCATCGCGGCCGTCGCGCCGCTCGCCTGCGTCATCGGGGTGCTTCCGGTTGCGCTGGTGTTCGGCAGTGGAACTGCCCTGCCCCTTGCCTTCGTCATTTCCACGGTCGTCACGGCGCTGTTCGCTGTGGGCTATTCGGCGTTCAGTCGAGAAGTGGTGGTCGGCGGCGCATTCTACACCTATATCGCGCGCGGCCTTGGTCCAGTGGCAGGCTTGGGGGCGGCCGGCGTCGCGGTGGTGTCATACACCATGTTCGTGCCTGGCGGCTTCAGTTATCTTGGTTATATGATGCAGACCACGTTCAGCGACTTGCTCGGATTTAATCTCCATTGGGTGATCTATTCGCTGACGGCCTGGGTCATTATCGGTTTCTTTGGCCTTCGCCAGATCGACTTCAGCGCCCGGGTGGTGCTGATCGTCATCATGATCGAGTTTATGCTACTGCTGCTGTTTGATGCCATCCTTGTCGGGCAGTTGGGCAGCGCCGCATTCCCGGCCCAATCATTGGAAGTCAGTGGCCTGACAAGCGGCGCACCGGGCGTTGCGATCCTGCTCGCCTTTACCTGCTACTTTGGGATCGAGTCCGCCGCATTGTTTTCCGAGGAGGCCAAGTCGCCCCAGAAATCGGTCGCCCGGGCTACTTACATCGCGATCTTCACTATCGGCATCTTCTACTTCGTCACGTCGTGGATCACGGTAGGCGCGATCGGGCCCGATAATATCAGGGGCATACCCGAAGCGGACGTCGGGCTCATCTACTTCAAGCTGAGCAACCAGTATGTAAACAGCGCATTCACAACCATCATTCAGGTCGCGCTCGTTACCAGCATGTTTGCTACCGTCCTCTCCATGCATAATGTGGCGGCACGCTATCTGTTCGTGCTCGGCCGTCAGGGCTGCCTCCCGCGCGTTCTCGGTCGTGCGCATCCCGTCCATGGGTCGCCCTCCGCAGCTAGCGCCACGGTGTCGGTTGTCGCGCTCATCGTTTTCACGAGCGCAGCCTATCTGGGACTGCACCCGATGCTCGGACTTGGACTGATCGTTCTGGGTTTTGCGGCGGTTGGCGTCATGTTCATGCAGGCGCTCACCAGCCTCGCGGTCGTGTCCTATTTCCGCAAACATCCCGAGCGCCATCTCTGGCAGCACGTCATCGCGCCGATCCTGGCATTTCTCGGACTGTTGGTGGCACTATACTTTGCGGTTACAAACTTCGAATATCTCAGCGGCAGCCAGAATCCGGTTGTCAATCGGTTCCCGATCGGCATCCTTATCGCGATGGCCGCTGGCATAGGGTTCGCGCTGTGGCTCCGCCGTTATCGCCCGGCCCGGTTTGCCGCGATCCAGCTGGACGACGCCTGATGGCGCGATATCGGATCACTATAACCGCGATCGTACCTGGTTCAGGCGGATTTAGAGACTGTAGCCAAGGCTGCTTCGCTCTCGGCTCAGCTCTATAGCCGTCAGCGAAGCACGTCCCTGCATAGTCGCAGTAGAGCCGCGCTTTAATCTTGGATCGAATTTCGGATGCAACAATTCTCGTGGGCCGCCCCTGATTACCTTGAGGATCAGCTGAGCCAAGAAGAACGGATGATCAGGGATACCGCGCGGGCTTGCGCTGAGACCGAGTTGCAGCCCCGGGTTGCCGAGGCTTTTGCTCAGGCGCACACCGATACCGCGATTTTTTCGGAATTGGGGCGTCAAGGGTTGCTTGGCATCACCGTTCCAGAGGCATTCGGGGGCGCGGGTGCAAATTATGTGAGCTATGGCCTCGTCGCCCGCGTGGTTGAGCATGTCGACGCCGGCTATCGTTTATTGATGTCGGAGCGATCCTCATTGGGCATGTACCCGATCCACGCGTTCGGCTCGGAAGTCCAGATGGCGAGGTATTTTCCTGGCCTGGCATGCGGCGAACTGATCGGTTACTTTGGCCTCACCGAACCGAAAGCAGACTCCGATCCGGCCGGAATGAAAACCCGAGCGCGCCGGGTCAACGGCGGCTACGTGTTGACTGGGGCCAAGACCTGGAGCTCGAATGCGCCGATCTCCGACGTCTTCATTGTCTGGCCGCCCTCGAAAGTTGATGGCGGCAAAATCCGCGGGTTCATGCTTAAAAAGGGAGCCAAAGGTCTCGAAGCTCCCAAAATCTCGGGAAAATTGTCACTTCGCGTCTCAATCGCCGGCATGTTCATGACGGACGAGGTCTTAGTGCCCGACAATGCCCTGGTGCCAGGCGTCGAAGGGAGGCGCGGGCTATTCCGTTGCCTCAATCGCGCCCGCTGCAGCGTCAGATGGGATGCGCTTGGAACGACCGAATTCTGCTATCCCGCGGCCCGCCAATATGGACGGGACCGAAAACAGTTCTACCGCTGGCGGGCTCCGCGCTTTACCAGAAGAAGTTCGCGGACGTGGCAACGAACATCGCCCTGGATCTGGAGGTGGGTCGCCTAATGAACGGGGATCGCCTCGCGCCCGAGATGATCTCAATGGTCAAGCGCAACAATCCCGGCGGGGCGCTGGACATTGCGCGCGCCGCTCGCGAAATGCATAGTGGAAGCGGCATTTCAGAGAAATATCAAGTCATCCGCCATATGGCGAATCTCGAGACGGTCAACACCTACGAGAATACGCATGATGTCCACTCCCTGATTACCGGCAAGGCAATCACGGGGATCGCGGCTTTCTGATGCCGAAAGACCCCGCGAGCACGAACCTCCCGCTCAAGGGCCTGAAGGTCCTTGAACTGGCCCGAATTCTAGCAGGCCCTTGGGCCCGCCAGATCCTCGGGGATCTTGGCGCTGACGTATTGAAGGTAGAAAGTCCGGGGGGTGACGACACGCGCAGTTGGGGACCGCCATTTATCGACAATGGCTACGGGACACAGGACGCAGCCTATTTCCACGCCTGCAATCGGGGGAAGCGTTCGATTACCGCCGACTTCGGCAATGACCGGGATCTTGAGGAGGTGCGCAGCCTGGCGATCGAAGCCGATGTCGTTATCGAGAATTTCAAGGTCGGCGGACTGGCCAAGTTCGGGCTGGACTATGAAAGCCTCTCGGCCCTGAACCCGCGCCTCATATACTGCTCTATCAGCGGCTTTGGTCAGGACGGTCCTTATGCCGCTCGCGCCGGCTATGACTTCATCGTTCAGGGTCTGAGCGGGATCATGGACCTGACTGGCGAGCCCGCCGACGCACCGCAAAAAATCGGCGTGGCTTTGGCTGACATTGTGACTGGCCTCTATGCCGTCATCGGCATTCAGGCAGCCTTAACGCGCCGCGAACGGACCGGCCAGGGTGACCATATCGATGTCGCGCTGCTTGACTGCATGACTGGTGTTCTTGCCAATCAAGCGATGAACTATTTGGCGACACGGGCAAATCCGGCTCGACTGGGGAACGCACATCCGAATATCGCACCCTATGCGGTGTTCCCTGCCAAGGATGGCTGGTTGATCCTTGCGGTGGGCAACGATGGTCAGTTTGATCGTTTTTGCAAGGTCGTCGGGCTCGACGATCTGCCGGCGTCACCTTCCTTCGCGACCAATTCCTCACGGGTCGCCAACCGGGACGCTTTGGCCGCAATCATCAGCGCGATCACGCAATACTGGTTGCGGGACGAATTGCTGGGCGCGCTGGAGTCTGCGACCGTCCCAGCCGGCCCAATCAATACAGTTGCCCAGGCGTTGACCGATCCCCAGATTACGGCGCGAGGATTGGTAAGACGATTTGATCGAGCCGACGCGCCCCCGGTCGAGGGGATACGCACGCCGCTGAGGTTCGAGCATGCCGACCTGTCTCTCGATTGCGGATCGCCCTTGCTAGGACGAGATCAGCCCAGCTGGCTTTGAAAGTCTGCGCTCCCCGCGGCAGCGATCATCACATCAGACGCATTGCAGCCCAGCGAAACAATAGGCCCCCGCCGCGAAGCAATGCACGCATTGCTCCTCGTTCGTCTCTTCGGCGACCGATGAAAGTGGGCGCAGGCCCTCGACTGAACCCCTTCCCGTTCCCGTATCGAGCGCGATGGACTCCACGAAGGGACGACGGAGCCGCCCCGCTTGCCGGCATTACATAAGGCTGGCTGGCCAAATAGGAAGATATCCAAACTTCCGGCCGCGGGTCATGATCGCGACGTCGAGAATGTCATAGCCGACATGGGCGAAGATATCTGCAAGGATCGGAAATATCCGCTTAAGGGTCGAAAAGCCAATTGGCCCGGCCTCGGAAGACAGACTAACCAGCCTTGTCATCAACCGTTGGTTGCGCCGCGTGCAGCATCCCACGACCTTGATCGGGAAGGCCCATTGCTTCGGGCGGCTGTTCAAAACCGCAATGGGCCCTCCCGGAAGCAATCAGTTGCCGAAGCCACCTGCTTGCCACATCTCCCGCACCACTCGCCAACCATCAGCCGTGCGCTTCAGCACGAAAAGCTGGCGAATCGTCTCTTGTTTCGTCGTCGCGGGCGGGTTGGGCTGGCAGGTCAGCACCGCAAACACTGAAGCCATGTCCCGGTCGGACGAGACAACGGTATCCTGCACGGCAAAAGCGCAGCCCTTGTTGCCATTGGGGCCAAGATAGGCAAACCAGTCGTCAAGAGCTTTGACCGATGCCTCGATCCCGCGCCTCGCTGCGACATCCCCCTCGCCGGTGATGATCACATCGTCGCTGTAAAAGCGTTTTGCGAGCTCGGTCGACTTCAAACCATCACGATTGGCCTGATCCTGGCCGGCAAAGAAGGCATGGAGCTCCTGCACGACATCGGCCGCCGCCGCTTGCGCAGGCGCTTCGTGCGCCGCGACTGGTAGCGCCGGCGCACACATCAATGCGAACAGAGCCAAGCGCGTCTTAAGGTTGCAGGTCATATAATCTCCTCATTTCCCTGAGAATACGTCCGCATTCTAGACCGCGTATAATTATTTCTACGACGATTTAATTATCTGCCGACGATTTGGGTGTCAAGCCAGGATTGGCGGTTGTGCGGCAAGTCTTGAAACTCGCCCCCATTCCATTTCGGGCCTCACAGCCCGGCCAAAACGCTTTCGCGGCGGGCGGGGCATAAGCGCCGCCAGATCTGCCGCATCCCTCGCGCCACTGCCGAAAATCCCAGCCACGCCAAAAGGAGACACGCCAAATCGAGTTCAGGTCGTCAGTGAGCCATAATCCTGCTCGAAAGACGCCTGCGATGACATCGAGCCGCCTTGCCGCGCCGCCGTCCTGTCCGCCAGCAGACGAAAGTTTCGAGTCGCTAAACCACAGCATGGTCGGCTCGGGCAGAGTGCGACGGCCATGCCCTCCGCAGTGAGCGCGCCGCGAGAATCTTTTCCTCATGTCGCTCGTCTCGCAGTGCAAGCCCATAATTCTTCGATTGCATAATTGATTTGCGTGTCGGATCTTGACCGAATACAAGGCTGCGGTCTCGCCGTGACGCGTTCAAACGGACCCACCCCGGTGCCGCATATGGCGGGCAGGTAATGAATCGCATTGGGAAGGTGAAATGGATGGATAGCGGGCTCGGCGTGCGGCCGGTAAAGACATTGGCAATCGCCTGCATCCTTTACGCGCTTTCGATCATCCTGATCAATATCGCGCCATTCTTTGTCGGGCTCTACGTCGATACGCTTCACATAAGCTTGAGCGAAGCGGGCTTCGTCCAAACCATTGATCAAGCAGGCGGCATCATCGGGGCCGTCCTAGGCTTCTTTCTCATGCCGCGCCTCTCCTGGCGGACACTGTCATTTTGCGCTGCGTTCGTGGCAACGATGGCCAATGCGGCAACGGCGTTGGCCGACAGTTACGTCCTTCTGTGCCTGATCAGGTTTGTCGCAGGATTCGCGGTAGTCCTGTTGACTACGGTCTCCGCATGCACCCTGGCCCGCGCGCGCGTCCCGGACCGTGCATTTGGGGCTGGACTGATGCTCGGCATGTTTCTTTCCGCCGTCGCGATCTGGGTGCTGGATGCGATAAGGACGGATTTTGGCTACAGCGCAAGCTTGGGATCGGGTGCTCTGTGGCTTTGCATCGCCGCGGGCCTCGCGCTGATGCTTCCTCGCGATCTGCGCGGGCGGACAGATAAGGTAGGCGCTTTCAGCGCCGACCCGCAACAGACAAATATGCGGGTGCTCGGCAAGGTCGGCCTCATCGCGCTGCTACTCTTTTCCATAAGCGCCAACGTCGGCTTCAGCTTTACCGAACGGGTAGGACTGGACAACGGCTTGGCGCCGAGCGCTATAGCCAGCTCCTTCGCGATCGGCTGCATATTTTCCTTGGCCGGTTGCCTGTTGCCGACGATATTCGGTGCAGCTGGCGGGCGGATAAAATGGCTGTTTATAACGACTGCATTTTTCATCATCGCACTTTGGCTCTTCTACGCTGCCACAACAATTACGCTATATATTGTCGCCTTCTCCATATATCTTTCGGTATTCAATTTGGGCCTTGCCTACTATATGTCCGTAGTGGCAGAAAATGATCCCGAGGAACATTATACGCGGGCGATATATATCGTAAATGTTACCGCTCAATCGCTTGGGCCCGCCATAGGCGCCCTGATACTGATAGGTTATCCTATCGCCATTGTGTTCTTAATTGCTCCTATACCCGCAATAGGTGCCCTGCTCCTGGTAGCTCTTTATACATCGCGGCAGCCGCGCAATTTGCCGGCATCCCTCTAGATTGGCCGGAACCGTGACTGGGACTTGGCGGGTCGCCCTAGTTCGGCGTGGCAATGGTTCAACTTTGGAAAGGTAAGATCATTGGCGAGTTCAAACGACCAGGATTTGGTCGACCCGGTAAAGATTTTGACTTCGGCAGCACATCGATGCTCGATTCCTCCGATCTGTGGGCGACGCTCTAATGGCAGCGACAGCTGATGATTCGACGCCCCGCGAGTCCGGTGGCCGTTCATCGCCGCCGCATGCCGGAAAGTCCTTCTGGATTCGTGACTTTGGCGACTATTCTTCAAATCCCGACCTGGATACGGATATACAGTGCGACATCCTCGTCATCGGCGGTGGCATTGCAGGCCTTTCATCGGCCTGGCATGCCGCAAAAAGCGGCTTGGGCAAGGTTGCCCTGATCGAGAGCGAGATCATCGGCTTCGGAGCGAGCGGCCGCGCGGCGGGCTGGATCATGCCCCAGTTCGGGATGGACCAATTGTCCATCCGCAAGACATATGGCGTCGAGCGATCCAGAGCGGCCTTCGCATATTGTCGGCGCGCAACCGCTTATACGCGCGAGATCATCGAGCAAAATGGCATCGAAAGCGATTATCGCGTGCCCGGCCTTATGCGGGTGGCCTTTGACGACCGTTGGGTGGACGATCTCCATGACCTGTATTCGACCTACCAGGATATCGGTGTGGATACGGTCTCATGGCTGACCGCATCGGACGTGCAGGCCCATTATAACGGGAATAGCAACTTCAAAGCAGCCATCTCCGACACGGACCTTGGCTTGCTCAACCCCTGCAAACAAGTGCGCGCCCTTAAGAGACTGGCCGAAGCGGCGGGCGTTACGGTCTATGAAAACACCTCCGCGACACATATCGAGCGACGGCCCGGCGGCGTGCGGGTCATGACGCCGGGCGGCTCGATTCAGGCGAGCAAGGTGGTGATTGCCACAAACGCTTTCACGCACCAACTGCAAGGGCCAGTCGGCCGAGAACTCGCTTCGTACCAGGCCCCGGTGTTCGCGCGCGGCGCGGTGACGGAGCGGCTTTCTGACAAGCAGTGGGCCGAAATTGGCTGGAAGCAGGGCAATGCGATCGAAAGCTCGCTTGACCTGTTTCACTATATGGCGCCCACCGCCGACCAACGTATCCAGTTCTACTTCATCTATTATGGCGGCCATCCCGTATGCAATGAGATGGAACCGGCGGTCAGCGCCAAGGGTGCGGACGTCTCGCTGGCACATCTGAAACGCATATTCCCGGCTCTCCGAGACGTCCGGTTGGAGCATAATTGGGGCGGGCACATGTCGGCCACGCGCGACATGGTCCCTCACTTGACGAGTATCGGTGATCAGCGCGTTATCTACATCGGCGGCTGCTGGGGCCATGGCCTTGCCATCAACCACCTGCATGGCCAGACAGTGGCAGACATGTTGGCGGAACGGTCAACGGACCTCACCGATTTCTGGATTGTCGATCGGAAGCCCAAGAGTTGGCCGGTTTGGCCTCTCGATTTTATCGGCAAGCAGCTCGCCTGGTCTTTGCTCAAGCGCAAAGTGCGTAAGCAGATACGGGGATCCATTTTCGAGGGATGCGACGGTGAGCTCCAGGAATAGGGCTACCTGCTACGGGCAGCTTGTCGCCGACCAGATGCATCTGCCGCATCGTCTCCGGCCAAAGCCCCTCCCCCTCAAACCGCGATCACACCGCGTGACTCACAACACAACGGGTCGGATCCATCCCTTCACGCTCAAAAGAGAGCTTGAATCGCCTTTTCCCGAAAATGAAGAGATCCATTGACCCCAAGCCTTAACGCCCGCTCGCAAACTGGTCCCACCCGTTCGCTTCGCGGACGAAAGGTTTCTCGATCAAATAGTTGATATCGCCGATTGGCGTTTGGTCCATCTCTCGACCGACCCGATGACCTGAATGGACCGCATCAGCCATTGTACCTGGCGCAAAGCAGTCACCAATTGCGTGGACGGTGAACATCGGTGGGTTCTCTGCAACTGTTCTACGTAAATCATGAAGCAAGCTGTCGTTCGGTGACCGGAGGCAGACCATTACCACCGTCGCCGCGGGCAAACGGATTGCTTTGCCGGTATAGATACAATGCGCCTCCACCTCGTCGGCACCGATCTCCACCAGGCGTCTCGCTGTAACAAGCTTCACGCCGAGTTTAAGCAGGGTCTGGTGAACGGCCTCTCGCTCGGATGTATATTTGAGCAGCGGGGAAGGTTCCGGATCAGGGGTAAGGAGCGTGACATCCAGCCCTTGCTTGGCAAGCTTCTCGGCGATGACACCTCCAAGATAATAACCTTCATCGTCATTTATAACGACCGGCCCTTCGATCGTCCGGCCCGCCATCACGTTGTCGGGCGTGATGACGTGCGGCTGGTCCCAACCGTTGACGGGAAATCTGTTCGCTTTGCCGATTCCGTCCCGGTCCCATGTCGATCCGGTTGCGACGACTATCGTTGTGAAGTCGAAATCGGCCACATCGGAAGCCTCAATTTCGCTTCCGAGGTAAATGTCGACATTCGCCAGCTTATGGATCTGACCAATTCGATAATCGGCTACGCGCCGGTAGGTGGACAGACCCGGAAGCGCCGATTCAAGCACGGAGCGTCCACCCAGAAAATTGCTCCGTTCCGAAAGCGCGACAGAATAGCCACGCTTTCCAAGCGTGAGTGCCGCTTCGAGTCCTGCCGGGCCGCCCCCAATTACCAGGATGCGTTCATCGGACATTTTTGCCGGAATCCGCTCCGGGTGCCAGCCACGCCTCCACTCTTCGCCGGTTGTCGGGTTCTGCGTGCAACGAATTGCGCCGCCCATATATTGCATGGAAAGGCACGTGTTGCAGCCTATGCACTCACGAATATCCTCGATGCGGCCTTCTTCTATTTTCTTTGGCAGAAAGGGGTCGGCAATCGACGGACGCGCCGCACCGATCAGATCGACCAACCCATTTTTGATGAGCGACACCATGCGATCTGGCGACGTGTATCGCCCGACAGCGACCACCGGCTTGGTTGTCACCTGTTTCACGAAGGCCGTGAATGGCTCCTGCCACCCTTCGTCGGCAAAGCGGGCTGTCATCACATCGAGATTGATGTTCTGAACATTGACATCCCACAGATCGGGCAGCTCGGCGAGCATCTCGACGACCCGCCGACCATCGCCGCTACAAGTGTAACCAGCATCGCCTAGGCCTTCGTCGACCCCAAAACGGACGGCAACGGCACAGTCGGATCCGATTTCTTCTTTGGTATCCTCGATCAACTCACGCAAAAGCCTGGCGCGATTCTCGATAACGCCGCCATATTCATCCGTTCGCCGGTTGACACGCTGCGTAATGAAGTCGCCGGGCAAGCCCATCATGTGGCTTGCGTAGACATATACGATGTCGAATCCGATATCGCGTGCGCGCCGGGCAGCAGCGCGGTGCCATCTTCTGACATCGCTGATATCCTGTTTGTCCATCTGCCGGACGACAGCTGGTACATCCATTGCGGGCCTGGGCGAGGCCGACATCGGGCGCTCTCTGGACATGCGGTTTCCGGCGAGGGCGCCCTGATGGGTCAATTCGCACCCGGCAAGGGCGCCATGCTTTTGAACCGCCTCGACCATGAGCTGAAGCCCAGGCTTATCATCATCCGACCAGAGCCGCTCCCCGCCGCTGGGGGACGAATCCGATGAAGGATGGATCATACAGAGTTCGGTGTTCACGACGCCCCATCCGCCTTCGGCCTTTATCTCTCGAAATTTTGCGGTCGCGTGCGGAGAAAATGTACCAAGCGCCGTACAATGCGGAACCTGATAGAAGCGATTTTTGGTGGTCTTGGGCCCGATTTTCACGGGCTCGAAGAGAATATCATATCGTGGATCGCGCATCTTGCCATGCCCTTCTGTTTGCCGTTCCCACCGGTCGCAAATATCCCCAGCAGACCAAAGCCGCAGCCCAGTCACAGTGCCGACGATCGTTCCGCTGTGGGCAGCCTCAGTGACGAGCAGCCCCGGTCAGCGAGCATATCAACCTGCAACCTTCGTGCCCCACCACCCCGCTACAGTAGCTCGAGCCGATCCAGCCGTATCGTCGGCCCAGCCGTCGGCAGCCACGACGGTGAGCAATCCTCGTGCTACTTCGCCGCCGATCAGTCCGATTACCGTTCAAAAACGCGAGAAACGATAGGGCTTGGGATCGATGGTCGGGGTCGAACCCATCAGTATATCGGCGGCAAGTTCGCCCGCCGCCGGCGCCGTACCGAAGCCGTGTCCCGAGAATCCAGAGCAGACAATCAGTCCTGGAATTTCCGAGACCTGATCGATGATCGGCAGGGAATCGGGCGTCACATCCACTGTTCCTGCCCAAAGTTCCGCGATTTCGGCATCGTCGAAAATAGGCCAGGCCGCGCGCAGTGCGGCAAAGGCTTCGTGGATGGCGCCCTCGTCAACAGCGGGATCCTTGGTTCTCATGCGCTCAAAGGGTGAAATTCTTCCGGATTTCCAACGACGAGGTAGCGTTAGGTCGTCGATGAAGTCGCGTCCGAACGCCAGACGCAGATAGCGGCCCTGCGATCGAAGCGACGACAAATATTTACGCCCGATAAGCAAATGATCGAGCGTGATCGGCGCTTTGACGGCGCTGCGCTGGGTAATGACAAATCCACCGTCTGCGCGCTTGCGAAAAGAGAAATCCGGTCCGCCAACCGCGATCTCGGTGGGGCCATCCATGGGAACAGTGCGTGCCACGGAAACGGTGAGCGGCAGGGTCGGCAGGTCGATGCCGAGGTTCCCAAGGAAGCGCCGGGACCACAAGCCGCCTGCAAGCAGGACCGTATCGCAGCCGATTTCGCCGCGTTCTGTAACCACCCCGGTAACCCGCCCCGCAGAGCGGACGAGTGAGCGCACGGCACAATTCTCGACGATAATGGCTCCCAGCGCCATTGCAGCGCGCGCAATAGCCGACGCCGCGAGCGATGGCTCGGCGCGCCCATCGGACGGCGTGTATATACCGCCGGCCCAATTTCCCCGCCCCCCAGGCACCAGTCGATCGATCTCGCCAGGGGTCAGAAGGCGCGAGTCGAGATCGAGAGGTTCCACGGAATGGATCCAGGCTTCATGAGCCTCCATTTCTGCCTCGTTCCTGGCAAGAAAGAGAATGCCCGCTTCTCGATAGCCGACATCTGTTCCCACCCTTTCCGGAAGGCGAGCCCAGAGGCGATCGGACGCGACGGCGAGGGGCACATCGGCCGGAGCGCGACTCGTCTTGCGAATCCAGCCCTGGTTGCGTGACGATTGTTCGCCGGCGACCACGCCCTTCTCAAGCACGATGACAGGAATACCGCGCTCACTGAGTGTAAGCGCCGCGACCAGACCAACAATCCCGCCCCCGATGATGACTACAGGAACGGAAGACGGAAAATCCTCACAAGTTTGTACGGACGCGATATGGGGTGCCACCAGTCCATCTTTCAAGTTGAACCGCAGACTGACTATTGAGCAGCGCGGCGTATAACCAAATGTAAATCTATAATTTTTTCACTTCTATATTGCCCTTTGAAGCCCCTCTATAAGCAGTGACTTCGACCTCGACCTTATAGTCTTTCGAGCTGAGCGGCGGACAGGTCAGAGTCATCGCCGGATCGATACCGCGAAACCGCTCTCCAATCTTGGCCATGACGGCCGACGTATCGGAGGGGTTCTGAATGAAGATGCGCGAGGCCACGACATCGCCAAGACTCGCATCGACCGCCAGCAGCGCGCGCTCGATATTGGCCAACACCTGCTCGGTTTGTTCGGTGACGTCTTCCGGAATCTCCTGTGTCAGAGGATTGCGCCCCGCGGTGTTCGAAACGAAGATCCAATCATCGACGCTGACGAGCCGTGAGTAGCTCGCCAGGTTCTCATATCGTGATCCCGTTTTGAGCTTCCAAAGCTCGACCATATTAACTCCAATTCAAAAGGACAGATAATGCTGCGGAAACCAGAGAGGCGCAGCCGACGCTACGGGGTCACCGCAGAACTGGCGCATCCCAAAGATTGAGCGACTGTCCCAAACCGCGCGCAACGGCGTTGCGATAAACGACCGTGCCCCAAGCCACATCCTCGACAGGCATTCCGCCGACGGACAAGATGATGATTTCGTCGTCATTCTGGCGCCCCGGTGCTTCTCCGGCGACGATGCGGCCGAGATCCTCGAGATCGTCTTTTTCCATCCGGCCACAGGCAATCAAATCCATGAATTTCACACCGATAATCGGTATGATGTTGTGCGCGGGTTTGGGCAGTTCATCAAACCAGGCTTCGTAAAGACCAGTGTTATCGACGACCTTTCGAATGTCCTTGGCTTCCATCGCTTCGTCGATTTCACAGGTCGACGGCATCGCGAGAAACGCGCCCGGCTTCACCCATTCACGCTTGACGATCGGATAGGTGGCAGGGTCGCCGGCTGCGCCCGAACCGCAATAACTGATAACATCGGAACCGCGAACAACGTCCTCGATCGAGTCAACTACCTCAATATTTACGATCTGCGGCATGTCGGCCTTTAGCCAATCGAGAAAGCTTTCAAGACTCGCTTTGCCTCGCGCCTTGATCTTGATCGTGTCGATCTCGGGACAGACAGCACGCAACGCCATGAGGGTTGTCTTGCCCATGACGCCCGGACCCATCAGGCCGAAGACCTTCGAGTCTTTTCGCGCAAGATGGCGCGCGCCCACGCCCGGGATGGCACCGGTCCGGTAAGCGGAAAGAAGATTGGCGGACATGAAGGCGAGCGGTGCAGCCGTATCGGCATCGTTGAGCACGAAGGTCAGGATCGAACGCGGCAAACCCTTTTCCCGGTTTTCAAGGTTCGATCCGTACCATTTTACGCCTGCAGTGCGAAACCGTCCACCGAGGTAGGCGGGCATCGCCATGAAGCGGCGGTCGGCGGTCCCCTTTGGCATCTCAGGAAACGGCGAATTCTCCGGGAATAAAACCATCGCCCCATGGGAGTCGTTGTTCGCTCCCGCCATGCGGTAGTCCCCATGCCACAGCAGGCCGAACATCTCCTCCATGGTATCGACGCACATCGCCATGTCGGTCACACCGGCTTTGATCATGTCTTGCTCCGACAGATAGACGAAATCTATTTTTGCCGATTCAGTCATTATTTCACTTTCTACTTTGCTCAGGCGGCCATCCCGACGCCCTCAAAAGCGTCAATCGCGTCCATGGCCTTCAACAAATGGGCCTCAAGCCCTGCGAACATGCGCCGAACAATAATTCCACGCGCGTGAACATTATGGGGCGAGGCCATGCTCGGCGCTCGGCGCCCCACCCCCGTCCAAATCTCCGTCGCCGGGGTCCGGGTTACGATGGATCAACGATTGTCATCCACCTGCACATCAATTGAGTCGCTCGGCCAACATGATCAACTGAACTCAGTTTATTATACAATCGCGGAATTATGATTATGTCAAATGAAAAGTCAGCGATCGCCCCGATTGTCGGTGCTCCAAATGCCCTTGGCGCTTCTGCTGCCAGGAACAGGGGATATCCCGTCTCGCGTGCCCGATGGCAGGCGCGCAGCACGGCAGCGAAAGTCGAGAACCGCCTGCCCCGAACTCGGAAAAAAGCGCAGCCGCCGGTGCCGGGCGATGCCACCGCATTTACACTGGGATCGCGGCCCGAGCGCACGACACCCGCCATCGCTGACCTGCAGGCCTATTCATCAGCAGGTTTGTCGCGCAAAAGTCACGGCCGGGGAGGCCTTGACGCGTCTTCGGGACTGCCATTCAGGAATCTGCCGGGATGCGGCCTCCTGTCAATTGGAAGCGCAGCCTGGCGGTCCTCCAGGGACTTTTGCTCGTATCGCCAAGGCGCATCCTTGCCGGTGGGGAGCACGCCGCCCGGCAACCAACGGACAGGGGTCGGACCGACATTACCCTTTGGGAATCTTTCAACCGAGAGATTCACAAATTATCCTTGATGAGAATTAATGCAGTTTATGAAGCTCTAAAGAGGCGATTGAAACAAAGCCACAGCGACGCACCCACGGCTGATCCGATTCGGCGCATTTACAACAGTTTACCAGCAATTTAGCTCATAAAATGCGCAATCCCCTCCTCGTGAAACATGCCTCGAAGATCCTTGTGAGAAAAATCATCACTTGCATAAATTAGTTGCGAATGGTGACGAAATTGCTACAAATTCGAGGCGTGCGCAGCCGAGTCGATCCCCACGAAGGCGAGGCTGCAACAGGTCTCGCGCACGACCGGAGGAGCAAGGAAATACGGCACGATCGACCCCTTAAGCGGCTAAGCGAAAGGTCCGTGATCCCATGCGGACAAAGCCCCCGGGCGCGCGCATCGGGGCTCCGACAATGGCGAGATCGGCTGCGTTTCCATCTGAGAGCGCGGGAGGGCGTGTTTCCATGACGCCTGTCATGAAACCCCAGTCATTCCGTCTGATCCCCGGCATGGAACAGGAATATTGTATGTCCGTTGGCATGCGCGCTGGAGACTTCCTGTTCATCGGCGGGCTCTTTGCGGCGGACGACGACGGCCATGCTATTCATGCGGATGACGCCGCCTTGCAGTTCAAGGTCATCTACGAACAGTTGAAGCATGTCCTTGCCGCGCATGGCGGCACCGCCGCCGACGTGGTGAGCGAAACGATTTATTATGGCTGCTCGGCCGAGGAGTACAGCGAGCGGCTCGTTCCGCACAGGCGCGCCTTCTATCGAGGGTGCAACGGTCCGTCGGTGGTGGGTGTGCAGGTCGCGGGCTTCATCGAGCGCGCGATCCAAGTCGAGGTCACAGCCATCGCCTATCTGCCGGCAGGCGTATGAGCGGATGAATTATGTCGATCGGGTCGGCCTGAAGGCAGCACCGAAACTCCGGGGTTCGCATATGCGATTCCGTGTAACTGAACTCTGAATGGAACGAACCATGCACGCTTATAAAATGCTCATAGATGGGCAGCTGGTCGAGGGCGCGAAAACGATTGAAATCGTCAATCCCGCAACTGGACGACCCTTCACGACCGCCCCTGCGGCGAGCGAAGACCAGCTCAATGCTGCGGTGGCGGCCGCGCGCCGCGCTTTTCCTGCGTGGGCAGCAACGCCTTGGGACGAGCGCCGGAATTGCCTTTTGCTGTTCGCGCAGCGGCTCGAGGAAGAGGTTGAAGACTTTGCCAACCTGCTTGTAAAGGAACAGGGCAAGCCGCTGGCGGAGGCGCGGTTCGAAGTTGGCGCCACCTTGCAGGGAATACGCTATTACGCCAGCGCCGAACTGGGTGCCGAAACGCGAAGCCACGCCAACGGCAGCTACGAGATTGAGCGCCGTCCGCTCGGCGTCGTTGCGGCGATTACGCCGTGGAATTATCCCCTGATCCTGGCGAGCAACAAATTCAGCCCCGCCCTGCTCACCGGGAACACGGTCGTCTTGAAGCCTGCGCCGACCACGCCGCTGACGAGCCTGGAGCTGGGTCGGTTGGCGTCCGAGATTTTCCCCGCGGGCGTATTCAATGTCATTGCCGACGACAACGATCTTGGCTCGATACTCACCGGCCATCCCGACATTGCCAAGATTTCCTTCACCGGCTCGACCGGAACCGGCAAGCGCGTGATGCATGGCGCTGCCGAGACGTTGAAGCGCGTGACGCTGGAACTGGGCGGCAATGACCCGGCGATCGTCCTCAAGGACGCCGACGTGGATGGCGCGGCGCAGGGCCTCGCCGCCACCGCCTTCCTCAACGCGGGCCAGATCTGTGCGGCCCCGAAGCGGCTTTATGTCGCCAACGAGATTTACGACGCCTTTTGTGAGCGACTCGTCGCCGCAGCCCGAGCATTGAAGCTTGGTGCCGGCGACGAGGAGGGGGTCACGCTCGGCCCAATCCAGAACAATATGCAGTTCTGCAAGGTTCGCGAGATTATCGAAGAGGCCGCATCCCAAGGCCGGGTTTTGACAGGCGGTCATATTGCCAACCGACCCGGCTTCTTTATTGAACCAACGGTGATCGCAGATCTCGACGACGATGCCCGGCTGGTCGCCGACGAGCAATTTGGCCCCGTCGTCCCCGTTCTTCGCTTTTCGGATGAAAGGGACGCGATCGCGCGGGCCAATGCCGGCCCTTACGGTCTGGGCGCCTCCATCTGGTCGCGGGACGTCAGCAGAGCGCGCGTGCTCGCGCGCGATCTCGACGTCGGAACCATTTGGATCAATCAACATGTCGCCATTCAGCCCGACATCCCGTTTTCGGGAGCGAAGCAGTCCGGTGTCGGAACCGAGGGCGGCATCGAAGGCGTGCATGAATTTACTCGCCTTCAGGTAATCAACGCGGCGGCTTGAAGAGCCTGGCCATCGGATAACGGAAGAGGAAATGTCGTGACCACCGATTCGGAAAAGCAGCGACTTACGGCGAGCCAGGCTGTTGACAGGCGTTCGCTGATGAGGCTGGGTGCTGCTGCTGCCGGTGCGGTTGCGCTGGCGAGCTGCGCCAAAGAAAATCCGGAACGCGAGACACGCGAGGGCGGCGGCAAAGGCGGTCCCTATGACGTCGCCGTCATTGGCGCGGGTTATGCCGGCATAACCGCGGCGCGCGATCTTGCCGCAAAGGGGTGGCGCGTCGTGGTTCTGGAAGCGCGGCCGCGCATTGGCGGACGCACGTTCACAAGCGAGTTCCTCGGTCGCAAGGTGGAGTTGGGTGGTTCGTCCGTTCACTGGGTCCAGCCACACGTCTTCGCAGAAATGCAGCGCTACGGATTCGGCTTCGACGAAGTTCCGCTCTACAATCTCGACGCATCCTATATCATGACATCGGACGGAACTGTTCACGACGTCGCGCCGGCGGCATTCGACAGCCTTTACAGCGACGCGTTCAACAAGTTCTGCGCCAACTCGCGCAGCTTGTTCCCGCAGCCGTACAAGCCTTTTGCCAATCCCGACGTATTGAAGATCGACGACACCTCGGCGGCCGCGCACATCGGGACGCTGGGTCTTGACCCGCTGCAGAGAGCCGCACTGAACTCAGAACTGGTGCTTTACGCCGGCGCACCGACCTCGGCTTTCAGCTATGCAAGCTTCGTCAAGCTTTTCGCGCTAGCTTCGTGGGATCCCTTCACTTTCACGGACTCGGAAAAGCACTGGCATATCGCCAATGGCGGCACCGCCGCGCTGGCCAAAGCAATCCTCGACGACAGCAAGGCCGATGTCCGGCTCGGCACAGTCGTGAAAGAAGTCGAGCAGAATGACAGAGGCGTCATCCTCCGGACCGCCGACGGTCACACGGTGGAGGCAAGAGCCGCGATCTTCACCCTGCCTACCAAGGTCTATCCCGATATCAATTTCAAGCCGGGACTGTCTGCCGCCAAACGCGCTTTCATCGACAATGGCGAAATGTGTGACGGCGCGACAATGTACATGCGGGTGAAGAAGAATCTCGGCAATACCTTCACCTTCTGCGACGATCCCAATCCCTTGAATGCCATTCAGACCGAAGAGTTCAACGACGAGGTCGGCACGATATTGAAGGCCACCATCGGACGGCAATCCCTGATCGACATGAACGACCAGGACGCCATTACCGCCGAGTTGCGCAAGATCCATCCCGGTGTCGAAGTCACCGACATCGCGCCATATAACTGGGTCAAGGATCCCTTCTCGAAACAGGGCTGGCCATCCTACAAGGTTGGTTGGTTCAAGAAATACAAGGATATGGCGAAGCCCGAAAACCGGCTGTTCTTCGCCGGTGCCGCCACGGCCGACGGCTGGCACGCCTATATCGACGGCGCAGTGGAAAGCGGAATCCGTGCCTGTCGGGAAGTGACCGAAAAGCTTGCAAGAGAGGATACAAAAAATGGATAACGCTCATATCGGCAAATATCGGCTGGCGTTGTTGACAGGCCTCTTACTGGCCGGAACAGCGGCCTGCTCGAAGCCATCGGAAGAAAGCGACAGCAGCAGTACGGAAGCCAGCGTGGAGACACCTGCCCCCGCCGCCGCGACTGGCAGCTATGCTGCGCTTGCCGCCGATGCGGGCCAGGTCGAGGCGGGCAAAAAATTGTTCAGCAACTGCGCCGTGTGCCATTCGGTCGATCCTGCGACGCCGTCGCCGGCGGGACCACAGCTCATGGCGGTGGTCGGTCGCAAGATCGGCGGCGCCGCGGGCTTCCCCTATTCGCAGGCGCTTGCAAATGCGGGCGGCACCTGGACACCCGAAAAGCTCGACGCATTCCTGAAGGATCCGATGGCGGCCTATCCGGGCACATCGATGGCCTTTGGCGGGCTCGCAAAGGAAACCGATCGCAAGGCAATGATCGCATATCTCGCGAGCATTCCAGCGAAATAACGCCTCCCCTTCGCGCAACGAAGCTCCCCTGTGCCACCCGTTGCGCGATTGGGGGGCGTTATCTCAACTTGTTGATTCCGAAAGGAATCCTGGCACTCGTCTATGAAACCGGTACCGGCAGGAATTTTTTGAACATGAAAAGCCTATCAGAAATCGTCAGCGCCTTCATGGGGACATTCAACGCCGGGGATTATGAGGCGATGTTGGCGTTCATTTCCGACACCGCCGTCTATATCGACCCCCACGGCATCGAACATAAGGGGCGCGCCGCAATCGGCAATGCACTCGCTCCCGGTTTTGCGGTATCCGACAGCCAATCGCACTATCAGGTCACGTCGACGTTGACCGATGAAGAGCAATCCATCGCGCTCGTTACCTGGACCCTGCTCATAACGGCGCCGGACGCCACGGAATCCGCGATCGTTGGCCTCGACATACTGCATGTCCGCGACGGAAAAATCGTGCGCAAGGACGCTTTTTGCAAAGCAGGCGACCTCGCCGTTCGGCAGATCGCCTGACCGGCCCAAATGCGCGACGGGAAGCATCCCGAAGCGGGCCATTTGAATATGCCGATCCCGTGCAGGGCGACCTGCCTTGTTGGAACACGGGAAACATTCAACCGGACAATCCGGGACCGACCAACGCGCCGATGGAGCGACTTATGCGAGATCCACGCTACGATATCCTCTTTGAGCCGGTACAAATCGGACCGGTCAGGACCAAGAACCGGTTCTACGTAGTCCCGCACGCAATCAGCATGGGCATGTCGTCGATGGACGAGATGGTCGCCTACCGAAAAACGCGTGCGGAAGGCGGATGGGGCGTGATTTGCATCGAAGAGACGATGATTCACGAAACATCGGATCATGCCCCCCTTCCCGATCCGTGTCTTTATCACGACCGACATATCGCGCCCATCGCGCGTATCGTCGCGGCGGTGAAGGAGCATGGTGCATTGGCCGGGGTCGAACTGGCGCACGCCGGAGCCTCGGGCCCGGCAGCCTATTATCGCGAGCACCCGCTGTCTCCGACCGCGAAGTTCCCGCATTATTTTAACAACCCGATTTCCGCCAGGACGATCGACAAGCAGGATATCGCCGATTTCAGGCGCTGGTATCGCGATGCCGCAGTTCGCGCAAAAGCAGCAGGCTTCGACATCGTCTACGTCTATTGCGCACATAATCTGTCCTTGCTGCAGGACTTTCTCGACACGCGAACGAATAAGCGGACCGATGAATATGGCGGCGTCTTCGAGAACCGACTACGCCTGCTTCGGGAAACGCTGTGCGACGTGAAGGACGCGGTTGGAGACAGCTGCGCGGTCGCCGTCCGTTTCGCCGTAGAGGATCGACGAAGAGCGTCGAACATCACCGCGCAGGAAGACGGCCGCCGGGTCGTAGAAGCCTTGGCCGATGTTCCCGATCTGTGGGACGTCAATGTGAGCGACTGGCCGTGGGACAGCGGCAGCAGCCGGTACTTCGAAGAAGGCCAGCAGGAGCCTTTTATCGACTTCGTGAAAAAGGTGACCAACAAGCCGGTGGTCGGCGTGGGGCGTTTCACGTCCCCCGATGCGATGGTGAGCCAGATCAAGCGCGGCATCCTCGATCTGATAGGTGCTGCCCGGCCATCCATCGCCGATCCATTCCTTCCGAACAAGATCGACGAGGGCCGCCACGACGACATCCGCGAATGCATTGGGTGCAACGCTTGCACCGCCGAGGTCATGACGTCGGTACGGATCCGCTGTACGCAAAACCCTTCTGCGGGCGAAGAGCATCTGATGGGCTGGCATCCCGAAAATGTGCCCCCTGCGGACGACCCTGAAAAGAATATACTGGTCGTGGGTGGGGGACCGGCTGGGCTCGAAGCTGCTCACACGCTGGCCCGGCGCGGTTATCAGGTGTCAATCGCCGATGCGGGTTCCGAATGGGGCGGCCGCCTTGTGCGCGAGCGTAAGATGCCGCGCCTGAGCACCTGGGGGCGCGTGGTCGACTATCGCGTCGGACAGCTTCAGACGATGGCGAATGTCAATATGTATCTTGAGAGCAAGTTGACGGCGGAGGACGTCGCGGGTTTCGAGGCTGACCATGTCATTGTGGCGTCGGGAGCGGCGTGGCGGCGCGACGGCGTTGGCCGCAATCACGACGAGCCGATACCGGGATGCGACCTTCCGCATGTATTCAGCCCGGAAGATATATTGAATGGGACGCTGCCCAGCGGCGAAGTAATCGTGTACGATGAGGACTATTTCTACATGGCCACGGTCGTTGCGGAACGCCTTGCCGCGGCCGGCTGCAAGGTCACCTATGTTACGACCGCAAGCGATCCCGCGCCCTGGACCCTGAACACCCTGGAGCTTGTTCACGTCATCAATTCGATGAATGAAATCGGCATCGAAATCGTCGTCGGGACATCGATTGTCAGCATTTCAGAGGGCCATGTCAAAACCAGTCGCCTGCTGACGGGTGCCGAACATATCCGAGCCGCCGATGCGGTGGTATTGGTGACGGGCCAGATTTCGGACGATAATCTCTATCATGAACTCGTCAAAAAGCGTGACGCTGGAGAAATAGTGTCCGTGGAACGTATCGGCGACTGCCTTGGCCCGGGACAGATAGCCCAGGCCACCCGGGACGGTCGAAAGGCCGGCATGCAGTTTGGCAGGCAGGCAAAGTGAGAAGGATGGGCTGGCGCCGGTCCGCGATATGTCGGGACCCGCGACAAGCCGCAACGCAATGGAGAGCCCGATGAAAATCCTCGTGCCCGTGAAGCGGGTGATCGACTATAATGTGAAGCCGCGGGTCAAGGCCGATGGCACAGGTGTCGACCTTGCGAATGTAAAGATGAGCATGAACCCCTTTGACGAAATTGCCGTCGAAGAAGCGATCCGCATGAAGGAGAAGGGCGCGGCGAACGAAATCGTGGTGGTCTCCGTCGGGCCGGCCAAGGCGCAGGAAACGCTACGCACGGCCCTCGCCATGGGCGCGGACCGGGCCATCCTGGTGCAGACCGACGATATGGTCGAGCCGCTGGCTGTTGCCAAGATCCTTAAAGGCGTTGCCGACGAGGAAGAGCCCGGCCTCGTTATCCTCGGCAAGCAGGCGATCGACGACGACTGCAACCAGACGGGCCAGATGCTCGCCGCCCTGATGGGGCGTCCACAGGGCACCTTCGCCAGCGCGATCGAATATGAGGAGGGGCATCTGCGTGTCACCCGTGAGGTCGATGGCGGCTTCGAGACCGTTCGTCTCGCGCTGCCGGCCATCGTCACCGCCGATTTGCGCCTTAACGAACCGCGCTATGCTTCGCTGCCCAATATCATGAAGGCGAAGTCCAAGCCGGTCACAGTCAGATCTCCATCCGACTACGGGGTCGATATCGCGCCGCGCCTCACCGTCCTCAAGGTGTCCGAGCCTCCCCTTCGCCAGGCGGGTATCAAGGTGCCCGACGTCGAGACCCTCGTCGCCAAGCTCAAAGAACTCGGAGTAGCCTGATGCCCAAAATCCTCGTCTGGGTCGAACATGACAATGCCGCGATCAAGGATGCGACCCTCGCCGCCGTGACCGCGGCGTCGCAGATCGGCGAAATCCATCTGATTGTCGCCGGATCGGGCTGCGCGGCCGTCGTCCAGTCCGCGTCGCGGATCGCGGGCGTTGCAAAGGTCCATGTCGCCGATGACACCGCCTATGCCAATGCGCTCCCTGAAAATGTCGCGCCGCTGATCGTTGACCTTATGCGCCAGCACGACGCCTTTGTGGTGCCCGACACTTCCAACGGCAAGAATATCGCACCGCGCGTCGCCGCGCTGCTCGACGTCATGCAGATCTCCGACATTCTCTCGGTCGAAGGCCCGAAGACATTTACGCGTCCAACCTATGCGGGCAACGCCATCGCGATCGTCCAGAGCTCCGACGCCAAAATGGTGATCACCGTGCGCGGCACCGCATTTGCGAAGGCCAGGCCTGAGGGTGGATCGGGCTCGGTCGAAGCCGTTGCCGGCGGCGGCGATGCGGGCCTCTCCAGCTTCGTTGGCGCCGAGATCGCGTTGAGCGAGCGTCCGGAACTTGCGTCGGCGAAGGTCATTGTCGCCGGCGGCCGTGCCCTGAAGGATGCCGAGACCTTCAAGACGACGATCTTTCCGCTGGCTGATACACTTGGTGCGGCGGTCGGCGCCAGCCGCGCAGCAGTCGACGCGGGCTATGTCCCAAATGACTATCAGATCGGACAAACCGGCAAAATAGTCGCGCCGGACGTCTATATCGCGGTCGGAATATCAGGTGCGATCCAGCATCTTGCTGGGATGAAAGATTCGGGAACGATCATTGCGATCAACAAGGACGAAGAGGCGCCGATATTTCAGGTCGCCGACCTCGGTCTAGTCGCCGATCTGTTTGACGCTGTTCCCCATCTGACGCAAAAACTCCGGGGATAAAGATTTTTGCGCGTTGCGCGTTGCGCCCGGATCCAAAGGACCGTCATGTCGAAACCGATCAAAATTGTGGCACTTCTGACTGCTCGGCCCGATCGGCTCGAAGAACTAAGATCGCTCCTCGAGAACATGATCGGCCCCAGCCGGGCAGAACAAGGGAATCTCCGCTATGATCTGTGGCAGGACCAGACGACGCCGTTGCGGTTCGTGCTCGATGAGCTCTATGTCGACGAGGCTGCGGTCGCCGCGCATCGTCTTACCCCGCATTTCAAACACTATCTCACGGTAATCAACGAACTCGCTGACCGTATAGCCGTGGTTCTTGAGCCGATCCGAGTCGATTGATCCGATCTAACTCAAGCTTGGGCCTCTCAACCCCAACGAGTCGATAATTCTGGGGCAATCTTCCCGAACTTGTCTTGCATCGATCGGACCAGCGCCGGAAAGCGATATGAGAATTCGTCGTTCTGTTGCGGGCGCGAAATGAGAGAGATTTTTTATTACTATTTCGATAGTTGAGGGCTATCGGGCGGCAGTCACCAGTTTGCGGCTTTCGAGCGCAAACAGCCCATGTTGAGACCGCTGGTCAGAAGCTTGCGCTTGGGCAGGGCAGTGCCTCCGAGGGGAAAGGCTCTGCCCCCGGCCTTGTCCGCGCAGCCCACTCGGAGAAGCTCAGGTTGGTGGTGATGATGACGCTGGTGCGCTCGTAGAGTTTGCTGAGCAGGTGGAAGAGCAGGGGAACTGAACGGCAAGACGCGCGGACAAATCCTCGAAGTCGAATGGCCCATCTTGCGGCATGAAATGGGCCGGTTCCCACAGCCGGCGGTCGTCGGAAGTTGGATCTGTCAACACCGGGATAAAAACGGGCCAGTCACCGGTTTAAAATGGGGCCAGTTGGCTTGAACAAAAAGCCTCATGG
>VFQS010000538.1_pt1 | contig 41173 bp, 38 predicted proteins | sample 3512361 | NCBI WGS metagenome assembly VFQS01 (sample SAMN10412375, study PRJNA504923) | tailings metagenome | isolation source: Relicate 1 Philex TSF3 active mining | place: Philippines
TTTGCACAGCCAATGCCCGCGCAAGAGTTGATTATTTGGTGCGAAGAATTTAGTCGCCAAGGTGCAGCAAGATTGTAAGTTGTTGGGTGATTGTACAGCACATCATTATTGAGCTTTTTGTTAGAGAGATTCTTAGAAAATTAGTCGTAAAATAAATTAGAGAATGATCACCATGGATACTGCCTTAGGTTCAACCAGACCACGTTTGCGGATAGGCTTAATCGCCAATCGGGCACATCAAGACGCGCCTGATTCGGCGTTGGTTCAGCTGTTTCAGCGCGGCAAAAAATCGATACAAGCCTTGGATATTGAATGGGTCGTGGTCGGACGGACTTTGGACGCAATCCAAACCCACGGATTAACGACGCTTTGTCAACCGCATGTGCGATTTCCATATGGTCGAGAAGGCGGCTTGATGAAGTTAGTCGCACATGTGGTTAACAGCGATCCGCATAATTCGATTGACGCGGTGATTTATCTGATTGATCCGGTCGATCACTCTTCTATTTTTCCAGAAGCATTGGCGTTAAAAAGGCAGTGTGTTATTCATCGCAAGCCATTTTTATCAACACTTGCTGCGGCATGTGAGTGGTTGGACTTAGAGGCGCTTGCGCAGGGTGATCGTGATCATGTTGACGACGGCGTAGGATTGAATTTGTCACAAGAGAGTATCGCGCTAATCGCCCACGATGCGCTCAAACAAAATATGTTGCAGATCGCAGAAAAACATTTTGCTTTGTTGGATCAATTTGCGCATCGCTATGCTACTGGAACAACGGGTTCCCTGCTCAATCAATTGGCGCAAAAAATCAAGGGTGAGCAGGCTGGACGTCATTGGGTGAAACCCTTTTTATCGGGGCCTATGGGCGGCGATGCGCAAATCGCAGAACTAGTTTTAGATAAGCAAATACGACGAATTTTATTTTTGGAAGATCCACATGTTGCGCGTCAACACGAGGCGGATATTCAGCTACTAGAGCGTGCTGCGCGAACTGTCACCGACTTTGCTTTAGTGATCAGCGATGGTGAGGGCAGTGATCGTTGGTTACGTTTGTTGAATGAACGACTAAAACTAGTCTAGATTGCAAGACTTGGTTATTTGGATATTCATTCGGTACAATGCAAGATCTGCTCGCCATGGTGCGAGCGATTTTGTTTTTAGATAATTCATACATTACTGTATTTCGAAAGAAAAGATTATGACACGCCGCTATTCGGATATGAATCAACACGACGCATTGTACAAGGTTGCCCGCGCTTATCCCGGCGGCTTGGACGCCTTGGCTGCGCGTATGCAAATGTCGGTGAATGTGTTGCGAAATAAATTGGCGCCGGGGATAGAAACACACTATCCATCTTTTGAAGAGACGTCCGTCATTATTAGTTTGTGTCATGAGGCTGGTGTTAAGGATGCATTGCTACCTTTGCACGCGATGTTGGCACGTCATGGCATGGCTGGATTTATCGTGCCAGAACCGCAAGAATTTACCGATGATGATTTATCGCAAACCGTTTGTCGCGTGATGAGTCAAGTGGGTAATGCTGCTGAAGCGGTATCGGAAGCGATGATGGATAGAGTGATTACTAGCATGGAAGCGGATTTGATTGAACGTGAGTTTCAATCTGCCTTGACCGCAATTGGCGAGTGGCGCGCAAGAATTCGTCAGCACCACAAGACTAGCTAATACAGCATTTTTAAACCCCACAATTAATCGCAGCATTTTGTCGTTCGTCTAGCGCAATTTCGGTGACTCTGCCCGAGCACCAATGTAAACCATGTCGGAACAGCCATCACATACAGCAGCAAATCAGCCGCGCTCGCTTGCTGACTTATTTTGGTCGTTCACAATGCTTGCGATGCAAGGATTCGGTGGTGTGGTGGCGATTGTGCAACGTGAATTAGTCGATAAAAAACGTTGGATGACCCGTGAGGAGTTTGTCGAGGAGTGGGCCGTAGCGCAGGTGATGCCTGGGCCGAACGTCGTCAACTTAGCAATGATTATCGGCAATCGTTTTTTCGGTCTCGCCGGCGCTTTATGTGCGCTAGCTGGGATGTTGTGTTTCCCTTTGATGCTATTGCTACTGGTCGTCATTTTGTATGGCCAAGTGGCACACCATCCGGCAGTCGCCGGAGCTTTGCGCGGCATGAGTGCTGTTGCCGCTGGAATGATCATCGCTAGTGGCTTGCGCCTATTACCTGTGTTGAAAACCCATCCGCTTGGTGTATTTGGCGCTGGCTTGATCGCTTGTCTAAGTTTTATGGCGATTGCGTTTTTGCGTATTCCGCTGTTTTTTGTTCTACTGACGTTCGGTAGTATTTCTATGGGGCTGGTGTATCGCCACTTGCAAAGTCTCTCAAAGCCGCCTTCGCCATGACACAGTTGACCTACTTAGACTGGCTACAATTCTTCTCGCATTTTTTAATGTTGTCCTTGTTGTCGGTTGGTGGTGCGGTATCGACTTTGCCGGAAATGCATCGCTATCTCGTCACGCAACAGGCATGGATGAGTGAAGCGCAATTCAATGCCTCTGTCGCATTAGCACAAGCGGCACCAGGACCGAATGTATTGTTTGTTGCTTTAATGGGATGGCATGTGGGAGCCAATACCGGCAGTAATTGGATGGCATTATTCGGCGTGCTGATTGCCATGGTAGGAATCATTTTACCAAGTGCCACGTTGACCTTTAGTTTTGCGAATTGGAGTCACAAAAATCGCGATTTGATTTTGGTGCGTAGTTTTAAATTGGGCATGGCGCCGATCGTGATTGGCCTATTGATCGCAACAGGATGGATCATGGCGAGTGTGCCACACGAAAATGTCCAGCCATGGGCGGTGTATCTCCTTACCGCCGTAGCAGCAATTGTCGTGTGGCGCACGCAAATTCATCTACTGTGGCTGTTAAGTGCGGGTGCTTTACTCGGATGGTTTGGGTTGGTTTAGTTAAGTCTTGATGGGCAGACTTAAGCGAACTTCTAAACCACCTTCGGGCAAATTAGATAGACTGATTTTGCCGTTATGTTGTCTGGCAATATTCATGGCAATAGTTAATCCCAGCCCCGTTCCCCCTGTCTCACGCGAACGCGAAGTTTCGATCCGATAAAATGGTTCGAATACACGATTTTGCTGATCTGGCGGAATCCCATTGCCGCTATCTCTGACGCAGATGTGCAACCACTTTTGCCGAGCTTCCGTACTTTGCAATAAGTGGATTTGCGCACGATGACCATATTTGATTGCATTGTCGATCAAATTATTCAGACAACGACGTAATGCTTGCGGTCTCGCCATGACAGTCACTTTCGACTTGTCAATTAAATTGACCTCATGTCCAGCATCGCTCGCATCAGTGCAAATGCTATCCAACAAAGAATCAATATCTAAGGCTTGCAAGCTCTCATTGCTATCCATGCTGCGTGCCAAGTCGAGACCTTCCTTCACCATCATTTGCATATTCGATAGATCACCAACTAACTTGTCATGTAGCTCATGATCATTGACTTTTTCTAAGCGTAAACGTAGGCGCGTTAGTGGGGTTTGCAAATCATGCGTAATCGCTGCCAGCATTTGTGTTCGTTGTTGGATGTGATCACGAATGCGTAGTTGCATGAAATTAAAAGCACTGATCGCTTGACGAATCTCTCTTGCACCAGTTTCGATCAAAGCAGGGCGATTAATGTCTTGCCCCAAATCAGTCGCTGCTTGGGCTAGCTGTTGCAAGGGGCGAATCGTCATGCGAGACACCAATAAGGCGAGGCCAGCGATACATGCCAAAAATAGCGCCAAGTAGTAATAAGTCTCGGCTTGAATCGGTGTTGACGGTGGCTTGGCTGGAAAGATGGTTTGATGTAAGCCTGAGCCATCACTCAAAACAAAAATTAAAGCTTCGCAAGAATCAACCGGTCCACGGTCATCTGGACGAATCAGACAATTTTCTGGTGCAGGTGGCAACGGAATAATTTTAAATGATTTACTCAAACGCTCACTGAGCGCAATCCCGTAAGGTGTACTGGCTTGATATGCTGGTACATTGGTCGGAACAGGAACGACTCTTAAGCCAAAGCGATGAATCGCTTTGAGTAAGCCCTCGCGATTAGCCGCAGGCAAATCATCAATCGCATGAATTAATTGCTCGGCATGTTTAGCACGATCGGCGCGATACGAGCTACGTTCATTACTAATACTGTTTTGGCGTTCACCAAAAGCCAACCACCAAGTTAGCGCAGCAGAACAAAGAATGCCCAATAACAGAACAGAAAATATGCGAACCGAAATCGTGTCAAAGCGTTTCATGTGTTGGCTTACAGTTCAGAGTTAACGTTGACAGTAAGAACGTAGCCGCCATTACGCACTGTTTTGATGATTTGTGGAGAGCGCGCATCTTCGCCCAATTTTTGCCGTAAGCGACTAATTTGAATATCAATCGAACGATCAAATGGATCTGCATCGCGTCCTTGCGTCATGTTCAACAATTGGTCACGATTGAGCACCGTATTAGGTTGATCTAGGAATATGTTCAATAAACGATACTCCGAGCCGGATAAGGCAATCACGCGATTGTCAGGACTGATTAAGTGTCGTGCGATTAAATCTAAAGTCCATTCGCCAAACTTTAATTTTTGTGGTTTGTTTATATCGCCATGTTCGCCGTTCGCTTGTGTGCGACGTAACACACTACGGATACGGGCTAATAATTCGCGAGGTTCAAATGGTTTGGGCAGATAATCGTCCGCCCCCATTTCTAATCCTAAAATGCGATCGAGTGGTTCGCTACGTGCGGTCAGCATCACGACAGGGATAGCTGATTTTGCGCGCAAATTACGGCATAAGGTTAAGCCATCCTCACCCGGTAAATTGAGATCCAAGACGATCAGATCAACCGTTTGTTTTTCCAAGCAGGTCCACATACCCGCGCCATCGCCCGCAGTGAGGGTGGTGTAACCATGCGTTTCTAAGTAATCCGCCAGTAAGCTGCGGATTTCACGATCATCGTCAACGATTAGAAGTGTATTTTGCGTATCCATAGCCATATTATTGATCAAGCTCTCTTGCTGTGCATAGAATTCGATAGAGAGATTTGTATCGACTTGTTATTGCGCGCAAAAATTGAAACAAACTGAAACATGCGGATCGAGAATTGCTAGGTCGGTTACATCGAGAAACACTGTTTGTACACAGTGACATTTACTTCTTACAAATTCAGCGCACTATGTGACTCATGAGCTCGGCGTAGTGAATTGAATCAAACAAATTTTTTAAGCGTCGATGCCATTGAGTAATGCCGAAAATTTTAAGTGAAATTTCATTCAAAAAGGATAGATCATCATGAAACTTTTAAAAAATACAATCGCACTTAGTCTCACTGCTGCGACTTTATTGCTTGGTGCTGGAGTCTACGCGCAGCAAAAAAGTGATGTGACGAATGCCGCATCGACTGCGAATGCGCCAAATCGTTCTGCGGAACAAGGCAAGCGCATGCAGCAACGACATCAAGCAATGCAAGCAGGTATGGAAAAACATCGCGCTCGCTTGCATGAGCAATTAAAATTGACGCCACAACAAGAAGGCGCTTGGGCCACATTTATGGAAGCAACTAAACCACGACAAGCGCCTATGTCGGATGCCGCTAAAGCTGAACGACAAGCAATGGCGTCGATGAACGCGCCAGAACGTATGGAGAAAATGCTAGGACATGCGAAAGATCGATTGGCGCGCATGCAGCAACATTTGGATGCGTTAAAGATTTTTTATGCAGTATTGACACCAGAACAGCAAAAGATTTTTGATGCTAGTCACCAACGTATGCACCAACGCATGCAGCATCGTATGCAAGGACGAATGCACGACGCTGGACATATGCCAAGTCACGCGGAATCTATGCCAGTAAAGACGTCGAAATAATCAAACTTGTGTGAAATAGTTGCGTAATCTCGCGGTAGGTAGATGACTATCCGATAAAATGGAGGCTTAGCTGAACTAGCCTCCATTTTTCTTAGCCCTGTTTTGTGTTAGCGCAGAATGGGTCGTGATGACATGACTATCCTTAATTTAAATTGTAGTGAGAAGCCGATTGTGAATTTGCCAGCATCTGCTGTTGCGGAGGCGGCGCGGCATGTAAAACAAATTGTGCAGACTTGTTTTTCTCATTCATCGCAGCATAAAGCGGTGGTCGTTTATGATTTGCGTAGTGATTTAGCCATCGCGTTGACGGATGCCTATCGACAAGCCTTACCAGAGGCTGAGTTCATCCATTTTGATACGCACAGTGCCGAGCAGGTGATGGCATGTTTAAACGCCCTCGCGGCGGGCGATCTGGTTGTATTAGTACAAACGACAAATTTCCGTATGGATGCTTATCGAGTTCGGGTCGAACTCTTCAAGCGTGATTTGAAAGTGATTGAACATCCGCACTTGGGACGCATGCCAGCAGAGCAAGCATTAATTTATATTGATTCCTTGGCTTATGATGCGCAGTATTACCGTGGTGTTGGACGTGGTCTCAAGCAGTTAATTGACCAGGCGCCGTTTGCTGTGATCGATAGCGGTGAGGGCGCAGAGTTGGTGTATGCGAGTCCATTTGAGGATGCCAAACTCAACATCGGTGACTATACCGATATGAAAAACTGGGGCGGACAATTTCCCATAGGTGAGGTTTTTACTGAGGCGAAAGATTTAGCTGCCGTCAGCGGTAAAGTCCGTATTTTTGTCTTTGGTGATACCTCATTTTCGGTCAATAAGCCAGAAAGACCGATTACCTTGGTAGTCGAGCGCGGTCAAGTTGTCGAGGTACTTGATTCAACGCCTGAATTTGATGAAGTGATCGCAAAAATCAAACACGATGAACAAGTAGTGTGGGTGCGTGAGTTAGGGTTCGGCTTGAATCGTAGTTTTAATCGTGAGCGCACGGTGAGTGATATCGGCACCTATGAACGGATGTGTGGGGTTCATTTATCCTTGGGTGCTAAGCATGGTATTTACGGCAAGCCGAATTTTAAGCGCGGCGATGGTAAATACCATGTCGATGTGTTTGCTGTTACAGAGTCTGTTCGTCTAGGTGAGCAGATTGTATTTAAAGACGGTGCGTGGGTGGTGTAGCCTTGTGATTGTTGCGTTGTTCGCGTCAATAATGGGGCGGACGTTCATCGACTGGCATTTGACGTTGGCTGGCAGCGACTGCAACTTCACGTAATCGAGCAGCTAGAGCGTGACAGAGTTTTTCAAGTTCATCGATTTTTTTCTGCTGTTGATAAACCTGAGTATTGAGGGTTTCAACTAAATCATCTTGGCGACTGAGGCGAATTTCTAAGTCTATCAATCTTTCTTCGACGTGCATGCTTTATCCTAATCTGGTGCTGTGATATAAGTGTTCATTCTAGCGCATACCCGCTTATATCTGCTTTAGATCATCGGTATTTCTCGAATTTGAAAGCGACCTTTGCTTTAGCCGAATTAGATATTTCTAACCTTGTTTCAATCTTATCTCTTGATGAAAAAGCTTATTCATAGTCCGGCCTTTCAACAATTTTTACGCTTCGCTTTGGTTGGCTTATCTGGCACTGGTGTGCAGTATTTGAGCATACAAATCGCAGTGGTGACTGAATTTGCGGTGTTGGATAAAGCACCTGCCGTGACTGGCTCGGCGATTGGTTATTTGCTCGGCTCGCTGGTCAATTACATTTTGAATTATTTTTTTACCTTTGATAGTGGTAAGTCGCATGTCGAAGCAGCTAGCAAATACTTCGGTGTGCTTGCTGTGGGCTGGGGCATCAATTTTGGCTTGATGAGCTTGCTGGTTGAGCATTGGCATATCTGGCATTGGTACGCACAGATATTTACTACGGGTTTCGTATTGTGTTGGAACTTTGCTGGTAGCAAGTTGTGGGCATTTAAGGATCGCTAGAATGTTACCTTTAAAGCCGTTACAAATGCAACGAAATGGCAGTATCCAATCCGCAGTGAAATTACTATCAGGTAAAATCGTGATACAGGTTTTTCATCATTCATAGAGATACACAATAGTCATGCGCGGGAGCTTGCGTGTTTAAAAATATTTTTAGTAAGCTGTTCGCGTCATCAAATCCCGCTGTAGCGGAACCGATTCCTGCCGCAGTTGCCGCTGCATCGAGTTCGCCACCATCGGCTGATGTAACTGAACAAAATCAGCAAGCTCAGCAAGATCCTTTATATGCGGTCAAACGTGGAGGAAAAGAGATTGCCTCGAAATTGTTCATGGCAATGTCGACCGAGCGAGGCATACATCTTGAGTCCTTATTAAGTGCGTTGGGAGCGCTCGCTGGATACGCGTGTCAAATTAGTGTGCGCGAGATATATGTTCAGCAACAAGGTCGACCAGTTAAAGAGACTTTTATCGTGGTGCATAGCAAGCAAAATGGCTGCACTTATTATTTTGGCGATTTATTGAATCGTCCTTTGGTCGAAAGTCGTTACTCAGTGTGGTCTTTAGCTTCAGGTGCGACGCAGAAGCTTGGCTTGCAGCAGCTAATTGATTTGCATGATATTTTTAAACATGTTACCGATACTTTAGGTAGTCCACATTTTGGTATCCCTCGAATCGATACAGAGCATCAAGCGAAGGAAACGCCATGGAATTATGTGAGTTTTTTGTGGCCGCAACTATTCCCGCTAGCACAAAGTTTTTGTAAAAATCCGGCAGACTGGCCGATTGTGTTTGGGGTTGCTGTCCAAGAAATTCTGTTCGCTAGTAAAGATTTGATTGCACCAGAACTGGCCTTGCGTATCGTGATGGAAAGTGCGATCCCAATGTCCAAAATATATTTGCCCGATCAAATCAGTTTGGTACCAAAATGAGTGCTCGCTTGAATTGTTGTTTAGGATTTTGGTGCGCCTATACTTTCCGCAAAACAATGTTAAGATAAAGCAATATTAAGCATCTTTAGCTGTCGCCTTCTTTCCTCATTTTGCTGAATAAATTTTTCAATTTAAGGCATTTCTATGGCATACCAGCGTAATCGCATTCTCGTGAAGCTTGTGTTGTTACTCTCGTTGGGCTTAAGTTCTTCAGTCTATGCCGACCTCAAGTCGGATATGGCGCGATTAGAGACGCTTCAATTATTAATCGAAAAAGATAATCAAGCCGCACTTCAGCAGCTCAAAGAGTTTTACGCTCAGTTTAATCAACAAACGGATTATCAAGTTCGTATCGATACATTGAGAGAGCTTTCCTACGCTTACTATGATGCTGGCGATATCCCTGCTAGTGATCAAAGCCGTGCCGAAATTTTGCGTATGGCCAAACTACAGAATGATCAAGAAACAGTCGCCTTAATGCAGCTTGATGAGGTTTTCAAGTTGCGTGATGCGGGGCAGTTTGATGCCGCAGTTGCCAAATTAGATGATATCGCCAAAGCGATTAAAGGCAGCACCAAACCAGAAAATCTAATGCGCCTTGAGATTTCGTATGGCGCCATTTATCAATCTGCCAGCAAATTCGAGCAGGCCTTAAGTCATTACTTAGAAGCATTGCGTTTAACTGACCAGCTAAACCAGCGGAAGTCCTTATCGAAAATACGACGCTTATCAGCTTTGGCTAGTTTGTACTTAACCATGCAAAATCCTGAGAAAACTTTGGCAGTGACTAATGACGCACTTGCATTATCTGGCGAAGTTGACTCCCCACGTTTAATTGCTTCATTAAGGCAAAGTCAAGCGATGGCGCTGGGTGATTTAAAACGTTATCCCGAAGCCTTGGTCGCCTATGAGCGCGCATTGAAGGCGGCGCAGGACGCAAATATTCCAAAGATGGAGGCGCTAATACTAAGCAATATTGCAGATTTGCATTTGCGCACCCATAGTTTTGTTCAGGCGGAAAATATGGCGCGCAAGGCGCTCAAGAAGGCGGAGTTTATTCAAGATGAAACCTCGATTTTCAACGCTAAAGCAAATATCGGTTTTGCACTTGGTGGACAAGGCAAAATTTCACAAGCGATGGAATACCTCACTCCCGTATTGAAGCAATCAAGAGATCAAGGTGATAAGGCGGATCTTGAGGCGACGGTGGGTGAAATTAGTCGCATGTATGAGCACGCCAAAATGTATAAAGAAGCGCTGGAGTATACGCGTGAGCAGCAAAAGTTAAGCAATGAGTTATTTCGGGCCGATCGATCTAAAACTGTCGCAGCTTTGCAAGAACAGTTTGATGCCGATCAGCGCAAGAAACAAATTGAACTATTGGCGCGCGAAAATCAGATTAAAGATGCCGACATAAAAAATAGCCGTTTGCAGCAAATTGTGACTTTATTGGGCGCGATGCTGACTATTATGGGTGGTATTTTCATCTATATGCTGTACCGAAAAGTGAAGCAAACCAACCAGCGCTTAGAAGAAGTGAATCAGCAACTTGAGTTTCATTCGGTGCGAGACCCATTAACTGGACTTTACAATCGTCGTTCCTTCTTAGAAATGATGAAGGCGCGCTCAGAAGATGTGTCGCCAGAGCGGCGCGAGGAAGATCATGAGGGTCCAGATTGCTTGATTATTATGGACATTGATCATTTCAAGCATATTAATGACACTTGGGGGCATGCCGCTGGTGACGCTGTTTTGATTGAAGTCGCAAAACGTTTGCGTAGTGCAGTGCGCGATACCGACATGACCTTGCGATGGGGCGGAGAAGAATTTCTTATATATGCGCCTAAAACTAAACCAGCTTTATTAGCGTCTTTGGTGGAGCGCGTATTAAAAGTGATTGGTTCGACGCCCGTTGTGGTGGGGAATAACACCATTCCTGTTACGGTTAGTGCGGGTTATATTTCTTTGCCGTTCTCCGGCGTGCCGGAGTCTGCATGTAATTGGGAAAAGGCGATGCAGTTAGCGGATATGGCTTTGTACATGGGCAAAGTGAATGGACGAAATCGTGCCTATGGGCTGTTAAGCCTGTTGGTTTCGTATGAACAAGCCTTGCCCGAGCTAGAGCGTGACTTCTCTGCAGCGATTAAACAAGGCATGATAGAAATTGCCATAATCACCGGGCCAGTGACGAATTCAAATTGATTTTGATAAAAATGCTGAGACCCACTAGACATATTCTAAAAATGTGCCTATAATCTTGTTTCTGTCGTTGCTGATGACACAGCAAACAACTATTTGAACTAAGCAGGTTACATGGGTGCTTAGCTCAGTTGGTAGAGCGGCGCCCTTACAAGGCGTAGGTCGGGAGTTCGAGCCTCTCAGCACCCACCATCAAATAGTTAAAAAGCAGATTCGTTTCTAAAACGGAGTGGTAGTTCAGTTGGTTAGAATACCGGCCTGTCACGCCGGGGGTCGCGGGTTCGAGCCCCGTCCGCTCCGCCAAGTTGTAGGAAAAAACGCGCTAAGGCGCGTTTTTTTCGTCTAAAAAAAGCTGTCGGATCAAAATTGCTTGATAGTGTTGATTAAAGTCTCAGGCGGGAAGATCGTGCGTCCGATCGGTAGTGCATAAAAACTAAAAGCCAGCTTTCGCTGGCTTTTATGTATCAGTCAATTTATCAAGAAGCTGTTTAGGCTGCTAGAGGATCGGCTAATTGGCCGCCTAAAGAGTAGACGATGTCGTCAAGCATCTTGGCGAGTTCAGAAGCCATCAATAAGAAATCAGCATCAAAGCGCTCATTTTCATCTGCTGTGCGCTGGTCTTTGTCTTCATTCAAGATATCTAATGGCTTGATGCGTTTCAGCGCCAAGTTTTCAGTTAAAACGAAAGAGATTTTGTCATCCCACGTCATTGCCAACTTGGTACATTGCTTGCCAGCAGCGATGTGGCGTTGCACATCGTCTGGATCGATAGAATGTCTTACATAGCGTACTGTTGCTTTATCTTCGGTGTGAGCGCGCAACTCGGTATCTTGGTCTATGGTGAAACCTTTTGGCGCTTCATTGCCTGCGAGCCAGTCCGTCATCGCTGTTTGTGGTGATACTTTGGTGCGTAAGCTTTCCATAGGAATTTTGTCGCACTTCAAGAGCAACTTAATTACTTCGTCCGCCTTGCTCGGACTTGAGCTGTCGATTACTAGCCAGCCATTGACGGGATCAATCCAAACCCAAGTCTGACGCGTGATGGAAAAGGCGCGTGGTAACAGTTCATCTGTCACGCGTTCTTTCAAGTCTTTCATGGCTTTACGACCGGGCGCGAAACCTTGTTGCTCTTCTAATTCCTTCGCGCGCGCTTTAGTGACTTGATTGATGACGGAAGAAGGCAATAATTTCTTTTCAGTTTGCAAAAGTAATAATAATTGTTGATTGACGCTGTGTATTAAGCTGTCATTGTTGCGCGGTGAGGCCCAGCCTTCGCTTTGCATGTCACCAGAGCCAGTATTGGAAAAAGACTGTGATGCTAATTGCATATTTAATTGATCAACATCGACTTTCCATGGCGCTGGAAGGCGGAAAACTTGTAAATTCTTAAACCACATGTGCAGTCCCAAAGGAGAGGAAAAGCGGCTCATTCTACACGTTCGACCGCCTCGTGTAGAAGCTTCTGTGCAGAAAATTCACAGTAAAATTTCAGAAGAGTAGTAGATTGCTATGGGTACTGATTTGCGTGAAATGAAGAAACTGCGGCGTTTTTATTTGGCGTAAGTTGGATTGCCAGCAATTTAGCTGGCGTACAAAGGTTATAATGCGAACTAATTTTCTCAAAAATATGGGCGCGTTTTGAGACTCTCGCGCGCCGCAAAAAAACTCATCACATATTATGTTAGCTCAGCAAAAACAAGACATCCTCGAAGCAATCAAAAACACGGTAGCACCTATTATTGCAGGTACTGAACTTCAGCCGACAATTGCGCTCGAGCGTCCACGCGATCCTTCACATGGAGACATCGCCTGTAATATTGCGATGCAAATCGCTAAACCTTTAAAGAAAAATCCACGCGAGTTAGCACAGCAGATCGTTGATGGATTGTTGGCACTAAATCATCCTTTGATCGCTAGTGCTGAGTTGGCTGGACCAGGTTTTATTAATTTACGTGTGACAGCCGCCGCGAAACAAGCCGTAGTAAAAACAATTTTGCAGCAACAAGAACAGTTCGGCAAAGGTAGTAAGGGTAGCGGTAAGAAAGTGATCGTTGAATTTGTCTCTGCCAATCCAACCGGTCCGCTACACGTAGGTCATGGACGTCAAGGTGCGCTTGGTGATGCTTTGTCGGCCTTGCTTGAGGCGCAAAGTTATGAAGTTACCCGTGAGTTCTACTATAACGATGCTGGTGTACAGATTGGTAATTTGGCGTTATCGGTACAAGCACGTGCCAAAGGTTTTAAACCAGGTGACGCGGAATGGCCTGAATCTGCTTATAACGGTGAGTATATCGCAGAGATTGCGCAAGATTTCTTGGCGAAGAAAACGGTTTCTGCCAGCGATGGTGCACCTGTGACAGCCAGTGGCGATGTCAATGATATTGATTCTATCCGCCATTTTAGCGTGACTTATCTGCGGAATGAGCAAGATATTGACTTGCTGGCATTTGGCGTTAAGTTTGATAACTACTATCTGGAATCTTCTTTATACACTGACGGTAAAGTTGAAGCTGCGGTTGCTGCTTTGATCGCAGCGGGCAAGACTTACGAACAAGATGGCGCTCTATGGCTGCGCACCACAGAATATGGCGATGATAAAGATCGCGTCATGAAGAAATCGGATGGCACTTATACCTATTTCGTTCCAGACGTTGCGTATCACGTAGTGAAATGGCAGCGTGGATTTAGCCAAGCGATTAATGTGCAAGGCAGTGACCATCATGGCACCATAGCGCGTGTACGCGCGGGCTTGCAGGCAGTGAATCAAGGTATTCCACAGGGCTATCCTGATTACGTTCTGCATAAAATGGTGACCGTGATGAAGGATGGGGAGGAAGTGAAAATTTCCAAGCGTGCAGGTTCTTATGTCACTGTGCGAGATTTGATTGAATGGTCGGGCGGTGGTGATGTACAAAAAGGACGCGACGCCGTGCGTTTCTTCTTGATCTCACGTAAAGCAGATACCGAATTTGTCTTCGATGTCGATGTGGCTTTAGCGAAATCAGATGAAAATCCTGTGTATTACGTGCATTATGCGCATGCGCGTATTTGCCGGATGTTGGCGCAATACAGTGAAGCAGAAGCCGATTTGGCTGCTTTGAAAGAGGTGGATTTGTCGCCCTTGACGGCTGCACGCGAGGCTTCTTTATTGCAAAAGCTAGCTGAATATCCTGAGATGCTAGAAAAAGCCTTGGAAGAATTGGGCCCGCATCAAGTGGCTTTCTATTTGCGTGATTTAGCGGGTGAATTGCATAGTTATTACAATGCTGAACGTGTGTTAGTCGATGACGAGCCAACCAAATTGGCGCGCTTAGCGTTAATCTTGGCAACGCGTCAGGTATTGCGTAATGGCTTGAGTTTAATTGGCGTCTCCGCACCAAACCAAATGTGAGACGTGAAAATTCACGAACACTAGATTTAATTAGCATCGTTATTCTTCAAAAATAAACGTACAACGAAAATACAATGAAAAGTGCAAATCAATTTGCTCGTCAATCGGGTAATACCTTAACAGGAATCATTATTGGTTTAGTGATTGGATTGAGCATCGCGGTGGTCGTTGCTCTAGTCATCAACAAAGCATCGACACCGTTCACGAATAAAAATGGTAAAAGCGATAAAGCAGATTTGCCCGTTACGCAAATGCAAGATCCGAATAAACCACTCTATGGCAGCAAAGATGCGGTGAGTTTGGCAGCAAAAGAAGTGGCAGCTAGTAAAGCTGCGGAAGCAGCGAAACCAGCCGATGCCTTGGCTGCAGCCGCTAGTGCTGCGACCGCACCAGCGTCAACTGCTGCAACACCAGCCGTACCAGCACCAACCACTGCGCCAAAGCCAGAGGCCAGCGACGATAAATACATCTATTTTTTACAGATCGGTGCATTTAAAGAGGTGGCGGACGCTGAAAGTGCGCGTGCCAAATTGGCCTTGGTTGGCGTAGAAGCAGCAGTTTCTGAGAAGGCTGGCGAAAACGGCGTATTACATCGAGTACGCGTCGGTCCTTTTGATAGTTTCGATGCAATGAACAAAATGCGCGCGAAGTTGTCTGAGAATAGTGTAGAGACCGCGATTGTTCGATCTGCTAAGTAAGCTTCCAAGCTATTTTGAATTCAAACCTTAAGAGGAAACCATGCGTTTATTTCGTCAATTACTACTAATTAGTACCGCGTTTTTGTCTTTTTCTGCAGCGGCACAAGAGCCACGCCTTGGTCAAGAATATACGGTTTTAGATCGTCCTCAGCCAACAGATTCAGGTAAGAAAGTAGAAGTGACCGAGTTCTTCGGATATTTCTGCCCGGCTTGTAATGCATTCGAACCCTACCTTGAGGCTTGGATTAAAAAACAAGGTGATCGCATTGTTGTGAAACGCGTTCATGTGAAATTTAGTGATTTGATGGCATCGCAGCAAAAGTTGTATTTCACCTTGGAAGCAATGGGTAAAGTGGATGAATATCAATTGAAAACCTTTAATGCTTATCACATTGATCGTAATCGTTTGTCTAGCGATGCAGACGTTTTCAGATATGTCGATAAAGTAGGTCTGGATAAAAAGAAATTTACTGACATCTACAATTCCTTCTCCATTCAATCGAAAGTCAATCGTGCCGCACAATTGATGAGTGACTATAAGATTAACGGCGTACCGACAGTCGCGATTGATGGACGTTATATTGTTTCTCCAGCAGATTTGTTTGCAAAGTCAAAAGTGCGTGATGGTTCCCATGCAGGATTGGTGGTTATGGATTGGTTAGTAGACAAAGCCTACAAAGAAAAAAATCCTGCTAGTGCTGCTGCTCCAGCGGTTACGAAAAAGAAGTAATTGAAGAAACAAAAAATCTGTAAAAAGCCAAGCTGTTAATTTGTTCAATATGACAAAAAAATCCGTCGATTTGACGGATTTTTTTTGCCTAGTACAGAGTACTTTTAGTTAGTATTTATTTCTAAGCACAATGATTAATTTCAGATGTTAACTTGACTGAGGGACATCCACTTATGCGAGCAGTTTTTATCACAGGTGCATCTTCGGGTTTGGGGCTAGCACTTGCGCAAGAGTATGCGGCGCAGGGCGCCCGTCTCGGTTTGGTTGGGCGACGTTATGAGGCTTTGCAAGCTTTGCGTGATAGCTTGCCAAATGCGGATTTGCATCAAGTCTATGTCTTAGACGTGAATGACCATGCAGCATTACACGCAGCCGCAGCTGATTTTATACGGAAGTCCGGTCAGGTCGATGTGGTGATCGCCAGTGCCGGAATATCCGTGGGAACATTGACTGAACTTAGCGAAGATCTCGCGGTCTTTCGAAGAGTGATGGATATCAATGTATTAGCTACCGTCGCTACCTTTGCACCATTTATCGAGCATATGAAATCAAGCGCCAATGCGCACAATTGCCGTTTAGTTGGGATTGCAAGTGTGGCGGGCATTCGGGGTTTGCCGGGCGCGAGTGCTTATAGTGCGTCGAAGGCCGCGGTCATCAGTTACTGTGAATCTTTGCGGGTTGAATTGCGTTCGAGTGGTGTCAAAGTCGTGACGATTGCACCTGGGTATATTGATACCCCGATGACGCAAATAAATACCTATGCAATGCCATTTTTGATGCCGGCAGCGGATTTTGCAAAACGCGCTGTGTCAGCGATTCAAGGTGGTGATAGTTATCGTGTAATTCCTTGGCAGATGGGCGTGGTGGCAAAGTTGTTGCGTAGCTTGCCGAATTTTTTATATGACGTATTGTTTGCCAATACCCCTAGAAAATCACGTTCAAAGTCAAAGTTAGGCGAATGAATAGTTCTTCGATACCAGCACATACGTCGATATTAATTGATGCGATTGGGACTGTGCATAGTCCAGTTAGTGCGCTCGAACAGCCTCGCATTGCGTGTTTGGTTCCGTCAATTACGGAACTTTTGTGCGAGCTCGGTTTAGCAAAATATATGGTGGCAAGAACAGGATTTTGTATCCATCCTAAAGAGCTGGTGTGTGATATTCCTAAAGTTGGTGGCACTAAAGATGTGAATGTGGAAAAGCTGCGCAAGTTGGCGCCAACGCACTTGATTGTCAATATTGATGAGAACGAGAAACCGACCGTCGATCTCTTAGCGCAGTTTATTCCACATGTCGTGGTGACACATCCTGTTTGCCCTCAAGATAATTTAGCGATGTATCGTTTGCTGGGAGCCATTTTTCAAGTTTCACAACGTGCAGAACAGTTATGCGCAGCGTTTGAGGCAAATTTGTTGCAGATTCAACCTGATCCACAAGGTAAGCGAGTTTTGTATTGCATTTGGAAAGATCCGTGGATGACAGTAAGCCGCGATACCTATATCGCACAAATGCTTGCTTTGCGAGGTTGGCAGCAATGGCAATCGGTGCCAAGTGGAACAGATAAATCGGAGTTGAAGCGCTATCCAACTTTCGAATGGAGTGATGAGCTCTTAGATACCATCGACATCGTATTACTGTCCACCGAACCGTATAGTTTTACGCAAACACATGCCGTAGAGTTGCAACAGCAAATTCGGAAGCCAGTGATCTTGGTCGATGGTGAAATGTTGTCTTGGTATGGCAGTCGAGCGGTTGCTGGTTTATCGTATTTAGCGCTGCTCAAACTACCAATTGTTTAAATGCGGAGTGGCGTTGAGGCGTTCAACAATATGCAGGGGTAAAGTAGATAAATTCGCAGAGATAGAAAATAAAAAGACCACGAAATGGTGTTCTCGTGGTCTTTTTATTTTTGACTGGCACTTAGAAGGTGCCAGTCAGCTTCGGCATACGAGAATTAGAAGCGGTAGTTCAAAGACAGATTGTAAATACGACCCAACTGACTGAAATGAGAGCCATCATACGTTACCATTGAATAGCGTTGGTTAAATGTGATGTTATCAGACTGGATTTGGGCTGGTGTGCGACCAGAATAGTCGACTGTTTTGCTATCAAGAATTGCTTGGCCTTTGGCTTTATCGCCAGCAGCTTCCAATTTCCATGATGGCGTTACGTTAAACATATTGTTAATCGCAAATGCCAAAGTCATGTTTTTGTTGATTTGATAGTTAACAGAAAAGTCGGTCAATGTTTTGGTTTTGAAAACAACCGCTAAGTTCTGATCTAAGTCTGCATTGCGGAACTTGGTTGGACCAAAAACCGTATTGTTGACTGAGAAATTGAAATCGCTGATGTCATAGTCAAACCCAATGATCGATTTGTACTTCGGACGTGAAGTGAACATCAAGGCTTCTTGTGTGATATCTAACACCGATTGACCAGCTTTCGCAATCGCTGCAGGATTATTCACCTCGCCATCACGCTCATTTTTCAATGAGTAGTTGCCGGACCAATTGAAGTGCAATTTGCCATCACCCAATTTCATATTGCGATGATTGAACACGTAGTCGATACCAGACGTTTTGCTGTCTAGAGCATTTGCGAAGAAGCTCAATGAAACGATGTTCGCCGCTTTCAGGATTTTATCGAGCTCAGCGGTTGGGACGCCACTTGGTTTAATTTCCTTGCCTAGAATGATGCGATCTTTGAGCGAGATATTGTAGTAATCCAAGGTCATACTCGTATCTTTGCTTGGCTTGTAGCCTATGCCCAAAGTGATACTAGTAGATTTCTCTGCTTTGAGTTTTGGAACGCCCAATGCCGCAGCTTCTGCGGATACATTGCTCGCTAATCCAGAAACTTGAATTGAACCACCAGAGAAAGAATACTGAGCCTTCTGAGTATAAATTTGGTGCAGAGATGGTGCACGGAAGCCGGAAGACAAAGAGCCACGCAGGGTGATCTCATCGTTCACTTTATACTTTGCGCTTAGCTTGCCAATGGTTGCATTACCGAAGTCGCTGTAATGTTCAAAGCGAGCTGTCGCATCTAACACCAATGCGTCCGTAACATCAAACATCGTTCCACCGTACACGCCATAGTTTGAACGAGTGGATGTGAATGAATTTGTCGGAGTATTACCTGCATAGGAATCTGCGCCAGAATACAACCAAGACGCAGGCTCACCTGCAACGAGAGTATATTGCTCCGCACGGATCTCGGTACCGAAATAAGCACTTACACCTTTGGCGATGTCTTTGGAAAAGTCTGCATTGAAGACAGTGTGATTAAACTTGGAACCACCCGCATCGAAACGCGTTTGACCATGTGGTGGCAGCGGCGTGATCTTTTTCGCGACGGCATCAAGGTAGGCATCTTCCATGCCGCGATTGACTGAATTCGTGACTGTGTAAGTCTGCTCGTTACCGCCAAAAGTCAAACTCACGTCTGACGACCAATCAGCCAAGTCAAACTTGACCCCAACTGTGGCGTTGTAGTCTTTGAGCGCACCTAAGAATCCAGGAACATACCCTTCATATGGAGCACCGCTTGGACGCAACAATCCATAATCGGTAGGGCGCCAGTATGGGGTACGGTAGTTCGCATAGCTATCAATTTTTTTATCGATATAAGCAGCGTTTGCATACATGGATGCACCACCGGCAAAATCGTAACGTGTATTGATCAAAAATTTGGCTGCGCGTGTATCTGGTGAGCCATTGATATTACCTGCGTCTGGCTTTTTCGCTAAGAAAGCATTCACTGCCGCTAAATCAGCCGCAAATGTATCAGGTCCATTACCGAAAGTCGCAGCTTCGCCGCGTGCACTAACAATGCCAGAGCGAGATGCTAGGTCATTCTTAGAGAAATCAACGGTCATGTTCACAAAACCACTATCACCTAAGGCTAAACCGTGATTGATGCTGATTGCTTGCATTTTGCCGTCGCCTTCATGGGTGACGCCGGTGCGACCAGTAATCGATGTACCCTCTGGATTGTCTTTCAGAATAATATTGACTACACCAGAAATCGCATCGGAACCATATTGTGCTGATGCACCATCACGCAATACTTCGATACGTTTAATCGCATCTTGTGGAATTGCAGAAATATCCGCGCCACTTTCACCACGTCCTGGCGACGTTTGCGTGTACACCAAGGAGCTAGCATTTTTGCGTTTGCCGTTAATCAAAATCAATGAGCGACTTGGTCCCATGTTACGGATCTCATACGGATCTAACAGAGAGGTTGCATCGTTGACTGGGGTTTGTACTGTATTGAAGGAGGGGACACGGAAGGCGAGGGCTTTGTCGAGAGAGGCTTGTGCGGTTTTGGTTAATTCTGTTGCTGCTAGCACATCGACTGGTACTGGGGTGTCAATTACAGTTCGGTTGGAGCCTCGCGTACCGGTAGACGTCACCACAACTTGTTGCACTTCTTGGGTTGCGGCCGCCTTTTCATCTGCTTTGGCGGGGGTAGCAGTTTGTGCTGTTGCTATTCCTCCTGTTGCTAGTAATAAGATTGCCGCCTGTACTGCGTTCTTCACAAAAATTTCTTTATTCGGCGAACGGCCGAAATTGGTAGTTTTATTTTTCAATTCTTGCTCCCATTTGTTTGTAGATGTGAATCAATGCCAATCGAGTGGCGATGAGTTTTTGTGTAACTGGTATGCCTTGCTTACATTCAAAAAATAGGCCAATTCATACTACCTGAGCGAATTGGTACGTGCAATATGATCAAATACCCTGTTGTTTTTTGGGGTTTTTATTGGGAAATTAGATTTGCATTTTGTTTTTTATTGATGTAATTGCATGATCTTTTTGCGCGCAAATATATTAATCAGCATAGTGGTTATGGATTGCATAAATACCTGTTTAGATGGTGGTATTTGAGTGTTTTCTTTTCTATGAAATGTTATATTCGCATCATCAAAAAACAGGAATCTCAATATGACTCAGTTTTCAAAGAAAAGTATCGGCATCGCCTTGGTGAGCGTTGCCCTCGTTGCCGCTGGTGCTGGCGTTTGGTGGACAAAGAAACATAAAACCAGCTTGCCAGTCAGTGGGGATGCAGTTGTAGTGAATCCTGATGCGCCTTTTAATATGGGTTCATGCCTTGCTCGTCTACATGACGACAAGCCTGCATTAGCCGTCATGTTTTCACAAGCGGTGAATCCGGATCAAGCAATCGATAAACTGATTGAAGTGACTGATCTTGGAAGCAGCAAAACAGAATCGCAAAAGAGCGCAGCTAACGGCAACACTGCCGCTTCCAACTCGGCAGCATCAAAGCCAAGCGACTTAGTCAAAGGCGGTTGGATCGTCTCTGATAATCCGCATGTTCTATTGTTCCCATTCGTCAAAGCGGGTCATAAGTATCGGGTCAACCTAAGTGGTATGCTCGCTGCCAGTTCTGGAAAAAAATTAGAAACACCGGTGACTTGTGAGGTCATTAGTGATGAGATGGCGCCCTCCTATTTTTTCGCGAGTAAAGGCACGGTGTTGCCAGCGGGTTTAAATGGTGGTCTGCCTGTTGTTACCGTCAATATTCCTGAAGTCGATGTGGAATTTTTGCGCGTCTCACCGGAAAAACTTCCTAAATTTATTGACATGGTCGTCGGCAAAAATCGAAGCAATCAAGGCTCTGACGAGGACGAAGTTGAGAGCGAAGATGGTGAAGGTGATTACTACGATTATTACGGCAATCGAAACAAACTTAAAGGACTAACTTCTGGCTGGCAATTAAATGCGTTACAGGGCATTGCAGACAGTGTTTATCAAAATCGCTTTGTTACCAATGAGATTCCGAATAGTCGCAAGGTCAGCTTTTTACCAGTAGAGAAAATAAACGAACTCAAAGAACCTGGAATCTATGTCGCAGTGATGCGTCGACCAGGTCATTATGACTACGATTACCAAGTCACTTACTTCTATGTGAGCGACATAGGTTTGCATGTACGTCGCCAGTTAAAACAAACCGATGTCTTCACCACTTCATTGAAAGATGGAACTGCACAAGGTGGTATCGAACTCGAAGCATTGGGTAACGATGGTAAAGTTTTATTGCGTGGAAAAACCGATGGCGATGGTCATGGAATTTTGCCGGGCTTACCGAATGGCGCAAAATTATTGTTAGCGAAACGTGGCAAAGAAACTTCAATTATCGCCTTGCAAGAGCCGGGATTAGATTTGGCAGAATTTGATATCGGTGGTCACTTGCCGCGTGATGCGAAATTATTCGCTTGGTCAGGTCGTGATTTATATCGACCTGGAGAGAAATTTGTTGCTTCTTTGATGGCACGTTCAGCCGAAGGCATTGCCTTGCCTGCAGCACCCATCAAAGTTGATTTGAAAAAGCCTAGCGGTGACGTGGTGAGTTCGAGTATTTGGCAACCCAATACGAAGACACCCGGCTACTTTCAAAATACCATCGACCTGCCACCTGATGCGGCAACCGGGCGTTGGAGCTTAGAGTTCCGAGCCGATCCTTCTGCCAAGCGACCTGATTCCATTTATAGCTTTCAAGTCGAGGAGTTTTTGCCAGAGCGCATGAAACTGAATTTGAAATCAGAGAGTGCTCCCTTGGCGAATACCAATAGTTTCAGTGTCGAAATCCAAGGCGATTATTTATATGGTGCTCCTGCAGCTGGCAATCGTCTATTGGGTAGTGTTGCGCAGGAACGTTACAAAAATCCTGTTGCGAAAGAATGGCCAGGTTTCATATTTGGTGATTTTGCAGATGACACCAATAAGAGTCGTTCTGAGTTAGAAGAAAACACCTTAGACGATAATGGCAAAACAGAAGTAGAAGTTGCTTTCGCAGCGAATGCAAAATCACCATTGAAAGTACGCGCAGCGTTCAGCTTATTAGAATCTGGCGGACGCCCTGTAGTGCGTTCGATTGAGCGCGTTTGGTGGCCAGCGCAGCACATGATAGGGATACGTCCATTATTTGAAAAAGATGTCGCGCGCGAAGGCAGCATGGCTGAGTTTGAAATTATTCGGGTCAATACCGCGGGTAAATTTTCTGTACTCAAACAAGCGCCATTCAAATTGGTTCGTGAGGAGCGTGAATATTACTGGCGTTATGAAGCAGGTCGTGGTTGGTATTCTGGTTATACAGAAGGTGAAGAAACCATTCACGCCGGCGCTTTAGAATTGAAGAATCGTGCCAAGTTAACTGTGCCTGTGAAATGGGGACGTTATCGTTTAGAAGTCACTGATCCAGAAACCAATTTGGTTGCTCGTTATTTCTTCTACGCGGGTTGGAATGCGCAAGATAGTGAGAGCGTCGGCAACCGTCCTGATCGCGTGCGTTTGCAGTTAGAGGGTGCGCCAGCCAAACCAGGCAATGATGTCAAACTCAAGATTGTTCCGCCACATGATGGCGAAGCTTTGGTGTTAGTCGAAGCCGATAAAGTTTTATGGAGCAAACGTGTTTCAGTGAGCACGGATGGTACGACCGTGAATATTCCTATCGATAAGACATGGAATCGTTCCGACATGTATATTTCGACGGTGGTATTCCGTCCTGGAAGTCAGGGCGATAAAGTTACTCCTGCGCGCGCTGTTGGCTTAACTTGGTTGCCATTAGCTCGTGAGGCCAGGAAATTAAAAGTGAGTCTCACAACGCCAGCACAAGTCGAGCCAGAAAAACGCATGACTGCCAAAGTAAAAGTCGAAAATGCGGCAGGTAAGAAAGCCATGGTAACGGTATCTGCAGTCGATGTCGGTATTCTCAATATCACCAGTTTTAAAACACCTGATCCGTTTGATTTCTTCTTTGGCAAACATCGTTTTAGCGCCGAGTTGACTGACATTTACGGCAAGTTGATAGAGCGCATGGATGGTACGCCCGGCAAAATTAAATGGGGCGGTGATGCAGGTAAACGCGACACCAAGAGCATGCCGAAAAAGGTCAAACTGGTCGATATTTTTTCAGGTCCAGTTCAACTCAATGAAAAAGGTGAAGCAGATGTGCCATTGAATATTCCCGACTTCAACGGCAGCTTGCGTGTGATGGTGGTAGCATCGACCGATGACGCCTATGGCAGTACTGATAAAGAAGTCGTGGTCAGCGCGCCTATCGTCGCTGAGATCGCAACACCACGTTTCATTGGTCCTGGCGATACTTCAACCTTTGCACTTGATGTTACTAACATGATGCAAAGTGAGCAAAGCATTCAAATTAAACTCTCTGCCGATAAATTATTAAAGATTGCGGATGGTGAACGCAATATTAAACTGGTGCCAAAGCAAAGAACGATTTTACGTTTTAATGTCGAGCCAACTGAACCATTTGGTTTATCGCGCATTAGTCTTGATCTGAAAACTGCGGGCGCCAAACCAGTTGTGATTCATCGTGAATTTGCACTGCAAATTCAACCGCCTGTGCCGCGTGAACAAGATGCACGTCGTTTCCGTATAGAACCCGGTGCAACACATAAATTAGATGCGAATATGGTGGAACGTTTCTATCGTGGTTCAGCGACTTTGAGTGTCGCCATGTCGAATCGCCCACCATTAAATGTGCGTAGTATCGTCAAGGGTTTGCTGGATTATCCTTATGGCTGCTTGGAGCAGACCACCAGCGCAGCGTATCCGCATGTTTATATTGATGAGGATAGTGCAAAGGCAGTTGGCCTAGCACCGCATACCCGTGAGCAACGTGCGAAGTTTATTGAAGGTGCCATTAGTCGTATCGCTGGTATGCAAGGTGCTGAAGGTGGTTTCCGTTTGTGGAACGGTAATGACGGTGCTTACGAAATGTGGTTGACACCTTATGTGACAAGTTTCTTGGCAGATGCGCGTGAAGCCGGCTTTAATGTGCCGGAAGAAATGACCAAGCGCGCACAAAAATGGATGAACGATAAATTGAACGGTGCTGCCAATCAGTTCTCTCCATTGCCTGCTGCGGTCAAACCCAATGCCAACGGTCAATATGATTGGCGTGACTATGATTTGATCCGCAATAGTCATCAACGCTTCGCTGAATTAGCGCACATCGGCTATATGTTAGCGCGTGATCAAAAAGCATCCTTAGCGTCTTTACGTTTGCTGCATGATAGTTATCGCGATCGCGCCAAATCACCACTCGCCTTAGTCCATCTGGGATTAGCACTGCAATTGATGGGCGACCAGAAACGTGCTGATGTCGCTTTCAACGATGCGATGACTAAGCCTTATGGGATTCGCACAGATTGGGACTGGGATTATCTTGGCGACTACGGAACTGCTGTGCGTGACCAAGCAATGTCTTATGCGTTGATGTTGCGTCACAAAGTAGTTCATCCTCAGCGTGAAATGATGTTGACGAATTTGGCAGAGCGTTTAGGCAAGCCACGCACTTATTTTTCTACGCAAGAACGTATTGCATTGTTCTTGGCTGCGCGCGCCGCCGGTGGAACCGTCACCGATCCTTGGGAAGTTGTATTGAAAACTGCGGAAGGTAGTAGCACGATAAGCTCCAAAAATAGTGAGAGCCGTAGTTTTGATCCAGCCTTGGCGATCAAAGGTATTAGTCTAGAAAATAAAGGATCAAATCCACTCTGGATCGAGTTAGAAGCGAGTGGTTATCCATTGAAATTGCCGATTCCTAGCACCGAGAAAATTAGCTTAGAACGGAAATGGTTCACTGTCGCAGGTAAACCATGGACTGGCGGCAATCTCAAAGTTGGCGATATGTTGATTGTTCGTGTCACCGCCAAATCCAAACAAATAGTCGAAGATGCCTTGGTGATCGATCATATCCCTGCTGGCTTAGAGGTCGAGAATCTAAATATTTCACAAGGCCCGCAAGCCGGAGAATTTACTATCGATGGCGTCAATTTGGCCGCTGCAATGGCAGATGAACGTATCAAGCATAAGGAATATCGTGATGATCGATTCGTCGCAGCAGTTAGATTAAGCGGCAGCCCGATTAACCTGTTCTACATGTTGCGCGTAGTGACCCCCGGCCGCTTCCATGTCCCCGGAACCTATGCAGAAGATATGTATCGACCAGATATTCGAGCCTATGGCCCATCGCCTGAGGCGATAAACGTTGTCGATCCGCGTGCAGGTAAGTAATGGTTGGTCATGTCAATAGCATTGGCAAATTGATGTAAGGATTGTGCCTCTGGAGCAGTATGCGATAGAGGCACAGTGAAAATTTTGAATTTCTGAATTTGAAAAATTGCGTTGGGTGTGACCACCTAGAAATGAGTCTCGTTTATTCTCTGCTTGGATCGGCAGAGTTAACTGGATTAGATCGATTGCTTGATGTGATTGGATAGCCCGAGCGATAGGGATATTCCATTTGTAAAGCTACGAAACTAGCAGTTCTCTCATCGTATCGATTGGCAATTTGTTTCAGCGCCCAATCTAAACTTTCACCTGCGGCTAAGTCGGCAGGCATGCTCAAGATAGATGCATTTTTGGTTGCATACATATGATCGGGCTCGATCTGTAAACCGCGTAAGCTAGTGATGGCTTCTTTAGACATGCTAAATACCGTTGATCGATAGGTACGAGAGTAGGCGTCAGCCAGCAGCGCCAGAGATAATTCATCAATTCCATTGAAGATCGGCATCACGAATTGATCATGATTCCAAAATCGTAGCCAATTGATAGAGGCTGTCCACATGTGAGTTGCGGATAATTTGAAATCCGCACTGCGATGTTGTGCATCCCAATTCGCTATTCCTAGTGAGTTGGCGAGCACTTGCGCTTTTGGCTTCCCCACCATTGCTTCGACCAATGCCAGTGAAACCGGAATTGATGCGCTCACGCCAGTACTAGTCACAATTTTTTCATCAGCGAGATAGCGCTTATCTTTAATAAATTGCGTACTTGGGAATTGTTTTTTTAGATCATCAAAAGAGTACCAATGCCCCACTGCTTTTTTAGATTCCAACAAGCCAGCATGTGCTAGTACCCAGACACCATCGCAGATTCCCACAATGGTCGCGCCCTTTTTTGCTTGCGTTTGAATCCATGCGATCAAATTGGGATCATCGCTGTGATGCACCGCGGGGACAATCACATAGTCTGCGCCAGTTGGATGCATTTGATCGAACTGTGCCGCACTAAATTGCGCTCGAATACGCAAAGCGGGAAACATTTGTATGCTACCTTCTTGCATTCCCAGCGCATAAACTTCACTGAGGTTTGCTTGCTTGAGTATCGAGTACGGAATCACATAATCGCTCAGTTCAGTAAAACGATTGTCAGCGATGACGGCGACCACCGGATGAGTGCGGCCATCGCGCGCTTTGAAAGGGGGTAATTCAGAAGCCTGTAAGCTTGTCGTGTCAACCAATAACAAGCAACATATACACAGCATAGACATTAGCAAGCGCAGTGTGTTTGAGTTGCAGCTAGACGACTTATCTTGAATGAGATTTGCGAATTTAAGTGTGTAATTCCACATAGACTAGTACCTTTCATCAAATTGTTTCTTCAAATGAGCTGATATTTTGTTGAGTTGCCGCACTTTAAAACGGCTTAGTGTCATCTAAAATAGAAATATGACTAATGGTAGAAGGCTTGCCTTATATGGTGCTTATACGACGACGAACGGAACACTGTTTTATTTGAGTGCTTAGATACACGCTAGAGAACTGCACAAAAGTGCATTCAAAATGTGAGATAAATAAATATTAATCTATAATTAATATTTATTTAATTGGAATCTTTATGACTAATTCAGCTCACTTCCCAAATTACCGTTTTCCTATCGTAATCGCGTGTTTGATCTTGATGAATATGAGCGGATTTGCGTCGGCACAAGGGGTTTATAAGTGGGTTGATAAAGATGGGAAGGTGCAATACGGCGACAAGCGCAACGCACCTGATGCTACGAAAGAGAGTGACATCAAAGCGTCAAAAATGCCTGGAACGGTTGGTGTCACGCAAGCGATGATCGAGCGCGGAACAGGTCTGGGGCAAAATCAAAACAATGGCTTACCAAATCCATCGATAGGACGTGGCACGTCAAATTTGCCCAGTAGAGCGCCAGATATTTCTCACCCGCGCAGAACAGAAAAATGGCCAGAATATAAAACACGTATGCCCACAGAAAGTGCAGAAAATAAGCATCTATTGGCGCTCGGTGAAGCTGCTCTACAAAAATGTATTACCTTGGCTGTCAACTCGCATAACTTGAGCTTTACACCAGAAGGATCTGCTGCGCATAAGGTGTACATGGCGCATTGTCCTAAAGTTCGAATCGAGTGCAATGCCTTTCGTAGAGAGCCGGAGAACAATCTCTGTGAGCCTAAGCCCACAGATGGCAAAGGGCCGGTGTCGATTTTTAATATGAAGAATTGAGTGCAATCGAATAATCGCGATCCACACTCTTCTATACCGCATCGATTATGCGTTTGATCAATTACATTTGAGGCTACTTGTTTGTCATCGCGATCACGATCGTCAATAACAACAACGCCAGCAACACCGCGCCCGCAATTTTCCAATAAGAGTAAGGACGTTCGCCCTGAACTTCACCCGTTTGTCCGTTGACCAAAAAGCGATACGTCTTGTCGCCGTACTTATATGAAGATAGCCAAATCGGTAGCAAGATGTGTTTGAAGCTGATGTTGGAATAGTGAGGCTGCATAGCCGTGATGCGTTGATGATCACCCCCAATATCGCGGCAAATTGCTTCGCGAATGGCGTCTTCCATAATGTCTCTCGCATCGACAAAACCGGGTTCTAGCGGCACTTGATATGCTTCAACTGTGAAGCCTGAAACGTAATCATCGCGATAGGCTTGCAGCTTGTTGAGATTCCATGGTGCTAGATTGTCGGCGTATTGTTTCGGTAGTGTCTTTGATGCGATGACTAAGACATCGTCGAAACTGACCTGTACTCTGCCCGATGCCAATGACCAATCGGTTTTGGTTACTTGGCGGGTTTGAGTTTGACCGTTTTGTACATAAGTTTCGGTAACAGTATAGTCATCGCCACGCTGTCCTTGGTAAGTCGTGTCAGAATCGGCGTCATAGGTCCAGTAGGGTGTGTAGATTCCCTTTAATCCGCGTTCGGCGCGATAGGCGCGTTTGAGTGCATTTGGCGCAAACCACAAGCTATGTACCCAGTCGCTGAATTTTTTGCGTGCATCAGTTTCTTCAATATCAAAAGGAGCGATGGCTTTAGGTTGTATTTGACGCTTGGCATACGCGTTGGCTGCGATCATCGGTGCCGCACAAAATGGGCAGCGATCCGATACGATATGTTGGCCAAACTGCGATTGCGCCCCACAGGCGGTACACTTCACCGTTTGCTGCTCGATAGTCGCTTCGTTTCCAGCTTGCTTGCTTAAATAGGTTTGATAGTCTAACTCTTCATAAGCAATCGCTTGTTCAGTCGCGTCTGCTTCGATTTGATTTTGATTGCCGCAGTAGGGGCATTTAAGCGCGAATTGACCCGGTGCAAATTCTAGTTTGGCGCCGCATTGCGTGCAGGGATAAGTTTTGGTGGTCACTTGCAAGTCCAAAAAACGATGGTGTTGATGCAGAAATAGGTGTTGATCTCACATCGGTAGAAATCGGCTTGATGTGAGATCTGATTGAGCAAGCCTGAATCAACTTACTGCGGTGGTAGCGGTGGCGGCATCGCTGCAAATAGATCTTGCAAATCTGCCTGATCACTGGCCTTCGCCCAAGCAGCCATACCTTGGCGCCAAACTAGGCTGTCGCGAGTTAAGCTACCGTTCGCAACCTGTGCTTGCAAAGCTGACCGTTCAAACGGACCTGCTTGCGCACCGTTAATTGCGATGAAGTAGGGTGTTGATCCTGGTAGTGGCGGTGGCATCGCGCCAGCAGTTTGAGTTTGGGTCGCATTGGTTTGAAATAAATTGCCCATACTTTGGTTGAGCATGCCGCCCACACCGACTCCCATCATCGCGCCAGCCATGCCGGGATTTTGTGCAGCGTCACGCAATGCTTGCGCGCCTTGATATTGGGCGAATTGTTGCATGTTGCCGATCGCGCGCATCGCACCTTGTTGGTCAATCGCTTTTTCTACCTCTTCAGGTAGACCAATATCTTGCACTTGGACTTCGCATAGTTCTAAACCATATTGTTCAAAATCAGCGGCGATTTTTTCTTGTATGCGTTGTCCGACGACGCTGACTTTACTTTCTAAATCAATCACTGGCACGCCAATTTCTGGCATTACTTCTTTAATGCGCAAACCGATTTTGCCGCGTAGATTTTCTTCGATGTCTTGTACGGTAAAGTCGGCTTGTGTGCCTACCAATTCTAACAACACGGTTTTGGCATCACGAATACGTAAACCATAAATACCGAATGCTGTCACCCGCACAACGCCAAATTCGGGGTCACGCATCGTTGCAGGACCTGCGGTTCCCCATTTTAAATTGGTGAATCGAGTTGTCTTGAAAAAGTAGACCTCAGCTTTAAATGGGCTATCGAATCCATATTTCCATCCCTTAATGGTGCTGAGTATCGGCATGTTTGCTGTACTAAGTTCATACATGCCGGGCATAAAGACATCGGCAACTTGGCCTTTGCCTAGTTGGCCTTCGTTAACCATGACCGCAACTTGACCCTCGCGCACAGTGAGTTTGGCGCCCATTTTGATTTCGTTTTGATAGCGTTCAAAACGATGCACCATCACATTCGGACTATCGTCTAACCATTCGACGATATCGATAAACTCATTGCTTAGCTTGTTCCATAATCCCATGCTGCTCTCCGATCGCTTATTCTTAAGAAGAGAAAAATTGTTGTCGTGGATTTTTGTCCTCAGAGGTGAGGCAAATCCTGAAGGTTTGCTGATAAGTTAGTATTGCCGATTTAATACAGTATCACAAGTCTTGCTACTTTTTACTTTGAGAAAATAGAAAGGTCGATTTCATGAATGCCATTTCGCACCTTGATCGTCATTCTCTAAAAAGCAAGAACTTTTCTTCATTAAACTGATCATAACGCTTGATTACTATATCTCGCTATTTCTTTGATATTGGTTTAGCGATTTGTTTAATCAATTCTTTGAGTGAGCATCGAAAGGTTTGTGTTGATCGTCGTTGATGACGTCAAATGACAATTTTTATGATTGATGAGGAGCTGTAAGATGAAATGGGTGTTTGCAATTTTAGTGTTCGGTTTGTCGTGTATCGTTTCAGCACAGCAAGTTCAAGAGTTATCTGGCAAGCAAGTTGAAGAATTGATCGAAAAAGTCAATCTCGCTCAGAACAAAGTAATGATGCGTAATTCAACGACACAAGATGTTGACGCATTATTCGCGATGTATTCGGATGATTTCACTTATGTCCATGCAGCATATAGTGGTACTTATTCGCGCGAAACATTAATGGGAAATACGCTTCGAATTCAAAAGGCGGGGCGCTATAACTTGGATCAAGGACGTTATAAAGTTTTGCGCATTATTCCGGGTTTAAACGCCGCTGCGGTCGAACGTGTAGAGAATCAATCCGACAAAGTTCATCTGTCTGTGTTTGAGTTTAAAGATGGCAAGGTGTCAAAAATCACTGAATATTGGAAGTAATCAATAATCCGTCAAAATCGTTAGATTTTGAAATTGTCGTTGATGAAAATTAGTTTCCTAAACTTTCTATGTATTGCTTACGCATTTCCGTGACGTTTGATAACTGGGGCTAAAGACATCTGAATTTCTCGAATCATTAGTTGTCCACGCGATAAAAATCTACCAATGAAGCGAAATGTCATTGGTAGATTTTTTTTAGGCTTAATGTTTCCGTGGTGGTGTCCCTCAAGCAAAAAACACTCCGAAATCATGTTTCTGAAGTCCTAAATCGCGGTTTGCCATAGCGAATTTACTGTATTCCAGTAAATTGCATCTAGCGAATTTGGGCGTTGAGTTGATATTCAAAAGTCGTAACAGGCTTTTGGAAAAATTTTACGGCTTGCACTTTTAGATAACTTGCTCCTGCATTCGCATCCGTTAACGATTTGATCTTTGATTTAAGGTGCGTGTATGAAGCTAAGTAGTTTTATTTTTCTTTCTCGTGGTTTTCTTGCAGCTTATTTATTGTTTGGCGTATTTGGGACTACGCAGGCATCCTCTTCCTTTTTGTTTGACAGTTTGGCGCTTCGTAATAATCAAGCTGCTTTGAAGGAGCAAGCTGGGAACACTAAGCAAGGCAATCCAAGACGGATTTTGTTTGTTACCTCAAATCAGCATTTTTACGGCAAATCAGATATTCCTGCAGCGAATCACTTTGAAGAAATTGTGATGGCATACGATGTCTTCGTGAATCATGGCTATCGCGTGGATATTGTCAGCCCAGAAGGTGGTGCAATTCCGATAGATTATGTAAATACCTCGATCCCAATCCAGAAAAAGTATCTTTACGACGAGAACTTCATGAATAAGCTGGAGCGTACCTATCGACCTGAAGAGCTCAATTTTGCGGATTATGCCGCGGTCTATTACAGCGGTGGCGGTGCCGCGATGTTTGGTGTCGCTGAAAATCGTGCGATTCAAAAATTGGTGGTTAGTATTTATGAGAATAACGGTCTTGTGTCAGCGGTGTGTCACGGAACCGCTGGTTTAGTTTATTTGGCGGGAAATGATGGGAAGTCTTTGCTAGATGGTAAAAATATTACTGGATTTCCTGATGCCTTCGAGCGTAAGGATAGGCCGTACTACGCTACTTTTCCGTTCAAGATGGATCAAGCGGTTCAGGCGGCAGGTGCTCACTTCAAGTATTCCCCCAATTGGGGCGATAAATTCTATATTCGAGATGGGCGTTTGATTACCGGGCAAGATCCTTCCTCATCGAGTTTGGTCGCCAAGGAAATCGTGGAATATTTGAAGGCGCATGGACTAGGCTCTGTAGCGCAAGACGAAAAGGCCGAACTTGATCAAATTAGACTTGTATTGACAGACTACATTGACGGTACCGCGAATGGTGAACCTGATCGTGTGCGCAAGGCTTTTCATGAAGACCTTAATCTTTATTCGATTAAGAATGACAGTCTAGATGTCTGGAAAGGTAAAACCTATATCGCCAATATTGCGGTTGGCAAGAGCAATACACGTCAAGGAAATATTGTCGCGATCGATTATGAAAAAGATGTCGCCATGGCAAAGATCGAGATATTGGTTCCAGGCTTTCGTGTATTTACCGATTATTTAATGCTGGCAAAAGCAAAAGGTGTTTGGAAAATCATTCACAAGTCATTTACGTCTAGACCAGCTTAATTTAACTAGTGCTAATTTAGACTCATAACACGAAGAAGACCCAATGCTGTTAAAACATTGGGTCTTCCTAAATTAGAGAAAAACAATGTTGATATTGATACCTCGAATTTGTCTTAGTTTTATCTTGATGCTATTGCTGCCTGCGTATAGTTTTGCGGAAGAATCAGCAAAGATTGCAATTGATCGTTACGTACGAGAGATTCAGCAATCACATCGCATTCCCGGTTTAGCATTGGCGATTGTGCGAGATGGTAAGGTGATCCATCGCGCAAATTATGGAGCAGCGAATATTGAATTTGATGTGTCGGTTTCTGATGAAACGGTGTTTCCTCTTTTTTCAACGACTAAGATATTTTCTGTCGTCGCAGTACATCAATTGATAGAGCAAAAGAAGATTTCACTTGATAGTAAATTGGCCGAATTATTAGATGATCTTCCGGAAACTTGGCGAGAGGTGAAGATCAAGCATTTATTGAGTCACTCTTCTGGCTTACCTGATATTGTGGTTTACGAAAATCAGGTTGAGAGTGAAGCGCAACAAGCGGTATACGCACAAGCTATTCTGTTTAAACCAGGCGAAAAGTTTGATTACAACCAAACCAATTATTGGTTGCTGAATCGCATTTTCCAGAAAATAACTGGACAAAGCCTCAGCAACTATATTTTGACAACGCAGTTTTTAGGGGCGCAAGAGACGGTCTTTTTTGAGGGTAATCATCTCGCTGTTCATCCTCACTTTAGTGTGGGGTATAACAACGCTGGAAGTAAATTGATGAAGCGAAACTGGCACTTTCCGCAGTATAACTACGGGGCAGCCGGTCTAAATATGAGTATGAATGCTTTTCTCGAATGGCATAAGAAACTGGAGAGCGGTACCTTGTTATCTACGGCGAGCTTAGCGAATCTACGACAAGCATTTGTGTATGACCAAGCCAGAAGTTTTGCACATGGCTGGGATTTGATATATGTGGACGGCGTCGCCTCCTATGGATTTACCGGTGGCATGGCGACCGCATTTCGACAAGTGCCGCAGAAAAAAATGACATTGATATTGTTAGCAAATGCGATGTTTATTCCTTCTGCAATGCATACGAGTTTGGATGGCTTTGTGAATCGGCTTCTTTTAATGGCAGAAACGCTGCGATGAAGTACCAACGCTGCTTGACTAAAAATACCTTGAAAGAGCGCAGGGCCGTAAATCAATTTTTTAAAGCCATCCATTCATAGCTGAATTACTTCTTGGGTTTGCTATACCAAAGTGCGTTTACAATAATCCATCGGTCACCAAAACGCCCCATGTGAAAATAGTCTACAAACCATGGTGTTTCTAATCTTACCGATGCGGCATTGTCGGTGACATCCAGAATCTTGCATGTTCTGTCCCATTGCTCTTTTGGAGTTTTTAATACGCCTTGTTTGGTCAGGCTGACTAACTCTTCTTTTGACATACGGCGCAAACCTAAGCGCTCATCGGGTGTGTCGCCGATGGCAGCGCGTTTTGCCAGATCAGGGTGGAGGGCGCGCGCAACACGTTGTGGATTGGCCTCTAGTTGACCATCAATATAGTCAAAGCAAGTGGCCTCGATGGCAGCGATAGTTGCTTTATCGGGTTCTGCTGGTGCGGTACTTGAGAATGCTAATAGCGCAAAAAGGGCAGTGATACTCATAGCGGTCCTTATTTGATATTGATCGATGGTTGATCTCAGCTTATGACTGAGTGATTTTGATTTAGTTCTTGAGATTTTACATACGCACACAAATGACTAAATTCTCGGCCTCGATATCTTACCGTAGCTATTGTTTAAACAACATTACCTTCTTCATAGCGTGATTCTGGTACTTTAGCTTGTGTCGGGATTAGAGTAATATCAGAGCCGCATAAAAAGTGGTTCGGCGCGTGCAATAATCTGCATCCTTGTGATTCGCTGATGTCAGCCGTCGATGGAAAGGGAGCGAGTATGTTTCGGTTTATCTTCTTGCTGGTCAGCTTGTCATTGATGCCGAGTGCGAAAGCTTGCACTTGTCCTTCAACTTTAAGTACGGATCAGCAAGTCGTCGATGGGATGATGCAAGATGCGGTGATGGTGTTTATTGGAAAAGTGACAGCGGCCAATTTGCCCAGATTGAATTCTGCCGAGCGTAGTTTTCAATTTGTGGTGCATGAAAGCTTTAAAGGCGTAAAGAAAAATGTGGTGACCGTGTATTCTGCTTTACGTAGCGCAGATTGTGGAACGACGCTGGCGCTTGGAAAGACTTATTTGGTTGCCGCATACGGCAGAGAAAATATGCCTATTATCCGCTCTTGTGATCGACCCGAAGAGATTGAATTTGTCGCCCAACGCATCGCATTATTGCGTGCAAAATAGGATGGTTTTTAATTGGCACTGCGATTAGGCACAAACTGCATTGCTTTTATTTTCGAGAAATAGTTGAGTTCCATTCATGACCGATTTTATCGTACGCCCGATGCAGGTAGAAGACATGGACGAGATTTTACTCGTGCAGGCCGCCTGCTATAGCGATGATATTCCTGAATCTGTCGAATCTCTGCGAGCGAAATTGTTAGCTTCTCCCTTGAGCTGTTTTGTCGCGATTCGACATGATGAATTGATCGCGTATTTAATTGCTCTTCCTTGGAACTCATCAGCACCGCCAGCACTGAATGCGCCAACTTGCGAGATTCCTGCGCATGTCGATTGTTTGTACTTACATGATTTGTCGGTTCATCCATACGCTCGTGGCACTGGCGTTGCTAGAGCACTCATTGATTGCTTTTTCTCGCGATGTGCACAATGGCAGATGCGACGTAGCTGTTTGGTAGCGGTACAAAACTCCACTAGCTATTGGCAGCGATTTGGTTTTCTACCGACCACAACGACGGCAGAAATGCGTGAGAAGTTATCAAGCTATCCGGGTAACGCTGAATTTCTAATGCGAGAAATTTGGACGCAATCAAGTTGATATAATCCTGTTTGCTAGCGGGACGACCCGTTAGTCTTCCTTGTATTGGGGACGACCCCATCAATTCCGAAGGAATGAAGATGAGCTCTATTACCATCAATTGGTTGATCTTGTTATGTGCAGGTCTGTTTGAAATAGTGTGGGCGATTGGATTGAAATATACCGATGGTTTTTCACGTTTTTGGCCAAGTGTTATTACCGCCGCTGCGATGCTCGCTAGTGTTGTCCTATTGGGCGTTGCGATGAAGTCGCTGCCTGTAGGCACCGCCTACGCTGTTTGGGTTGGCGTTGGTGCTATTGGTACAGCGATTCTTGGCATTATTCTGTTCAATGAACCTGCTAGCTTGGCACGTATTCTTAGTTTGTTTTTGATCTTGTTGGGAATCATAGGATTGAAACTGAGTTCTCCTTAGCAAATTTGGCTTGAAAAAACGCGCATTCTTTGACATCTTCATCTTGTGACTTTATGCATTTTTCCTTTCTGACTTTTCCGTTTGGTGCTCGCAATAAGGGGCACACAGTGATCAACACTTTGTGTTTTGGCTTATGCCTCGCGCTAAACGCTAGCCACGCGTATGCCGACAACAAAGTGCAATCGAGTGAATATGGAAAACGCTTAGAGGTCGAAATACAGCTAAGCCCTGAAGATGTCTCGCGATTGGCGAATTTTCAAGCACCTGAAGAAAACAAAAAACTCTCAGGCCCGATGGCCTCGGTCACCGCTACATCGGAACGTTGGCGCGGTGATTCCATCAATGCAGGAAAAGACACTGGTCCTTACACCATGGTGGTCACTTTAAAAGGTCGCGCTAAGACTGCAGGTGATGTGAGTACGATGTGGAATTCTGGTTGGGAGTTTGGCGATGATAGCGTGCGCGTGACAGCGTTTCCTGGCTTGTCGAAGTTGGGTGTCAAGGCGGGGGAGCAAGTGGTGATGGTGAAAGCAACTGCGCCTATACGTTTCAAAGAATCGCGCGCGGTCAGACCTGTGTTGGAATTAGTAAGAGCCGATAATTTTGAGTTTGAATCGATTTCTGTACAGATATGGTCTGGCGTCGGTGGTAGTTCGTGGCAGGATATTTTGATGTCATTTCGTTGGCTAATTGCAGGCTTGATTTTATTCTTTCTCCGATGGTGGTGGGTGAAGCGTTGAGCGTGATCGACACCATAGTTCGATAGTGAATTTGCGTAAATTAGGAAAATTAAAGTGCAAGAAAAATTGAGGCGAAAAATCATTGCAGTGTGCGAGCAAAAAATTGCACAAAAGGGTGCCAATGTTGGTTTGTCTTTTTATGCTTTTTTCGCGAATAGAAATGACGATCCTGCATTGTTGATGGAAGCGGCAACTTGGTGGATTCAAACACATCAGTTAGATCATTTTGAAAAAGCTGAAAAGATAAAGCAGCTGGTCGAAGCAATTTGATTTGCTAGTGACGATAAATAGATAAAAGAGGAGAAATCGATGAGTGCATTTTCAGAAGACATTAAGAAATTTAACGGCATCTACAAGTTACCAGTGAACGCGACACCGACGCTTGATGTTGGTCTGCCTGCAGCGGAGAGAATGGCGGCTTTCAAAGATATTTTGTTGGAGGAGGTGCACGAAATAGATGAGATCATCGCGGCGCAGAAAGCGGGTAAAGATCCGCTAGAAGTTTTGACGATGTTGGCGGACTTATTAGGCGATATCCAAGTCTACTGTGCTTCTGAAATGGCAAAATTTGGACTGCCTTTGGATCAAGTGTTGTCGATCATCATGCAATCCAATTTTTCGAAACTCGGCGCAGATGGGTTGCCGATTTATGATGAGCGCGGCAAGGTAATGAAAGGCCCCAATTACTGGAAACCAGAACCCAAGTTGCAAGCGATGTTGACAGAAATGACGACCACAAATTCTTCGTCAAAATAAACCATGACAAAGAAAATACTGTATGGCTTGATGTTGCTGATGAGTTTTGCGGTTGCTGCCTATGCGACGATTGCTTACGCTGCCTTTCCTTTGGGAAATTTGGTGCATCCCGATATGAGAATCAATTTTGAAAATCATCGTATCGCCGTTTATTTGCACATCTTTGCATCTAGTTTAGCGCTCCTAATCGGGCCGTTCCAGTTTTCTAAGCGTTTGCGCGCGAGTCGCCCGATGCTGCATCGTCATTTAGGAAAAGTATATTTAGGTTTTGGTGTGGCGCTCGGTGGTTTGTCAGGATTGTTGATGGCGGTATTTGCCTATGGCGGACTTGGCTCGAATTTGGGATTCGGTATTTTGGCTGTTTTATGGTTGTTCACTGGTGCGCGCGCGTATTGGGCGATACGGCGCGGTGATGTGATCGATCACCAACGCTGGATGATACGCAATTTCTCTCTGACCTTAGCTGCGGTTACCTTACGTATTTATTTACCTTTGTCGATGGTTTTTGGCTGGCCATTTGAACTGTGCTATCCGATTATTTCTTGGTTATGTTGGGTGCCGAATTTACTCATCGCCGAATGGATTTTTAATCGTCCTTTATCAGTTTGATTCTTGACCTGCATTTAATTTGAAGGAGAAACTGACATGAACACCGCAATTGAATAAGGAGTTGGAATAAATCTTACCGTTGATTTGTATCGACATCTAACTCCTGATACTGAAAATATCTGATTCTAGAATTCAATTAAGGAGCATGTTTTATGCAACGATTACATGAAAAAATCGCGCTCGTTACTGGCGCGGCGCGCGGGATTGGTGCAGCTATTGCCAAGGCCTTTGTTGATCAAGGTGCCACCGTTATTGTGACCGATATCGATCATCAATTAGGAGCCGCCTTTGCAGATTCTTTGGGTGCACGAGCCCGCTATCTACCTTTAGATGTGCGTGATGAAACAGCGTGGCGATCGGTGATGGCTGAAGTTTTACAAAACTACGGTGTTTTGCATGTGTTGGTGAATAACGCAGGCATCACTGGATTTGAGCGAGGCGTCGTTGCACATGATCCAGAAAACGCCAGCCTAGAAGATTGGCAGTCTGTACTTTCTACCAATTTGGATGGTGTGTTTTTAGGATGTAAATATGCAATCCAAACGATGCGAAAGACCAGTCAATCTGCCGAATTGCGCGGGTCAATTATCAATGTCTCGTCGCGTTCAGGTTTAGTCGGTATCCCTGCTGCAGCGGCCTATGCCGCATCAAAAGCTGCGGTACGTAACCACACTAAATCAGTAGCACTGTATTGCGCAGAACAAGGTTTGGCGATACGTTGTAATTCAATTCATCCGGCGGCGATCTTGACACCGATGTGGGAACCTATGCTAGGTCAGGGGGATGATAGAGCATCTCGTATGCACGACTTGGTGCGCGAATGTCCGATGCAAAGATTTGGTTTGCCAGAAGAAGTGGCAGCGCTTGCTGTGTTGCTCGCCAGCGATGAAGCTGCCTATATGAATGGGACTGAACTGAATATCGATGGCGGGATGCTTGCGGGTTCTGTGGCACGCCCTGTGCCCAAGTCTTAGATAGCTTGGTGGTATCTGTTTTGCGGTAGTGGTAATCAATCAAGTTTATCACTACCGCTTTTCATTGATGGTTTAGACTTTTTTCAGATAACAGGCTTTGAGCATAAAATTACCAGTATCCATCTTGCAATCGACTTCATGATCGCCACCGACTAAGCGACTGCTCTTCACTTTGCTCCCTTGTTTTACGGTGATCGATGAGCCTTTTACTTTAAGATCTTTGATCAAGACAACGGCGTCACCATCGGTTAAGACGTTGCCGTTGGCATCTTTGACGATACGCTCGTCGGACTCTTCTTCGATCGCTTGCATCGGCCATTCATGACCACAATCAGCGCAGACGTAATTGCTGTTATCAGGATAGGTGTTTTCCATGCCACAGACTGGGCAGGCTGGTAATTGAGACATAATTTCTTTCAGACGGGAGAAACAAGAGGCATAAGTATAACCGACAGAGGCACTTATTTTGGGCTCACGATGTTTGATGTAGCTCGACAAAGTCGCTTTTTGTCGATAAATAATGCGAAGTTAGTGATATTTGTAAAACAAGAAATGCGCTCAGATAGTCTCATGCGTCTTGCTACATGAATAAAACTGGTGAGCGTGTGGCGTATGCTCACCAGTTTTTGTATCGCTTATTAAGTGACCTGCTGGAGATGCTTGCGTAGCAGCTCCAGCAGTATCGTCAATGGTTTAATTGACGGTAGCTTTTACCGTCAAGCTATTAAACGCTGAATACGCATACACGCCTAGGTAGTAGCGTCCCGCGCTAGGTGCATTGACCGTGCAGGTCTCAACCGATGTGGAACCATCTGATTTACATTTGTATGAAGATGTAGTTGGTTTAACCGATAGTTGCGAATAAATATCTGCGTCACCATTTGCACCATTCACGTTAAAGACGATACTCGTTTTACCTGCTGGCACATCAATTGCGTAGTATTTCCACGTACCGGTTGCAGCACTTTGATTGCTAAGCGCGACGCCGCTGGTGAGCATAATGTCTGCTGGTGGTGTGCTGCCAGTGAGTGTCCCTCTCATGCCGTAGTAGCCGAGTGATGAATAATTCGAGAAACCATTGGATGGTGTGCCCTCAGCACCGCCCGCGATCACTAAGCGATAATTGCCTGCGCTTAAATTTAAGGCGATGAATTCGGCTGAGCGATTCACCGCTTTGTTACTACTGGCGACCAAAGTGTTTGCAGAGTTATAGATTTTTGCATCGACATCTAACATCCCAAAATATTCGATGGGATCGATTTTTAAATCTAGTCTTCCGTTGCCGGTGACCGTGAAGTTAAATGTATCGGTATCGCCTGTTCTTTCGATTTGTCCGAAGTTAGTAACAGGACTGATGTTGCCAGCGCTATCAAGGCTGAGATTTTTGCCCGATGGATTATCGTCTGCAACATACGGAATCGATTCGTTCACATTCATGATGCGTAAATCATCTTCAAAGTTAGAGGCTGTGTTGTACTCGCCTTTACTCCAAGTCCAACGACTAGCTGCCCATTGCGAGCCCATCCAGTAATTGCCCATGATTGGTCCCCATTGATAAGCGGCGATGCCTTCGAAGTATTCGCCGCCACTTCCTCCTCTGTCGTGATTCATCCCCATTTGCTGACCAACCTCGTGTGCGGCGGTCATCCCTATGCCATAGCCGTAATCAAAACCGCTGGATGG
>VFQS010000539.1_pt1 | contig 41171 bp, 36 predicted proteins | sample 3512361 | NCBI WGS metagenome assembly VFQS01 (sample SAMN10412375, study PRJNA504923) | tailings metagenome | isolation source: Relicate 1 Philex TSF3 active mining | place: Philippines
ATTATAAAGTATGGACAGATAAAGGATGGGCTAATATTAAAAGAGTTATAAGACATAAGACAAATAAACAAATATATGAAATATTAACACACACAGGATGTGTAAGAGTTACAGAAGATCATTCTTTATTAGATATTTATGAAAATCAAATTAAACCAGAAGAATGTAAAATTGGAACAGAATTATTACACGCATTTCCTGATATAATTAATAATAATATTAGTAAAATAAGTAAGGAAAAAGCATATATTTATGGATTTTTCTTTGGAGATGGTTCATGTGGAAAATATGGAAGTAAAAATAAAGTAAAGTATTCTTGGGGTTTAAATAATAAAGATATAGAACTAAATAAATTATTACTAGATAAGTTACATAATATTTATCCAGAAGACAACTTTAAAATGTTAGATACATTAAATTCAAGTGGAGTTTATAAAATTGTACCAAATTGTGGTAATTTGAAAAAATTTGTTAAAGAATATAGACCATTATTCTATGATAAAGACAAGCATAAAATAATTCCAAATTTTATTTTAAATGGTTCTTTTGAAGAGAAAGAGAGCTTTTTAGAAGGTTATTATGCAGCTGATGGATGTAGAGAAGATACTAAGAAATGTAATTGTCATAGATTTGATACAAAAAGTCAAATTAGTGCTCTTAACTTATATTATTTAGTAAAATCACTTGGATTTAAAGCTTCTATAAATAAAAGAGAAGATAAACCTGAAATATTTAGAATAACTTATTCAAAAAATAATTTTAGAAAATCAGAAAATGCTATTAAAAAAATTAAAAATTTAGGATATATTAATGATTATGTTTATGATTTAGAAACAGATGTTGGACATTTTCACGCTGGTGTAGGTTGTATGATAGTTAAAAACACTGACTCAGTATTTTTTAGTCCTAAAATACATGATTTTAAAACAAAAGAAATCCAAACTGATAAAGAAGCATTAAAAATGTGTATTGAGTTAGGATTATTAGCTGGCGAGGCTATATGTAAAGTATTACCAGAGCCAGAAGAACAAGTTTATGAAAAAACTTTGTGGCCTTTTATTATTATTACCAAAAAAAGATATGTTGGAAATTTATATGAAACAAATCCAGATAAATTTTATCAAAAAAGTATGGGTATTGTTCTTAAGAGAAGAGATAATGCTAAAATTGTTAAAATTGTTGTTGGTGGTATTGTTAATAAAATACTTAATGAGCGTAGTAATCAAGGAGCAATAGATTATTGTAAATCTGAACTTAAAAAAATTTTAAGAGATACTTATCCAATTGATAAGTTTATTATTTCTAAAACACTTAAAGGAACTTACAAAAATAGAACTAGAATTGTACATGCAGTTTTAGCGGATAGAATTGGTGAAAGAGATCCTGGTAATAAACCAGATATTAATGATCGTATTCCTTGGGTTTATATTGTTCCAAAAGGAAAAGCTTTGTTACAGGGGGACCGTGTAGAAGATCCAAAATATGTTATTGAACATAAATTACCAATAGATTATTTATTTTACATAACTAATCAAATAATGAAACCTAGTTTACAATTTTTAATTGCTCATAATCCAAATAAAATTTTTGATAATTATATTAATAAAGAAATTAATAGAAGAAAAAATATATCATCTATTTTTGATTATGTTGTAGAAAAAAAAAATACTTCAAATGATAATACAGATAATGAAGATAGTGATGATAATGATAGTAAAAAAAATTTAACCCTTGAATTATAAATATAATTTTTTTATATTCTTCTTCTAGTCATTCTAAGAGTTTTTTCAGCTGATGAACTATTTATATCAGAACTATTCATAGGAAATATACTTAATCCATCTTCTCTATTTTCTCCATTAGAAGTTTCTACTGAACTGGAACTTGAACTAGAACTAGAACTAGAGTTTTCTTCTGATTGAGTAGATTCAAGCTTTACTTTTTCTGATGAACTTCCTCCAAATAATTTTTTATTATTTTTATTTACTTTTGCATTTTTTTTCTTAGCTCCTCCAGAAAGATTTTTGCTTCCATCACATCCACAATCACCACCACCTGTCATATTTGTATTATTTGAAACTTTATCTAATTCTTTGAGAATTATTTTTTGTACTTGTTCCATAGCATCATCATTTGATATGGATTTAGATAAGTCTTCTTCTAAATTACCTCCTCTAAGATTTCTATTAACTTTCTTTTTATTTTCTAATTCATTTATAACTTTAAATAAATCATATTTATTAAATCTATTCTTTGAAGAAATAAATTTAGTATTTCTATTATTATTACTATCATCATCGTCATTATAATTATATCTATTTCCACCGTATAATGAATTATTATCATTATTACTATCACTATCGTCGTAATTTCCACCTATTATTGGTAAAGGTTCCTTAATATTAGCACGATTTAATTCTGTTATATTTAGTGAATCTAATAAATCTTCATTTTCGTTTAAATTTAATTCTACTAATTTACTTACATTTTCAAATTTATTTACAGTTACTCTATCTGTTTGTGGAGTTGAATAAGTTAAACCCATTATTATATAATATAATTATATAAATAAAAAAAATTTATAATTAATTAATTATTATTTTTTATTTATTTCTTTCTATATTAATATTAAGAAAAATGATAGAGATAATTTTAACTCTTATAATTATATTTATAATTCTATATATATTTTATTATTATAATTATTATAAGGATAATCTTGTTATAGAAAAAGCAACTATTGATAATAATGATTATTGGGTCAGAAATGTTAAAGATAAAAGTATTGCAGCAAATACACTTGCTACTATAAAATTAAATATAGGAAAATTAGTTAACTATTTTAAGGAAAATAAATCATTATTTAAAAAAGATACAGAATATATAAAAAATTTAATTGATAGAACAAAAGATATCAATATTATGGAAACTCCATCAGATGAAAAACATACTAGTTATACTATAAATAAAGGTGAAAAAATTGTATTATGTTTAAGATCAAAATTTTTAAATAATATTCACGATATGAATACTATTATGTATGTAGTTATACACGAATTGGCTCATGTAGCTTGTCCTGAATATGGTCATACACCTCTTTTTAGAAAAATTTTTATATTTCTTCTTAAAGAATCTGAAAAAATTAATATTTATAAGCCTATAGATTATAGAATAAATCCACAAGATTATTGTGGTATGACAATTAATGAATATCTTCTAAAATAATTATAAAGGTATAGTTCTGTCTGGTATTGGATTTTGACCTGGTGGTACTCTTACTGAAATTACTAATTGTCTCATATTTTGCCGAATATTTAAATGACTAATTGGTCGTACATCTTGTTGTCCACTTCCTACAGTATTAGCATTTATTCTAGCATTAATTGCATCAGTTTTCTGTTGTGTTGTTTGGGCTGGATTAGTTAATATAGGGTATAAATCATTATTAGGATTACTGGGTTGATCTAATTCGCGTGTTCTAAAAACACTTACATGTGGTAACCAATTTTGGACACCTAAATATTGTCTAGTATTTACCGCATACAATTCTTGTCCTGGTGTGGTTTCCCAAATATCGAAATTAGTAGGATTAGCATGACCTCCTGGACCATGGGTTCTTGCTACATTACGTAGTCGATGTATTAATGGTGTAGTTAATCTATCATTTATACATTGATAGAATGCTCTTCTAAAATTGGCTATTAAGGTGTTAGTATTCTGATCCATAGAATAAACTCGTGCCCAAAATTGTGTATTTCCTTCTCCTAGAAAATCCCACCTACCACGACCTGTAGTAGGGTCAAGAGATTGTAATATTAAAGGATTTGCTACCTGATCTAATGTATTTCTTACAGCTTGTGTAATACAATCAATAAATCGTTGATCTAAAAATATTCTATGTTGTGGATGAGCAAAATTAATATGTAATTGTAATAAAGTCATATGTAATACTTGAATGGGTGCTAATCCTAATGCTGCTCTTCTTTCATTAATACGATTTAAGGTATCGCCAGTAATATTCAGCATAATTGCGAAACTACCATTATTTGCAAAAGCAAAAGCACCTCCCTTTTGTATTTGTATTTTTAAATCTGTATATTTTTTTTTGTATTTAAGGTATTTTTGTTCATAATTCATGATATATATGTATTTAGTAAATAAAAAATTTTTTTAAATATTAATATAAATAAACTTGTAGATTTTTAAAAATAAATCTATAGTTTATTAATCAAAAATTTGATTTTATTTAAACTTATATATATTTATATATATAAGTTATGACAAATGATATAATATTAAATGATGAACAACAAAATGTTTATAATAATTTAATAAAATTTTTACAATCAGATGAAAGTGAACTATTATTAATAGGATATGCTGGAACAGGTAAAACCACATTGATAACAAAATTTATTAATGATATAATTAATAAAAAAATGATACGAAGAATAGCTTTAGCAGCACCAACACATAAAGCAGTAGGAATAATAAAAAATAAACTTTTTGGAAATTTATCTATTACTACAAATAATATAAATATAAGTAAGTATATAGATATTTTAACAATTCATAGATTATTAAATTATCAAAATTATATAGATAATGATGGAAATAATTTTTTTGCTAAAAGTTTAGTAGATACTAATTGGGATATTTATGATCTTATAGTAATAGATGAATGTTCTATGTTAAATAATCAAATAATAAATGATATTTTAATTGAAATAGAGAAAAATCAGAATAAAAAATTAAAAATAATTTATGTAGGAGATCCAGTCCAATTACCACCAGTTAATCAAAAAATAAGTAAAATATTTAATAGACAAATAAAAAAATATTATTTAGAAAAAATTATTAGAACTAATAATAATAATATTATGGATTTATCCAATCATCATAGAAAATGGATTTTATCTGGTGATGATAATGATATTCCAAAATTAGAATTATATGAAGGTGAAACTATAATTATACATGAAAACAAAAATGTTAATTTATGGTTAGAAAATTTTATAGATAAAAGTAAAGAAAATAGTAATAAAGATAATAATATTATTTTAACCTGGACTAATAAAAAATGTAATTTATATAATGATTATGTAAGGAAAAAAATATTTAATAAAGAAGATTTATCAAAATATGAAATAGGTGAATTATTAATATTTCAGGATTATCATAGAAAAAAAATAAATGAAAGCAATAATTTTATTATATTTTATACTTCAGAACAAGTAAAATTATATAATATAAAAGAAAGTAGATTTAAATTTGAGAAAATAAAAATTTTAAAAAATAATTTACTTCCAGAAGAATTATCAAAATTATTTAGTAAATATATAAAAAAATTAAATTTTATCATTGAAGATGATATAAAAATATATGAATTAATGGTTAAAAAAATAAACAATGATAATTATAATTTATTTACGGAAAGTTATTCAAAATTAAAAAAGAAAATTGATATATATAATTTTAAAGTAAAAAAAAAAGATATTATAGTAAAAGACAAATTAAAAATAGTAGAATTAATTGATAAAAATATAACATTTGTAAATACATTAATACATAAATATTACGAAAGTTTAAATCAAACAAACATATTACTAAATACAGATGATTTAATAAATATTTATTCTATACACGTAGATGATGAAAAAAAATATAATAATATAATTGAATATGGTAACATAATCTTAATAAAATTAAAAGAAAAATTACATAAAAAAATTAATAATATTAAAAATATAGATAATATAGAAAAATGTAATTATTTTTCAATAGTTGAAAAAAAAATGAACAATTTATGGAGAGATTGGCAAATGAATGTTATTGATATTTTTGCTCAATTAAATTATGGTTATTGTATAACTGTTCATAAAAGCCAAGGTTCAACTTTTAAAAATGTTTTCATTGATTTATTTGATATATTTGAAAATAAAAATAAAGAGGAAGTCTTAAAATGTTTATATACAGCTATAACAAGAACATCTGACAGTTTAGAACTATTAATTTAGTATAAAATTATTTATTATTAGTTTATTATCATAAAAAATAAAAATAAATAATTATAAATGAACAATTCAATAAATTTTAAAAATCTAAATAATATTTTACTTTATAAAAAAGCATTTGATAAATTTATAAACATAAATAAAATAAAAATTAATAATATTTCAGATATAGATTATTTAATCCCAATATTATTTTTAACAGAGATGAATAGATATTGTAAAAATAATAAAATATCTATTCATGGTTATTATATAGCACAGGCTTTACTAATGTTATATATGAATTTAAAAAATCATATGCTTTTTAATAAAGAAATTAATTATATAATTATAATAAATTTTTATAAAAATATTAGTTTAAATATTGAGTATCTAAATACCAGAATTGATGATAGTAATATAATAAAAAAAAAAATAAATTATAATTATCATAATCTTATAATAGAAATTTCTAATTTAATAGAAGAAATATTAATTTCAGAAAATAAAAATACATTTATAGATTTTTTAAGTAAATTTTTTTATATTTTATTAATTTTAGCTAAATTTGTAGGAACAGGTGAAATAATTAAAGTACCAAATTTAATTAAATTAGGTGAATATTATGGTAATTTATTTACATGCTGTATATTATTGGAAAATAATATTTCTAACTATAATTTACAAGATTTATTTGAAAAATATATTAATTATAAAAGTATTCTTATTGAATCAATTTATAATAATAATTATTACTCTGATACTATTGATGAAATTATTAAATATATTGATATTTATATAACTAAAAATTTAAAATAAATTTTAATATATTAATTATTATATAATTAATATATTAATGAATAATGATTCAAAATTTTTAATAAATAAACAATCTAAATCAGATAATAAATATAATTTAATTATGATTACACTATTTACTATATTATATTTATTACTAATTAATAAGGTATCTGATATTTTAACTATTTCAATTGCAGACGAAAATGAAAGATTAGAAAGTTTCACAATGTATGTTTATTTTATTAGTATAATTGGATTAGTTATATCTTATTTTTGGTTAGAAAATACTAGTAGAGGAAATTATATAGTAAGTAGAGGATTAACTTTTGGTGGAGTAATTATGTTATTATATACTATGTTTTATTATTGGGAATTTTTAGGTGATTATTCTAAATTATCTTTAATTATACTAAGTATTTCTTTTATAGCATATTATGCGTATCAATAATTATTTTTTTATAATCAAATTAATTATATTTGATTATATGATTGAACTTCGTAATTTTATTTTAAAAATATTACAAATATCTAATGATTATTATGAACCTGATTTAGATTATATAAAATTAAAATATCAAATAAATACTATTAAAGAATTTAACTCTCTATATTCTAAAAGATCAAATGATTTATTAATTTTTAATTCTAATCTTTCAGAAAAACTATTTATAAGACTTGTAAATTTAGATGAAAATTTTATTAATCGAAAATATAATAAGGATATTAATAGCATTATTTTAGATATAATATCAAATAAAAATAATATTTATTATTTATCTATATGTGATGAATTTTATAATTTAAATAAAACAAATATTGATACTAATATTTTTATCCATCAAATAAAATCTCATGTTAAAAATTGTAATTGTAAAATTAGAGTTAAATCTATTGTTAATTTAAGTATTAATACACTTATTAAAATTATAAAAAATACTATAAATAATAAAAAAAATTTAATCAATAATAATGTAAAATATCTTAAAAAAAAAATTAAAAATTCAAAAAATAATAGAGATATTGTTGATTGTATAAAAATTCTTAATACAATTAAAGCTAATATAGGTTTAGAATATATTGATGTTGATAATAATTATGTTTTTGAAAAAACTATAGCAGAAAATACTATCTCTTGTGAAAATTCTGAAATTTTTAAAAAAAATAATAATCTTAAAAATCAATTTTTTGATACGGATAAAATATCTATAAATCAATTAAATAATAATAATTATGTAAATAATAATAATTTTCAATTTGAGACTGAATTTAATATTGATGATATAAGAGAAATAAATGAATTATTAAAAGAAAAAATTAAAAAAAATAATTTTTATGTTGATAATAATGAAGAATTAAGTAAAGATGTTATAAATGAAGAATTAAGTAAAGATATTATAAATGAAGAATTAAGTAAAGATACAATTAATGAAAAAAAAAATATTGAGATAAATAGTGAAGAGATAAATAATGAAGAAAATAAAAAAGAAATGATATTTAATTTAGAAGAATTAAAAGATTATTTTAATAGTATAGATGATAATAATATAGGTGAGATTATCTATGGTTTTAATATATTATATAGAATTATAAATAGTTATAGAAAAAATAAAAATTTTATAAATTTGATTAATCAAATAATGGATAAAATTTATAAAGAAAAAATATTTTTAAGAGAAACTTTTGTAATTGATATCGATAATTTAATTAAAACGTTATTATAAAAAATAAATAAAATATAAATATATTTTATATATGGCTAAACGTGCGTCCAAAAAATTAAAAGAAGATGATGATTTTAAAAGTAAATTTAGAAAATCGAAAGAAGAACCAAAAAAAAAAACTACAAAAAAAGTTTCAAAAAAAAGTTCAAAAAAAGCATCTAAACCTGCAAAAAAATTAGAACCATATTGTGGAATAAAGGATCCTCTACCAAAAAATAAAAGATTAGGAACAATGGATGAATGTTATACAGTTGGTGAAGTTAGATATTATGGTTTAAATAAAATTGATTCCAGAATTATAGAAAATAAAAAGAAAAAAGATCTTATATCAACATTAGAAACTGATTATACTATGTTATTATTAAAAGCTAAAAAAAACTTAATTCAAATTAAAGCTTTAAAAAAAAAAATAGAGGATTTAAAAGATGAAGATGAAATAAAAAAAATAAATAAAAAAATTGATACATTAAAAGATGAAAATTCAATTATTAAAGAAAAATTAGAAAAATTAAAAAAATAATAAAAAGAATTATAAAAATAATAAAAAGAATTATAAAATTTATATTTTTTTATATAATATATAATATATATTATATGATACAAACAGAATTAAAAAATGTTTTAGATTTAGTTGCAAATATAAATAATTTAAAACTAAATTTTAATAATCAAAATTTAAATTTTAAAAATTATACAAGAAATAGTAATCATATTACTTTTACAAATCAATCTGGACAAGACATTAATATATCTATAAATGATATTAAAAATCAATATAATAAAAAATATTTACTTGATAATGATATAGATAGTTCAGTTGATACAAGTATATTTAATAATAGTTCGAAAAATAATAATACAGATAATTTCAGTTCTACAAGTATTCTAAAAAATTCAAGTGAAAATAAATTATTAACTGGTGGTAAGAGAAATAATGACTTTAGTTCAACAAGTAATAATTTTGTAAATAATTTAAATGTTGAAGATACTGAAACATCTGATTTGTCATTAAGAAAATCAGATAAATTATTAACTGGCGGTAGAAGAAATAATGACTTTAGTTCAACAAGTAATAATTTTGTAAATAATTTAAATGTTGAAGATACTGAAACATCTGATTTGTCATTAAGAAAATCAGATAAATTATTAACTGGCGGTAGAAGAAATAATGACTTTAGTTCAACAAGTAATAATTTTGTAAATAATTTAAATCTTGAAGATTCTGAAACAAGTGATATGTCATTAAGAAAATCAGATATATTAATTGGTGGAAATGATTTAAAATCATCAACAGAAAATATAGATAATTCAGATAAAAGTATTTCTACATTAAATTCAATAAGTGAACTTAATATATCAAAAAAAAATTATCAAATTGGAGGAAGTGATAAATTTCAAGCAGATTTTTTTAGAAAAATAACTAATCAAAATGGTGGTAATAATAAAAATAATATAAGTACTCCAAATAAAAAATATGAAATTAATTCAAGTTCAACAAGTAGTGTATGTGAATAAATTATTAAATTCTTGATAAATCAGCAAATGAATTTATTTCATTATTTTTATATTTTCTTAATAAATTATATACCGTTGTTAGCCATAATCCTATAGCTAATATGTAAGTGAATGTAGAATAATCATTGTGATTTTTATTAAAATCATAAATAGGTGCTATAAATTTATAAGTAAAACAATCTTCTTTTTCCATATTATCTCCAGCTGTAGTATCTCTTATAAATTTTTCAGCTACAGTTAAACTACACGTATTATTATTAAGTACCCAATGTAATAAAATAAATGGCACTATAATCAAGTGCATTATTAATAAATAATTAGAATCTGAAAATGGTGCACCGACGACAAATATAATAACTAAAACATGTAATACTGTTATTAACCAAAGTATACTTTCATTAATAATTGACATAATAATTATATTTATATATATTTAATATATATAAATATAAATAATATTAAATGAATATTATAGAAGCTTATATAAAATATTTTAATCAATTAATTATATTAATTATAGGTCTACCTAGTTCTAATAAATCTGAAATAGCAAAAGAGCTATTTAGTGATATTAAACCTACATTTACACTAATTAATATTAATGATTACATGAAAGGATTTACAGAGAAAGAAGTAAATGGTATAAAGTATAAATTATATGATTATCCAGATAATATTGAATGGGAAAAATTAATAAATGATATAGAAAATAAAAAAAATACTGGAGTAATTTTATATGGTAATTATATGGATAATAATAAAATAAGTGATAAAATAAAAATTGATTTTAGTTATTTTTTTGATTTAAAATATAATTTACTAAAAAAAAATTTTATAGAAAAAAAAATGTTAAATTTTAAAATATTAAGTAATACAACATTATCTGATAATTCAAATGAGAGTGAAGAATCAAAATCAAATAGCGATGATATAGAAAAAAACTCTGAGCAATTAAATAATAAATTAGAAATTTATATTAAAGATATTTTATTTCCAGTATATAAAGAAATAAAAGAAAATATAAAATTTAATAAATTTTATAATATCAAAGAAGAAACAAAATTAGAAGATGTATATGATGATTTATTTGATAATTTAATGAATTTAATTCAAGTAAAATTAAAAAGTATATAATTTATTTTTTTTCATCATATATATTTATAATTTCACTTATAGTTTTAACTAAATCTTTAAAATCTGGATTATCTAATATTTTAAATTTTTCAACAACAACTCTATAGCCATCTATAAGCTTATTCCATTTAATATCTTCTCCATTTCCACCTACTTGATTAATTATTTTTTTTTTATAATTAAGATCTTTTATAATATCATCTATTTTTAATAATGAATATTTTCTTTTTTTTAATATGTCTTTTAAATAAATTAAATTATCCATAATTAATTATAATATAAAAAAAAATATATAATAATATTATATATGTATATTGATTATAAAGTTAAAAAATATAATTTTAAAATTATAGAATCAATAAAAAATAATGATGTTAAAAAAATTCCAGAATATTTAAATCATTTATACTTTTACCTTAAAAAAAATATAAATAATAATTTAATTGGTGGTAAACCTGGTCCAAATAATTATGATTTAGATAGTGATGCTATTACAAAACAATTAGATAGTAGTTTAGAAAAATTAAAAAGTTATAAATTAGAATTACTAAAGAAACTTGATTCAAAAGATAAAGATAGAAATAATGAAATATGTAAAAATAAGGAAGATATAATGAATAAAATAAGAGATTGCGAAGTAGAGAAACAAAATTTAAAAAAAGAAAATCAAGAACAAATAAATAAAATTAAAGATTTAGAAGCACAAATAGAAGCTTTAAAAACTAGCAATAGTTCTAGTTCTCAAGAAGTACAAGAAAAGATTACACAATTACAAAAAACTATTGAAGATAATAATAAAATAATAGAAGAAAATAAAGTAAAAATTAAAGGATTAGAAGAGGAAAAGAGTAAATTAGAAAAAGAATTATCAGATTATCTTGAAATATTAAAAGCTACACAAGATCGTAGACAATCTAATTTTTCATCAGCATTATTAGCTATTAAAAAATTTCGATTATTAACAGAAGAATTAAGTTCATTTCCAGAAATGGAATCTAGTAATTTAATGCATGTATTCGGTTTTACTGGTACTGAAGAATTAAAACAAAATTGGGGTTTAGATGATGCTGCAGCTACATTTATATTAAATAAAGATGTTTCTGCACAAGTACCAAAATTAGAATTATTAAAAATGGAAAAAGCAGCATCTGTACCTAGTGCATCAGCAGCATCTGTACCTAGTGCATCAGCAGCATCTGTACCTAGTGCATCAACAGCATCTGTACCTAATGTATCAGCAGCAGCATCTGTACCTAATGTAGCAGAAGTATCCAGTTGAGAATCTAAGTAATTAATAAAAGTAATTAAAATTTTTATATGAATATATATATATTCATATAATGATTAATATTGAAAAAAAAGAATTAGATGTATTAGATAATATTACTAATTATAGTAAAAATCTAGATAATTTAGATGAAAAAATAAGAATTTTAAAAAATATAAATGATGATAAATTTTATAAAAATATATTATTACATAGTTCTAAATCATTAAATATAAATCCCGATAGAAACAAAATAATAAATAGTTATTTAAATGAATTATACAATGGAAATGATAAATTTTATAAACTACAAACAAAAATAGAAGATAAAATCAAAGACAATAATTTAAATATTAATATAAATGAAAAAGTAAACATAACTGAAAATTTAAATTATAATTTTAATATTATTAATAACGATGATTTTAATAAGATAATTATAGATATTGATAATAAAATAAATATAAATGAAGTTATAAAAAAAAAAGATTTTAATATTATATTTATTGAAAATAATGATCAAATTTTAGATCTTTTAAAAAAAAAAATAAAAGATAATAGTTTTAATAAATTATTAACTACAATTAATAATGATAATGATAAATTAGATTTATTAAATTATAATTTTAATAAATTGATAGAAAATAAAACTAGTATTGAAAAAATTAATAATGAAGAATTTAGTGATATTAAAAAAGGTGGTAATAAATTTAATATAAATATAGAAACTAATTTATTTTTATTAAAAGAAAATATTATAAATATTTTAGACACCTATAATAATTTATCAAAATATAATAACATAATCAAAAGAGAAGATGAATTAATCTATGAGATTGATTATTTTAAATATATATTTTTTTATTATAAATTTTTAATTACAAATGAAATACTAATAAAAAAAATTGAAACTGCAGATACAATTTTAAATTTATTAACATTTGATTATGGTTTATTAGATTTATTAAAAAAAGAGCATAAAGAAAACAAAACACTTAAAACAATATTAGATAAATACAAATTTAAAAGAGAAAAAAAATACTTAACATTAACAAATAATTTAGATTTAGCTTATCTTAGAGGTTATATATTAAATAAAATCAGTAAATAATAAATTTTTTATTATAATATATTATTATAATAAATTACATGAATAATTTAAATATGTTAATGAATTTAAAATTATTAGAAATAAATAGAGAATATATAGAAAAAAATATTAATTATAAAAGTAAATTAAAAAAAAAAATTAATAATATAATAATTAATCAATCGGGCGGTGATCCATTTAAATTAAATATTGATAAAATAGAAGAATTAACAAAAAAATTATTAACCTTAAAAAATACTAGGGTTTTAAAAGATCAACGAGATAAATTAACAGAGCAAATTAATAAAATTAATAATTATATAGATAAAAATCTTGATGACAAAATAGATATTAAAAATATAGAATTAGAAAAAATAATTAATAATGCTAATATGTTAGTTATCACAGAAAATCAAGCAAAAAATATTGATAAAGAAAATTTAAAGTTAAATATTTCAGTAAATAAAGAATTAAAACCATTTAAAGATGAAAATTTACGTCAGATAAAATCTATACAAGATATATTAAAAGAGGGTTTAGATTTATATTCAAGTATTAAAGGTTATGATAAAACACCTGAAATACAAAAATTAAATGGACAATTATTAGAAATAAAAAAGAAATTAGATGAAGAAAAACAAAAAAATAAAATATTTTATGATAAAATAAATTTTTTAGTTAATATTAATTCATTAGATAATTTTAATTTTAGTAATGGTAAAGAAGATGTTGAAATAAGAATAGAAATGACAGATCCAATTTATTATTTAGAAACATATTATAATAATTCTAAAATTGATAAAGAAGAATTTATATCTCTATTTAAAAATTATGATGATAAAATTGATAGTATATTAATAAATATTACAATTCCTTTATCAATTCCTAATAAAAAAATATTTGATAATAATAGAAATAAAATTGATGTGAATAAAATAAAAAAATATTTAAATAGAATTTTTCCTGAATTATTATTACAAGAAACAGATGTTTTAGAAGAAAGAATAGAAAATAATTTTTTAAAAATACCAGATGAACCACCTATGCCAAATATTAAAACAGAAGAAAGTAAAGATTTAAGCAAATTATTTATGTTACCTGCACAAATAGGAGGTGATTTAATAGATGATTTAAAAAAAATAATAACTGAAACAAATACTGAAATGCTTAAATTAGAAGAAATTAAGAAAGATCTTAATATAATAGTAAATAAATATAATTATGAAATGAATAAATTAGCATATCATAATATTTTTATGATTGGTGTTTTTAATAAATTATTTTCAGAAGAATTATTTATTTCACTAAATTATATAAATTCAGGTTTAATTTTATTTTATAAAAACATTGTAGATAAAATTTTATCTGAAATGAATAAAAATTCTGATAATAATTTAATATTATATTTTAAAAAATATCATTTTCTTAATTTAGAAATATTAAAGAATGTATTAGATTCATCATTAAATAAATTAAAAGGAGGAAATTTAACTAATATAATTAACATAAGAAAGTCAGGTAAAAATGTAAGGTATGCATATTTAATTTTAAATTTTTTAAATACTAATCTTGAAAATTATATGCTAAATAGTAATACAAATGTAACAATTTATGCTAGAATTAATGATTGGTCTACTAATATTAAAGATAAATTATTTACAGCAGATAAAAATGATTTTAAAATTTTAAATGTAAAAGAAGAAAATTGTAAAAAACATGAAACACCAATAATAAATAAAGAATTTTTTTGTAAACAGTATAATTTTACATATGTTTTTGGTGAAGAATTTGATAATAGTGTATTATCTACTTATATGGCTTTAAATACATTATTAACACAAAAAAAGAGTATTGCAATGATCACATATGGTTATAGTGGTACTGGAAAAACATTTACATTATTTGGTAATAATGAAAAAAGTGGAATGCTGCAAACAACTATATCAAGAATTAAAGGATTATCTAAAGGATATTTAAGGATTTTTGAAATTTATGGTAGAGGATTTCAATATCCTTTTTATTGGGATCAAGGTAATAAAAATCAATTTATCTATGACTACAATATTTACGTAAATGATGAGAAAAAATTATCTTTACAAGCTGATAATAGTACAATTCTAATTAATAATGACGGCTTTGATAATTTTATTAATAAACCATATACAGAAAGTTTAGTTTTAGAAGGTAATAATATTAATAATACTTTAAAAAATTTAGAGAATTTAGTTAGTGAAATAGATCAAGTAAGAAAAGAAAATAAAAGAATTAGAGAAACTCCAAATAATATAGAAAGTTCAAGATCTATAATTGTTTATGATTTTACCTTTATGATAGATGATACACCGGTATATTTTTTAATTATGGATTTACCAGGAAGAGAAAATATTGAAAAAACTTATATTGATAATTATGTTAAAGTTGCAGATGTGATAATAAAAGATGTTAATGTAAATGGTCTAATAACAAAAGAAATTCCCTATATTAGTAAAGATAATTATACGGATTATATTAAAATGTTACTATTTGCAACATCAATGCAACCATTATTAATTCCTATAATTGATCCAGAAGGATTTTTAGAAGCTATTAATATTAATTCTACAGAATATTATGAAAATTATGGTATAAAAGATAAAATTAATAAATTAGATTTTAATAAAGAACATAAAAAGGTAGAAGATATATTAAAAGTAAAAGTTATAGAGAAAAAGACAGGTGAAAAACAAATATCTATAGATATAGGTATGGATACAACAAGATCAAAAGTAGAAAGAATAAGAAAAGTAAAATTTGATGCAGGAAAAAAAATAGAATATTTTGAAGAAAAAATAACAGGACCTATAGTTAATTATAACTTAGCTACACGTAAAAGATTAAAAGATGATGTTCCAATAGATAATAATTTTTTAATTGCTAATTGGGGTATATTTTATATGAATGTAATAATTAATAACAATCATTTTAATATATTAGAACATATAATACAATATATTATAAATAAAAGATTTAATAATTATATAATAAAATATTGTGGTGATAATAATAATAAATATATAGATTTATTAAAATTATGTAAAAAAAATTATTATGAAAAAAATAAATTAAAAATTTCTACTAAATATGAAGATAATAAAAAAATAGTATTATATGATTATTTTTTAACACCTTACGAAGGATTATATATAAATGAAAATATAGTAGGTATAATTAAATATTGTGAGAATATTAATTCAGCCAAAAGTACATCTACAGTTAAAATACAAGATCAAAATTTAGATTTTGAATTACAAAAAATAATTTGTCGTGGATTATTATTAAATCCCGATGGTATAACTGAAAATGTAGAAAAATTACATTTAAAAAAAGAAAATTCATACTATAAATGTGATATGGATATGTTTAAAATAACACCAACAAAAGATGATGAAAAAAAATATTATATCTATCCTTTATTAACCAATAATAATGATAGATATAAATTTAATTTTGCTATTAATCCAGAAATAAAAATGACTAATATAAATATAATGTATAATAATTTAATTAATTATTATGATGCTAGTAGTATTTATAATGATGGAGAAAATCATAATGGTAAAACAAAAGAAATTTTAATATCTAAAATATTATCACCTTATATAGGAATAGTTAATCCAAGAATAAAAGATTTTAAAATATTTTATTTATTTAGTAATGAGAGTTTAGATATAAAATGTTATTCACAAGCAAATTTATTAGAATTAACAGATAATTTTATTAAAGCAATTATTTCAGAATAATTTTATATTGATAATAATATATTAATATAAATGGATTTTAGAGAAATATATAAATCATTAAGTCAATTTAATGATAATAATAAAAAATTTATAAATAATACAGATGAAATAAATAAAATTAATAATGAATTACAATTAATTAATATAGATTTTAGTAAAATAGAAAGAATTGATCAAGAATTAGAAGATAAAAATTTATTTATGTATAATGGTTTAATATTAGATTATACAACATTTAATGGTTTTAATGAATATAAAAAAATTTTAGAAAAATTTTTAAATAATATAGATGAAAAATATCAAGAAGAATTAAATTTAAAAAAACAAGATTTTTTTAAATTTGAATTAAGTAAAATAATTAATTTTAAAATACTTAGAGATAATGTAAATAATTATTTTATTGAAAATGTAATTTATTCTGAAAAATCAATTGATAATGATAATTTAATAATTAATGATATTTATTTCACTAGTATACAAAATTCTAAAATTGATTTGATTAAATATTATGATATTGATGATAAATCTCTATATTTATCTTTTAAATTTAAAAAAAATTACATAGATTATATTATTAATTTAATTACTTTTATTAAACAAGTAATAAATAAAATAAATATAAATAAAGATCAAAAAATTAGATCTTTTAATAGTCAAAAAGAAAAATTACAAAGAATAGAAAGTACTTTAAGTAAGATAACAAAAACATTTCACAATGATCAAGTTGGTGGTGATAAAGAAGTAGATAAATTAATGACAGTAAATTTATTTTTACTAGATTTAATATATGAATTTAATCTAATAAAAAAAATTATAATAGATTATAATAGAAATTTATATGAAATATATTATTTTTTATTATTTATGTATAATGAAGACATTGAACGAACTTATTCTTTATTCTCTTTAAAATATATTTCAATTGATTTTATTAAGGAATATTTAAATTATTATAATAAAATTATAAATATTGATAAATTTAATTTAGTAAATGAAATAATTAATAATTTTTTAAAAAAATCTGAAAATACAAAAAAAATAAAGACTAATAATTTAAATGGACATAATTTTATTTTGTTATTAGATAAATTTAATACATATTTAAGACAATATATTGATCAAAAGGAAAATATTTTTAGCATAAATTTTAACTTAGAAAATATATTTTTTATCGGAAATAGAAAGTTACAAGATTTAGTTATATATTATGATGGCATTAATATTAACATAAATAAATTAATACAATATTTTTATTTATCAAATATGTATTTAATTAAAAATTTTAAAATTAATAATATAGAATTAACGAAATATTCTGATATACTTATTCAACCTTTAGAAAAAACAGTTAATATAATAATTAACAATATATATAACTATAAATTTACAAATATTAGTGAATTTGGTAAAAATGTAATAAGAATAAATTTTTTATAAATAAATTTATATTTTTAATATATATAAATGGATATTTTTGATTTATATCTAGTAGATGATAAAAATGAATTTTTATTGTTAAATGAATTTCAAAAAAATTTATTAAAAAAAAGAAGAAAAAAAAAATTACAAAATGAATATATTAAAATTTCTCCTCCTATTAATACAAATATAGAAAATCCTAAAAATGAAAATATTAAAATTTCTCCTCTTATTAATACAAATATAGAAAATCCTAAAAAGGAAAATATTGATGAAATAATAAATAATTTAGAAAAAATTAAAAACTTAGATGAGAATGATATAGAATTATTAAGAAAACTTATATTAAAATATCTACCATTATGTAAACAAGAAATAAATATTTTTAATGAAATTTTATTACAATCAAAAGAATTTTTAAGTGTTGATATTGAGGATGTTTTAATAGAAACTAATTTTATTGATAATAATACCGAAGAGATTATAAAAAAAATTAATTTTTTAGGATTAAAAAATATTGTTAATAAATTGTTAGAAATTTTATATATCCTAGTTGATTATTATATGATATTAAACAATAAACTATTAGTTTGATCATTAAAAGTTGAATGTATTTATATATGTATATAAATATTATATAGTATTAATAATTAATGAATAATTATAATAATAAGGATATAACTGATGATAATTTAAATGAAATATTTAATAATTTAGATAAAAATGTAGATGAATTAATTTTGTCTAATAATAAAATAACACATGTAAATAAAATACCAAGTTTTATTAATAAAATAAATTTGATTAATAACAAAATAATAAATATTGAATTTATTGATGATAGACACTGGGATGAAATATTACTATCCAAAAATAACATTAAAATAAATAGTATAAAAAATATAAGATGTAATATTTTAGATATAAGTGAGAATAAAATTGAAGAATTAATTGTTGAAAATTGTGAAATTGAAAAATTAGATATTTGTGATAATAATATTAGTAAAATAACCTTTGTTAACTGTATAATAAATGATTTAGATGTAAGTATTAATAAATTAAAAGAATTTTCTAGTTATCCAACAAATATACAAGTATTAAAATTATTTAATAATAAAATAATTTATATTAAAAAAATACCTGATACAATTTTAGATTTAGATATTTCGGATAATAAATTAGAAGAATTACCAGATTTACCTGAAAATATAAAAAAAATTGAAGCATATAAAAATAATATAAAAAAAATTGATATAGATGATTTACCAAAAAATATTACATATTTAGATTTAACTGAAAATCCATTATTAAATGCAAGTAAATTATCCTCTTTAAAAATAAAACATTTATATTGTGATGAAAGTGAAGATAATTTTTCAAATGATAATTCTTCTGATATAGATATACCAGTTAATATGAAATCTCAATTAAATATTAATGATAGTACGGATAGTTCTGATGAAGAAATTAATTTAGATACATTTATAAAAAATATAAACGTAAATAAAGTAGAAGAAGATAATGATGAAGAAATAGATACAATATTTGCAAATTTAAGAAAAAATGTTATTATAGAAGATATTCCAACCTATGCAAATTCTATTAGGGTAAACATGAATTGGAATATAGTTTTATAATTAAAGAGTTTAAAATATTAATTTATTTTAAGAATGAATAATAATAAATAATTATTATGAGTTTTTTAATTTTAATATTAGGAATATTATTTTTAATAGGATGTACCAAAATAGTAAATATGTATTATAACTTTTACCATATTTATAAAGATCTAGATAATAATGAGAGAATTAAATATTTTTATAATAATATAATAGTAAACTTAATTTCAAGACATAATAAAATAAAAAAAATATTTATTTTTTATATATTAATACCATTAATAAAAATTAATTATATATTTTTATCTTTTGAGATTTCTTTAATGCACTCATTATGTGAATTAGATTTTGATAAATATATGAATGAAAATGGATTTTCTATTCATGAATGTTCTCATCAAGAGGTAGATAAAATATTAAATTTTAATGATTTTAATGATCATATAGAAAATGAGATAAATGATGATGATAATAAAACAAATAATTTATTGGAAAATAAAGAATCTCAAGATAATAATAATCTATTAAAGAATGAAAGTATTGAAAATACTGAAAATACTATAGATCAAAATTTAAGTATTTTATTAAATAATCAGAATTCTATAAACCAAAACCAAAATGAAAATACTATTAATTCTGAATTATTAAATTTTAATAATTTTTCAATTGAAAATGAAAATATTAATAATGAAAAATTAGAAAATATAGTAAAGAATAATAATATAAATTTTTCAGATAATAATAAAATAATAAATATAGAAGAAATAATTAAAGATGTTGAACCAACAGATTTAAATAATTTAATTAAATATGAAGAAAATAATGAAGTATTAAAAATGGATGATATAGATTTTGGAGAAAATTTAAATAACTTTATAAATAATTATACTGAAGAAAATAAAAAAGAAATAGAAATAAATAAAGAAGTTTTAATAATTAAAACTGGAAAGAAAAAAAATAAAGTATAATATTATTAGAATTATGGATAATTTTAAATTAGAAGATCAAATAATGTATAAAGAAAATGGTGAGAAAAAATATGCATATGTTTGTTTGTTATTTGATTTAAAATACTTACCAGGAACATTTGTATTAGTAGAATCACTAAAAAAATCTATTTCTTTAGCTGAATTAATAATTATTGTAAATAAAAATACAAATATAAAAGATTTATTAATGAGATTTTTTGATAAAATAATAATTATAGAAGATAATTTATATGAAGAAGCAAAATTTAATAAATTTTGGGCATATAACTTAATAGAATATGAAAAAATAATAATAATAGATGCAGATACAATAATTTTAAGATATCCAGATTATATATTTAGTCTAGAACCACCAGCATTGTGTATAATTAATAATGAACCATATTCAGGTTTAATATTAATAAAACCAGATAAAAATGAATATATAACTATGTCTAAGGAAATAAAAAATATTAGTTATAAAGATTTTGTTAAAAATAAATACAAAAATTTTACAATAATAGATAATAGGTTTGTAGGTTTAGATACTGAAAATAAAAATTGGGAAAAATTATTTGGAATTCAATTTATAGGAGATAAACCTTTTTTTTATGAAAGTAAATATAATATTAATGAAAGAATAAGTATGCCATATTATAATTTATGGTTTTATTATTACAGAAAAATAATTAATAAAAATTTTGATTTATTAGAAAAAAAAGAATTAAAAGATGTAAATGAATTATCTAAATATTACATTAATAATTTAAGTAGAAATATTAATATAATAAATGATTTATTAAATAATTATGTAAAAAAAGATAAAGATAAAGTAAATTTAATTTTTAATACGAATAAAATAAATAAAAATTATGAATTATATCATATAAATGATACAACTGATTATTCAAATTATAACATTACATATATGAATAAAAATATTGATATTAAATTAGAACTAGATAAATACGCTATTATAAATGATAATATAAATTTAATTTTATTAATAAATAATAAAAATATTATAAATTATGATAAATTTAGAAATAATATTATTTTCAAAGAAAGTTATAAGTTAAATGGGTTTGCTTTAAAAAATCTATTATTTAATATAAACAATAAATATGTTTATAAAGAAAGAAAACTATTATTAGATAATAAATATAAAGATGATAATAAAATACTAATTGATTTAATATATTTTAAAACTATTACTGAGACAGAATTTAATAGTAATAACGATAATATACTAATTTATTCTGATTTAATAACAAAATTAAAAATAATAAGTTTACTTAAAAACAATAATAGTTTAATGTTATTAAATAAAGGTCTAATTAATTTTTTTAATTTTGAAAAAGAACATATTAATACAATGATATATCAATCATTAAACAAATGGATCTATAATAAATATAGTGGTGATGAAATAGATAATTTATTAGTAGTTGAGATAATTCAAGAAAATAATGTTATAAATAAAATAATATTATTAGATAAAAATATTAAAAAAAGTATAGAACAAAAAAAACTATTAGATAATAGATTATTTTTTATAGAATTAATATTTATAAATTCTAAAATATTTAAAAATAAAATGGAAAAATATCATGAAATTATATTAAATTTTGATAATATGAAATATTATTATAAAATTGATGGTATAAAATATTCATCTCTTATATTTAATATTTTCTTAAATAATAATAGTAATGAAAATTAACCTAGTATTTTTTTTATTTTTATTTAATTTTATATTTGTAAATTCAAAATTAGATAATTGTAATATATTAAGTTTAAGTGGAGGTGGTTCATTTGGAGCAGTTGAATTAGGTATTTTAGAGAAACTTGATAATTATAATTATGATTTAATTAGTGGAATTTCAGTAGGTGCATTAAATGCTTGTTATCTTTCATATTTTGATAAAAATAATTTTACATTAGGAATGAATAATTTAAAAGAAATTTATATTAATTTAAAAAATGATGATATATATGTTCCAAATTTTCATTTTAATTATAAAAATATAAGTAAAATAGGATTTTATGATACAACACCATTATATAATACATTAAATAAAATATTATCAAAATTTAATTATAAAAATTTAATAAAAACAATAATTGGATCAACAAATCTTAATAATGGAAATTTAGATATTTTTGATTTAAATAATTATACAAATGCAGAACAATCAGAGTTATTAATGACATCGAGTGCAATACCTCTAGTATTTCCACCAAGATTATGGAATAACCATATTTACGTAGATGGTGGCGTGATAACAAATTCAATACTAAATGGATTAGATGGTTTTATAGATTGTAATTTTTACAATATAACTTATATAACTACTTCTGATAGAACAAATGTAGTAGATAATATAGATAATTTAGAATTATTGGTAAAAAGATTAATAGAAGTTTTATATACTGATTTTAATAATGAATTATCTGAATTTATTAATATAAATTGTAAAAATCCAAGAGGAATAATAAATTACTGTTTTCCAGAAAATGATAAATTAAAAAATTATTCAATTTTAGATTTTACAAAAGGTAAGGATTTAATTAATATAGGTAGAAATTATCATCATTGTGTTAAAATTAATTATTGTTAATTATACTTATTATTAGATAAAAATTGATAAAGATTTATATTATTATTTAATTATAATTAAATAATGATAAACTATGTTTATATAATAAATAAAAATTTTTATGTAAAATATATTAAAAAAGAATTGATAATAAATTATTTACCTATATTTTATAATGAAAATGAATTAGAAATAATAAATAAAATTGGAATGATTTATGTAAAATCTATTGGTTTTATAGGAACTATAAATATTATAAATATAATTGATGAAAGTAATGAAAATTTTGATACATTAAAATTAAAATATAATTTAGGAACTAGTACAAATTTATATTTTTTTGAAATTAAAAACATATCATTTTTAAAAAAAATATTGAAATATAGAGATTATATAAATTATTGTAAATTAAAAAAAACAAATTATATAAATTTTAGTAAAAATGATGATTTAATTATCTCAAAAAATTTTTCTGATTTTTTTGATATCGAAAATAATAAAAATAATAATGATAATGATAATATTAGTGATGAAGAAAACGAAGAAGATATAGAATATGAAGAAATAAATGAACCCGATGAAAACGATGATATTAATTGTAATAAGATTATTTATAAAATACCTATATTATGGATACCATGTATAAATTTAACAAAATTATTAGAAAAAAAAAGATTAAGTAAAAAAATATTAAAATATCATTATAATAATTGTTTAAATTGTGAAAATAATAATAATAATAGAAATTTTCAATTTAATTTTGATAATTATAAAAATAAAATTAATTTTATAAATCATTTTAGTATTTTAGATTATTATAATTATTATAACGACCCAACTAATATCAATAAATATAAAATAGAAAATGTAAATGAAAATAATAATGAAACAGAAGATGATTTAACTGAAGATAATGAAACGGAAGAGTATAATATATCGGATGAAGAAAGTATAATAGATGAAGATGATATTACAAGAGATAAATTAATTGAAAAAATAATAACTTGTTATTCGATGAGTATAAATTATAGTGATACGAAAGAAAATTTAAATTTAATTGGGATAGATGATAAAATGACTAATATTTTATATTATAATAATATTAATAATGATCACGTTTATAATAATACATTATTCATAATAAAATAAAAATATCAAGTTAATATAATTATATGTGCGGTATTTTTGGTTGTTTAATTAAATCCAATAATAATACTATAAAAATAGTAAAAATAATTTATGATGCACTAAGTTTATTAAAAAATAGAGGTTACGATGCTTGTGGAATTTTTTTAAAAGATTATAACAATAATGATAAATTAATTAAATATGGTATAGATGGTGTAATTATAAAAAATAATACTATAAAAGATATTTTTGAATTATTAAAAATAGACATCGATAATTTAGATAATAATTATAAATTAGGAATTGGTCATACAAGATGGGCTACACATGGTGGAAAGACAGATGAAAATTCACATCCACATTGTAGTAATAATAATAAATTTACATTAGTTCATAATGGTATAATTTCTAATTGTAATGAATTAAAAAAGGAATATTTATCTAATTATATTTTTAAAAGTAATACAGATACTGAAGTTATAGTTAATTTAATTGAATATTTTGATAATAATAGTATGAATATGATAGAAATATTAAAAAAAATAACTGAAATAATGGAAGGAACATGGGCATGTATAATTTCAAGAACAGATGAACCAGAAAAATTATATTTTATAAAGAATGAAAATCCTTTATTAATTGCACAAAATAATGATTTGGTAATGTTTACATCAGAACCAAGTGGATTTATGAATTTGGTAGAAAAATATATTTTGTTAAGAGAAAAAACATATGGATATATAGATAATAAAGGTTATAAAGAAATTTATGGCAATTATGCTGAATTAGAATTAATAAAATCTAATGATAACGATATTATATTACCAATAAAATATAAAACATGGATGAGAAAAGAAATTGATGATCAAGTTAATTTAAATGTATTAATAGATCCTATTACAAAAAAATTAAGATATAATAATGATAACATATTATTTAATTTTAATTATATTTCAAAATGTAAATATCTATATATTATAGCATGTGGTAGTTCTTATTATGCAGGTTTAATAGCATCTAATTATTTTAGATATACAAAAGCATTTGAATTAGTAAATGTATTTGATGGAGGTGAATTTACTACAGCTCATTTAGAAGCAATAAATAATCCAGAACGTGATTTATTAATAGTTTTGATATCACAATCTGGAGAAACAAGAGATTTGAATATTGCTACGAGTATATGTAGAGAATATTCAATAAATCGAAGAAATAAACTTGATATTGTAGATAATAATTATGAATTTGAAATAAAAATATTAGGAATTATTAATGTTATAGGATCATTAATATCAAGAAGAACAATTGATAATATTTATACAAACTGTGGTAGAGAAAATGCAGTTGCATCAACAAAATCATGTACATCGCAAATTATGGCGTGTTTATTATTAGCAATTTATAAAGCAGATTTAAATAATAATTTAAATATAGATTTAAAAACAAAATTTATAAATGATTTAAATAATTTAGAAAATGATATTTCTCTAGTATTGCTAAATGAAGAAAAAATATCAAAAATAGCAAAGTTTATTATTAATAATAATAGTCATAGTATATTTCTATTAGGAAAAGATGAATTACATGGTAGTGCATTGGAAGGTGCTTTAAAAATAAAAGAGATAGCTTATATACATGCTGAAGGATTTAATATTACATCACTTAAACATGGTCCATATGCTTTATTAGAAAAAAATACACCTATAATAATTTTATATAAAAAGAAAGATCATGTAGTTAAAAGTATTATTGAGGAACTTAAAACTAGAGAAGCATTTATAATAGAAATAAGTGAAAATGTTGATGAAACAAATGATTTTTGTATAAAACTACCAAACAATAAGACAATGTCTGGTTTATTATCTGTAATAGTTTTACAATTATTTTCTTATCATTTAAGTTTAGAAAAAGGTATTAATCCAGACAGACCGCGTAATTTAGCAAAAGTAGTAACAGTTGATTAAAAATAACATCATTCCATAATAAAAATATATATATATAAATTATTATTAATATGCAATATACTTTTTCAGATATAATTTTAATTATTCTAAAAATAGTAATTGAACAAAAATTGCCGCCAACATTATCATCAAGATTATTTTATTTATTTACGTCACTAGTAAGGGTTGGATTGAAAACGATTGATAACAATATTAAATTATGTGAAAATTACAAAGTAAAAACTATAATAAATAAATATTATAAAAAAAAATATTTTTTAAATAATTATATAATCTACATATCAATACAATCAATAAAATTAATACAACAAATGTTTCCATTATCTACAACAATATCAAATTTTTTAGATGAAATTATGATAAATTACAAATATTCTTTTTTATTTAATAAATTTTTAGAAAAAAAAAATATTATTGAAAAAATAAATACTGAAATTAATAATTTTTATAATTATAGATTAAATGATGGTTGGAATACTTCTTATGAACAAATACCGTTAATTAATGATTATAAAATAGATCCAGATAAAATTATTGAAATAGATAAATTAATTGATAAAGAAAGTTATTGTTTATTAATTAATCAAAAATTATTAGGAGCTAATTGGTATAATGTTATTGATTTAATAAATAATAAAAAAAAAAGAGAAATAGAAAATTATTTGGAAAAAAAATATAAAAAAATTAATTTTATTAAAGAAACTAAAAATGTATTAAATATTAGTAAAAAATTATCAGATAAACAAAAAATTACTGCTGAATTTTGGGCAGGAGGTAAAGAGACAGTTACTCCACCTGGTTTTTGGATGATGTTTTTATATTGTTATTTTAAGAATAATAAAAAAAATAATATAACAGAAGTTGATTATTTTTATAAATTATCATGTGCATTATTTCAAGCATCAATTATAGTTTGGAAAATAAAGTATAAATATTTACAGTGTAGACCAATCCAATCTATAAGACTTAATTTTCCAAATATAAATTTTGATTATTATTTTGGTAACTGCAATACAAATTTATGGTTACCATATCAAGAAACTAGTTTTATTACTCCACCATTTCCTGATTTTATTTCAGGTCATTCAACTTTTTCATCAGCAGGAGCAAATATTTTAAATAATTTATTAGGGGAAAATATTAAAAATTTAAATATTAAAATATCAACAAATGAATTAAAAATGTTATCTCCAATATTTAAAAATTATCCAGAAAAAAAATTTAAATTAAATAAAATTATAATAAATGAAGATTGTTCAAATATACAAGAAAATATTCCAAAAAAAAAAATAGTATTAAATTTTGATAATTGGGATGATATGGCACAAAATGCTGGTATTTCAAGAATATATGGTGGCATACATATTCAATCATCAAATTTATGTGGCTTATACACAGGTACATTTATTTCAAAGTGTATTTTAGATAAAATTTAATTAAAATAAATAACCATTTGTACCCCTTTTAATTCAAATTCTGATTTAGAATATACTTTAACTAAATTTTCATGACAATCAAGAGTAATTTTGTAGCAATTATTATTTTTAGCATAATTTTTTAAAAGAGTTAAAATATTATGAACGATACCTTTTCCTCTAAAATCATTATCGACAACTATATCTTCAATATGGCCAACATTTTTATAATTATGAATAATTTTAGGTTCTAAATAACAAGTTCCTGATGCAATAATTTTAAAATCGTCAGAATTAATATCATTAATAAAGCCTACGTATATAATGCCAGAATTATTAATTAGATTTAAATTCGTTAAAAAATCTGATATATTTATTGTGGTAGTAGATAATTGATTAATTAATTGGACGTATGAATTAACAATTTTATCTATTAAATTATTATTATTTTTAATTAACTTTACTAAAGGTGCGTAACAAATTTCCATATATAATTTATATAGGAAAAAAATTGATTTATATAAAAAATACATAGGAAATTATACCTATTAGATGAATAAATATTATGAAAACGAATATTCTTCAGATGAAGAAATAAATATTAATACTTCAGATGAAGAAATAAATAATAATAACTATAAAACAAATAATGACTATTATATTAATAATAAAAAATTAATTAATGATAAAAATATTATAAATAATAACAAATATAATGAAAATCTAATTAATGCACCAAAAAAAAAAATTTTTGAAAATAATAATAATAATAATGATAATAAAATGACACCAAAAATATTATTTCCAGAAAAAAAAGTTGACGATGAAGCAGAATTAAATAAATTTTTAGGATTTTATGATGATGATGCTAAATATAAAAATATAATATCTAAGAATGATTGGAAACATTGTGATTATTGTGAAAAACGTCATGGTAAAGAATATTTTTTAAAAAATATTTCATATTGTATGCTATGTTGGAGTTGGTTAAATATTAATGATGTAAATTTAGAAACAGGTGAATATACGGGAGAACTTAATTTTGAGGATATTAAAACTATGTTAAAAAAAACTTATCCAATGTATAATAATGTACCAGAAAAAAATGAACATTCAATATTTGTAAAAATCAATAGTTATAAGGAGGCAGGTATATTACATACAACATTTAAAAAATTATTAGGATTTGAAGAGGAAAAGAAAAATAAAGAAGTATATTTAATTTATAATAAAAGTAGAAAATTAAATATTAATTATGAAAAAAATATATTAGAAATATAAATATTTAAGAATTTACAGTAAGTAAATAGTCTACTTGAGCATTTGTATTGTTACTTTGTACAAAGTTTTTGTAAATGAAATCTTTGTAATCAGGGCTACTAGTATTTTCAGATGGATTTACATCTTTTTGAACTAAAACTACTGTATTTTTTATACTGGCAAAAAAAATCTTTTTTTCAGTAAGTAAATAAAGAGAGTCGAATGAATTACTCACATACAAATTAGGTGTTTGTTGTTGAACTTGTGAAGACATATTAATTATATTATTAAAAAAGAAAAAAAATATTTTTTATAAGAAATAAATTATTTGTATTTTAATAATAGGCTTATATTAAAAATCATCTTCTTCTATTATGGTTTCAAGTTTTTTATCTGATTTATTTAAATTTACAATATTATAAGAATTATTATTATTTATATTTAGATCATTAATTAGATAATTTAGATCTATAATATTTTCAATAAATAATTTATTATTATTATTAAGATTATTATTAACAAAATTATTATAAAGTAATTTATATTCAGGAACAAAATTAATCTTATAAATAAATTTTTTTTTTAATTTATCATATTTTTTTTTATATTTTTGATATTTTATCTCATAATCTATCATATATATTTATTCTATAATAAATATTAAAATTATTTTCTTCCAAAATAAATATATTATATAATATAAATTATATATGAGTAATATTCAAAATCCTAACTCCCAATTTACAGCTTTAATGTCTGGATCAATTCAATCAATAAATACAAGTACTATAGTAAATGGAAATACAGTAAATTCAAGTTCTAGTAGTTCTTCTTCAACTCAAAGCGATTGTAATATTTTTCCAGTAGGATCATCAATTGATCCATCAAATTATATGTATGATGGTCAAACAATATTAATGGTTAATAGTACATTAAATCAAAATATAAATACAGCTCAAGCTAAATATTATAATCCAAGTACTTCATCAACAGTTGATTGGAATTTTGATATGCAAGCAAATAATATGGTTAATGGAATGTATAGTTATTCATCATTATTAGATAACGAAGTTGAACTTTATACAAATTTATTACCAACAAATACTACACCACCTACAGGTAAATATTCGTTAGATATTACAAATGGAACAAATAAACAAGCTTTATTTTTTAGTTTAACTTCACAGCCCTATACTAACATAACACCACCAGGAAATCCTAATACTCCAACTATTCAAAATATTGATCCTGAATATGGTAATAATAATAGTGATAATTTTTTATTTACATCTAATTACTATATTCAACAAAAGAGTGAAATTTTAATTATACAACTAATTTTTACTATTTCTAATACAGGATCTACAAATGTTAATAATACTTCATTATCTAATTATTCATATCCAACAATTAGTGTTATTATAAAAAATAAAGTAATAACAAAGGATGTAATTGCTAGTATGTCTTCTAATTCAAGTTTTAATAATTCTAAAATAAAAACTTATACTGCAGGAGCAATACCTCTGCAATATTTAAGTAATGGAACAACATTTACTCCTACAGAATTTTGCTATTATTTAAATAATAATGTTCCAATTGTTATTGCACCTGGTTATACAAAAGTTTATGCCACTATGCCAATAATTTATGTTCCACCATATTTAAGTGCTGGATCATATTATGGTCAAAGTTTAATTGGATCAACATTAGCTTCACCACAAACTACAGGTGGTTATTATATTGATGCACAAGGTGCACTTCGTGTAAATAATACATTAAATGTTGGTATAAGTCAATTATCATCTACTAAAAATGAAAATAAAACATCTTTTGGACATTTTGTTGTTGGAGTTTCATTTTCTAGTGACTTTTTAAAATATTCTACAAATACAAGTATACAAGCAGAAGTTCAATTAAAAAATATTTGGAGATCTCCTATATCAATTTTTAACAGTTATTCTTCATTCTCAGTAATAGATATGGCTACCAGACAAGTTGTTGTATTATTTGGAAAAAGCATTAATGGTGGTACATTTTTAGTAACTAATACCGGCACGCCAATTAGTTCTGTCGATAGCTATGCTGTTACTTCCTTACGTAATTTTATGTCAATTATGAGAAGTGTATTGAATTTATATGATGGAAGTGCTTCATTAGTAGATTATTTTGTTAATCCTGCAACCATAACACAAGTTAATGATCTTGGAAATTATAATATTCAACCATTAATACCTCAACCATTAATGGAGGGTTCAATTACAAATCCCTTATTTACAAATGGATGTCCGGGAATGTATTATTTATTCTTAAGTAGCAAAAATTCCTTAGGTTTATCAATTGATCCATCAGAACAAATTGTATTTAGTGATAATATTAATAATCCATATTTAGGTATTTTAAATAGTGTATTATGTTCAAGTGGAAATTGTAAATATGGTAGTGCAAGTTTAACTACATTAGCTACAAATGAAAAGCAAGTTTTTGGTAATTCACTATACGTTGGTTTTCAAATAGTAAATAACATAACATATAGTGTTTTATTAATATTGCCAGAAGCTATGTTTAATTATCCAGCTAATATTGGAAATAATTCTTTAAGTATTTATTCATTAGATAATTCCATTTATTTTATTGCAACTTCTGGATCATCTTCAAGTCAATTTACTACAACTACTACAGTTTTAAGTAATAAATCTTCTACAAACTCAAGTACAATAACAATTGTACCAAATAAAGGTGTATCTAAAATTATTATAAGTGTAAGTAATTTTAATTTAGTTATGTAAGATATTAATTATAATTAATCATATTAAGTAAATCTTCTATAGATATTTTTTCATTATTTTTAATTTCATTTGATATTAAAGATTTTAATTTATTAATAAATTTATAATGATTATCCGTAAGTTTTATTTCTAATTTTATTATTTGTTTTAATGCTAAATGTAAAACTGTATTTCCAAAATTATCAATTTCATTAAAGTTAGCATTATTTTTATGTAATAAATCAATTATCTTCAATATTTGATTATCATTTATACAAAAATATAAACGATGTATAGGTGTTTGTCCCCATTTATCTTTTATTTTAGTGTCAGCACCATATTTAATTAAAATTTTAATTATATCAAGATTACAAAGAAATATTGCAATATGTAAAGGAGTATCTCCATCCTTATCCTGAATATTAATATCTAAATTATTTTGATTATTTTTAAGAACTAAATTTAATTTATCTTTTTGATTATTAGCAATTAATTTAAATAATAATGGATTAAAATTTTTTTTATTAAATTTATAATTATTTAAATTTACTGAATTATTAATATCAATATCATTATTAATAAAGTTATTATTAATAATTTTTATTGGATCGTTATAATAATTATCTAATGTTGTATTAATTATTATTTTATTATTCATCTAATTTAATATTATAAAAAAATTAATATATGGTTTATAAAGATTAATTTATATATAATTAATAAAGTAATGTTTTTTGATATAATAATTTTATATTTTTTTTTGGAATTTATTAATTGGTTAGTACACTTCTTTAATTACATTCAAATAATTTATCCAAAGTACTTTTATAATAAAAAGGATGTTTTAAAAAAAATTATAAAGAGAATTAATTATTTAAATAGTGAAGAAATAGAATATATTATTAAATCTAGTATTCTTTATGATAAATCTACACATACAACTATTAATACACATAATTTTGATATAAAAACACTATCAAGAATAGAAGTTTTTTATTTTATAATAAATTCACTATACTGTTTAAAGAAGAGAATTACTGAATTAACTTTATTAGAAATTATGTATGTTAATAAAATTTTAGATAATTTAGAAAATAAATTAAATCATAAATTTATTGATAATAATCTTAATAGATTTTTATATCGAAGATGGGGACAAAATTTTATTAAATTTAATTTTAGACCATTAATCTTAAAAATAATTGTTTATATAATTGGAAAAATATCATATTTATATTTTACAAATATATTAAATTTTAAGTATTATAAATGTGATATATCAAAAATTTATTATTTATATAATATTACTGATCCTAATAAAAAAATAGTTTTATTTATTCATGGCTTTGGCTTTGGTTATTTACCTTATATAAATAAATTATTACAATTAAATAAAAAATATAATTTAATTATTGTAACCTTGCCAAATATTTCTGGTTTTACTTATTATAATTCATTTTTCCCATCTAATGCCGTTGTTATTAATTCTTTTTATGATTTTTTTATAAAAATGAATATTAAAAATGTTAATATTTTATCACATAGTTTTGGTACCTATATAACTGAAATAATTCGTAAAGATTTACGTTCTAGTTTATTTTTAGATAAAATTATTATGATAGATCCAATTATTTTTTGGATAGGTTGTTTTAAAATGAATATTCATATTGATAATCCTTATATTGATAATTCAACATATATATCTTATTTATACTCTATTTTTACTAATTTTTTGATTTATCAATGTTTATATCTGAAATTCATATGTTATAGGCTTATGTTTGGACCTGCTTTTTGGATATATGATGCCTCAGAAATAGAGAATAAAAATATTTTATTAGTATTAGAAAAAGATGATTATGTTATACCAGCTGAAATAATTTATAATAAATTAAATAATAATGTTAATTATTTTTATATACAAAATGCTACTCATGGTTCAGTATTATTAGATAGTAATTTTAACAATAAATTTGATAATATAATTTCATTTTTTGATTAAAAAATTGAAATTATATATATATTAGGAGCAGCCACTTATCTTGATTATCCGAGATATGTCTTACTCAAGGCCTAGTCACACTCAAAATAGACACTTTGGTAGCCAAACTGCTAAAGGTGCGAACTTTTCACAAAGTTCATCTTTATCAAAAGAAGAATTAGCAAAAAAAGTAGAAAATTCGATAAAATGGTGGTCGAGACAGCCATTATCTTTACCAGAAATGATGGAAAAATTTAACCCAGCTTGGAATAATCCAACTTTTATTGGTGAAAATGCGAGACATATAATTTATAATCTAGCCAAGAATTCACGTGGAGATGTATTAGCAGAAATTATTAGAAAAGATCCAGAGTATTATAAAAAAGCATCTTTTGAAAAAGGTTTTACACCTCTGAATGGTGCTGTATGGAATAATCATGTTTCTTGTTCTGACATTATCAGTACATTACATATTTTATTGACAAAATATAATTTTAAGATTTTTAAAACTGCAAATGATGTTAAAGATATTCATAAAAATGAAACAGTTTTTGGTGCATTGTTATCTGAAGAAAATCCTTTATCAATTCAAGATAAAAAAACAATTTACAATTGGTTGACTGATCTTCCCGAAGAATTTTATTTACCAAATTTACAAGATTATATGAACAAGGTTTCTGAAGATAATTTATTCAAGTTTCAATCAAAAATGATGTTTATTACATTTAAATTTAAATCAGCTCCTGGACTAATCTTTAGACAAGCATTAAGTATCAAAACACCTCAGATTGCATTTAATCCTTTATTCAACACATTAGTAAAATCTGTTTTTGCTGAAAAGCAAAATCCAAACGATACTGAGTTTGATGAATTTTTTTCAGGAATTAATATTCTTTCTCATAGAAATGAAATTCTTTTAAAAATGATTAGTTCTATTCCTCAATGGATTGAAGATGATTATCAAAATATGCTTAAAAAAGATGACACTATTGATAGACAAACACATATTATGTATTCATATAGAAATTGTTTTGCATTTTTAGGTGAATGTTATGCTGCAGGTATTTGTAAGAATGAAATTTTAACATATATATTATCAAATGTAACTGCTAAGGATGATTTTACAAAGTCATGGATTTCTAGAGCATTTGTTCATTTCTTAATTCAATCAAAATTTAATCTAAAAACTAGTTTAGAAAATGAACAAGAATTTCTTTCTATTTCAATTAATAGCATTTATAAAGATGCATCTGTTAAAACTAAGGTTGAATTTGGAACAGCTTTCATGATACTTCTGAATAGTAAAAAGGTTTTGAATGATGATGTAATTTTAAGTTTTGCACAAAAACAAGTTATTTCTGTAAGTATTGAAGAAGCTCAACAAGTTGAAGTTGATGATGAAGATGATGACAATGAAGTAGTTATTGATGAAGCTATTGTTTCTATTATTAGAAGATTTGAAAAAGTATCAGAATGTGATTTACCAATTTATGAAGATGATTTAACAGTTACTCTTGAAAAATCAAGTTTATCAAATAGAGAAAAATGTTTTTCAGTTTTGAATGGATTATATGATATCAATATAAAGAAGTGCACCTTTCTTAAGGAGTTAGCATCTTTTGTTAATAAGAATATTCCAAATTTTAAGAAGGAATTCAAAAAGTTAGTGAATGAAAATGAAGAAATTATCAATGATATTCAAATAGACAATCCTGAAGTAAAGAATATACTTACGATTTTTTTATAATAAAAAGTAATTAAAAAGTTGAAATATTAATTATTATATTATTCTACTTATAGATTTTATAATTCTTTATCATGAGCCGATACGTAAGTGATGAATTTCTTGATAGCGAAACACTTGAAGAAGAATACAAGACATTTACATTTAATCTGAAGGGTCTTAATATTGAATTAGGGGATGCAGTAAGATTATGTATATCAAATAAATTTGATGACTTGAATCCAAAGGTTATATCTAATTTAAGAGAATATTTTAAATATTATAGTAGCAAATACTTATCAGGATTTTTCAATACAAAGATTTCTGGAAAATTATTTATTGGAATTGATGATTGGGGTGTTTTAAAGGGTATACCATTTAAAGGAGATTTACCAATTGAAATGTTAACAGTTAAATTTTATCAATATTTAAGGTCAAGTATACAAAATAAACTATTTACAGGAAATTTAGAAGATTTTGTTAAAGTTAAATTTATAAAAATAGAATATCCCGATGAAAAAGTAAATATATATGTAAAAAAACAAAATCCAGAATATATTAAATATCTAGAAAAGAAAGTTGAATATGACAGAATTATGAGTGTTCATCGTGAAGATTTTGAAAATTGGAAAGTTCGATATGCATTTGCTCAACAAAAACTTATATATTTATTAAATAATCAAGAAACTAGAATACTTATTATAGAATATATTAAAAATTATAATACATCAGATAAAGAAAATGAACAAGACTTTATAAAAAATAAATTATCAGTTATCAAAACACTTGAAAGTGGAATTAAAATTCAAGTACTAACTGGAGAGGAAACTAGTGAATTTTTTACAGATAGTTCAAACCCTTATTTTTGGGCGTCAGAGTGGAAGGAAAACAAGTGTAAAGAACTTTTATTAGAAAAACCAAGACCTCCAAAAATATTATTTCCAGAAATTAATACACCCTTTAATTTAATTAATTCGGTAAGTAACATGATTCCATATTGGATGTCAAATAATTCAGATATGAATTTATATTTAGTTCAAATTGATTTTAATTACAATGATGAAATAATGAATAAATTAGGTAAATGGTATTATAAAAATAGTTTTAATAAATGGGTTTCTAGTAGAAGAGTAATTAAATCAGATGGTGAACCAGCTAATTTAAATGAATAAAAATTTTTTTAATACCACAACGGTTTTTTAATAAATAATATAAATAATGTTATAATTTTATTACTTTTATTGTAAATATTATAAGGATTAGTAATAAAAATATTTTCATCAACTTCAACCATAATATATTCATTATTTATTTTATCAATAATAATAGATAAATCTTTATAGTCAGAATTTATTGTGTATAATATCATTAATAGTTTAAAATCTTGTTCATATTTATCATTATTAATTAAATCATTTACATCAAAAATACTATTTGGATTAATTTTAATACAATATGAAAAAATTAAATTAGGTAATAAATAATTACATGTATTTAAATTATTAGTAATATCTATGTAATTAGAAGATGATGTATTTTTATAATAAATTAATTTATCTTTTAATAAATTTAAATTTTTAGTATAATCAAATATTTTTGAATTATATTTTATTTTATCTAATTTATTTTGTCCACCATAAAAAACTATTAATAAAGTTAAAATTAAAAATATTAAAATATAATTTTCTAACATATATTATATTTTATACTAAAAAATTTTATTAAATTAAATTTATTTTATACTTATTACATTCATTTTTTTAATATATTCATCAGAATATTTTATAATTTCTACAGAAAAACTTAATTCATTAGATTTTAACTTTGAATTTTTATTATCATCTATACAAACAAGATTTAATAAAATATTTTCTTTTATTTTATTTAGGTTATCACTATCTAATTTAGCACTTTCTATATAATCTAAATTATCTACTATATAATTACAATGAACCATTTTAAAACTATTATCTGGATAACCATACATATTATATGTTTGTAAATTTATAAGTATTTTATTATTTATATAATCTAATTTAATAGAATTACTACCATTTATATCTTTTGTTGTCATAAAATAATTATTACTATCTAAATCAACAGTACATACTGAAGGATCTAATGTTTTTTTTATTGTATTATCACATAAAGTATTACTATTTAATGTTTTATCAAAAGTTGAATTTTCAGATGTAATATTATTTAAAATTATTTGTTTATCATTATTTTTATAAATTTGTGGAAAAAATCCAGTATCAACATTTTTTAAATAAAGTTTTTCATTTTTTTTTACTATAGTAAAATTAATATTTTTAACTTTATTAACTAGATCAACTGGTACTAATACAAATCTATATGAATTATTTCTACTTATATTGCTCAAATTTTTATTATCACATTTTTTATTATCAATAAATATTTCTATACATCTACCCATTTCATTGATTGAACAATTTTTCTCTAATTCTTGAACAGCTAGATAAAAATAATTTGGATCGCCTTTTTGTTTATTTTGAATTAATGGATCTATAATCGGTAGATTAACTTTTAATTTAAATATACTATTAACTAAATATTTTTTTGTATCATTATCATTTTTTATTAAATTTGAATTATTCAATAAATTATCTTTAGATACTTTCATAGGAGCACATAAATCTTTTTCAATACTACTAAATTTTTGAGAAGCATAAACATTTTCTATGTTTTTTTTAATATCTTGGATTGTTTTATTATCCCAATAACTATTTTTTTGAGTATTAAAATAACCATTGCTAATATCATTCCATAAATTACCATTACTAGTACAACCTGCTTCTTTCCATAATGATTGTATACACATATCTGGAGTTGCTATTGAATTAATATTTGCTTCAAGATTAGTACCACAAGTTTTAGACGATGGTAATAAATTATCAATGTTAATATTTTCATTTTTTAATGATCCACTTGGTTTATTAATAATAGGACTTGCCTTGCATTTATCATAATATTTATAATCGCCATTTTTAATACTATTAGTCATATCACTAAATTCAGATTTTATAGAACTAATATCCATATTTTTATATTTATCAAAATCATTATTTACTAATGATAGGAATATTGTTCCATCAGCTTGACATCCTGCCTCTTTGTATAATGACATTAAACAATTTTTTGGTGCTTTAACATCTTGAAATTTTTTATTATTTTCACCACATGTAATTTTAGATGATAATATTGTATCCCAATTTTTATATTCATCATTTTTTATTTGTAAATAATTGGGATTATATTCAGATGGTGGGGTATTATTAGGAACTTTTGTTATAATTCCTCTCTTAACAGAATAATACCATTCGTTAGATTTTTTTAATATATATATAATATTATTACTATCCCTGAATAATAATATTCCACTATCAATTGGTTTATCATCAGCATATATAGTATAATTAAAATCATTATTAGGTAAAGATTTAAATCTCCATCTTATATTAAATAAATCACTTATTACTTCATCATCCAATGGATATAAATATTTTATATTATCTAAAGGATTAAGATTATCAATTTTAGATAATGAATTATCTATAATAAAATGTTCTGGTGTGTTAATAATATTATCAGAAAAGTTACAAATACTATTATTAATGTAATTTATTATAATTATAAATATGATTAATAATAATAAATATAATATTAAATAATTGTCATCTTTAGTATTCATTATAATATATATTATTCTCTATAAAAAAAATAACTATAATTTAATTTATAATTAAATTAATAAAAATAAAAATTTCTTGGGCTAAAAATATCATATTGAGAATAAAAAGGTGCAAACATATTTGGGTATATATAATTTAAAGGATAATACATTCTATATGGTGAATAAATTGGTACAAAAACTTGTTGTTGTGGAGGCTGAACATATATATTATGAAATAATTCATTATTTTTTTTATTGAAATAAACATTACTAATTATAATTAATATTATTACGAAAAATATTATTATGATATTATTCATATATTATATATAATTTATAATTAATTTTTTATTATAGTATTTATACAATTTAATAAACAGTCTTCATTAAATTTAATTTCTTTATTAATATTTTCTAATTTATATTCAAATTCCTTATACTGTAAATTATCTTTATTGTAAATATTTTTTAATTTATGTTCAAAATACATTTTACTATTATATAAATTAGTAATTCTATCTTGTATACTATCAAAATCATTTGTTTTGTATATAAATAATTTTTTTTCTTCTATTTGTTTTTTTTTTATATTCTCTATTTTACATAATTTTTCTATATTGTCCTTTTTTAATTGTTTTGTACCATCATTTAAAACACGAATATTATTAATTTTATTTTTTATAACATTCCCTATATTTTCTTCTATTGTATTTTTACAGAAAATTATATTTTGAACTACATCTGTTTTACCAGTTGCTCTGTGTATTCTACCTAATACTTGTAATAGATCTTGTGCTGACCATGTTGGGGATATTAAAGAAATACGAGGATAATTACCAATCGTATCATGAAGTGAAATACCTGATCCTCCACTCTGGGTATTACATATAATAATTCTTGATTTATCTGAACAAAAATCTTCTATATTTTTAGATCTTTCTTCTATAGATTGTTGACCATATATTATACATTTAGTTCCTAACTTTTTTGATAATTCATTAATTGTATTTGTAAAATTAACAAATATTGCAACATTATTACCTTCTTTTAAATATTTAAAAGTTAATTTAACTATAGCATCGATTTTAAAAAATTCTATCTTTTGACGAATTTTTTGAATATTTCCTAAATTCGCTTTTTTAGATTCTTCAAATAGTTTATTAATATTTTCATATTCACGTTCTATCTCAAAATAGTTTTCCATTACTATTCCATCAAAATTAATTTTATTATCTTTAAACATACCTTCTAAATCATCTATTCTCATTCTACTTGCGTACTTTGGATATAAAATATTATGTACTGCTAATAATGGATGTTTACTTTTTTTATTAC
>VFQS010000541.1_pt1 | contig 41085 bp, 46 predicted proteins | sample 3512361 | NCBI WGS metagenome assembly VFQS01 (sample SAMN10412375, study PRJNA504923) | tailings metagenome | isolation source: Relicate 1 Philex TSF3 active mining | place: Philippines
CCCGAAGGCTTGGCCCACCAAGGCATGTCCTTGCGCAAGTGAGGGGGTAAATGGGATGAAAAAGGCCCCGCACCTGCGGGCCCAAAACCTGGCATGCCCGGCATGGCATGCGGGCGGTCCCGCTCCCCATTGCGCTCCCCATTGCGCTCCCCATTGCGCTCCCCGTTCCGCTGCACTTGCAGCTGGAGTTGCTGCCCATCGGGCAAGGTCAGATCAAACGCCAACGGTGCACCCGGCCCGGCCCGGGTGGTGCTGGCCAGCACCTCACCTTGGGCGTTCAGCACCACCCACTCGCGCGGCGCGGGCGGGGCCGCATGGTGCTCGACCGTGGCGCGCCAGGCCCAGCCCACCACCAGCATCAACAGCGTCACCACCAGCACCACGGCCAACCAGATGCGCAGGTACAGATGGCGTGACCAGTGGCGCGAGAAGCTGCGAATGGGCATGGGCCGCTCAGTCTTGTTGGCGGGCAAACACATAGCCCACACCGCGCACCGTCAGGATGCGTTGCGGCGCTTTGGGGTCCGCCTCGATGGCGGCCCGAATGCGGCCCATGTGCACATCGATCGAGCGGTCAAAGGCCTCCAACTCCCTGCCCCGCACGGCCTCCATGATTTGGTCACGCGTGAGCACGCGCCCCGCACGTTCGGCCAAGGCCACCAGCAGGTCGTATTGGTAAGAAGTCAGATCACACGCCTGGCCCTTGACACTGACGCGCCGTGCATCGCGGTCGATCTCGAGCGAACCGAATTGCATCAGCTGCTGGGCACTGTCAGGGGCGCTGTTTTGGCGGCGCAAGATGGCCTTGATGCGGGCCAGCAACTCGCGGGGCTCAAAGGGCTTGGGCAGGTAATCGTCAGCGCCCATTTCCAGGCCAATGATGCGGTCCATCGGATCGCCTTTGGCCGTGAGCATGAGCACCGGGACCTGACCCTGGCTCCCAGGCAAGGCGCGGATGCGTTGACACACCTGCAAACCATCCATGTCAGGCAGCATCAGGTCCAGGATCACCAGATCGACGCCCGCGCTTTGCAAGCGGGCCAGACCACTCTGCGCATCGGGCGCATGGGCCACAGCAAACCCGTTTTGCCCCAGATAGTCCACCACCATGCCCGCCAGACGGGCATCGTCTTCGATCATCAAGAGTTGTTGCATGGGGGAATCATCGCCTTTTTGCAAGGCTTGAACGTGTCGGTTGTGTAAATCTGGGTAAATCCGATGGGTGCCAATTCTTTGCCCCCCCTGACCTCCTCCTAGTCATCCCGGCCTCCGAGCCGGGATCCATCTTCACCGGCACCCGAAGACATGGACCCCGGATCAAGTCCGGGGTGACAGTCTTGGGGGGCCCGGGGCCAGATCAAGCGCGAGGTGACGCTCTTGAGGGTTTGGGGTCAGATGGAGTACGGGGTAACAACTGGCGGGCGTGCACACGTGAGGCCAGCATCACCAGCAACAACACCGGCACACCCAACCAAGCCGTGGCCGTGAAGAAGCTGGCGTAGCCGTGGGCATCCACAAACTCCCCCGAAAACCCGGCAATGAACTTGGGCAGCAGCAGCATCATGGAGCTGAGCAGCGCGTATTGCGTGGCCGAATAACTGATGTTGGTGAGCGAGGACAAATAGGCGATGAAGGCCGCAGACGCAATGCCGCTGGCCAGGTTGTCGGCCGAAATCACCCACACCAGCGCCTGCACATCGTGGCCCACGCCGCTGAGCCAGACAAACAGCAAATTGGTGAGCGCACTCAAGAGCGCCCCCAACATGAGCACACGCATGACGCCCAGCCGTGCCGCCAACAAGCCGCCCACAAACGCCCCCACCAAAGTCATGATGACGCCGTAGACCTTGGTCACGCTGGCCACCTCGCTTTTGGTGAAGCCCATGTCCACATAAAACGGGTTGGCCATGATGCCCATGACCACGTCGCTGATGCGGTAAACCGCGATCAGCGCCAACACCAGCACCGCCTGCCAGCGGTAGCGCAGCCAGAAATCGGCAAAGGGCTCAACCACAGCACCCCTGAGCCATTCGGCCACGTTGCGCGCTGGCGCAAAGGGTGCGGGCACCGGCTCGGGCGAGGCCAGCACCACCCACATGCCCGGCAGCATGCTCAGCGCCATCACCAAATAAGCCGCTTGCCAGGCCGATTGCGAGTAACCCGTGGCTTGATCGCCTTGCGCCCAGGCCGCCACCCACAAAACCCCCGCTCCGGCCCAGATCATGGCCAGGCGGTATCCCGTCTGGTAGCTGGCCGCCAAGGCGGCTTGGGCATTCACCTCGGCCGACTCGATGCGGTAGGCGTCCAGCGCAATGTCTTGTGTGGCCGAAGCGATGGCCACCGCCAAAGCACAGGCCACCAAAGGGCCGAGCAGCTGCGAGGGATCATTGAGCGCCATGCCCACCAGCCCCAGCGCAATGACCAGCTGCGACAGCAGCAACCAGCTGCGCCTGCGCCCCAGTTGGCGTGTGAGCCAGGGAATGGGCATGCGGTCCACCAGCGGGGCCCACATCCATTTCACGCCATAGGCCAAGCCTACCCAGCTGAGGTAACCGATGGTGCTGCGGTCAATGCCCGCCTCGCGCAGGCGAAAGCTGAGCGTGCCCAGCACCAGCAACAAGGGCAAGCCCGCGGCAAAACCCAGCGCCAGCATGCGCAAGCTGGCGGGCTGCAAATACAGGCGCAGCGCCTCGCGCCAGGTGCGCACGGTGCTCGGTGGGGCGGTTTCGGGGGAGGGTGCGGTTTCGGCCATATGCCCATTATCGACCGACCCCGCAACGCTTCGTGCACCTTGAAGTTGGCCAAGTCGCTATCATTTACACACCATGTGTTTGCTCTGTGACCTCAAAACCCCTGTAGCCGATGCCGCGCCCAGCGCATCGGCCTCCGCCGCGCCGCGCTGGCAAGCCCGGCGCGCCTTTTTGCTGGCGGCCGGGGCCTCGGCTGCCGGATCGGCTTTGGCACAGGTGGACGTGGGCTCGTCCTCGGGTTTGCGCAAACTGGTGCCGGCCGAAACGCTGGAAACTTCAGCCCGGCAGCAATACGCGCAGGTACTGGCCGATGCCCGCGCCAAAGGCGCCCTGGCCCCCGACGGCCACCCGCAACTGCAACGCCTGCACACCATCGCGCAAAAGCTCATTCCGCACACGGCGTCTTGGAACCCACGTTCTCGCGAGTGGAAGTGGCAAGTGAATCTGATTGGCAGCAAGCAAATCAACGCCTGGTGCATGCCCGGCGGCAAGATTGCTTTTTACACCGGCATCCTGGACCAACTGAAACTCAACGACGACGAAGTGGCCATGATCATGGGGCATGAAATGGCACACGCCCTGCGCGAACACGCACGCGAACGTCTGGCCAAAAGCCAGGCCACCAGCATTGGCCTGTCCATTGCTTCTCAACTGCTGGGTTTGGGTTCTTTGGGTGATGTGGCGGCCAACCTGGGCACGCAATTGCTCACCCTGAAGTACAGCCGCGACGACGAAACCGAATCGGACCTGGTGGGCCTGGAGATCGCCGCACGCGGCGGCTATCGACCCGAAGCCAGCGTGAGCCTGTGGCAAAAAATGCAAGCCGCCAACAGCAACGGCAGCCCCTCATTCCTGTCAACGCACCCCAGCGGCGCCAACCGCATCCAGGAACTCGAAGCCAACCTGCCGAAAGTTCAGCACCTGTACGAACAAGCCCGCAGGGGCTGAAACGGCCCAAGGCGCCAAGCGTGCGGTCATCACTTCAACGATGACCTATCCCGCACGGAAAGTGACCTGTCACGCCCGGAAAGCGACCATTCATGCCTGGAAAGCCACCATTCATGCCCGACAAGCGAGCTGTCATGCCCGACTTGATCGGGCATCCATGGTTTCAAAGGCATGGATACCCGCATTCGCGGGTATGACAGAGGGTGATATGACAGCATGGTTGTCGTACCCGACTGAATCGGGCATCCATCCCTGAATCGATCAACTGTCATGCCCGACTTGATCGGGCATCCATCCCCTCAACGGTCGTGCACATAAGGGTTGGTTTGCCGCTCGCGCCCAAATGTGCTTTCGGGGCCGTGCCCCGGAATGAACACCGTGTCATTGCCCATGGGCCACAAACGCTCGGTGATGCTGGCAATCAAATCGTCGTGGTTGCCTTGCGGGAAATCGGTGCGGCCGATGCTGCCCGCAAACAGAACATCGCCCACAAACGCACGCTTGATCTCAGGCGAATAAAACACCACATGGCCAGGTGTATGGCCCGGGCAATGGCGCACCTGCAAGGTGTGCGCACCCAAAGTGACGGTGTCGCCATCGGCCAGCCAACGCGTGGGCTTGAACACACGCGCAGGTGGGAAACCATAGGCCGCCGCCGCAGCAGGCAAGCCATCAATCCAGAACTGGTCTGCAGGATGCGGTCCGATGATGGGCAAACCACCCAATCGCTCGGCCAACTCGGCCGTACCTGAGGCGTGGTCCACATGGCCGTGGGTGATCCAGATCTGCTCCAGCTTCAAGCCCAAACGCTGGACAGCCCCCAACAACAAATCCAGATCACCACCCGGGTCCACCACCGCCGCCTGCAGGGTCTGGTCGTCCCAGATCAAGGAGCAGTTTTGCTGGAAGGGCGTGACAGGGATAGTTTGGTATTTCAACATGCAGAAATTATAGGGAGGCATGTTCCCCAAGTTCAGAACTGGCCCTGTCCAGCTTCGGTTGCATGTGTCATGCGTCGGCTAAACAAGCGGAACGTCATCCCAAGCCGTCGTGTAGTTGGGCGACCTGAGCTCCTGGCGCATTTGCCAGCCCTTGAACGCGCCCTGCGTTGACACCTTCACCGTGCCGCGCCCATAGCGTTGGTTCAGCTTGTCGAGCGCCTGCATCAGCTTGGCGTTGCTGGTGGTCTCGGGCTCCAGCAAGTCGCCTTGCCTTTGCGTGACAGGGCTGATCTCGCTGAGCATGATCCCGGCCTTCTTGTACTGGTACTCCGGTTTGAACATGCGCTCGCACAGGTAGCCGGCCCAGCGGTTGACCTCCAGGCTGTCGTTGGTCGGGTACGGCAGTGGCACAGCCAAGCTCGGCATGTACTGCGGCAAGTCTTTCCTGAAACGGTTGGTCTGCAGAAAAACCTGGATCACCGACGCATGGCTGCCCTGTGCCCGCAGCTTGGCGCAGGCATTGGCCACAAAGGTCGACAGCGCGTCCTGCAGCACAGGCAACTCCGTCACCATCTTTCCGAATGATCGGCTGGAGATGATTTGTTGTCGGTCGGGCTGGATCTCCTGCAGCTCAATGCAGGGCATCTCTTGCAGCTCGCGCTGGATCTTCTCCATCACCACGCCAAACTCAGCCCGCAGTGTCGGCACATGGGCTTGTCGCAGGTCGTGAACGCTGTGCACGCCGTGCCTTGCCAGTTTCTGCGTCAGCTTGTGCCCCACGCCCCAGACTTCTTCGGCCGGTATGCGCTGCAGCAGTCGTGTTTTCTGGTCGTCGGTCAGGGCGTTGTAGTTGAAGACACCCCGTGATCGCGGATGCTTCTTGGCCACATGGTTAGCCAGCTTGGCCAGTGTCTTGGTCGGGCCAATGCCCACACACACCGGAATGCCCGTCCACATCATCACCCTTTGGCGCATGGCATAGCTCACTTCACGCAGCTTGGGGATGCCGGTCAAGTCCACAAAGCATTCGTCGATCGAATACACCTCATGCTGCGGGCCATAGTCGCTCAGGATGTTCATGACCCGGTTGGACAGGTCGGCATACAGCGCGTAACTGCTGCTCATGGCCAGAATGCCACGCTCTTCGGCCAAAGCTTTGCATTCAAACCACGGCTGGCCCATCCTGATCCCCATGGCCTTGGCCTCGTTGGATCGGGAGACCACACAGCCATCGTTGTTGGAGAGCACCACGATCGGAACCTTGGCCAGGTCAGGCCGGAAGACCCGTTCGCAGCTCACATAGAAGTTGTTGCAGTCGACCAAGGCCAACTGCTGCACAGGCCTGTTCACGGGGCGACCTCAGTACAACTTGTGCAGGTTGCGGGTCACCACACCCCAGATGACCAGCTCCTCGCCGTCTTTGACCACGATGGGTGGGTACAGCGGGTTTTCTGCAATGAGCTTGACTACGCCGCCTCGGCGGTACAAGCGTTTGACGGTGTAGTCGTTGTTCAGCACTGCCAAGACGATGTTGCCGTGCTTGGCCTCAATGGAGCGATCCACCAAGAGTTCATCGCCTTCATAGATACCGATGCCACTCATCGAGTCGCCCTTGACTCGAAAAATAAAGGTGGCTTCCTTGTTGCGAATCAGGTGTTCGTTCAGGTCAATGCGCTTGCGCGTGTGGTCTGCCGCAGGCGATGGAAAACCAGCTGCGACCTTCCAGGAACAAACATCCAGCCAGACTTTGGTGTCAGGCACGAATACGGGAGAAAGCGACGTTTCATGGAGAGTGGGCATGCCTTGAATATACTGTACGAATATCCAGTCTTTCAAGTGCCCATATCCACCCCGGCAAGAGAACTTTGGAATCAGGTCCTGGGCGCTGGGGACGCCACCAACTCCGGCATGTGCTGCCAGTTCATCAGTGCCGTGGCCTGCGAAACATCGGCACTGAGCCAAGCACCGTGCAGCGCAGGGGCGATGATGACGGGGGTTCTCTTTTCATCGCCGCTCTTGTGAAACTGGTTCATGACCGGATGCTCATCGGCATTGACCGTGAGCATGGAAAAACTCACCACCCGCTCGCCCGAGGCGGGGTCGGTCCAGCGGTCCCACAGGCAGGCGATGCCAAACGGGTCACCACTGGCCAGCGCAATCCTCCAGCGCACGGCCCTACCGGACTCGTAGCTGGGCTCGTAGAAGTGATCGACCAACACCAAGCCGTATTGGCGCTGACGCCAGGCGGTGCGGTAACTGGGCTTTTCTGCAGCGGTTTCGCTGCGGGCGTTGTAGGTGTGGCGACTGATCTTGTCGTCCTTGGCCCATGCGGGGATCAAGCCAAACCGAGCCAAACCGCAAGCAACCCGACCCGTCTGGTGACTTTTGACCACGACAGGTGCAGCAAACCCGGGGTAAGACTCCTCGGGGTAACCAGCTGGCAAGTCAACGCCGAACTTTTCCTTGACCCATGGGGCGCCTTGGGTTGGAGTGAAGTTGGTGCACACAGGGAAAGTTTATCGCCAGCTTCGACTTCCTCCACCACTGCGACTCATGTGGACCCAAACGATCCCCGCCACAGCCATATGCGCCAAAGTCAGAACAACAGAATATCCATGCAACCACACAAAACGCGTTCTGTCACCCATGCCCGTTGCGCTGCTGATTGCAGGTAAATAACTTTCCGGCATGTCGAGATCCTTCAAATACACCAAGGCGTCATGGCAGGACGAGGTGTGTCTGAACCACCGACTTGAGTTGATCCGCCCGAAGTGCCGCGGTGGACATCTCATCGAGCGAGAGGCGAACGCCCAGTGAGCCACTGCCCAAGCGCACAGGAAACTTCTTCAGGCTGATGTCCATGTGCAGGATGGCCGGGTGTGCTGCGCATGCGCCTGCAATGCGCGCCATGAGTCTTTCCTGCGTCTCATAGTGACCATCTGCCGCGATTCGGTCAATTTCCTGAATCAATGGGTCATAGTCAAACACATGCGCCATGCCGTCGCGTGCGATGAAGACGTGATCGACGGCAATGCCCAGTGTCAAATCCAGGATGTGCCTATCGGGCTTGGTGTCGTCAGGACCATAAGTTCCGATGTCCGTCTTCAGTTCTAGATCTCGCAATTCGATGAGCGCTGAATTCATGGGTTTCATGCCTGTGTCTTTTGACTGACGAATTTCACCAGGCCTTCGCTGGCCTCTTCGATCAAGTCCAATACGTGTTCAAACCCTTGGCTGCCACCGTAGTAGGGGTCAGGTATCACGGGCGCCTGCGTTGTTTGCAAAAACTCAGCGAATCCCCGGATCTTGTGAAGATGCTGCGCAGGGCACCTTTCTTCCAGCAAGGCGCGGTTGTCCCAATCCATGGTCAGCAACAAATCGAATTCCTCAAAGTCACGCTCGACAACGGATCGGGCCCTCAAATGCGACAGGTCATAACCGCGTTGACGCGCATGCGCCTGGCTGCGTTCATCGGGGGGCGCGTCCGGGTGGAAGTTGTGCGTTCCTGCCGAATCGATTTTGACTTTGTGCAGAAGACGGTGCTCGGCCAGCTTTTGAGAAAAGACCGCTTGCGCCGTAGGACTTCGACAAATGTTGCCCATGCAAACAAACAGAATTTTGAAATCAGCGAGGTTCATTTCATGCTTTGTTTCGGGTGCACAGGAGAGCGCTAAGCCGTTCGCTTCAGATCAGAGGCGTCGGGCCAAAACCACAGCCACAGACGAGCCCCAACCGACCGTCCAGCACCAGATCCGCAACAACAAACCGGGATGGCTGCCAGCCAATGCTGCAGATTCATCCCGGTGATGCTGCTCATCGGCCTGGCAGCGAATCAACAGCGGCAACAAACCTTCAGGGCCGCCGTGCACATGGATGTGATCAATCTGCTGCTGGTAATGGTGATCGACAAAGGTCTCGACCGCTGCAATCGTGGCGTAAACAGCAGGGCGACCGATCAGGGCTGGCAATGCGCCAGTCAGCCATCCGGCCAAACGCCATGGCCCCAGAAGGCAACTTCGCTGTGAGGCGGGCAACCAATTTTCCATTTCAGCCAAATGGTCGGCTTCGGTGACCCCATGTGCCTTGGCAAAAGCCATGAGTTCAAGGTCACCGCGCCACTGCGCTACGGCTTGAATGCCTTTGTAAATGTAGACAGCACCCGTCTCACCCGCATGGTCAGAACGCAGTTCTTGCACAAGATGGTGAGACAGGCCTTTCGTCATCCACAGCGGTGCTTCAGACACCCAGCAGTTTCTTGGCTTCGGCCAGCGCCTTCATGGATTCGGTGTGCTTGCCTTCTTTGTGCAATTTTTCACCCTCTTCACGCAAAGCTTTGACTTTGGACATGTCCGCAGCCGGCAATGTCGCCGAAGGCATCTTGGCGTCGATGGTCCGCATCTCACCAGGGCAACCATGCGCTGAAGCGGTGGCTGCAAAGAACACAAACATTGAACCCAAAACAAGATGTTTCACAGATGAACTCCAGTTGTTGAGATCTGAGGATATTGCAAGCTCTATGGCAGGCAACACTTCAGGAATGCTTGCCCCCAATCGCTGCTAGGGAATAGGCTGCTCAAGCCAAGTGCATTCACATTTTTAATGTTTTAGATTCAGCGGCCCGAGGGCTTGGATCACACTGCTGCCGAATATCAAATCACAAAGCCGCCATTCGGGCTGATGACCTGACCGACCAAGTAGTGATCTTGCGCGGCCAGAAAGACCGCCACATTGGCATATTCCTCGGGGCGACCCAAACGGCCACTCGGCACCATCTGGTAAAGACTGTTGACCTGCGCTTCGGTTGCGTTCTGCAGGTAAGCCTCGAAGTCCGGCGTGAGCACGCCACCGCAGGCGATGGCATTAACGTAAATGTTGGCCCCCGCCACATCCAGCGCCGTGGTTTTTGTCAGACTGATGACGCCCGCCTTGGTGGCGGAATAGCCCGGGCTGTGGGTACTGCCTGCTCCCAGCCCGGCGATGGACGCGATGTTGATGATGCGGCCTGACTTTTGAGGCACCATGAAACGCAAGGCGGCACGGGTGCAGAAGAACACCCCATGCATGTTCACGCCCCACCATTTGAGCCAGTCCTCGTCGGACAGCGAGGCCACGATGCCCAGGGCCTGGCGCGGCATGGGCGTGGTCATGTAGGCGTAATGCCGGTTGCGCCGCTCGGCCTCGGCGGGTGTGTTGGGCACGCGGGCGGCGTTGTTGACCAGCACATCCACGGTGCCAAAACGCTGCCCGGCCTGTGCAAACATCTGGTCCACAGCAGCGCTGTCCGACACATCGCATTCAAGGGCCAAGCACTCGGCACCGAGAGACGCCACCGCTGCCTGGGTGGCATGCAGCGCGTCCAAGTTGACATCACAAATGACCAGCGAAGCGCCTTGTCGGGCCATGGCCTGCGCGATGGTTCCGCCCAGACCCAGACCAGCGCCCGTCACCAGAACGACTGTGTCTTTGAGTTGCGCATCAGACATTCGGAAAACCCCGAACCGGTGTGCCGCGTTCGCCGGGGCGGCGGTTGGGCGTGTAGCCCAGGCGCGCCAGGGTGTCATCGGTGTCTTTGTAGAGCTTGCCGATCTGGTAAATCTCGCGGGCTTCGTCGCCATTGGCAATGTCGCGGTTGAGCAGGCGCGCCTGCTTGACCATGTGCTCGATCTGTTGCACCGAGCTCATGCGTTCGCGGTGGGGGCCATTGAGGGTGTCTTCAATGCCGCAGCGCACATGCAAGCCCAGCGCGATGGCCATAGCGGTCATGGGGTAGACATGGCGGTTCAGAGTTTCGAGGGTGAGCACGGCACCATCGGGCACGCGGCGCACGAACTCCAGCATGTCGGCCGGGTTCAGGCCAGCCAGGCTGCCGCCAATGGCGACGTAATTGAGAATCAGCGGGCCGTTGTAGTGGCCACGGCGGATCAGGCGCTCCACCGATTCGAGCTGATGGACATGGCCCAGCATGAAGTGCGGCTGGATGCCTGCAGCCACCAGACGGCGGATGTGTTCCGTGTACCAGCTGGGGTTGGACGGAATGACCATGTCCTGGTAGGCCGCTTGCAGCTGCGGATTTTCAAACGAGGTGCCGGTGAAGTCGCCGTCCATCATCAGGTCCATGATGTTCATCTGGCTGGTGTTCACCGCCACGGTCACTTGATCGGGTTTGGGGTTCAGGTCGGCCAGCATGTGACGCGTGTCGTCCGACAACCATTTGGCAGCCTGGCCATCGTCTTCGGGCGCAAACGAAATCGAGCCGCCGACTTGCAGGATCATCTTCGGCACGGCATCCCGCAGGCGGTCCAGCATCTCGTTGAACATGGACAGGCGCTTGCTGCCCTTGCCATCGGCTTCGCGCACATGGACATGCAGCACGGTGGCACCCGCGTTGTAGCAATCCACCGCTTTCTGGATTTGCTCATCCATCGTGACCGGGATGTCGCTGCTGTCGCCGGGCACCCACTGGGGGCCATAAGGCGCGACCTGGATCACGAGTTTTTGCTGATTCTCGGGCAAAAGGGTATCGTCAAGAAAGTGCATGTGTGTTCCTTGTGAAAAAATCAATTCAAAGTCGAATCAAGCCATAGACAAAACCCGCCAGCGCCAGGGTCTCGATGACCATGAGCGCAATCGGTTTCCAGCCCACGTTCAGCATGTCCTTGAGGTGCGTCTTCATGCCGATGGCCACCATCGCTGCAATCAGGCACCACTGCGATGTGGTCTGTCCCGCCTGAACCACCGTCTGTGGCAATCCACCTGTGCTGTTGACGAGCATCAGCACCGCAAACGCCACCGCAAACCCCGGCAAGAGCGGAGGCTTCTGCGTTGGCGTTTGGCCGTCGCCTTCGCTGGCCATGTGCCGCGCCGTGATCCAGGCCACCAGCGCGATCACGGGAAGCAGCATGGCCACGCGGATCAACTTGACCAAGGTGGCCAGATCACCCGCCTCGCGCGAAATGCTGTAGCCCGCACCCACCACCTGCGCCACGTCGTGGATGGTCGCGCCGATGAAGAAACCGGCTTGGGCGTCCGTCAGGCCCAGCCCATGCGTAAACAAGGGGTACAAGACCATGGCCAGGGTCGACAAAGTGCTGACCCCGATGACGGTGAACAGCGTGGCTTTTTCCTTGAGCGGGTGGTTGGGCAAGGCGGCCGACAGCGCCAACGCAGCGGACGCACCGCAAATGCCCACCGCACCGCCGGTCAACAAGCCAAAGAACACGCGATAACCCATCCAGCGGGCCAGCACCACGCCCAACCCAATGGTGAAGGCCACAGCACCCACCACCATCAGCACAGGCTGCCAGCCCAAAGCGGTGACCTGGTCGAGCGTGATGCGCAGCCCCAACAGGGCCACACCGATGCGCAGCACCTGACGCGCCGTGACTTCGATGCCCGGTTTGCACGTCCCTTCGACCGAGAGAAAGTTCAGCGCCATGCCCAGCAGCAGCGCCATGAGCATGACCGGTGCACCGTAGTGCTCGGACACGAACTTGGCGGCAATGGCCACGACCGCACAGACCAGAAATCCTGGCCAGCGGGGTTGGAGCCACATCAGCAGTGGATTCACGGGCTCAGGCCTTGTTCAGCAGGTGGTTCTCGAACAGCTCGCGCAATCGGTTCTTGAGCATCTTGCCGGTGGCCCCGAGCGGGATGGCGTCGACAAAGACCACATCGTCGGGCGTCCACCACTTGGCGATCTTGCCCTCGTAAAAGGCCAACAGCTCGGCTGCAGTGACTTCTGCGCCGGGCTTCTTGACCACCACCAACAAGGGCCGCTCGTCCCACTTGGGGTGTTTGGCGGCAATGCAGGCGGCCATGGCCACCGCCGGGTGCGCCATGGCGATGTTTTCCAGATCGATCGAACCGATCCATTCGCCGCCGGACTTGATCACATCCTTGCTGCGATCGGTGATCTGCATGAAGCCATCGGCATCGATGATCGCCACGTCACCCGTCGGGAACCAGCCGTTGACCAGCGGGCTCTTGTCGCCTTTGAGGTACTGCTGCACCACCCAAGGGCCGCGCACCATGAGCTCGCCCGACGATTTTCCGTCCCAAGGCAACTCGCGGCCGTCTTCACCCACGATCTTCATGTCAATGCCGAACAGCCCTCGACCTTGCTTGGCCTCGATGGCGCGGCGCTCGGCGGTGGGCAAACCTTCGTGTTTGCCCTTGAGGATGCCCACAGTGCCAATCGGGCTCAGCTCGGTCATGCCCCAGGCGTGGATGACCTGCACACCGTAGTCGTCTTCAAAGGTGCTCATCATCGAAGGTGGGCAAGCCGAGCCGCCGATGATGGTGCGCTTCATGGTGGCAAAGCGCAGCTTGTGGGCCTGCACATGACCCAGCAAGCCTTGCCAGACGGTGGGCACACCGGCCGACAAGGTCACGCCTTCGGATTCGAACAATTCGTACAGCGACGCACCATCCAGGCCCGGCCCGGGCAGCACCAGCTTGGCCCCGACCATGCAGGCCGAATACGGCAGGCCCCAGGCGTTGACGTGGAACATGGGCACCACGGGCAACACCACATCGCGGCCGGAGATGTTGAGCGCATCCGGCAAGGCCGAGGCATAGGTGTGCAGGACTGTGGAGCGGTGGCTGTAGAGCACGCCCTTGGGGTTACCGGTCGTGCCGCTGGTGTAGCACAGGCTGGAGGCTTCGTTCTCGTCAAAGCGGGGCCACTCGAAGGCATCGTCCTCGCTGTCCATCAGGTCTTCGTAGCACAGCAGGCCGGGAATTTGGCTGTCGGCTGGCATGTGGCTGCGGTCGGCCATCAGCACAAAGTGCTTGACGGTGGACAGGCGCGAAGCCACCGCCTCCACCAAGGGCAGGAAAGTTTTGTCAAAGCACAGCACATGGTCTTCGGCGTGGTCGGCAATCCAGACCACCTGGTCGGGGTGCAGGCGAGGGTTGAGCGTGTGCAGCACCGCACCTGAACCTGAGACAGCGTAATACAGCTCCAGGTGTCGGTAACCATTCCAGGCGATGGTGCCCACACGGCTGCCGTGTTGCACGCCCAGCTTGGCCAGGGCTTTGGCCATCTGGCGTGAGCGCTTGGCCAGATCGCGGTAGGTGTAGCGGTGGATGTCGCCCTCGACACGGCGCGACACCACCAGTTGGTCGCCATGGTGGCGCTCGGCGTGTTGAATGAGTGAAGAAATCAGCAGCGGCTGCTGCATCATTTGGCCCAGCATGAGGAACCTCTTTCAAAAAAAAGGCCAACGGATCGCGTTGGCCTGAAAAACAACAGGTCTGAGCCAGCCCTTGAAGGCGGGCTCAAACGGCCATTACTCGATCTTGAAACCGATGGCCTTGAGTCTTGCCGCCTGCTTGTCGGATGCAGAGCGAAGACCCGCCAGCAATTCTTCAGGTGTGGCCGACGTTCCCATGGCCATGCCCATGGTGGTGAATGTTTCACGGAGCTTGGGGTCCTGAAGTGCCTTCAGGGCCGCATCGCGCACTTTGGCTTGTATGGGCGCAGGCACATCGGGTGTGGTGAACAGCATGATGGACACGATTTCGGTCAAATCCTTGTAGCCCAATTCGGCAAATGTGGGCGCATCAGGAAACAAGCTCATGCGCTGCGGGGACGTGACCGCCAGTGCTTTGAGCTTGCCCGATTTGACGTGTGGCAAGACATTGCCAGCACCATCAAAGAGTGACTGCACACTGCCACCAATCAGGTCTTGCAAGGCAGGCGGCGAGCCTTTGTAGCCTGCGTGAACCATGTCCAAGCCTGCCGCCTTGTTCAACTCCAGTCCCAGGGTGTGAGACACGGTTCCTGCGCTGTAAGAGGCAAAACTGGTTTTGCCTTTGTTGGCCTTGACATACTTGATGAAACCATCCAGATCCTGAGCACCCGTCTGTGTGTTGGTGACCAGGACAAGACCGCCTCGGGCCATTTCAGCCACCGGCATCAAGACCTTCAATGGATCGAACGGAACCTTGATGGCATGCGGAACTTCAGAGACCACGCCGCTGATGTTCACCATCAGGGTATAGCCATCTCGCGGTGACTTCAACAACTCCTGAATGCCCAGCAAGCCACCCGCGCCCGGCTTGTTGTCGATGATGACGGTCTGGCCCAACAGGGGGGACATCTTTTCCGCCAGCATGCGCGCGGTCACATCGGATGCACCACCAGGAGGTGCCCCCACGACAATCCGAACCGTTTTGTCTGGATAGTTTTGCGCTTGCACGGACCATCCGGCCAGCAGCAGTGCGGTAACGCCCACTGCTTTTAACCAGTGACGTCGAACGTTGAAGGTATAGGGCATGTCTGTCTCCTCGTTGTGGGTAGAAATGAAGGGTCTTGATTCTGATGATGGATCGGTGCGTGATCTGGGTATCAGGCGCTGAAGCTGGTCACATCAATCGCTTCAAGGCCCTGTGCTTTGCAGAAATTGACATAGCGGTCCACCATGGATTTCCAGTTCTCAATGGCCAGCACGGCGCCTTCGGGTGACATCACGTTCCAGTCGCCCTGAATGATGTTGAGCGTGATGACCTCGTCATCGCCCACGGTGATGGGCGTGTGGCGCGAAGCGGCGGTTTCGAACACAAAGCTGCCAGCGTTGGCGACCCAGTTGTGTTCCTTGTAGCGCCAGCTGCCCGCCACGGTCCAGACCATCACGGTACCGGAATGGTGGTGCATCGGCAGTTCGGTGTACGGAGGCAACTTCAACAGCGTGGTCCATTCGCCGCGAATGGGGTCCACTTTGATGAGTTTGAGGAAGATCTCTTCGCTGTAGGGCGAGAAAGGCATCCAGGGAAGCGCTTCAACGTCGATGAGTGCAGTGTCAATGGTTTCGTGGAACATAGCGTTTGCCTTTTGAGTGGTGGGGGCGGGTAAATTTTTGGAAGCAGCTGAGACGGCTGCAGCCAGCGCAGGTCGGGGGGCATTGGCTGCCGCTGCACGGCCCGCATCGACTTCGGTGAAAAATTCCATCAGACGCTCCACCACCCAGGCGGGGCGCTCTTCCGGAATCCAGTGGCCGCAGCCTTCGGCCACGCCACCGCGCACATTGGAGGCGACGCGCTGCCAGGAATCCACCGCATACATGGAGCGACCCACGATCTTGTTGCCGCCGCCATACACCAGAATGGGCATTTGCAGCTTGCCTTGTGCAATGAAGGCCTTGTTGTCCCGCGCATTGCGGGGCATTTCGCGGTAGTAGTTGAAACCAGCGCGCATCGCACCGGGCTGCGAGTAGGCCCGGATGTATTCGCGCTGGGCTTCTTCCGAAATCGCATCGGGCCGGGCACCGGCTTTGCTGAACATGTGGCGCAGGTAAATGTCTTCGCGACCCTCGATCAGGGCCTCGGGCAAATCACTCTCAGCATGGAAGCCAAAGTGCCAGCGGCCCATGGCTGTCAGGACCGAACCATCCCCCGGCACAGGCGCATCAAAGATGGCCATGGACATCACCGCCTGACGGTGCAAGGCAGCCAGTGCATAGGCCACAGGGCCCCCCCAGTCGTGGGCCACCACGTGGAAGCACCGCTCGTCCAGCACCTCGGTCATCAGGCGCCAGATGTCCTGTGCCACAGTGCGTGTGTCGTAACCGGTCGCGGGCCGTGACGAGTCACCCAGGCCACGCATGTCGACGGCGATCACTCGGTAGCGTTGCATCAGACCCGGCAGCACATCGCGCCACATGTACCAGGTTTGGGGCCAGCCGTGCAGCAGCACGATGGTCGGCCCCTGACCACCGGTGACGTAGTGCAAACGCACATCACCCAGATTGGCCCATTCGTGACGTAATTCGAGGTCTAAACCCAATTCGCGTTCCATGATGTTCTCCTTTAAAACGGGCGGTCGCCCTTGATGGTGGCGCGGTTCATGCGGCGCACACACGGTGGGTAATCCATCACGGCGTAGTGCTGTGTGCAGCGGTTGTCCCAGATGGCGATCGAACCCGGGCTCCAGCGCCAGCGCATCTGGTACTCGGGAATGAAGGTCTGGCTGATCAGGTAGCTCAGCAAGGCCGATGCACCAGGCTGCCAGTCCTGACCAAAGCGCACGTTGCGTGCAGTGTGGTAATTCGTGAAGTGCGTCATGAAGCCGCCCGTGAGCAGGCTCTTGTTGCCGGTTTCGGGATGGGTGCGCACAACAGGGTGCTCTGGATCAGGGAAGCGCGCTTTCATCGCCAGTCGCTCCTCGGCTGATTTGGCCGCCATGAAAGTCGCCTCCATGCTGTGGCGTGCCTTCAAACCCTCAATGGTTTCCTTGATGTGATCAGGCAGACGGTCATAAGCCAGTTCCATGTTGGCCCACATGGTGTCGCCACCGACGGGTGGGCATTCGAGGCAACGCAGCACAGCGCCCATGGGCGGCAATTCGCGCCAGGTGGCATCGTGGTGCCAAGCGTTTTCGTAACGCTCGGGTGGGCTGTCAGGCGTTTTCCAGATGTTGATGATGCCGGGCTCCGAATCGGTGCTGGGGGCCAGCGGATGGCTTTCAAGTTCGCCAAAGATGCGGGCAAAGGCGGCATGCTCGGCATCGGTCATGTCCTGGTCACGTGCGAACAGGACCTTGTGCTTGAGCAGCAGAGCTTTGACTTCGCCCGCCATGTCGGCATTGCGGCCAGCTTCGGCCAGATTGACACCCTGGATTTCTGCGCCCAGTGCGCAGGTGAGTGGAATGACTTTCATAAGGGGCTCCTCAGTGATCGGTGAATCGGGTGTCGTTTTTCGAGACACCATGTGCGCCATTCTCAAGACAAGTGGTTTTTTCTCTTTGACCAAACGGGAAATTTGTTTGACATTTCGGGAAATTGGTAGAAGTCCCTATCCCACGCCATTTCACGCGGCGATGACTGGAAACTGGAGTTTGGGCACAGCATCCAAGGCCTGCAACCGTGCCTGCCAGGCTTTGAGGATGTCGTGTCGCGCCGAGTCAGAGATGTAGGGCACATGCCAAGCCACGAAGGGCGACAGCACGTCCAAGCCCGCGTAGGCCAATGTGCCCTGAAGCAAGTGTTTGAGCATGTCTTCCAAGGGGCCATGAATGCCCTCTTTTCCAAACAGGCTCTCAGGCCCGCCCAGTGTCACGCTCAGCATGGCGCGTTTGCCTTTCAAGCCGCCATGGTTGTAAAAGCGCTTGCCACCATAGACTTTTCCGGACACAAAAACACGGTCGATCCAACCCTTGAGGATGGCGGGTGTCGAACACCAATACAGTGGAAAGTTGAAGATCAACACATCGCACCACAGCAGTTTGTCCAGCTCGGTCTGGATGTCCGGCGCAATCGATCCGGTGTCGACGCCGTGCCTTTGTTCCAGCGCATAAACGCAATACGCAGGATTGGCCCTGTCGGAAAAGTCGGCGGCAGACGCCACCGGGTTGAACCCCATGTCGTAAAGGTCGGACACCTGGACCCGATGGCCCATGGCGGTCAATTCTTGGACCGCTGTCGATTTGAGCGCCGTGCAAAACGATTGCGGCTCGGGGTGTGCGTGCACGATGAGGACATTCATGGTTCGAAAGTTTCCAAGGAAGGCTAAGGAGGTGAGGCAGGTCTGAATGCAGCGGCTGTCGGGGGGTGTCAGTCAGTGCGTCTGCGCTGGGGTTCGGCCAAAAAACAGCGCTATCGGGGCCAAGGGCAGCAAGGTCAAAAACAACATGACGACCAGCGTGATGCCGACCGTTGGGTCCTTGAAATTGGCGGCTGCGCTGACAAAGGCAATCCCCATATTGCCTTGGCCACAACACAGCGTCAGCACGCGACGGTAAGCCGGTGTCGAGGCAGATCCCAACCACCATCCCACAGCGAGTGCCAAGGGCATGTACAGCAACAAGGCCACCAGCGCGCCTTGCCGGAGCACGCTCAGCATGGCGTCGAAATACAGCACGGGGAACAAAATCAAAACCAGCAAGGCGCTGAGCGATCCTGCTTTTTCCAGCACCCGTCTGGCTTGCTCGGCAAATATCGGCCAGCGCGCACGCACCGACAAGCCCAGGACAAGAGGCACCAACACCGTCAATCCCAAACTGCGAACGATATCGCTGGAACTGACCTGTACACCTTGCAACAACCACGGCAGCACCAAAGGCTGAAAAGCCACGGTCAGCACGGAAAGCAACACATACATACTGACGGCCAGCGCCTGGTCCCCGCGTGCTGCCGCATTGAGGCGCAGCAGCGTCGGACAGCCCGGTGCTGTGGTCGCGAGCAATATGGCCGCCTGTATCGACACATCCAGATCCAGGCGACGACACACCCACCAAGCCAGGCTGGGCAGCACCACAAAGTTGGCCAGCAGTGTCAGCCCCAACTGGCGACGTTGACGCAGCACTTGAAAGATCTGACCCAGCTGAAGCAGCAAACCCACACCTGTCATCGTGCACAACACAAACGCCACCAACGCCCATCGATTGAGCAACACCAGGTAATCCGTCATTCCCATTCCTTTGAACACATGCGCCAGACCTCTGCGCTTGCACCGCTTGGCGAAGGGGCCATGTGCTGTTGCTGGGCGTGACGGTCATGTGCATGGCCTTCCGATATCGGCGTGGCTTATCCCAACACCGCGAGCGCCATTCTCAAGACAAGGAGTCTTTTTCGATTGACAAAACGGGAAATTTGTTTGACATTTCGGGAAACTCGTGAAAGTCCCTATGACCGCTTTTTTGCGTGCAGCAACACTGACCAACTTTGAACAAGTGGCCCGTGAATGCGGGCTGGATGCCCGTGCGCTGATCGAAGAGGTCGGCTTGTCACCACGTTGTCTGTACGAACCCGATCTTCGCTTGCCCGCAGCCTCTGTGGGCGAGCTTTTGGAACTGGCGGCACGGCGCGCCAATGAACCCGGCTTTGGTTTGCGCATGGCGGCATCGCGGCGATTGTCCAATTTGGGGCCACTGGGTTTGCTGCTTCGCGATCAACCGACGCTGAGGCACGCGCTCGAAACCTCGGTGACTTACATGCACACCCACGCCGAGGCCTTGTCGGTCACCTTGGTGGAGTCAGGTGATCTCGTCATCATCCGAGAAGAGCTGGTTTTGGAGGGCGGTGGCCCCACACCCCAAGCCATCGAAATGGGCATGTGCAGCACATTTCGTGTGCTGCAGCTGTTTTTGGGAGAGCGCTGGCAACCCCGACTGGTGGCCTTCAGACACGCGGCACCCAAAGACATCCATGCCCATCGCAGCGTGTTTGGCCGTCACATCTCTTTCAACCAGGAGTTCAATGAAATCGTCTGCAATGCCAAGGACTTGACCGCCCCCAATCTCGGCGCCGATCCTGTGATGGCCCAATATTCCCAGCAGTTGCTGGAGCGAGATGTCGGCATCCACGCCAAGATGTCGGAGAGGGTTCGCCGGCTTGTTGTCTTGTTGCTACCACGCGGACACTGCAAGGTCGAAGTTGTCGCACAACACCTCGGTGTCGACCGAAGAACGATTGCCAATCACTTGGCAGCCGAAGGCACCACCTACAAAACACTGGTCAACAGCATGCGAACAGACCTTTTGACCCACTATTTGCAAAGCGGGACCAAAACACTGTCGGAAGTGGCATTGCTGCTCGGTTTTTCCGAGTTGAGTGCTTTTTCCCGATGGCACAAAAATGAGTTCGGCATCAATGCCCGAGACAGTCTGAACAAGCGCGATACAAGCTTTGCAGACTGACGCTTAGAGCTGGCTCAGGGATTTTCGGATGGCCTGGATCAAGCCGGAAACATCCGGCCTGCCGACTTCTGAAAGCGCCACCATGGCCATCACGCGCATGGGAATCGCGACCTCCTCAACGCCATGGATTTTCAAAACCTTGACCTGAGCTGGGGCTTGGAGTTTTTGAATCAGTCTGCCCGGCATCAAATTGAACGCATGGGCATCTTGCATGTGCGCCATCACAAAATCCAAAGACTGGTTTTCAATGACGCGTCGAGGCGCTTGCAATAGCAACTGTCTCAAGCGTTGATCAAAGGCGCTGCGCATCGTGTGCGAGGCTGGCGGCAAAATCCATGGGTATGCGAGGCAATCGTCCCAAGTGATGTGGTTTTGCCCGCACAAGGGGTGGTCATGACCCATCACGATGTGCATGCGGTCTTCATACAAATTCACCATCTCCAGGGCTTCGGGAATGGACTGCCGCATGTTGGCGCCGATCACCACATGCAGACGCCCTGCGACCAATTGCTGCAAGAGCGCAGGCGTTGGGCCATCCACGATGCGAATCGTTAAATCAGGGTGTGTGGTTTGAAGTGTTTTGATGGCCTCGCTCAGGAAGGTCATACCGGATGTTGGCATGGCGCCCACCAACAATGTTCTTTGTTCGATGTTCGCGATCGCGCTGATGTCCGTGTCGGCCTTGTCCAGTTCGTTCAATACCGAGCGAGCAGCCCGGATGAACGCTGCCCCCACTGCCGTGGGTTTCAATCCGGCGCGCGATCGGTCAAACAAGGCCTCACCGATAGAGGCTTCGATCTCCGCCAGCGTTTTCGACAAAGCGGGTTGACTCACATTCAAACGCTCTGCCGCCTTGGTCAACAAAATGGACTCTTCGATCTCGACCACGGCCCTCAAATGCCTGATCCTGACCTCGCGTTTGAAATAGTCGTGAATGCTCATGTGTCTTTTCTGAAGTATTAATTTCTATTGCATAACCATAAGTGTATGTTGCATCAATAAAAACTCATTTGTGCCATTCCTGTGGGGAATCTAGAATTTTTTGAATCAACCGGCCGAAGGGCCAATCAGCCGCCCACAAGGAGACATCAAAATGGACAAAGCCATCGACGGCAGCTGCCTGTGTGGGCAGATCCGATACGAAGCAACGATTGACGACACCAAAGTGCGAATTTGCCACTGCACGCAATGCCAGGTCCACAGTGCATCGGCATTCCGAACCGGTGTTCTGGTGCATCGTGACCACTTCAAGTTGACGCAGGGCGAGTTGAAGACCTACATCAAGACGGCCGAAAGTGGCCAGCCGCGGATACTGACCTTTTGCGCCAACTGCGGCACCTCGATTTATGGGTCGGGCCTGGAGGATCAAACCTTCTTGTCTTTGCGACTGGGCACTGCCACACAAAGCGCCGAACTGGTGCCCTCTGCACACATGTGGCACAGGTCGGCCATGCCATGGCTGAGCCGTTTGACGGATTTGCCGGTGTATGAAAAAGGCATGCCGGCCGCCGTGGCCCAGCCTTGCATGATGGAGCCACACAACCATGATTGAGCTATACACCGCAGGCACGCCCAACGGCTACAAAATCTCCATTGCGCTGGAAGAGCTGGGTTTGCCTTACACGCTGCACAACCTGAACCTGCTGGCCAACGAGCAAAAGCAGGCCTCGTTTCTGAAAATCAATCCGAATGGCCGCATCCCCGCCATCGTGGACCGCGATGCCGACAACCTCACGATCTTTGAGTCAGGGGCCATCCTCATTTACCTGGCCGAAAAGACCGGGCGCCTCATGCCTGCCGATACCGCTGGGCGTTTTCGCGTCATGCAATGGTTGATGTTCCAGATGTCGGGCGTGGGGCCCATGATGGGGCAAGCCAATGTGTTTTACCGGTACATGGAACAAAAAATTCCTGTGGCCATCGACCGCTACCAAGCCGAAAGCCGTCGACTGCTTGGGGTGCTCAATGAGCAACTCAAAGACCATGAATACCTGGCCGGTGATTACTCCATTGCCGACATCGCGACCTGGCCCTGGGCCCGAATCCACGAATGGTCGGGGGTGAATGTGGAGGGCTTTGTCCATCTGCAACGCTGGCTGGACGCCATGGCGTCCAGACCTGCGGTGCAGCAAGGCATCGTCAAGCCGCCGTCTTGGCGAAGCACCAGCACCGACAAGGCGACAGCCGACAGCGCCGAAAAAGATGCCCAGGCCGCACGCACCTTGGTGACCATGGGTGCCACGAAATAACCCCCATCCTCAGGAGACAAACATGACCACCATCGACATGGCTGAAACCATCAGCACCTCACTGCCCGTGTTCAACGACGTTCGCGCATGGTACGGCCCCGACCTGGCCCAAAAAACGGACTGGATCTCACTGCTGGATGCAGACGACATCGCTGAAATCGATACCGCAGTTGCCCATGTGATGTCAGCGGGCCTGGACCTGGCCCAACTCAGAAAAGAGCAATTCCCATTGCCGCGTTTGACCGCGCGCCTGGAAGCCATCCGACACAGTGTGCTTCACGGCATTGGCTTTGTGCTGCTGCGGGGTTGGCCCAGCAAGGAACGCACTTTGGCGCAATCCGCGACAGCCTACTGCGGCATCGGAGCGCATCTGGGCGAGGCGCTTTCGCAAAACAACAAAGGGCACACCCTGGGGCATGTGACCAACACGGGCCTCAATTACGCCGACCCCACAACACGGGGTTACCAAACCAATGCGGAGCTGCGATTCCATACCGATGCGGGCGACATTGTGGGACTCATTTGCATCCGTCCTGCCAAAACAGGTGGCCTGTCGAAGATATGCAGTTCGACCACCGTCTGGAACGAAATCGTCAAGCGTTCACCCCAGCATGCCCAAGCCTTGACCGAGACCTATTCATTCACCCGTTGGAACGAAATCGGTGCGGGACAAAATGCTTTTTACGACATGTCCTTGTTCAAACCGCACGGCGGCCGAATGATTGCCATGCTGGTGCCCAGCGCCATTGAAAAAGCCCAGTCTTTTGAGGGTGCCCGAAAAATGACGCCTTTACAGGCTGAAGCTTTGAAGCTGGTGAACGAGATCGCAGAAGATCCCGCCATCCGTCTGGACATGGACTTCCGTCCTGGTGACATGCAATTCATCTGTAACCACTCGACTTTGCATTCACGCACCTCCTACGAGGACTGGCCCAACCCAGAAGAAAGAAGACATCTGCTCCGGCTTTGGCTGGCTTGCGATCAGGGTCCCGATTTGCCGGACTACTTCACCACAGGGTTTCAGGACAAAACATCCAGTGGTCGTCCCAATGGGATTCGGCTTCAAGGCGTTCCACTCGTGGCCACACTGGCTCCGTAATCGACTCATATCAAAAGGAGACAGTCATGATCACACGACGCTTGATCTTAAAAACTTTGACCGCTGCAGGCCCTCTGGGCGCACTGTCTGTGATGCCCGATGCCGTTGCGCAGGCCCGCACCGTGGGCGGATGGCCCAACCGGGTGGTCAAGATTGTGGTGCCCTCTGGCGCTGGCGGACAAACCGATCTGTTTGCCCGCTTCATGGCCGATCAACTGGGCAAAGCCTTCGGCCAGCCTTTCATCGTTGACAACAAGCCCGGCGCGAGTGGCAACATCGGCGCCATGGCGGTGGTCAGATCCCCCAGCGATGGCTACAACCTGCTGTTCACTGCGGGCTCTTTTTCTGTTGTGCCGCAAGCATTGCAAGCCTCGCCCCCTTATGACTTGCTCAAGGATTTACAACCCATTGTTCAGATCGGCGCTGGCGGCCAATTCCTGGCGGTGTCTGCCAATTCCTCCATCAAAACGGTGGCGGATCTTTTGGCCAAAGCGCAGTCTGGCCAAATGAATTACGGCACCACCGGGATTGGGTCCGTGACGCACATCCTGATGGCCGCTCTTTTGGAGAAGGGGCGTGTCAAGATGACGCACATTCCCTACAAATCTGGCGCAGAAGTGCTGCGGGAATTGATGAGCGGCACTTTGGAAGTAGGCTGGGTGGACACGACCACAGGTGGCCCCGCTGCCAAAGCCGACAAGATTCGACTCTTGGGCATTTCAGGCACCATCAGAGTTCCGGGCAATCCGGAGATCAGAACACTCCAGGAACAAGGTTATGGGCTGGATCTGAACGGTTGGCTGGGCCTGTTTGCGCGTGCTGGCACGCCTGACCCCATCGTCACAGCCATCAACAATGAAGTGCTGCGCATCATGACCAGCGAGGAGGCGCAAAGCCGGTTGACTGCGATGAACATTGGCGTGTTCCCACCCAATACGCCAGAGCAGTACGCACAAACCGTGCAAAGGGATTTACAAGCATGGAAAAAAATCATCACTGACAACAACATCAAATCAGACTGAAGTCAGCGAAAGCCGTGTGAGGCCCCATCAACTCATCAACTTTGCACGACCTCAGAGAAAGATTACCCTGCCGCCTTTGTGCTGTGACAGACAGACCTGTGCACCCGCTTCTTCTATCTTGAACATTCTGGTTGTGCTTGCGCCATCGTGGCGCAAGGATCGGCCAGTCATCTGTCCATGAGACAAGGAGTTCAGCCATGCACACCCCTCCCCCCTTGATCCGCATCACAGGCACCGCCTGGCTGGCTGCCGCATCCCTGATCTTGTCCGCCTGCTCGGGCATGACGCAGCATGAAAAGAACACCGCCATTGGCGCTGGTGTCGGGGCCATTGGTGGCTCCATATTGACTGGTGGCAGCACAACCGGCACATTGGGTGGTGCTGCGGTAGGTGGTGTGATCGGTCACGAAGTCAACAAACCCGCCAAGTGAGAAACGACCATGCTTGAAACCATTGCCATCATTCTGGTCATCTTGTGGTTGGTGGGTCTCGTGTCTTCCTACACCATGGGAGGCCTGATCCATATTTTGCTGGTCATCGCGATCGTGGTGATCCTGGTGCGCGTGATCCAGGGGCGAAGACTCTGAATCTGACACAGCCGCTCACACGCCACTGTCCATCCATGAAAAAGCCTGCACCTTGAAAAGGGTGCAGGCTTTTTGTTGGCGAATGGCTCAGCGTTGCTGCTGCGAACCAGTCACCTCCACTTCCACACGACGGTCCACACGCAAGCAGGTGATCAAGACCGGGCTCGCAGTCATGCCTTTGCAATCGCCCATCTGGGTTTCGGGTTGCGAAGAGCCCACACCGACGGCGGTGACTTTGGCAGCCGAAATGCCCCCCACTTGCACCAGGTAATTGCGGACCGCCTCGGCACGTCGCAGTGACAGCTTGTCGTTGTAGGCCTTGGACCCCAAGCGGTCCGTGTGGCCCGTGACCTGGATGCTGTCGACGTTCACGTCTTTGAGCTCCAGGAGCAGTTTGTCCAGCGCCTGTTTGCCGTCCGCTTGCAAGCTGTCCTGGTCAAAACCAAACAGGGAGTCGGCCTCCAGCTTCACCTTGACCCATGGTTTGGGTGCAGGCTCGGCAGGCGCAGCCGGGGCCTGTGCAACCACCGCTGGCTCCTTGTAAACCGGCTCGACGACGGGTGGTACATAGGGGGTGTAGGCCGTTTTGGTCACGGGCGTTGTGCCGCCAAAACGGTAGACCAAACCCAAAGAAATCAGATCGACGTTGGCGCGTTGACCCACGGAATCGTTGACACGGTAGCGCTCACCCTCCAGACGCAAAGTCAGCGCTGGCGTGAATGCATACTGGGTGCCCAGACCATATTTGTAATTGGTCTCGCGCTTGCTGGTTGAAGGTTCTGTCACCGACACAGCACCCGTGCCACTGAATGTGCCCTTGGTTTGTGCGTAAGCAGCCCCCACGCGACCCAGCAAGGACCAACGGTCCGTGATGGGCAATGTGCCCACCAGGTCCAGGTTCAGGCCCCTGACCCGCGCAGAACCAGACAACGTACCGGCAGGTGTGGTGCTGGCATCAAAACCAAATCGGCCCAAGTCGAAATAACCCGTTTCCACGGCCCAGTTGGGGCTCATGGGGAAGCCCACAAAAGCTTTGTAACCGGTCCCCTTTTGGTCGACGGACAAGGCATCGGTGGTGAAGCCAGCACCCAACAAGCCTTGCGTGATGCGTGCGTTGTCAATGTGCGCCTTGGACTCGCCCGCACTGATGCCCATGTAAAGACCCGTATTGGGCACCACCTCTTGTGCAAACAGCGCTGGGCTGGCCACAGCCAGCAAGGCTAACAAAACTGCATGGGCTTGGATGTCAAATCGTTTCATGTCAAATACTCCAAAAAATGGCGAGATGCCTGTGTGAAAAGAGAACGGAAATCCGGTCAAACTGCGAGAACAGCCTCACCAGAAACTGGTGTCAATGCGGGCCTGACGGGGGTGAAGCCTTCGCCTTGGTTTTGTCGTTGAGCAAGCGGCGTATCAGAATCAACCACACTGGATCGCGCAGGGCCTCTGCGAGCGTGGCTCTCGATACCGCCAAACGCTGGACAGGCGTCAAGGTGCTGTTCATGCCGTTTGCGCTTGTTGTATGGCCTGAAGGTCCAGCTGGATTTGCGTCCGGATTTCGCTCAGGACGGGCTGCAAATGCAAGCTGCGGGCCCACCACCAGCAAATGACGCTGACACCCAAGCTGCTGGCGGGCAATGCCAGCAAGACCCACGGGTGAGGCGCATCCTGCAGCGGCAAAACACCCCACAGCAGCAAAGCCACGCCGCCAAACACCACCGCCAACAACAGCGCCAGTGCACTGAGGCTGTACATCACCCATCGGTTTTTGAGTGTGCACAGATAGCGGGCGCTCAACTCACTGGCCAAGTCTGCATACGCTTGCGCATGCGACTTGAGCAAGTCAGGCGGCAGCAACAGCAGTTTCAGCAGCGTGGACATCAGGGCTGGCGTGAGCGCATGAACCAGGAAACCGCCAGGGCAGCCAGGGCACCTGTGCCAGCCGCGATCAGGACCGCGTTGAGCGGCGATTGCTGAATCAGGTGCTCCGTGCTGACCCGCACATGGTGGGCCTCTTTTTCGAGCTTGCGCATGGCGTCTGCATACACGTCTTTACCTGACTCGCTCAGGTTGTGCAGTTCGTCTTTGACCCGATGGCCCATGCGGTTCATGGCGGGCTGAGCGTCTTGCAAGGCCTCATTCACATTGCTGGCCATGGTCGTGCCGAAAGACGAAATTTTTTCTGGTGCCGTTTTTTGATCTGACATAAAAGCCTTTTGAATGAAGTGAACCCATGGAAAGACCCACTTTAGAAGTTCAAACAAACAGGCGTCTGTGGTTTGGCACACCAACGGCCAGCAAATGCACCGAGCACAGAGACTTCGGACAAAGAACACGCGCAAACCATGGAAAAATATCCACAGTCTTTGCAAGCATTTCCTGCGCTGGATCAAGTCATTGCACTCTTTTTGCGCGATCATGGTCCAGCCGATGCCGCCATTGATCTTTAGTTTCAGCCTGCATCGGTACCTTGAAATGGATGACATGCATTACCTCGACCTCAGGCCATCCCAGCTCATCGGGTCGTGCACACGCGCATCGGCCATGCCCCGATGACGACGTCATCTGGTCTTGCACCAAATCAACTGCTGGCCTGTTTGCCCCGCGCCGAGCTGGCGCGTTTGACCCCCCTGCTGGACAAGGTGGAGCTGCAGGCAGGTAAATCGCTGTATGCCTCAGGTTCGCACTTTGAGTATGTTTATTTCCCATTGAGTGGCTTGGTGGTCTTGCACAGCCAGGTCCAAAATGGCGACTCCTCGGTGCTCTCGCTGGTCGGGCGTGAAGGCTTTGTGGGTGTGTCGAGCTTCATGGGCGGCCTGTCCACCACCAGCGACGCGACTGTTTTTTCAGGCGGCACCTTCATGCGCATGCGCAGTGCCGATCTGCGCCAGGCATTTGAACAATCGGTGCCCCTGTTGCACTTGTTGTTGCGCTACACACAGGCGCTCATCACGCAAATGGCACAGACTTCGATGTGTAACCGCCACCACTCGGTGGACAACGCGTTCAGCCGATTTTTGTTGCTGGGCCTGGACCGGATGGTTGGCCATGAATTGCTGTTAACCCATGAAAAAGTCGCCCATTTACTGGGCGTGCGCCGCGAAGGTGTCAGCGAAGCGGCCATGCGCTTGCAGCGCCAAGGCTTGATCAGTTATTCACGGGGCCGCATCAGGGTTTTGGATCGCGTGGGCATGGAGGCTTGCTCTTGCGAGTGCTACAAAGTCATCAAAACCGAATACGATCGCCTGCTGCCGATGCAGTTGGCTGTTTAAGTTGCCACGCCCAAAGTGCCTTGCCATGATTGACGCCCTTGTCTGATTCCCTGCCCGCCAAGCCAAACCCTGAAGGCCCACGCATTGTCGGCATCGGCGCATCTGCGGGTGGCCTGGCAGCACTGGAAAAATTCTTCGCACACCTGCCGAGCGAAACAGGTATGGCTTACGTGGTGGTTCAGCACACGAGCCCCAAGCACAAAACTCTTTTAGGCACCTTGTTGCAACGGGTCACGGCCTTGCCCGTTCACACTGCGGACAGCGGCAGGGTGGTGGAAGCCAACACCATTTACGTCATGCCCACCAGCGGCACACTCACTGTGGTGCGTGGCTGTTTGCATTTCATAGCCACACCCCAAGCGGCCAGCGCACCGCTTGTGATCGATGCCTTTTTGACCTCTCTGGCGCAAGACCAAGGTTGCCGTGCAGTGGGCGTGGTTTTGTCGGGCATGGGGCGCGATGGCGTGCAAGGTCTGCAAGCCATTCACCAGGCAAAAGGTTTGTGCCTGGCGCAACAACCGGACACGGCCGCGTTTGCCTCCATGCCCCAAAGCGCCATCGGTGCAGGGTGCGTGGATGTGGTGGCCGCGCCTGAGGACATGCCCGCACAGATTGTGCAGTGGTCTGTGTCAAGCGATGCGCCCTGCAAAGAAGTGCCTACTGTCACCGCCACTGACACGGCTGCCGAGCGTGCCCCCGCCACCGATGACCTGCAGGCCATTGTGGACCTGCTCCAACAACACCTCCACCACGATTTTTCGCTTTACAAACCCAGTACTTTGCTCCGGCGGGTCGAGCGGCGCATGCATGTTCACCAACTGCCATCGATGGCCGCCTATCTGAACTACCTGCAATCCAATCCACCCGAACTGGCATTGCTGTTCTCTGAAATGCTGATCGGCGTGACCTCTTTTTTCAGGGACGCTCAGGTTTGGCAGGATCTGTCGACGCATGTGTTGCCCACCTTGTTCAGCACAGATAACACCTCCCCCATCAGGGCGTGGGTATTGGGATGCTCCACGGGAGAAGAGGCCTACAGCCTGGCCATGCTGCTGCGAGAGGCGCAAGACCTGTCCGGCCAAGCACCCCGAGCTGTGCAGATCTATGCCACCGACCTCAATGCCGCTGCCATCGCTGTCGCCCGAAAAGGCTGGTACAACCAGCAGGCGGTGGTCGGCATTTCCCAGGAACGCCTCACCCGTTTTTTCATGCCCAGCCAGGGTGGTCACCAGGTGCAGCCTGACATTCGCGCCATGGTCATGTTTGCCAGGCACGATGTGATCACCGACCCGCCGTTCACGCGGCTGGACCTGCTGCTGTGTCGCAACGTCATGATTTACTTCAATGCCACACTGCAGCGCCGCCTGATACCCTTGTTTCACTTTTGCCTGCGTGCTGGGGGCTGCCTGGTGCTCGGCAGCGCTGAAACCGTGGGGCGTTCGCAAAATCTTTTCAAGGCTTTGCTTCCTTCATCCCGAATTTACGCTCGAAGCGAGCAACGGCCCGCCCCTGGCTCGGTGGCTTTTCCCATCCATCGCCGGCCCGCCTCACCCTCCAAGGAGATGTCCGTGTCCACATTGCCCCCACCGCCCAGCGATAACCTGCAAGCCTTGGCCGATCAGGTCTTGCTGCAAACGTTTGCACCGGCTGCGGTTCTTGTCAATTCATCGGGCGATATTTTGTACATCAGCGGCCGAACAGGACACTACCTGGAGCCTGCTGCGGGCAAGGCGAACTGGAACATCCATGTGATGGCCAGATCCGGGCTGCGTGCCCAGATCGCCACCGCTTTGCGTCAAGCCTTGCAAGAAGGCCGCCCCGTGGTGGTGCATGGCTTGCCCCTGGAGGGACAAGGACATCGGCAGTTGCAAGTCACCATTCACCCATTGCACGAACCCAAGTCTCTGGCAGGCTCGGCCATGGTGGTTTTCAAAGAGCAGGAGGTCATCGCTGTCGCTGCGAACCCATCAACCTCCTCGGCTTCGGCCGTCAACGCCGAGTTGCAAGCTGCGCAAGCACAGTTGCAAGCCTTGCGCCATGAAATGCATGTGTCCAAAGACCAGCTGTCGGCCATCAATGAAGCCTTGAAACTCACCAACGAAGAGCTGCAATCGGCCAACGAAGAACTGAGCACCTCCAAAGAGGAGGCGCAGTCCATGAACGAAGAGCTGCAAACCATCAACAGCGAACTGCAAACACGCCTTGACGATCTGGCGCTGGCGCAAAGTGACATGCAAAACCTGCTCAACAGCACCGACATTGCCACGCTCTTCTTGGACAACGACTTGAACGTGCGCCGTTTCACGGAAAAAGCGGTTGGCATTTTTCATCTGCGCGAGGCCGATGTGGGCCGCCCACTGAGCGATCTGGCCAACACGCTGGTGTATCCGCTTTTGCAGGACGACGTGAAGGAAACCTTGCGCACCTTGACGCCCTGCACCAAGTCTGTGGCTGCCACCGACGGTCGCTGGTTTTCGGTGCGCATCATGCCCTACCGGACCTTGGCCAACACGGTCAATGGTGCCGTGTTGACTTTTGTCGACATCAGCACAGCCAAAGCGCTCGAATTTCGCTTGCGTGAAAGCCATGCGACACCACCCCCACCCGAGAGTCCATGATGAATGCCCCACCCAACAGCAGTGCGCCACCTTCGCCCAATTTGCGCGAGCGAGCACAGTCCCGGCTGCATGCCAAACACACCCAGACTGACGTGGCCAAGGACGCCAGCAAAGCCTTGCGGGTGTTGTTCGATCTGGCCTCATCTCCCGCCACCGCCCACGACGCCTTGGCTTTGCTGCACGAGCTGCAGGTGCACCAGGTCGAACTGGATTTGCAAAACGAAGAGCTGCAATCCTCCCGCGCCGAGCTGGAAGCCTCCTGGACGCGGCAAACCCAGTTGATGAACGCCTCGCCCAGTGCACAGCTGATTCTGGATGGCTCGGGCTGCTTGGCGGCATGCAACGTGCAAGCCTTGCGATGCCTCGCCCAAAGCTGGCCCCAGCTGCTGGGCAAACCGCTGAATACCTGGATCTGCCCCATGGACAGGCCGCGAGTTCAAGCATGGCGAAAGAACGCCGAGCAGCGCTCTCAACCCATATCCCTGGGCTTTTCGCTTCAGGCGGGAGGGGCAACAGCGCGTGCTGTATGGGCTGCGGCATGCGCCAACCCTTTGTCTCCGGGCGTGCTGATGTCATGGGTCGATGCACCAGACGCATTGGCTTGACGTGTGATGCAGCGCACGGACGCATGCGCCGCAGACACCTAGCATCAAGTTGACTTGAGGTCGACACCCGAACAGGTGAGGCACCAAGCCATCAGCCAAGCCGCGGTTTGGCTGGTTCACCTTCACGCACAACTTCAAGCACGATAGGACTTCATCATGATCCGTCAAACATCGCTGGCCGCCATGGCCGCTTCCCTGGTTCTTTTGGCTGCATCGGGTTGCGCGGTGACGCGTGGGCAAGAAACGGTTGGGGCTTACATCGACGATGCGGGCATCACGACCTTGGTGAAATCCCGTTTCTTTGAAGACAAAGACGTTGCAGGCACCTCGATCAGCGTGGAAACCCTCAACGGCACGGTGATGTTGTCAGGCTTTGCCAAAAGCAGCCTGGAGCGCAACAAGGCCGAAACCATCGCCCGTGGTGTCAAGGGCGTCAAGTCGGTCAAGAACGAGATCGCCATCCGTCCATGAGGACAGTGGCGGTTTTTGACCGTGTCCGTGCGCTGGTTCACGCTTTTTGCATAAAAGGGGGACAGCGCATGGACTCGACCGGTGTACAGTCGCACCAGCCAGCGCCTTCCCGTCTTGTGCATTTGCGCTGCAACGATTGACTTTTTGCAAGCTTCTCCTCCCGGCTACCTGACCAAGCAAGAAACCATCGCTGTCCTTGGCGTGGACGATTTGCAGATCCGTTCGCTGCTCGACAAAAACCAGTTCCACGACCCTCTGGAGGAAGCCCTCAATCTGGGGATTTCTTCGGCCACGTGGCCCTTGTTTGGCTTGCTTTGGCCTTCAGGGCAGCGCATGGCCGAACGCATGGCGCAAAGGCCCGTGACGGATGAACGGATTCTGGAAATTGGTTGCGGCCTGGGGTTGTCGAGTCTGGTGGCGCATCGGCGCGGTGCCAATGTCACGGCCAGCGACTGCCACCCCTTGACCCATGCTTTTCTGGACGAAAACACCCGCCTCAACGGCTTGCCACGGATGGCTTACCGTCACGGTTTATGGGGCACGGCTGCGCTGCGTGAAGACGGCCTGCCCGTGCTGACCTTGGCGCAGGATGCGAATGTCAGTGGCGTGTTTGATTTGATTGTGGGCAGCGACATCCTCTACGAACGCGACGATGAGGGGACACTGGCCAGCTTCATCAACAGCCATGCAGCGCAGCACTCGGAGATATGGGTGGTGGACCCCAACCGGGGCAACCGGGCTGCCTTTCACAAACACATGGCGCGTGCCGGCTTTGCCATGCATGAGCACCTGCTGGAGCAAGCCGCCACGCTGGATCAACCTGCATACAAAGGGCGCATGCTGACCTACACGCGCTAAGAAACAGATCCCATATCAAGTCCAGGATGACACGCTCACAACACGATCCTGTCACACCGGACTAAATCGAAGGGTCCATGCTGGCCGTTCCTTGAATCACAAACTCAAGTCGTAACCGATGGTGATCGGTGCGTGGTCTGAAAACTTTTCGCCTTTGTAGATGTGTTCGGTGCGGGCCTTCTCGGCCAAGGCGGGCGTGGCCAGGTGGTAGTCCAGTCGCCACCCCACGTTTTTCGCATAAGCCTGACCGCGGTTGCTCCACCAGGTGTAACAAGCGTCGGTGGTGTCGGGCTGCAGTCGGCGGTACACGTCCACCACGCCGCCTTCGGTGGTCAGCTGGGTCATCCAGGCACGCTCTTCGGGCAGGAAGCCGCTGTTCTTGAGGTTGCCTTTCCAGTTCTTGAGGTCGGCCTCCTTGTGCGCAATGTTCACGTCACTGCACACAATGAAATCGCGCTCGGCCTTGAGGGTCATCAGGTGCGGGTACATCTTGTCCAGAAAGCGGAACTTGGCCTCCTGCCGCTCGGGGCCGGACGAACCGCTGGGGAAGTACACGCTGATGATGGACAGCTTGCGGCCAGGCTTATCAAAGCGCGTTTCCACATAACGGCCTTCGGCGTCGAACTCGCCGCCGTCAAATCCGATGACCACATCGCTGGGCTCGTGGCGGGTGTAGACGCCCACGCCCGAGTAACCCTTTTTCTCGGCAAAGTGGAAGTGGCCCCTCAGGCCCGCGAGCTCTTCAAACTTGCCCGCCACGTCAGACTCCTGGGCTTTGACCTCTTGCACACAAATACAATCGGGTTTCTCTTGCGCCAGCCAGGCTTCGACCCCTTTGGTCGTGGCCGAACGGATGCCGTTGAGGTTGAGGCTGGTGAGTTTGAACAAGGATTTCCCCATGGTGACAGGACAGGCAAGCAGCGCCGACACACAGGCGCTGGCTCAGGAATTTGTGCAGTTTGCGGTCGATTCGGGCGTGCTGCGCTTTGGCGAATTCAAGACCAAAGCCGGGCGCATGAGCCCCTACTTCTTCAACGCCGGCCTGTTTGACGATGGCGCCAAGCTCGGCCGACTCGCGCAATTCTATGCAAAAGCCCTGCTGGCCAGCGGCATCGAATTCGACATGATCTTTGGCCCCGCCTACAAGGGCATCCCGCTGGGCGCGGCCGTGGCCATCGAGCTGGCCCGCCTGGGCAAGAACGTGCCCTTTGCCTACAACCGCAAGGAAGCCAAGGACCACGGCGAAGGCGGCTCACTGGTGGGTGCGCCGCTCAAAGGTCGGGTGCTGATCGTGGACGACGTGATGAGCGCAGGCACCGCTGCCCGTGAATCCATCGAACTGATCAAAGCCGCCGGGGCCACGCCTCACGCGATTGCGATTGCGCTGGACCGACAGGAAATGGCCACCGAAAAGCAGGCCGATGGCTCGGTCAAAGACGTGGCCCACAGCGCTGTGCAGTACGTGCGGGGCACATTGGGCATGGGCGTGTGCTGCATCGCCCAGCTGTCTGACCTGTTGGCTTATCTGTCGGCGCAAAGCGGCAACGAGCTGGGTCTGCACCTGCCCAAGGTTCAGGCTTACCGTGACCGCTACGGGGTGTGACCCTGGTCACCAAACCCGATGGCACCTGGCTGCGCCTGCACGGGTTATCATGTGAGACTACCGATTAAGTTTTCATAAAGTGAAATTTAAGCCCTTTGCCATGGCAGCCTGTTTGCTGCTGGTCTCTTCCATGTTGTTTGCAGCCCCTGACGACGAGGCGTCGACCGGGCCCAAACGCATGCCTGAAAAAATCAATTTGATTCAGCTGGGTGACCAGGTCAAAACCAGCGTGGGCGAAAAGACCAATCAGATGTTGGGCCAAGCCATGACCTTGCTGGGTGTTCCCTACAAACGGGGAGGCAGCTCGGCCGACACGGGCTTTGACTGCAGCGGCTTCGTGCGTCACATCTATGAAACCTCGATCGGACGTTTGCTGCCTCGGCGTGCCGAAGAACAGGCCGTGGCCACCGAAAAAATCGATCGCAGCGAACTCCATCCTGGTGATCTGGTGTTTTTCAACACCATGCGCCGCACCTTCAGCCATGTTGGCATTTACATCGGCGATGGCAAATTCATCCACGCACCCAGCGCGGGCAAAGCGGTGCGCGTGGACGACTTGAGAGCGGCGTACTGGACCAAACGCTTCACCGGCGCACGGCGTGTCCAGGAACCCGCAACCACCGACAACGTCAGCCGCTGATCGGCACTCACGCACACACAAAAACGCCACCGCAAAGGGTGGCGAACTTGAGCTTGGTGCGGCTGGCGGGGATCGAACCCACGACCCTTGGCTTCGGAGGCCAATACTCTATCCACTGAGCTACAGCCGCACGCTGCATTGCGCATGGATTATCTCACGGCTTGTCTTTCTTCCTCGCGCTTGCAAGCTCGGCGAAGGGTGGGCGGCTATAATATTGGGTTGATTCCGGTCAATCCCAAGGCCCATCGGCCAAGCCCTACAAGAGGATTTCATGAGCGACAACAGCCACGATCAGCACGAAGCACACACCGGCCCGGTGAAAACGCCCAAGCAAATGCTTTTGCTGAGCCTTGCATCTTTCATCATTCCGGTGTTCATCATCATCGGCTTGGTGTTCTACGTCACATCGGCCAACAAGCCCGCTGCCGGCGCTGTTGACACCGAAAAAGCCACCGCTCAGCGCATCCAGAAAATCGGCATGGTCGAGATTCGTGACGCCAACCGTCCCCTGAAGGCCGGTGAAGAAGTCTACAAAGCGCAGTGCGCTGCCTGCCACGCAGTGGGTGCAGCCGGTGCTCCCAAGTTCGCCGATGCCGCCGCCTGGGGCGCTCGCATCAAACAAGGCCTCGATACTTTGGTGACTTCTGCCCTCAAAGGCAAAGGGGCCATGGGTGCACAAGGTGGTGGCGATTTCAACGACATCGAAATCGCACGCGCTGTGGTGTACTTGGCCAACAGTGCGGGTGGCAAGTTCGAAGAGCCCAAAGCACCCGCTGCCGAAGCTGAAAAGAAGTGATGGCCTGAGGCCTCCCAAAAAACCGACCTGAGGGTCGGTTTTTTTATGTCCGGCTGGATGGCCTGTCGTTTTACCCACTTTGTGGACTGATCACGAAACCAAAACGCGAGGGCAAGGTACTGGCCTGGCATTCTTCAGGCGCCCAAAGGCCTTGCTCGATCGCCTCGGCCACCAAGCCGACGTCCCAGGTATGCACCAGCCCCAAGCCCAGTGGCGTGTGCAAATAGACGCGCCCAAGTTCATCGACCAGACAGGCCAGCGCCTGCGTTGCCTGACCGGTGTGGGCTGTCGGCTCAAAGCGCTCGTTCAAGCGCCACACATAGGGCGTGGTTTCCAGCTCCACATAGACCCTTTGTGGCCCATTTTGAAAATACCAACACCCACGGGCATCGACCTCGTAATTGCGATGGATGAAGTCGATGAGTTTTTCGTGCCGCAGCACCGAGCCCTTGGCACCGTTCACCCCGCTCTGGAACCTGCCCAACTGTTGGACACGGTCATCCCGCATGAGCCATTGGCCGCGACTGTCCAGCCCCAACCAGCCATAACAATCGGGCACGTTCGGCCATTTGGCCATGGCCTGGCGAACGATGTCATCCATGTGATCGCTCCTGCTTGAGGGCTTGTCCCGCGGCGGTCATCAACCAAGGGCCAACCGCATCCGGCAAACCACGCACATGGCTGGGCCAAGGCCCTTGGGCAAAACCCACGTGGCCACCCTGCTCGGGTTGCCAGAGCGTGACCGCATCTGACACATCCGTGCGCTGCGGTAAGCTGCTTGCAGGGACAAATGGATCATTGCGCGCGTTCAATGCCAACGCCGGAATGCGGATGTCTTTCATCAGTGGTTTGGCCGAAGCCCTTGACCAGTAATCGTCGGTGTTCTTGAAGCCATGCAAGGGTGCGGTGAACACATTGTCAAATTCGTACAAATCGCGCGCAGCCATGAGTTGCTGTCGGTCGAACAAACCCGGATGTTGTGCCAGCTTGGCCAATGCCTTGGGCTTCATGCTGCGCAAAAACATGCGGGTGTAAATCTGTCGGTTCAAACCTTGGCCAATGGCTTGACCGCTTTGCATCAAATCAAGAGGCGAGCAAATCGATGCGATGGCGTCTGCGCTTTGCGAGGCAGATGCCCCGTGTTCGGCAGCCCAGCGCATCAAGGCATTTCCCCCAAGCGACACGCCAGCCGCGACCATGGTTTGGCCGCCCTGCGTCCGGTGTTGCTGTCGCAATCGCCGCAACACCCAATCGATCTCCTGATGATCGCCTGAATGGTAGGCACGCGGTCCGTGGTTGAGTTCGCCACTGCAGCCCCTGAAATGCGGCAAGGCAAAGTTGAGGTCGTGTGACGCCGCCCAATCGGCAAAGGCCTGTGCGTAGTGGCTGTCGGATGAGCCTTCCAGTCCGTGAAACAGCACCACCATCGGCCTGTCCAGACGGCTTGCTGGCTGCCGATCCACGTCGATGAAATCGTCGTCCGGTGTCACCCAACGTTCGCGCACTTTGGGTAAAGGAGGCCCCCAGCGCCTTCGTGCATACAAAGCAGGCCAAATGGTTTGCGCATGCCCGCCCGGCAACCACGCTGGCGCTCTGTACTGCATGGGTTCAGTGCAAAACCGTGGGTTTGACGCCCACATCCGCCGGGTCATGGGCCGTGCCGGGACTGGCATGATGGGCCACCATGCGCCAGCCTTGCGGTGTTTTGTGATAAACGTTGGTGGCCAAGACAAACGCCTGTTTTGCGCCTTGCGGGGTGATCACCTCCACCCGCTCCACCAGGTGGTGAACGGCACTCGCCAACGAGACGATCTTGCGCACTCTTTCTGGATGCGCCTGCACACTGCCGTTGGCAAACATGCCCTCGAATGTGGCACGGATGGCACCCTGTCCGATCAAACGCGGGCCACCGGGGTGCACACACACGATGTCATCTTCTTCTGCCCAGCACGCCATGAGCTGTTCGATGTCGGCGTTGTGCAGCGCTTCGTAAAAGCTTTGTTCGATGTCGTCGGGTGACCCACCCACGATGGCGGCGTGCAGTTTGGCTCGTTTCATGATGGGTGAAGTCTACACGCCTGCACGGTGCGGCGGGACACAAAAAAACCCGGTCACAATGTGTGCCGGGTTTTTGAAGATGTCTGCAAGGCTGCAGACACCCCGCTGGAAGAGCGTCTTATTTCTTGCGGTACTTGCGCAGCGCAGAAAGTTGAGCCGCCAAAACAGCCAACTCGGACTGGGCACGCGCCAGATCGATTTCGCTCTTGGCATTGCGCAAGGCCTCTTCCGCCAATTGCTTGGCGGCGTTGGCCTTTTCTTCGTCGAGGTCTTTGCCGCGGATCGCGGTGTCTGACAGCACGGTCACGCAGTCGGGCTGCACTTCCAGAATGCCACCGGCCACGAAAACGAATTCCTCGCCGCCGTCAGCCTTCTCGATGCGAACCGACCCGGCCTTGATGCGGGTGATCAGCGGGGTGTGGCGTGGGTAGATGCCCAGTTCGCCAGACTCGCCGGGCAAGGCCACAAACCGGGCTTCGCCCGAGTAGATGGACTCTTCGGCACTGACCACATCAACGTGGATGGTGTTCATGTTTACTCCTTAAAAAGGTGCGTTCAAGCGGGCTACGGGAGGGCTGGATCAGCCACCCCGTGGCGCTGCTTTAAGCTGCCTTTTTGGCCTTTTCGAAAGCTTCGTCGATGGTGCCGACCATGTAGAAAGCTTGCTCTGGCAGGTGATCGCACTCGCCAGCCACAATCATCTTGAAACCACGGATGGTTTCGGCCAAGGTGACGTACTTGCCGGGCGAGCCGGTGAACACTTCCGCCACGTGGAAAGGCTGCGACAGGAAACGCTGGATCTTGCGGGCACGGGCCACGGCCAGCTTGTCTTCAGGGGCCAGATCGTCCATGCCCATGATCGCGATGATGTCGCGCAGTTCGCGGTAGCGCTGCAGAGTACCTTGCACGGCACGGGCGGTTTCGTAGTGGTCCTGACCCACAACCAAGGGGTCCAGCTGGCGGCTGGTGGAGTCCAGAGGGTCCACGGCAGGGTAGATACCCAGCGAGGCGATGTCACGGGACAACACGACGGTGGAGTCCAAGTGAGCGAAGGTGGTCGCTGGCGAGGGGTCGGTCAAGTCGTCCGCTGGCACGTAAACGGCCTGGATCGAGGTGATCGAACCGACTTTGGTCGACGTGATACGTTCTTGCAAACGGCCCATTTCTTCGGCCAGGGTTGGCTGGTAACCCACAGCGGAAGGCATACGGCCCAACAAAGCGGACACTTCGGTACCGGCCAAGGTGTAGCGGTAAATGTTGTCCACGAAGAAGAGCACGTCTTTGCCTTCGTCGCGGAAGGACTCAGCAATGGTCAGACCGGTCAAGGCGACGCGCAGACGGTTGCCTGGTGGCTCGTTCATCTGGCCGTAGACCATGGCCACTTTGGATTCGGACAGGTTCTCTAGGTTCACCACGCCGGAGTCGGCCATCTCGTGGTAGAAGTCGTTGCCCTCACGGGTACGCTCACCCACACCGGCGAACACGGACAGACCCGAGTGCGCCTTGGCGATGTTGTTGATGAGTTCCATCATGTTCACGGTCTTGCCCACACCGGCACCACCGAACAAACCGACCTTACCGCCTTTGGCGAACGGGCACACCAAGTCAATCACCTTGATGCCGGTTTCCAGCAGCTCTTGGGATGGGCTCAGTTCGTCGTAAGCAGGGGCTTTGCGGTGAATGGAGGAAGTGAGTTCCTGGCTGACAGGACCACGCTCGTCGATGGGCGCACCCAACACGTCCATGATACGGCCCAGTGTGGCCTTGCCCACAGGCACGGTGATGGGGTTGCCGGTGTTGGACACCATCAGACCACGACGCAAGCCGTCAGAGGAACCGAGCGCAATGGTGCGCACGATGCCGTCGCCGAGCTGCTGCTGCACTTCCAGGGTCAGCGCAGAGCCTTCCATTTTGAGTGCGTCATAAACCTTGGGCATCTGGTTGCGTGGAAACTCCACGTCGACCACAGCGCCAATACACTGAACAATTTTTCCTTGGGCTTGCATTTTTCGCTCCAAATAATTTGAATTTGCAGAACTGGGAATCAACCGCTGATCGCGGCTGCGCCAGAGACGATTTCCGACAGTTCTTTGGTGATGGCGGCTTGGCGGGTCTTGTTGTAGACGAGTTTGAGTTCGCCAATCACATTGCCTGCGTTGTCCGTGGCGGCCTTCATGGCCACCATGCGCGCCGCATGCTCAGAAGCCATGTTTTCGGCCACGGCCTGGTAAGCCAGTGCTTCTGCGTAACGGACCAACAACTCGTCAATGACCGACTGCGCATCGGGCTCGTAGATGTAATCCCACCCGTGGGCCACGGCACCTGCCGCCTTGGTGTCTGCTTCCATCTGGGTGGAAGACAAAGGCAGCAACTGGTCGATGGTGGGCACTTGCGCCATGGTGCTGACAAACTTGTTGTAGCACAGGTACACAGCGCTCACCTCGCCTGCGGCATAAGCGTCGAGCAGCACCTTGACGGGGCCAATCAGCTTGTCCAGGTGCGGTTTGTCGCCCAGATGGGTCACATGCGCCACCACTTTGGCATTGACGCGGTTCAGAAAACCCAAACCCTTGCCGCCAATGGCCACCGCCAATGGCGTCTTGCCTTGGGCTTGTGTTTCACGCAATTGAGCGGTCACAGCGCGCAACAGGTTGGTGTTCAAGCCACCGCACAACCCTTTGTCTGTGGTCACCACAATGAAGCCCACCGACTTACCGTCGTTTTGCTTCATGAAGGCGTGTACGTACTCAGGGTTGGCCTGCCCGAGATGAGTCGCAATCGTGCGAATCTTCTCGCTGTAAGGACGGGCCGTGCGCATACGCTCCTGCGCCTTGCGCATTTTGGAGACGGAAATCATCTCCATGGCCTTGGTGATCTTCTTGGTGTTTTCCACCGATTTGATCTTGGTGCGTAGTTCCTTGCCCGATGCCATCA
>VFQS010000543.1_pt1 | contig 40990 bp, 52 predicted proteins | sample 3512361 | NCBI WGS metagenome assembly VFQS01 (sample SAMN10412375, study PRJNA504923) | tailings metagenome | isolation source: Relicate 1 Philex TSF3 active mining | place: Philippines
CAAAAAATGGGAGGACAAAGATATAACTTCTAGTTTTTATTAACAACTGATTTTTAAATAAAATGCATTTTTACGCTAAATCTTTCTGTTTTAACCTAAATACATTGAATTTATATCATAAAAAAATCGAGGTTTTAGTTGATTGCTAGTATTACCCTTTCTTAAATGAATTTATTGCATTGATTGTAAAATCAGATAATACTAAAGTACCACTCATTCCAGCACGCTCCATCAACAATTCGTCCCAATGCTCTGTACCTTGCCAGAACACTTGCTTTAACATTCGCATGGCTTCTGGATTTGACTTAGCCAATCGTTTAGCTAAAATTTCAATTTCTTTATCCATTTCTTCAATAGAATCAAAAATAGCAGCATACAAGCCTCTTTTATATGCCCAATCTGCTGATCGCCATTCAGTAGCGTTAATTGCCAACTGACTCATTGCAGATAATCCCATTTTACGCTCCACAGCGGGACCAACAACAAACGGACCGATACCAACTGCTAACTCTGACAATTTTACATCAGCAAATTTAGTTGCATAACAATAGTCTACTGCTGAAGCTAAACCTACTCCTCCACCTACAGCTTTACCCTGCACTCTACCAATTATGAACTTTGGACATTTTCTCGCTGCATTAATCACATTAGCAAAACCAGAGAAAAACTTCTTACCAGTTTCTAAATCTTTGATTGAAATTAATTCATCAAAACTTGCACCTGCACAAAAGGATTTATCACCTTCAGATTTTAGGACAATCACTTTTACCTCATCGTTTTCACCCAACTCAGTAATCGTAGCTGCTAATTTTTGCAAAACTCTTCCTGGCAATGAATTACTTAATGGATGTCCAAAAGTAACTGTTCCTACTCCGATTTCATTTATTTCGAAGGATACATCTCCTTGATTTATTGCTTCTGACATAAATTTATTTTTTACAAAGTTAAAAATTTCAAAAGGTGAATTTAATATCGATTATTTTAAAGTTCAATTTTTAATTTTGTATAACTATTCGTATTTTAAAGTTATGTTTGATTAATATACTACTTTAAAATAGTGATAGAACCAAAATGAAACCGATACAAATTGTAAGTTTAATTATAATGACTTCATAAAATATTAAAGACCAATGAAAAATTTAATCTTTTTATTTTCAATATTATTCATAACATTAGGTAGAGCTCAAGATACTACTTCAGTACTTTTTATAGGAAATAGTTTTACCTTTTATAATGATATGCCTGGTTTGTTTAAAGAAATTGCCACTTCAAAAGGAAAAACGGTTTATACAGATACAGCTGTAACAGGTGGGAAAGACTTGAAATTTCATTCAGAAAGAGAAAGAACTTACGAATTGATTAAATCAAGAAAATGGGATTTTGTAGTTCTACAAGGACATAGTAACGAATTCGCACAGCCAGACTCTAAAGTAGACACATTAACATATCCCTTTGCAAAAAAAATAATTGACAGTATTCGAACCTATTCTAAATGTTCAAGAATTTTATTCTACATGACTTGGGGTTATAAAAATGGAAATCCTAAATGGAAAGCAATCGCATCTTTTGATTCAATGCAATATCGAATAGAAAGACAATATCTTCGTTTTGCAGATAAATTACACACTGGAGTTTCACCTGTAGGTATGGTTTGGAAGGAGGTAAGGACATTTAATCCTGAAATTAATTTATATGCTGAAGACAGATTTCACCCTATCTTAACTGGTTCCTATCTTTCTGCTTGTACTTTTTACACAACTATCTTTGGAGAAACACCTTATAAAAATACAGCAATGATAGATCTCGATCCTACTCAGCGAGAGATTATCGAGCTTGCAGCAACTAAAATCGTTTTGAACAATTTAGCAAGATGGCGCTATTTACCGAAACAAAGGCCATTAACTCCCGGTTTTGACATTCTCCAAAATAATGAAGCAGTACAATTAATTTCTAATGCTAAAAACAATCTTACTTTGACATGGGATTTTGGCAATGGAACAAGATCCAATGAAACAAATCCAATTTATGAATACAAATGTAAAGGTGAATTTACAATCACTCAAACTATACAGGATAATTGTAAAACGGTTGCTTTATCCCGTAAAATCAGTATTAAATAGCGATTGAAACATGAATACTAAAAAGTCTGTAAACATGACATCTACAACCTTTTTTCATTTTAAAAATTTCTTTTATTTGATAATCACTCCAACAGGACAATGATCAGAACCGTGTACTTCATTCAAGATAAACGAATCTTTAATTTTTGGAAGTAAAATTTCAGAAGCTAAAAAATAATCAATCCGCCAGCCAACATTCTTCTCTCTAGCTCCTCCTCTGTAACTCCACCAAGAATATTTCACTTTTTCCGGATTTAAAAATCTGAAAGTATCAATTATTCCAGCTTTGTGATAGTTATCCATCCCGTCTATTTCTTCCTGCATAAAACCAGCTGCTTTATTATAATTTTCCTTCGGACGAGCCAAATCAATCGCCTTATGGGCAACATTTAAGTCGCCACAAACTAACACAGGCTTCGTTTTTTCCAATTCTTTCAAATAATTTAAAAACGCTGCATCCCAAGTTTGACGATATCCCAAACGTGCAAGTTCCCCTCCAGAATTTGGTGTATAAACTGTTACAAGATAAAAACCATCAAATTCAGCACACGTTACCCTACCCTCTTGATCATGTTCCTCTATTTGTATGTCGTATGAAACTGAAATCGGTGTATGTTTTGTAATAATTGCAGTACCTGAATATCCTTTTTTAACCGCTTCATTGGCGTATACTTCATAACCAAAAAGACTTTTAACGGTATCTTTAACCTGTTCAACTGTTGCTTTAGTTTCTTGCAAACAAATAATATCAGGATTTTGATTTTCCATATCTTCAAAGAAATTCTTCTGTGCAATAGCGCGAATTCCGTTTACATTAAAAGAGATAATTTTCATTGATTTTAGCTTTCAAAATGATAATGGTAAAGGTAAATAATAAATTAATTCTATTAGTATTACAACCTTAACTTTGATTTTTTGTTTGTTTATTAAACCTTATTGAAATCATATTTTCTACCTTTACATCGTATGACAACTATTGACGAACAAACTTTAAAAGACCTTGAATTCACAATCATACAAGATTGGCTTACAAATTTTGCCACAGGTAATACTGCTAAAGAAAAATTAGCAAATCTCAAACCTGGGAACAATTTTGAGCAGATAAAAAAAGACCTTTTACAACTTAAAGAATTTCATACAATTCGAGTTGTGGGAGAACATTTTCCTGCTATGCAATTTGAAGAATTAACCAAAGAGTTAACCCTACTACCTATCCAAGATGCAGTCCTTTCTCAAGAAGGTTTTGTTCGCATTTATAGAGCTTCTGATTTAATAAACGCTATTGTCTATTTTTTTGATAAAAGAGAGGAGCAGTACCCTAAATTGATAGAAATTATTCAGTCGGTTTATTACACAAAAGAAATCATCGAAGCTATTGAACATGTATTTGATAATAAAGGAAATATAAAAGATAATGCATCACCTGAATTATATAAAATACGTCAAAGCATACACGTTCTTCGCAATCAAATCAATCGGAATTTTGAAAAAGAAATGCGAAGATTTCTTCGTGATGGATTGTTAGGAGAAACCAAAGAAGCATTTATCAATGAACGAAGGGTGTTAACTGTTGTTTCAGCTAACAAACGAAAAATCCAAGGTTCTGTCGTTGGTTCTTCCAAAACAGGAAGTTTGACATTTATAGAACCTCAAATCAACGTACCTTTAAATAACGAATTAGAATTACTCATTGACGATGAACGCAAAGAAATTTTTCGAATTCTTAAAATTTTAACTGCTGAAATTGCGCATCATTACGAACTCATTAAAGCGTATCAAGAAGTTTTAGTAACTTTTGATTTCATAAATGCAAAAACCAAATTAGCATTAGAATTAAAAGCCGATTTACCAAGTATTTCAGAAGAACCCACCATCGAATTAATCAATGCTTTTCATCCAATCCTATGGAAAAATAACCAAGCATTGAAAAAACCTACTTTACCTCAAACTCTTGCAATGGATAAGTTTTCTCGTATGTTGGTAATTTCGGGTCCAAATGCGGGTGGAAAAAGTATTACCCTTAAGACAATTGGTTTATTACAATTGATGCTTCAAGCAGGATTGTTAATTCCAGTTCATCCTAACAGTAAAATGAGCTTTTTTCAACAAATCTTAAGTGATATTGGCGACAATCAGTCTATTGAAAATGAATTAAGTACATATTCATACCGTTTGAAACGTATGAAATACTTTTTAGATACTGCCAACAGAAGAACTTTATTGCTTTTAGATGAATTCGGTACTGGTTCTGATCCAGATTTAGGTGGTGCTTTGGCTGAAGTTTTCTTCGAACATTTATATAACAAAAAGTGCTTCGGTGTAATTACTACACACTATGCGAGTATCAAGCTTAAAGCAGACAGACTGAAAAATGCAATCAATGGCTCGATGCTTTTTAATACCGAAACACTCGAACCGCTTTATAAATTTTCCATCGGACAGCCGGGTAGTTCTTTCACGTTCGAAGTAGCGCAAATCAATGGTATTCCACAAGAACTTATCGAAGAAGCAAAAACTAAAGTCAATGAGCAGAAAGTAAATATGGATAAATTGTTGAGCGAACTTCAACGAGAAAAAACATATCTTGAGAAACTCAATCGAGAACATATTGAAGCGCAAGAAATAGCAATTAAAACAAAAGTGCATTACGAAGAACAACGTGTTAAACTAGAAGATAAAGTGAAATCGTTAAACGAAACGATAACTCAAAATAACACTTATATCGTTTACGGTAAAAAGATGAACCAATTTATTGCACGATTTATAACTAAAGCAAAGAAAAAAGACATCAATCAACCTTTATTAGAAGATATTAAAAAATATATTTCTGTTGAAAAAAGTAAAGAGGAAGAAGCAAAACGAATTGAGTTATTAAAAGCGCAAGCAAAACTTCCTCAAAAAAATCCTAAAAAGCAAAAAGCACAACCTCCCAAAAAAGACCCATATCTACGAGATAAAATTGTAGTTGGTTCTACCGTTAAACTGATTGAAACCAAACAATCTGGAACAGTGGAAGAAATTGTTGGCACACAATGTACCGTTGTATTTGGTTTCTTAAAAATGAAGGTTGAAAAAGAAAAATTAATGTGGATCAAATAATAGTATGGAAAAAATCAAATTCACCTCTATCGATCAATATATTGATACTTTCGAAGGAAAAACATTGGAAAAATTAATTGAATTAAGAACATTCTTAAAGAATTTAATCCCAGAAGCAGAAGAATGCATTAGTTACAATATGCCAGCTTACAAATTGAATGGAGTTTTAGTCTATTTTGCAGGATATAAAAAACACATCGGATTTTACCCAACGGGCGATGGAATAAAGCAGTTTGAGTCCAGATTGAGTGATTTCAAATATTCAACCGGTGCCATTCAATTCCCTTTAGATAAACCTTTTCCGTTCGATTTAATCAAAGAAATTGTTAATTATCGTTTGGTGAAAACCCAGATTAAAAATAAATAAGTTTAGCCTTTTCAGCTTTTCTTCGTACCTTCATAAAAAATAAATGCAACTATGATTATTGAAGCAAACAAAGTTGTTTCCTTGAATTACAAGTTAACAAACCACAAAACTGGAGAAAAAATTGAAGAAACAACTTCAGAAAATCCAATGGTATTCTTATTTGGAGTACAATCTATGATTCCTGATTTCGAAGTAAATCTTTCTGGAAAAAAAGCAGGTGATAAAGTTAGTTTTGCTATCGAAAGTGAAAACGCTTATGGAGCTCAAACTGATGAGCAACTTGCTGAAATTCCATTAAATGTTTTCTTTCAAGAAGATGGAAAAATCAACGAAGAAGAAATTTTTGTTGGTGCAAGAGTTCCTATGTCTGATAACGAAGGAAATCATTATGTTGGAAATGTTTTAGATATTACTCCTGAGATTGTAAAAATGGATTTTAATCACCCATTAGCAGGTGTTGATTTACATTTTGAAGTTGAAGTACTTGAAGTTAGAGAAGCAACTCAAGATGAACTTGATCATGGACATGTTCATGGTGAACATGGTGTTCATCACTAAAAATACAAAAGGGACGAATTATCGTCCCTTTCTTTTTTCTGTATCTCTTGAATAATACACTGATTTAGAACTAACAAGCAAAACCTTTATTTGGTTTTCGAATGTTTCAATCTGTTTGTCACTTAAATTCTTTGTACTTATACAATAATCTATTTCGCCTTCTCTACCCCAAAAAGTTTTATCAAAAAATAATTGAACTTTTTCCTCAATTTCAAAATGTGTGATATATTCACTGAAAGCTTTGTGAGTTTTTCGATCAATTCCGGCACCTAAACTTCTAAATGAAACATTAATATCACACTTTTCAATTATACGAATCGTTTCGTGTGGTTTTCTTAATGTTGAGCAGCTAATAAAAATAAAAAATAAAAAATTTAATTTAAACATCTTCTTTATTTTTTGATCAATTTGGTACGAGAAATTTCACCTGCTACATCGATTTCAACAATATAATTTCCTGACTGCAAATTCGATAGATTAAACTCAGTTTGTTTTGCTGAAAAATAATTCTCATAACAAAGCTTACCTACTACATCATAAATATTTATTTTACCATCTAAATCAATATTCGTAGAAACATAAATTAAATCACTTGCAGGATTTGGATGAATTTTCAAAAAACGATTTTGATTATTTTCAAAGATAGAAGTCGTTGAATCATTTATAATTGAAATTACTTTTGAAGCAGTTATTAAGCTACCATCCATAGATTGTGCACTTACAGTTACAAATCCAGTTTTATAAATTGTAATTTTACCATTTTGATCTATAGTTGCAATAGAATCTGGAGAACACATCCAATTTATTGATTTATTATTTGCATTTGAAGGTAATACCTCTGCAGAAACTACGAAACTAACTGAAGACTTTTTGAAAATCGTATCATTATTTGGAGTCCTTAAATTTATTGTTGAAACCTTAACTTCAGGTGTGAAAGTCAAGTTTAAAGCACTAGTTATTTGACTACCATCTGTAGATTCTACAATTACAGATAGCTGTCCAGATTTCAAAATTGTAATTTTTCCATTTTGATCAATGGTTGCGATTGAATCTGGTGAACAACTCCAATAAACTGATTTATTTGTAGCATTTACAGGGAATACATTTACACTTAATTGTACATACTTATTTAAAACATTGAAAACAGTGTCATTATTTGGTGATTTCAAAAATAACCCGAACACTTTAACATCAGTTGGAGCATTTTTTATTAAATCACTTCTATAAGTATTAATTGAAGCCGAAATCCTACTCACTTGACCTTTTGAAAACATAACCATAGATTTATCATGAACATAATCCATATAATTCATATACATCTCACCATAATCACCTGATCCACAACGGTTGTTTGGTCTATGTGGAAAAGTAGGAGTACCTGAATTATCACTTTCAGCAGGAGGTGTATCTGCAACTTTATCATCACCACACACTTTATCAGTTTCAAATACTTTATCTCCCCAAATATGATTTAATCCTAACCAATGTCCTACTTCATGAGTTACAGTCCTCCCACGATTATATGCATCATATCCCTCTAATCCTGCAGTACCTTTTGTACCAAAACATCTAAAATCGATCACAACCCCGTCAGTATGAGGATATAAGGCTAAATCTTCTGGAAAATAGGCATAACCTAATAATTCAACAGCATCATCAAACCGAACCGTATAAATATTTAAATATTTTTTTGGATTCCAATTTTCAATTCCTCCTGTTTGTTTAAATTTCATTCTATCATTTGCTAAATCATCTTCAACCCAACTCGTCTTTGAAGTTTTAGTTCTTGTAATTCCAGTTGTAGCATTTCCTAATGGATCAATAGTTGCTAATTGAAAATTTATAGTCGTATTTCCAACAAAAGAATAAAAAGGATGCTCAGGATGTAAACTGTCAGAATTTAAATTATTAAAATCATAATTTAATGCATCGATTTGAGATTTAATTTGATCATTTGAAATATTCTCAAGATCTGAATTATAAATTACGTGCACCACAACAGGAATGGTAAGAATTAATCTTTTTTTACTAGAATTTGAAATTGCTTTTTGTAAAGCTAATTCTTGTTGTTCTCTAAGTTGGATTAAGTTAGGATTTTGTTTTATTCTATTTAAATTAATTACATCTGTCCCACATCGTTGCTTTTGTGAAAAAACTATTCCTGAAAAAATAACGATAAACCCTAAAAGTATTGTCTTCATGTTTTTTAAAATTAAATCACCATTCATCTTCCTTACCTTCTTCTTTATTTGCTTCATTAATCAATTTTTGCCAATTATAAGTTCCATCTTCAGTATCTTTCAATATATCAAAATACTCTCCTTCTTCTAATTCATAATGAGCAATTTCTTCCCCTGTATATGCTTCAATCGCTTCTAAATATTTCTTCTCTTCTTTACTACAAAAAGCGAGTGCCTGCCCTTTTTTCATTCCTCGACCAGTTCTACCCACTCTATGTACATAATTTTCAGATACGTCGGGAATATCGTAGTTAATTACATAATCAACGTCAGGAATGTCTATACCTCGTGCCGCTACATCTGTAGTAATCAAAACTTTGTTTTCACCTCTTCTGAAACGCTCCAAAATAGCAAATCGTTCTTTTTGATCAATTCCTCCGTGTAAAAATTCACTTTTGATATTTACACGTTCCATTGCTGCCACAACACGTTCTGCACGAATTTTAGTTCTTACAAAAACAACGAATTTATTTTCATCATATTCCTTCAACACATTCTCCAAAAAGAACCTTTTGTCATCCATTTCAACAAAAACTACTGCATGAATTATATTTTTAGCTACTGGATTTTTGGGTGAAATTTGAATTCGTATCGCGTTTCTTACAATGGTATATGCTAAATCTTTAATTTTTTTTGTAATAGTTGCAGAAAAAAATAAGGTTTGTCTTTTTTGAGGAATATGACGCATCAAATCATTCAAATCTTTAATGAACCCAAGATCTAACATTAAGTCAGCTTCATCAATGCATAAAATTTTGATGTGTTTTACATCTAAATGACCTTGAGAAATTAAATCAAACATACGTCCAGGAGTAGCTACCAAAACATCTACTCCATCATTTAATTTTTTGATTTGTGAATCTTGTTCAACACCACCAAATACAGAAGTTGTAACTACATTACTACCCTTAGCAATCTTTTGAATTACCTGGGTTGTTTGTAATGCCAACTCTCGTGTAGGTTCTAACACAAGACAAACAATGCCACTTTTCTTTTTGGCTCTTTTAAACTTTGTATTTAACAACTCAACTATAGGTATGGCAAAAGCAGCCGTTTTTCCTGTTCCAGTTTGGGCAATTGCCAATACATCTTCCCCTTTCAATATTGGATCAATCGCTTTGAATTGAATATCGGTAGGCTTTTTATATCCAAGAAGTTGTATTTGTTTTTTTATTGATTCTGAAATTGAATAATCGTCAAATTTCATAATTACGTTTTAAACAAAAGTAAATCAATTAATCCAATTAAAAAGACTTCAAGTAGAATTTATATCTTTGAGAAATGAAGCTGGTAGTTCACATTCTGTCTTTTATATTTATTTTACTTAGTTGTAACTATAAAAAAGGAGATTATAAATCTTTTAAAAACCAAAATGTGACTTTTTCAAAAAATTTCACCATTTCAAAAAAAGGAGACAAAACAATTGTTACTATTATTAACCCTGACAATAATTCTATAGATAAAAACTTCTATATCTCCAAAAAAGACCCAAATTTTATTTGGTTTGGTAACAAAAAATACAATTCCAAATCAATAATTTGTTTATCAAGTACTTTTATAGGTTTTCTTGATAAATTGAATGAACTTAGTAGCATTGTTGGTGTTGACAAAAAAGAACTAATAAATAATAGGTTAATTATAAAAAAGATTGAAAACCATCAAATAAAAGAACTTGGTTCCACAGAAACAGTATCCGTTAAAAAAATGCTATCAACAACTTCTCAAATAGTATTATACTCAGGTTTTGGCAATAAATTTCCAAATGAAGATAAACTCAATAAATTACAAATTTTGTGTTTACCTGTCTATGACTGGAAAGAGACACATCCACTTGGTAAAGCAGAATGGATTAAATTTTTTGGAGTAATTACAAACAAAGAAAAGGAAGCTTTTACATATTTTAAAAAATTAAAAAACAGATACTTTCACTTAAAAAACAAGTATAAAAACATAGCATTCTCAGAAAAGTTATTCTCAGGTAGTATGATCGGTGATTTCTGGTATTCACCTGCAGGAAATAGCTATATAGCAAATTTATTTAAAGATGCTCGTATTAACTATGCAGAAAAAAACAGTACTGGTACTGGTAGTATTAACAATTCATTTGAATATTCTCTCAAAAAATATCAAAATGCAAAATATTGGCTAAACCCTGGTGTAAAATCAAATGAATTACTAGCTAGACAAAATAAAAAATATACATTATTCCATGCATTTCCAAAAAACACCTATTGTTACTCACACAATTCGAATTTATACTGGGAAAAAAGCGCTATAGAACCAGACTCACTCTTAATGGACCTAATTCAAATTACTCATCCTGAACTGAAGCTAAATCGTAATTTATATTTTTATAAAAAGTTAAAATAAAACATGATAAATCGATATTCCATTTCTATTTCAGTTTTAATTATTGTACTTATTTCAGTTAGTATAATACATTTAAACGGAAGTTTTAACTTGTTAAATTTGAATAAAATAACTGAAATCAATAAAAATACAACTGAAGGAATTATATTCAAAGAACTTCACTTACCAAGAACAATAATGGTTCTTATAGCTGGTAGCTCTTTATCCATTGCTGGACTTTTGATGCAAACCTATTTTAATAATCCACTAGCTGGCCCATCTATTTTAGGAATTTCCTCAGGATCAAATCTATTTGTAGCAATTTCATTAATGTCATCTGGAATATTTTCATCCAACTTTTCAGTCATCTCATCTGCAATTTTAGGTGCAATTATATTCTCACTCATAATTTTAGGTTTTAGTTTAAAAGTTAAATCTACCACTTCCTTACTAATTGTAGGGGTAATGCTTTCTGCTTTTACCTCATCTATTGTTCAATTGATTCAATCTGAATCGACTCTTGAAGCTTTGCGTTCGTTTACTATTTGGAGTTTTGGTTCTGTTCAACAAGTTCAACTCAATCAAATTCCTTTAATTTTATCCTTTTATTTGTTAGGCTTAGTTTCTCTATTTTTTTTAACCAAACCACTTAATCTACTTGTAATTGGTGAAAAACAAGCTCAATTTCTAGGTTTAAACCCTAAAAAAACACGTTGGATTTTAATTATCATCACTTCAATTTTTACTGGTTTGGTAACTGCATTCTGTGGTCCAATTTCATTTGTTGGACTTGCTGTTCCTAACCTTGTCAAATTACTTTTTAAAACTACTGACCACAGAAAGCTTATTGTCGGATCTATTCTAACGGGTAGCCTATTCTTATTAATATGTGATTTAATTACATATGCATTTGAAGAAAAAGTTTCACTTCCGTTAAATAGTATAACATCTTTATTCGGAGCACCAATCATAATTTGGATAATCTTAAGAAAAAAATGGCATGATTAATCTAAAAAATGTAGAAATAGGAATAAATTACAATTTATTTACAATCGATGATGTTATTTTAGAAAAAGGAAAATTATATTCCCTCATTGGAAGAAATGGAAGCGGGAAATCTACTTTTTTAAAAACGTTAGCAGAAATAATACCTCCACATTCAGGTAAAATTGAATGGCAAAAAAAATCACCAAAAGAACATCGTATTGCTTTTGTCCCTTCAAAATTTGATGGAATTGAGTACCTAACAACCTATGATTTTATTGCGCTTGGAAGAGCCCCTTATACAAATATTTTCGGGAAGTTATCCTCCGAAGACCATTTAAAAATATTAGAAATTAGTGATCATCTAAACATAACAAATCTTTTAGAAAAATCAACTAGCGAAATAAGTGATGGTGAAAGACAAATTGCTAACATTGCAAAAGCAATTACTCAAAATACAGAATTAATCATTTTAGATGAACCTACTGCTTTTCTAGATTATGAAAATAAATTAAAAATAACCCAAATCCTTGCAGATATTGCTAAAATAAGAGACTGTTGTATAATCCATAGTAGTCACGATTTGGAATTTTCATTAAAGTTTGGAAGCGAAATATTAATAATTGATTCTGAAAACCACAAATTACTACAAACTCAGAATCAAACCATTGATAAAAATGAAATAATTAAGTTGGCTTTTCCTAACGCACAACTTTTAAACACCTAATAGACATACCACTACCTTTATCATAACAATAACTTTTCACCTCAGGTGCTTTAATTGTAATATATCTAGACCATGAAATATTAGCATTCTGAGATGTTGATGTCCACCAATAAGCCCCATTATTTAAAAATTCTGTTTTATCATTTGAAAACTTTCTCCAACCAGTTGGTAATGAACCAAAATTACCTTTAGGACTTGTAACCAAAATAGAATCACCCCAAATCTTTCCATAACGCATTTTAGGAGCTGCAATCGACTCACCACCCAATTCACTAACCAATTTTTTCCATTCATTATCACTCGGTATTTTATACCCTGTTGGTGCTAGTCCTCTTGAATCATTGACTGCATACCAATTATACAAAACACCATATTTTTTTCCAATCTCTTTATTATTAGTAAAATAACACCAAGCAGGCATTTGTTTTTTTGCACATTCAATCCATTCTGCATCCGTTTTGGCTTGCTTTATTGAATCTCCATTTCTAAAACAAATAACATCCAGATTCTTAGTCATCCAAATTTGACTACCAATTTTAATATGGTCTAAATCTGTTTGTACTTCTTTTTTTATTGATTCTTTTTTTGTCTGACAAAACAAACTAAAAGGGAGTAAAACTGATAATAAAATAATTCTCATATTAGATGAAAGAATTTATAAAGGATAAAAGTAAGTAAAAATTACAATCAGCCCGCCCATCCCATGCGATCTAAACTTCTAAATTGAATAGCTTCAGATATATGCTGCACTAAAATAGTTTCACATTTTTCTAAATCAGCGATCGTTCTTGCTACTTTCAAAATACGATCATAAGCACGTGCGGATAAACCTAGTCGATCCATAGCTAACTTAAGTACATGTCTTGAAGTGTCATCTAATTGGCAAAATTGTTCAATGTTTTTTGAGGACATTTGTGCATTACAGTACACACCTTTATCACTTTCAAAACGTTTTTTCTGAAATAACCTTGCTTGTATTACGCGATCACGAATATCTTTACTCCCCTCTGTTGGTTTATCATAGGTAAGTTCATCATAAGAAATTGGGGTAACTTCTACATGTAAATCAATGCGATCTAATAAAGGTCCCGAAATACGATTCAAATATTTTTGGACAACCCCTGGTCCGCAAACACATGCTTTATCTGGATGATTATAGTAGCCACACGGACACGGATTCATTGCTGCAATCAACATAAAACCAGCGGGATAATCGACGGTGAACTTTGCCCTAGAAATAGTTACATTTCTGTCTTCCAATGGTTGACGCATTACCTCTAAAACCGTACGTTTATATTCTGGTAGTTCATCCAAAAATAAAACTCCATTATGTGCTAAAGAAATTTCTCCTGGTTGTGGATAACCTCCTCCACCGACGAGTGCAACGTCAGAGATCGTGTGATGTGGTTTTCTGAATGGTCTTTCAGTAACCAAACCAATCTTTTTTCCCATCTTGCCAGCAACACTATGTATTTTGGTAGTTTCTAACGCTTCTTCCATTGACATCGGAGGCAATATCGTCGGTAATCGTTTCGCTAACATAGACTTCCCTGCGCCAGGTGGGCCGATTAGAATCACATTATGTCCGCCACTTGCCGCTATTTCAAAGGCTCTTTTAATCACTTGTTGTCCCTTCACGTCTCTAAAATCAACTGAAAACTCTTCCAATTTTCGCTCAAACTCGGATTCTATATCAAATATGGTTGGTTGCAATTCAATTTTTCGATTTAAAAAATGAACCACTTCGTGTAAAGTTTCAACTCCGTAAATTGAAATCCCTCCAACTATTGCTGCTTCTTCAGCATTTTCTTTAGGTAGTATAATCCCTTTATATCCCTCTTTTTTTGCCTTTATTGCTATTGGTAAAATCCCTTTCATCGGTTGAATATGACCATCTAACGAAAGTTCTCCCACCATTAAATATTGATCGAGTTGATCAAACTGCACTTGTTCACTCGCTGCTAAAATTCCAATGGCGATAGGTAAATCAAAAGTAGAACCTTCTTTTCGTATATCGGCAGGAGCCATATTTACGGTAATTTCCTTCCCTGGAAATTTGAGTCCTATATTCTTAACGGCAGCTTTAATGCGTTGCTGACTTTCCTTTACTGCACTATCAGGCAATCCTACTAAAATAAAATTTACTCCATTGCAAACATTCACTTCAATGGTGATGGTTGTTGCCTCTAATCCAAATACAGCCGAACTATACGTTTTTACTAACATTTTAATCAAAATTTTGGTTAATTTCTAATTAAGTTAGCAAAAAAGTAGATTTAGAACAATAGAAAAGCAAAAAATATTAGTCTATCATTCATAAATCATCAAACATAATTTATAGCTTTCTCCCTCTCGTCATTTCTCTTTTTCCTGGAGGTCCAGGCAAGGTTTCGACTTCAAAACCGACGAACTTCAAATCCCGTTTCACTTGTCCTTTTGCGCAATAGGTAACAAACAAACCTCCTTTTTTTAACGAATTATATAAATTTTCAAAATGAACTTTAGACCACATTCCCTCTTGAACTCTTGGGCCAAAAGCATCAAAGAAAATAATATCATAATGATCTTGTGGTAATATATGATGTTCTAATTTATTATGAATCTTTTTCAAATGAAAATTCTCTGAAATCATAACAGATTCATCCCAAGACACAACATACATTTTTTGATACACTTCCTTCGTATCTTTATTTTCAAATAACGAATCATATTCTAACAATTCCATTTCTTCCTTTGTGATTGGATATGCTTCTATACTATCGTAATTTATTTTTAATTGATTTTCAACAGCATATTCATAGGTTAAAATAGCATTCAATCCTGTTCCAAATCCAACTTCAAATACATTTATTTCATTTTTATCAACGATTTCTCCCAACCCATACTTCAAAAACACATGTTTCGACTCTTGAACAGCACCATGACTCGAATGGTAATTTTCATCCCAATCAGGGATAAACAACGTTTTTGAACCATCCCCCGTAACTTTTATTTCTCTTCGTAAAATCATGTGTATCTTTTTTTTGAAAAATGCGTACAAAAACTTTAAACTACACTTTAGTTAAACCCAAAAAGTTTTCATTTTTAATTGACAAATATATTGTTAAAATTTTCACGAATGAAAGATCTTCATTTTTTAGGGTTTAGACTACTCATTACGTAACTTTGTACTATGGAAAACAACTCGGACAGAATCAAAAAAACAGTCGCTCGAAACAAACAAAACTTAGGGATGATTGCTCCAGAAATCGGGAAATTACCTCCGCAAGCAGTTGACCTTGAACAAGCTGTATTAGGTGCAATGATGCTTGATAAAAATGCAATTAATGATACTATCGATATTCTTACACCAAACAGTTTTTACGAACCGAAACATTATTACATATATAAAGCTATTCGTGAACTTTTTGCAAGCACAAGTCCTATTGATTTATTAACGGTAACAAATCAACTTCGTAAAGAAGGTGAATTAGAACTAGCAGGTGGTGCTACCTATATTGCACAACTTACAACCAGAATCGCTTCCTCCGCTCACTCTGAATTTCATGCGCGTATCATTTCTCAAAAATACATTCAACGCGAAATTATAAGAATGTGTTCGGAAGTGCTTCGCGACGCTTATGATGAAACTACTGACGTATTCGATTTACTAAACAAAGCAGAAGGCGATTTATTTAAAATTGCAGAAAACAACATGAAAAAAAATGTTGACGTGATGCAAAACGTTGTAAGAGATGCTATTAAAGAAATTGAATTAGCTTCTAAAAATTCCGACGGTATCTCAGGTGTACCAACTGGATTTAGGGATTTAGATAAATTAACCTCTGGATGGCAACGTTCTGATATGATCGTAATTGCGGCTCGTCCTGCAATGGGGAAAACCGCGTTTGTATTGTCTATGGCAAGAAACACTGCTGTTGATTATAATATGGGAGTAGCTATTTTTTCTTTGGAGATGTCCTCTGTACAGCTAGTAAAACGTTTGATTGCTAGTGAATCTAGAATCAGCGCTGAAAAACTTCGTAAAGGAGATTTAGCTGAACATGAATTTCAACAACTTCATTCTCGTATTTCTAAATTGGCAACTGCACCTATTTTCATTGATGATACTCCAGGTATCAGTGTATTCGATTTACGTGCTAAATGTCGCCGTTTGAAAAGTCAATATGATATACAATTAGTTATCATAGATTACCTTCAATTAATGACCGCAGGTGGAACGAAAGGATCTGGAAACCGTGAACAAGAAATATCTACTATTTCACGTTCAATCAAAGAAATAGCCAAAGAATTAAACGTTCCTGTAATTGCTCTCTCTCAGTTAAGTCGTTCAGTTGAAACACGAGGGGGTGACAAAAGACCTATTCTTTCGGATTTACGTGAATCAGGTGCCATTGAGCAAGATGCTGATATCGTTTCATTCTTATATAGACCCGAATATTATGGGTTAACCCAAAACGAAGATGGTGAATCCAATTTGGGTGTAGGTGAAATTATCGTAGCAAAACACAGAAATGGTGCAACAGATTCTGTTCGTATGCGCTTCGTAGGTGAGTATGCTCGTTTCGAAAACTTTGATACATTTGGAGACGATTTCCAACCAATGGGAAATAATTCGATGTCTGTAAATACAGCTTTTGACACTCCTTCAAATGCAAGCTATGTGGTAAAAAGTAAAATGGACGAGATTGATGATGATTCATTTGACTTGTCTTATAATGGTGATGATACTCCTTTCTAATTAATGATGAAGCAAATTCTGATTTTATTATTTATACTTTTTGTTTCGTTTGCAAAAGCATCTTCGGTATTGATTCCGATGGATCAAAGCCAAACAAATCACCTTAAAGCATACGGAATCGCTTATTGGTTATTAGATAATAAACTTACAATCGAATGGTTGTTAAACTATCGTGGTGGTTCGTTTATGTGTCCGCATAATGTGAAAATTGAGGAAGAATTAATTATTCGTGGCGTTAAATATGAAGTGATAACTGACGGTCAATCAAATGCCATTCGAAATCAAATTTCCAATCCAGATGTTAATCAGGAAATTATACAATTAGAAAAAGCGCCTAAAATCGCTGTGTATACACCTCACGGAAAACAACCTTGGGATGATGCCGTAACCTTAGTATTAGAATATGCTGAAATTCCCTATGATAAAATCTATGATTCTGCAATTGTTATGGGAGTGCTACCAAAATACGATTGGTTACATTTACATCACGAAGATTTTACAGGTCAATATGGTAAATTCTATGCCAATTATCGAAACGCTTCTTGGTATCAACAACAAGTAGAAGACGCTGAAAAAGATGCTAAAATGCTTGGTTTTAATAAAGTTTCTCACTTAAAATTAGCTGTCGCAACTAACCTGAAGAATTTCGTTCTAGGTGGTGGATTCTTATTTACAATGTGTAGTGGTACCGATAGTTTTGACATTGCTTTAGCTGCTCACGGAACGGATATCTGCGAATCAATGTTTGATGGTGATCCTGCAGATCCAAATTGTCAACAAAAACTAGATTTCAATAATACTTTTGCCTTTCATAACTTCAACCTAGAACGAAACCCAATGGTCTATGAATATTCAGACATTGACGGAACCAACTTACACAGAACTCAAAGTATCGATAAATTTTCCTTATTTGAATTTTCAGCAAAATGGGATGTTATTCCAACTATGTTAACACAATGCCATACAGACATTATCGATGATTTTATGGGGCAAACTACCGACTTTAAAAAGGACTTTATCAAATCAAACGTACTAATACTTGGCGAAAACAAAGCACTTGGAACAGCGAAATACGTACACGGAGAAATGGGACAAGGCACTTGGACTTTCTATGGCGGTCACGACCCTGAAGATTATCAACACATGGTACAAGACCCACCAACAGATTTAAATTTGCACCCAAATTCTCCTGGCTATCGCTTAATTTTGAATAATATTTTATTTCCTGCAGCGAAGAAGAAAAAAAGGAAGACATAAAAAAAGGGCTGAAATCCAGCCCTTAATTATCTCATTAAGATTTATTTATATTTTCTCTTCCATAAACAAACTATCCAAAACATCCGCTTCAACCAACTCAGGGATCGTAACTTTTAATTTTGGTTCTTGTTCCATAGCACGCTTGATAGCAAAAATAGCTCCTTCATTTCTCGCCCAACTTCTACGTGAAATTCCATTGTTCACATCCCAATGCAACATTGATTTTAAACGTCTATCAGCATCTTCTGATCCATCTAACAACATTCCAAAACCTCCGTTAATCACTTCGCCCCATCCTACTCCGCCACCGTTGTGAATTGAAACCCAAGTTGCTCCTCGGAAACTATCACCAATCACATTATGAATTGCCATATCTGCTGTAAAACGAGATCCATCATAAATATTAGATGTTTCTCTATACGGAGAATCTGTTCCAGACACATCATGGTGATCACGTCCCAATACAACAGGGCCAATCTGACCAGCAGCTATCGCTTTGTTAAATGCTTCTGCAATTTTCATACGTCCTTCAGCATCTGCGTATAAAATACGTGCTTGAGAACCTACTACTAATTTATTTTCTTGCGCTCCTTTAATCCACTGAATATTATCCGCCATTTGTTGTTGGATTTCAGCAGGACTTGATTTCATTAACTCTTCCAATACGTGACAAGCAATCGCATCCGTTTTTTCTAAATCTTCTGGTTTACCAGACGCACATACCCATCTGAAAGGACCAAAACCATAGTCAAAACACATAGGCCCCATAATATCTTGAACATACGAAGGATATTTAAAATCAATTCCATTCTCTGCCATAATATCTGCACCAGCACGAGATGCTTCTAATAAGAATGCATTTCCATAATCAAAGAAATACGTACCTTTCGCAGTATGTTTATTCACTGCAGCAGCATGTCTTATTAACGTATCTTTTACTTTTTGTCTAAACAACTCAGGATTATCGGCCATCAACGAATTTGATTCTTCAAATGTTAATCCAACTGGGTAATATCCTCCTGCCCATGGATTATGTAATGAAGTTTGATCTGAACCTAAATCAATATGTATTCCTTCTGAATCGAATTTCTCCCAAACCTCTACAATATTTCCTAAATAAGCAATCGAAACCACTTCTTTTTTTGATTGTGCTTCACGAACTCTTGCAACTAATGTATCTAAATCAGAAATGATTTCATTGATCCACCCTTGTTCGTGTCTGATTTTTGTGATTTTCGGATTCACTTCCGCACACACAGTCACACAACCAGCAATATTACCTGCTTTAGGCTGTGCACCAGACATACCTCCTAATCCAGAAGTAACAAACAACGAACCAGCAGGTGATTTTTGAATTTTTCTGAATCCGTTTAAAACAGTAATGGTCGTTCCATGTACAATTCCTTGTGGTCCAATATACATGTAAGAACCAGCAGTCATTTGACCATATTGTGAAACTCCTAAAGCATTCATTCTCTCCCAATCGTCTGGTTTAGAATAATTAGGTATAACCATTCCATTCGTAACAACTACTCTTGGTGCATCTTTATGTGATGGATACAATCCCATTGGATGACCAGAATACATAACCAAGGTTTGATCATCTGTCATTTCCGCCAAATACTTCATCGTCAATCGATATTGTATCCAGTTTTGAAATACTGCACCATTTCCACCATAGGTAATTAACTCATGTGGGTGTTGTGCCACCGCATAATCCAAATTATTCTGAATCATTAACATAATCGCTTTCGCTTGTGTAGATTTTCCAGGATAATCTTCAATAGGACGAGCATACATTTTATAATTCGGTCTGAAACGATACATGTAAATACGACCGTAATCATTCAATTCTTGTAAAAACTCTGGAGCTAACTCTGCATGAAACTTCTTAGGGAAATAACGCAATGCATTTTCCAAAGCCAAACGAGTTTCAGCCTTTGATAAAATTTGTTTTCTCTTTGGAGCATGATTAATAGAAAAATCATATTCCGACTTTGTAGGTAATTCACTTGGAATACCTTGTAGGATATCTTGTTGAAATTCTTGGATTGTCATAGTAAATTCTAATGTGATATAAAGTTAAAACGAATTTATTCTGTTTATGTTTATTTTATTAAAAAAAATAACGATAATAAAATAACTTCGAGAACAATACAACTATTTTAAGATTTTTAATCCTTCAGACAACGTATAGAAAATGCATCTCCTTTATTATGATGGTTTATATAAGCCTTCCCGTTATCTCCGTATAAATCTAGGACTCTTGCATCGTTTAAAAAATATTCTGTTGAACTCCACCATCCACCATTAAAACCATTGAAAGCATAACTGCCAGATCTGAAGCGAAAACCACCTGGTAAGGCTGTAAATAATGAAGAATTTGATGCGTCTTTATTTGGCTTGTATAGCCAATTAGTATTTCCTTCTTCTTTCATTTTACCACCAGCGACACTATCTCCACCCAAATAGTCAATTAAAACGTTCCAATCTTTAATTGAAGGTACATGCCATCCAGTTGGACAAACATTCTTATTCTCTTTTGTTGAAGGGATAATAACATACCAATTATATAATTTTCCATACTTAACATTGTTTAGTGTGTCATTATCAAAAATAGACCATGCACCAGTTGTCAAGTTAGACCATTGCGTTTCGTCTGTTACATTAGGTATTACTGTAGCATCATTGTACTTACTTACTTTTAAGTTTTCTGCCATCCATAGTTGCTTACCAATGTATACAGTTTTATATGAATTTCCCTCTATATCGGTAATATTTGGACCATAACCACTAATCGGTTGATTGATTATATTAGAAGTGTCAGATTTAGTCCCACCACTATTCATATTAGCTGAACCGGCCTCTTTTTCACAAGCAAAAAAACTAGCTGCAATAAAAATTAAAAAAAATCTTTTCATATAAAAGTAAAGCTCCTAATAAGGAGCTTTAGAATTAAAATAAGTAAACTAATTATTTAATAAACTTAAAGTTTTTACCTAAATAAACAGCTGTAGAACCTAATTCTTCTTCAATTCTTAATAATTGATTGTATTTAGACATTCGATCACTTCTTGAAGCAGACCCCGTTTTAATTTGTCCACAATTTAAAGCGACTGCTAAATCAGCTATCGTGTTATCTTCAGTTTCACCACTTCTATGCGACATAACAGATGTATAACCATTTTTAGTAGCCAATTGAACAGCTTCGATTGTTTCTGTTAACGAACCGATTTGGTTTACTTTAACAAGGATTGAATTAGCAGTATTTTCAGCAATACCTCTAGCTAATCTTTTTGAATTTGTAACGAATAAATCATCACCAACCAATTGTACTTTATCACCTAACTTCTCTGTAGCTAATTTCCAACCTGCCCAATCATCCTCTGCTAAACCATCTTCAATAGAAATAATCGGATATTTAGCACACCACTCTTCCCAGAAAGCAACCATCTCTTCAGATGTACGCTCCTCTCCTGTTGATTCAAAAACGTATTTTCCATTTTTATAAAACTCAGAAGAAGCTGCATCTAATGCAATCCAAACATCCTCACCTGGAGTGTAACCTGCTTTTTTAATTGCTTCCATTACTACTTGGATAGCCTCCTCGTTAGAACCTAAGTTCGGTGCAAAACCTCCCTCATCTCCTACGTTAGTAGACATTCCTTTTTCTTTCAAAACACTTTTTAAGTGGTGGAAAATTTCAGTTCCCATTCTTAATCCTTCAGAAAATGAAGAAGCACCAAACGGCATCACCATAAACTCTTGAATATCAATTAAATTGTCTGCATGCGACCCACCGTTCAAAATATTCATCATTGGTACAGGCATAGTTACTGCACCTACTCCACCAATATATTGATACAAAGACATTCCTGCCTCATCAGCAGCAGCTCTTGCAACAGCTAATGAAGTACCTAAAATTGCATTTGCTCCTAAATTAGATTTGTTTTCTGTACCATCTAAACTTAACAAAACCTGATCGATTCCTTTTTGGTCGTAAACGTGTTTTCCAACTAAAGCATCATTAATAACGGTATTCACATTATTAACCGCTTTTAGAACTCCTTTTCCTAAATATACACTTTTATCTCCATCTCTTAATTCTACTGCCTCATGTACACCTGTTGAAGCTCCAGAAGGAACTGCAGCTCTTCCCAAAACACCATTTGAAGTATATACATCAACTTCAACAGTAGGATTACCTCTAGAATCCAAGATTTGTCTTCCGACAACTTTAGTAATTAAACTCATCTTAATTTTTAAATTTATTCATATTATCAATAAACTGATCAAACAGATATCTTGAATCATGTGGACCAGCAGATGCTTCAGGGTGATATTGTACAGAAAATACAGGCTTTCCTTTTATTTCAATTCCAGCAATAGTATCATCGTTTAAATGAACATGTGTTACTTGTATAGCCGGATTTTTGCTCACACTTTCTTTAGAAACTACAAAACCATGATTTTGAGAAGTTATTTCACCTTTTCCAGTTTTAAGGTTTTTTATAGGATGATTAATGCCTCTGTGTCCATTAAACATTTTTTCAGTGGTCAAACCTTGACTCAAAGCCAACACTTGATGCCCTAAACAAATACCAAAAATGGGTTTATTTTGTGCAACTATATCTTTAACTAAAGCAATTGTATCAGTCATCACTCCAGGATCACCAGGTCCATTTGACAACATAAATCCATCAGGATTAAATGCATTCATTTCATCTACAGTAGTATTCATTGGGAAAACTCTAACATGACATCCTCTTTCAACTAAACATTGAGTAATATTTCTTTTTACTCCTAAATCTAATAAAGCAACTCTTAGTGAAGAGTTTTCAGGTTGTACGTCATAGACTTCTTTAGTTGAAACACGAGATGATAATTCTAAACCAGCCATAGATGGAACCTTTGCTAATTCATTTTTCAAAAATTCAATATCAAGATTCTCAGACGAAATAATTGCATTCATCGCTCCTTTACTTCTTATGTGTCTTACTAAAGCACGAGTATCAACATCTGAAATACCAACACACGAATTGTTTTTCATTAAATCATCAAGTGAACCATCGGCAGAAGATCTTGAAAAAACATCAGAGTATTTTTTTGTTACTAAACCAGCAATTTTAATTCCATCTGACTCTCTTTCATCAGTATGAACACCATAATTACCAATATGTGCGGTATTCATAATCACTATCTGACCTAAATAAGAAGGATCTGTAAATACTTCTTGGTACCCAGTCATTCCTGTATTGAATGCAATCTCACCTGTAGTAATACCTACTTTTCCAACTGCATACCCTGAAAAAACAGTTCCATCTTCTAATAAAAGTACTGCTGGTTTTTTATCTTCCATATTGAAATTTTATACAAAATTAAAAAAAAGAGTCTATCTGAAAATTATTAGTTTTTAAAAATTAAAATAATGTATAAACATTATTCCATAAAAAAGGGCAATAGAAAACTATCGCCCTTAAAAAATCATTTTTACTTAATTATTCCTCTGAAACAGACTCTTCAGAAGAAGCTTCTGGTGTATCTGAAGCTTCAGTTACATCAGTTGAAGTTTCTTCAACAGTTGTTTCAGTAGTTTCAGCTTTTGGAGCTGCCTTTCTTGAACGACGCGTAGTCTTCTTAGGAGCTGCAGCTGTTAATAATAATTCATTGAAATCAACTAATTCAATCATACACATTTCAGCATTATCACCTAATCTGAAACCTGTTCTGATAATTCTAGTATAACCTCCATTTCTATTTGAAACTTTAGGAGCAACATCTCTAAATAAAGTAGAAACAGCATCTTTATTTTTCAAATAACTAAAAACAGTTCTTCTAGAATGAGTTGAATCAGTTTTAGATTTAGTGATAAGTGGCTCAACAAAAAGTCTCAAAGCTTTTGCTTTAGCAATCGTTGTAGTAATTCTTTTATGTTCAATCAAAGAATTTGCCATATTGGAAAGCATCGCTTTTCTATGAGCTGACTTTCTTCCCAAGTGATTTAATTTATTACCGTGTCTCATTGTAATACGCTCAATTAAATGTTAGTCTTTGTCTAATTTATATTTCGCTACATTCATGCCGAAAGTAAGACCTTTACCTTCAACTAAATCATCTAACTCAGTAAGTGATTTTTTACCAAAATTTCTGAATTTCAATAAATCGCTCTTATTAAAAGAAACTAAATCACCAAGAGTCTCAACATCTGCAGCTTTTAAACAATTTAGAGCACGTACAGATAAATCCATATCAACTAACTTTGTTTTTAATAGTTGTCTCATGTGTAGCGATGTCTCATCAAATTCCTCAGTTTCAGATTTAGTTTCACTATCTAAAGTAATTTTCTCATCAGAAAACAACATAAAATGATGAATTAAAATCTTAGCTGCTTCTTTGAGTGCATCTTTAGGATGAATTGAACCATTAGTAGTAATTTCAATTAACAATTTTTCATAATCCGTTTTTTGTTCTACACGAAAATTCTCTATCTTGTAATTAACGTTAACAATTGGAGTGAAAATTGAATCAATAAAAATAGTACCAAAAGGAACACCAGAAATTTTGTTTTCTTCAGCTGGAACATAACCTCTACCTTTAACAATAGTAAGTTCTATTTCTAACTTAACTGAAGTTTCCATATTACAAATAACTAAGTCAGGATTTAATACCTGAAAAGCAGATGTAAACTTTCCTATGTCACCAGCTGTAAATTTATCTTGCCCGGAAACAGATATAACAACAGTTTCATTATCAGTGCCATCAATTTGTTGTTTGAAATTTACTTGTTTTAAGTTCAAAACAAGTTCCGTAACATCTTCTACTACACCTTTAATTGTAGCAAACTCATGATCAACACCTTCAATTCTGATAGAAGAAATAGCGAAACCTTCTAAAGAAGACAATAAAATTCGACGTAATGCATTACCAACAGTAATACCATATCCAGGCTCTAAAGGACGAAACTCAAATTGACCTTTGCGTTCATCCGACTGGATCATAATTACCTTGTCAGGCTTTTGAAAATCTAAAATAGCCATGTTAATTCTTTAATTATTATTTAGAATACAATTCGACGATAAGTTGCTCTTTGATATTTTCTGGAATCATATCTCTAGATGGAGTTGCTAAAAATTTCCCAGCCATATCAGAAGGATTCCAATCCAACCAATCATATCTTTTAGAAGTTGATGACAAAGAAGAATTAATAGCCTCTAAAGATTTAGATTTTTCTCTAACTCCAACTACATCACCTACTCTTAGAGTAAAAGAAGGAATGTTAACAACTTCCCCATTAACTGTAATGTGTCTGTGAGAAACTAATTGTCTTGCACCTCTTCTAGAAGGAGAAATACCTAATCTATAAACTGTATTATCCAATCTTGATTCACACAATTGTAATAAGTTTTCACCAGTAATACCTTTCATTCTTGAAGCTTTCTCAAATAAATTAGAGAATTGACGCTCTAAAATACCATAAGTATATTTAGCTTTTTGCTTTTCAGCTAACTGTACAGCATACTCAGATTTTTTACCACCTCTTCTCTTTGCTGGACCATGTTGTCCAGGACCGTAAGGTCTCTTTTCTAATGATTTGTCTGCGCCAAAAATTGCTTCATTGAATCTTCTTGCAATTTTTGATTTAGGACCTGTATATCTTGCCATATTATAAAATTAAAAAAAAGGAGAGAGTATGAATTAAGGCTTTCCTTCGATACTCTATACTCTCCTTAAGGTTAAAAACTATACTCTTCTACGTTTCGGAGGTCTACATCCGTTATGTGGTAATGGGGTAATGTCAACGATTTCTACAACTTCAATTCCAGAATTATGGATTGAACGAATTGCAGATTCACGACCTCCACCAGGACCTTTAACGAATACTTTTACTTTACGTAATCCGAAGTCATAAGCTTCTTTAGAACAATCTTCAGCAGCAACTTGTGCAGCATAAGGAGTATTCTTTTTAGATCCTCTGAAGCCCATTTTACCAGCCGATGACCAAGAGATAACTTGACCAGCGTTGTTAGTCAAAGAAATAATAACATTGTTGAAGGTAGCTTGAATATGCGCTTCACCCATTGCATCTACTTTGACGTTTTTCTTCTTCTTTTTATCAGCTTTTGCCATACTATTTATTATTTAGTTGCTTTTTTCTTGTTAGCAACTGTTTTTCTTCTACCTTTTCTAGTTCTAGAATTGTTTTTAGTTCTTTGACCTCTTAATGGTAAACCAGCTCTATGACGAATACCTCTATTACATCCAATATCCATTAATCTTTTAATATTCAACTGAATCTCAGAACGTAGCTGACCTTCAACTTTTAATTCACTGATTGATTCACGAATTAAAGCGATTTGATCATCGTTCCAATCTTGAACTTTGATATTCTCATCAATGTTATTTTTTGTAAGAATTTGTTTCGCCGTGCTACGGCCAACACCAAAGATGTAAGTTAAACCAATAACACCTCTTTTTCTTTTTGGTAAATCTATACCTGCTATACGTGCCATATTAATAATATATTAACCTTGTCTTTGTTTAAGTTTAGGATTCTTTTTGTTAATCACATAAACTCTTCCTTTTCTTTTTACGATCTTACAATCTGCAGAACGTTTTTTAACTGAAGCTCTTACTTTCATTTTCTTAAATTTTAGGACTTGATCTATTTATATCTAAAAGAGATTCGCCCCTTAGTCAAATCATAAGGTGACATCTCAACCTTTACTCTATCGCCAGGTAAAATCTTAATGTAAAACATTCTCATTTTACCAGATATGTGTGCAGTAATAACATGACCATTTTCTAACTCTACCCTAAACATCGCATTTGACAATGCTTCGATGATAGTACCATCCTGCTCAATTGATGCTTGCTTTGCCATTTTAATATTCAGTTAATTCATTAGATAATTGTCTTCCTCTTACTCTCGTACCATCCATTAAACCATCCATGTGTTTATTCAATAAATACGTCTCTATCTGTTGAAGCGTGTCTAAAACTACACCAACCATAATTAAAAGAGAAGTACCACCAAAAAACATTTCAAAACCAGATGTAATTCCGACTTGATGTGCAACAGACGGTAAAATTGCAATAATAGCTAAAAATAATGAACCAGGCAAGGTTATTCTTGAAACTAAAGTATCAATATAATTCTCTGTTTCTTCACCAGGCTTAACACCAGGAATAAAACCTCCGCTACGTTTCATGTCTTCTGACATTTTACGAGGGTTGATCATAATAGCAGTGTAAAAGAAAGTAAACACAATAATTAAAACTGCTAAAAGAATATTATAGGATAAACCGTAAGGGTCACCTAATGTTCTTTGAATAAAATTTCCAGAAGCATTTTTAGATGAACTAGAAAGAATCATAACCGGAATAGTCATTATAGCTTGAGCAAAAATTATAGGCATTACACCACTTGCATTAACCTTAATTGGCAAATAACTTCTTGCGCCTTGCAAATCTGAATTTCTTGAACCAACTACTCTTTTTGCTGTATTTATAGGAATTTTTCGAACACCTTGCACTATTAATATAGTTCCTAAAACAATAAACATAAATGCAATAAGTTCTAAGACTATTAATAGTATTTTATCTTCTTTAAATCCAATTTCTGCAAAAATAGCTTGAGGTAATCTAGACATAATACCAACTGTAATTAGCAAAGAGATACCATTACCGATACCTTTATCAGTAATTCTTTCTCCTAACCATACTGCAAACATTGAGCCTGCAATCATAACGATTGTAGATTGAATCCACCAAATCGAGGAAACATCAACTGGTAAAGCACCCTTGTTTCCGACCCATAACGTAAGATAAGTTGGAGCTTGAAGTGCACATATTACAATTGTTAAGACTCTTGTAATATTACTAATTCGTTTTCTTCCAGATTCACCTTCATTTTGCATACGCTGAACAACAGGTACTGCCATACCAAGTAGTTGCATAATTATGGATGCACTAATATAAGGCATGATTCCTAGGGCCATAATGGAGGCATTCGAAAAACCACCCCCAGAAAATAGAGATAACAAAGACTCTAAAGCATTACTACCACCCTTTTCATTCGCCATAGCCAAAGCATCGTAGTTAACACCTGGCAAAATAACAAAAGATCCGATTCTGTAAACAAGAATTAGAGAAAGAGTCAATAAAATTCTCTTTCTCAATTCTTCAACTTTCCAGATATTTTTAATGTTCTGTATAAACTTCTTCATTATAAAATAAAGGCAAATTTAATTAGATTTCTGAACAATTACCACCTAGTCCCTCGATTACTGTCTTAGCAGATCCAGAAAACTTGTGAGCTGTTACATTGATTTTAGATTTTAATTCACCTCTACCTAGAACTTTAACTAGATCATTACGTGAAATAACACCAAAACTACGCAATACCTCAGGAGTAATATCAGTTACGTTCTTACGTTCGATCAAAGACTGAATAACATCTAAATTAATAGCCTTATATTCTACACGATTAATATTCTTAAATCCAAATTTCGGAACTCTTCTTTGAAGAGGCATTTGACCTCCTTCAAATCCGATTTTCTTACTATAACCAGATCTTGATTTTGCTCCTTTATGTCCTCTTGTAGAAGTTCCACCATGACCCGATCCTTGACCACGACCAATTCGTTTAGACTTCTTAACAGAACCTTTTGCCGGAGTTAAATTATGTAAATTCATTTTAATTCGATTTAAAGATTCTACTCTACAACCTCAATTAGGTGTTGTACTTTTTTAACCATACCAAGAATTTGTGGCGTTGCTTCATGCTCTACAACTTGGTTTATTTTTTTTAGTCCTAAAGCTTTAACAGTTGCTTTCTGTACAGCTGGACGTTTAATAGCACTTCTTACTTGCTTAATTTTAATTGTCGCCATAATAAAATTATTAACCGTTAAAAACTTTATCTAAAGTAATACCACGTTGTCTCGCAACAGTAACAGCATCTCTCATATTGCCTAAAGCATCCATTGTTGCTTTAATAACATTGTGAGGATTTGAAGATCCCTGAGATTTTGCTAACACGTTATGAACTCCAACACTTTCTAATACAGCACGCATTGCACCCCCTGCAATTACTCCTGTACCAGGTGTAGCAGGCTTAAGCAGAACTTCAGCACCACCGAATTTACCTTTTTGTGCATGAGGAACTGTTCCTTTTAAAATTGGAACACGAATCAAGTTTTTCTTAGCATCATCGATCCCTTTAGTAATTGCTTCAGTAACTTCTTTAGCTTTACCTAATCCATGTCCTACGATTCCATTTTCATCACCCACAACTACAATAGCTGAAAAACTGAAAGTACGTCCACCTTTAGTTACTTTTGTAACTCGGTTAACAGCAACTAACTTGTCTTTTAATTCAGATTCTGTAGATTTAACTCTATTTACGTTATTTGTCGCCATCGTTTAAAATTTAAGTCCGCCTTCTCTTGCAGAGTCAGCTAATGATTTTACTCTTCCGTGGTATAAATACCCATTTCTATCAAACACAACTTTTTCAATTCCTGCCTTAATTGCTTTTTCAGCAACTAATTTACCAACAAAAGCAGCTTGCTCAATTTTATTTCCAGCATGAGCAGCATCATTTTTGTACGAACTAGCAGAAACTAAAGTAACACCGTTTGAATCATCAACTAACTGAGCATAAATTTGCTTGTTACTACGGAATACTGTTAAACGAGGCAATTGAGCAGTACCAGAAACTTTCTTTCTGATTCTTCTTTTAATCTTAGCTCTTCTATTTATTTTACTAAATGCCATGATATAATTTAATTATTTTTTACCTGCAGACTTACCAGCCTTTCTTCTAATATCTTCACCAACAAATCGGATACCTTTACCTTTATATGGTTCAGGTTTACGAAGGGAGCGAATTTTGGCTGCAACTTGACCTACTAACTGCTTGTCGAATGACTCAAGCGTTACAACAGGTGCTTTACCCTTTTGGGTGTCTGCAGATACCTTAATCTCAGAAGGAAGTTCCATTATAATTTGGTGAGAAAAACCTAATGCTAATTCTAAAGTTTGACCTGTAGCAGTAGCACGGTAACCTACACCAACAATTTCCATTTCCTTCTTGTACCCTTCCGAAACACCAACAATCATATTATTCACTAAAGCACGATATAAACCATGCTTAGCTCTATTTTGGGGTGCATCTGATTCGCGGTTAAAAGTTATAACATTGTCCTCAATAGTAACATTGATAGAAGAATCAAATTCTTGCGTCAAAGTACCTTTAGAACCTTTAACAGAAATAACATTTCCGTCAACTTTTACTTCTACTCCACTCGGGATTGTTATCGGGGATTTACCTATCCTTGACATTTTATAACTGTGTTTTAATTAATACACGTAGCAAAGAACTTCTCCTCCTACGTTGTTTTTTCTAGCTTCTTTATCAGTAATAACTCCTTTAGATGTAGAAACGATAGCGATACCTAAACCATTTAATACTCTAGGCATCTCACCTGCTCCACTATACTTTCTTAATCCAGGACGTGAAGCACGCTCGATTTTAGTAATCGCTGGAGTCTTAGTAGACTGATTATATTTTAGTGCAATTTTTATTACACCTTGTTTTCCATCATCCTCGAATTTAAAATTTGTGATGTAACCTTGGTCAAATAAAATTTGAGTCATAGCTCTTTTAATATTTGAACCAGGTATTTCAACCATTTTTAAACGAGCATTGCTCGCGTTTCTGATTCGAGTCAAGAAATCTGCAATTGGATCTGTATTCATTTTTTTCCTTTATAGAGGTTTACCAACTTGATTTTTTAACACCTGGGATTTTACCAGCTAATGCCATCTCACGGAAAGTAACCCTTGAGATACCAAATTGTCTCATATAACCTCTAGGACGTCCAGTCAAACCACAACGGTTGTGAAGACGTACTTTAGATCCATTTGCCGGTAATTTTTGTATTGCCATCATAGCATCCCATTTTGCATCTTGTACTGAATCCTCAGTACTAGAAGATTTCAAAATAGAAGTAAGAGCAGCTCTTTTTTGAGCATCTCTAGCTACCATTCTTTCTCTTTTGCGCTCACGCGCTTTCATTGATTCCTTAGCCATCTTAATTATTTTTTGATAAATGGAAAACCAAAAGCATCTAACAACGCCTTTGCTTCTTCATCATTCTGAGCACTTGTTACGAAAGTAATATCCATACCCATAATTCTACTAACTTTGTCAATATCAATTTCAGGGAAAATGATATGCTCCTTGATACCTAAATTATAGTTTCCTCTACCATCAAAACCTTTAGGGTTTATTCCTCTAAAATCCCTTGTTCTAGGTAATGCAACAGAAATTAATCTATCTAAGAAATCATACATTTTTTCACCACGTAGTGTTACCTTAGTACCTACTGGCATACCTTTACGCAATTTAAAGTTAGAAATATCCTTTTTGGATATAGTAGCTATTGCTTTTTGACCTGCAATTTTAGTTAAGTCAGCAACTGCATTATCAACTAATTTTTTGTCAGCAACTGCATCTCCAACTCCTTGGCTAAGTACAATTTTATTTAATTTAGGCACTCGCATTACCGTTTTGTACCCAAATTTTTCAGTAAGAGCAGGAATAATTTCCTGTGCATACTTTTCCTTTAGTCTTGGTGTATAACTCATTACTTAATTTCCTCCCCTGACTTTTTTGAATAACGAACTAATTTACCTGCTCCGTTCAATTTACGACCAACTCTAGAAGCTTTGCCATTATGAACGACCATAAGGTTGGATACATGGATCCCTCCTTCTTTTTCAACAATTCCTCCTTGAGGATTAGAAGCACTTGGTTTAGCATGTCGCTTAACTATATTTAGTCCTTCTACAGTTGCACGGTTTTTCTTCTTGTCAATTACAAGAATTTTCCCCTCTTGTCCTCGAGACTCTCCGCTAAGTACTTTAACAGTGTCTCCAACTTTAATGTGTAATTTTTTTAACATAACTTCCACAAATTTTAAAGTACTTCAGGAGCAAGAGAAACAATTTTCATAAAATTGTTTTCACGAAGCTCACGTGCTACTGGTCCAAAAATACGAGTACCTCTCATTTCTCCAGCCTGATTTAAAATAACTACAGCGTTATCATCAAAACGGATGTAAGAGCCATCAGCTCTACGTACTTCTTTTTTTGTTCTTACTATTACAGCCTTGGCTACCTGACCTTTCTTAACGGCACCAGAGGGCGTTGCGCTCTTTACAGCAACTACGATTTTATCTCCAACGGATGCGTATCGGCGTTTTGTACCCCCTAAAACACGGATACATAATACCTCTTTTGCACCGGAGTTATCAGCTACTGAAAGTCTTGATTCCTGTTGTATCATTCTATAGGATTATTTAGCTCTTTCTACAATTTCTACTAATCTCCAATTCTTATTTTTAGACAATGGTCTCGTCTCCATGATTTTAACTGTATCGCCTTCGTTACAGTCATTATTCTCATCATGAGCTACAAATTTAGTAGTTTTTTTGACGAATTTACCATATTTTGGATGTTTTACTTTTCTTTCTACAGAAACAACAATGGATTTCTCCATTTTGCTACTAGTAACAACTCCAACTCTTTCTTTTCTTAAATTACGCTTTTCCATTTTAAGCTAATTTCAAATTAAACAAGCTTATGCTTGTGTTGCTCTTTTTGTCAATTCAGTATTCAAACGAGCGATTGTCTTTCTCACTGCACGTATTTGTAGTGGATTTTCAATCGGAGTTACTTTATGAGATAATTTCAATTTAGCGATTTTATCCTCTAAAGTTGACAATTGATTTCTTAAATCTACGTCTGATAACTTCAAAATTTCTTGTTGCTTCATTTTATTTGTTATTTACCTGGTACAACATAATCGTTACGAACGATGAATTTACACTTAACTGGCAATTTTTGTGCAGCTAAACGTAATGCTTCCTTTGCAATTTCATAAGGAACCCCATCTGCTTCAAACAAAATTCTACCCGGTTTAACAACTGCAACCCAGTGGCTAGGAGCACCTTTACCTTTACCCATACGTACTTCTGCAGGTTTGGAGGTAACAGGTTTATCAGGGAAAATTCTAATCCAAACTTGCCCCTCTCTTTTCATGTAACGCGTTACAGCGATACGAGAAGCTTCGATTTGTCTTGAAGTAATCCATGCTGGTTCCAATGTTTTGAGTCCAAAAGATCCGAACGCGATAGTGCTACCTCTTTGAGCTTCACCACGATTACGTCCTTTTTGTACTCTTCTAAATTTGGTTCTTTTTGGTTGTAACATCTTAATTAATGTTTTAAATCAATTACTTTTTCTTTCTTTTAGGTAATGGTTTACGACCTGGAGCTTGTGAGGACGTACCTTTAGAACCTGCAGCTGACATTCCGATATTAGGAGATAAATCTCTTTTTCCGAAAACTTCACCTTTGCAAATCCAAACTTTGATACCAATTCTACCATATGTCGTATGTGCTTCTGAAACAGCATAATCAATATCTGCTCTGAACGTATGTAACGGAGTACGTCCATCTTTGTACATCTCAGTACGTGCCATTTCAGCACCATTAAGACGTCCAGATATTTTAACTTTAATACCTTCAGCCCCTATACGCATCGTTGAACCAATAGCCATCTTGATTGCACGACGGAAAGAAATACGAGCTTCTATTTGACGAGCAATACCATCAGCAACTAAACGAGCATCCAATTCTGGACGTTTAACCTCGAAAATATTGATCTGGATTTCTTTTTTCGTCAACTTCTTTAATTCTTCTTTAAGTTTATCAACCTCTTGACCACCTTTACCAATAATCACACCTGGACGTGCTGTATTAATAGTAACAGTTACAAGTTTTAACGTTCTTTCTATAATGATTTTAGAAATACTAGCTCTTGATAAACGAGTAAACAAGTATTTACGAATTTTATCATCTTCAACGATTTTATCTCTATACTCACTTCCTCCATACCAATTAGACTCCCATCCGTGAATGAAACCTAATCTATTACCAATTGGATTTGTTTTTTGTCCCATGTTCTATTACTTATTTAGCACCATCAATGATAATGGTAACGTGGTTCGATCTTTTTCTAACTCTATGTGCTCTACCTTGAGGTGCAGTTTGAATTCTCTTCATCATAGCTGCACTATCAACTTGAATTGATGTAACCACTAAGTTTTCTTCTTCAATACTTTTACCTTCATTCTTTTGTTCCCAATTAGCAATTGCAGAGCGCAATAACTTCTCAAGACTCTTAGAAGCAAATTTAGAATTATGTTGCAATATATTTAGAGCTTTGTTAACTTCTACTCCTCTTATAAGATCTGCAACTAATCTCATTTTTCTTGGAGCAATTGGAGAAGCCTTCAAGCTAGCAATAGCTGTATTGCCTTTAGACTCCTTTAATTGTTCAGCTCTTAATCTTTTTCTAGCGCCCATGTCACTACTATTTTAAAAACTATCTTTTCTTATTTTTCTTATCTGCACCATGACCACGGAAGTTACGTGTAGGTGAAAATTCACCTAATTTGTGTCCTACCATGTTCTCAGTTACGAAAACAGGAATAAACTTATTCCCATTGTGTACAGCCACTGTTAAACCTACAAAATCAGGAGTGATTGTAGAAGCTCTTGACCAAGTTTTGATCACCGCTTTACTGTTAGAAGACTGTGCTTCTTCCACTCTTTTGAATAATTTGTAATGAACAAATGGTGGTTTTTTTAACGATCTACTCATAACGTACTATTTCTTTCTTCTCTCAATGATATACTTTTCTGAATACTTGGTTTTAGAACGAGTCTTATAACCCTTAGCAGGCAACCCTTTACGTGATCTTGGATGACCTCCGGCATTTCTACCTTCACCACCCCCCATCGGGTGATCAACTGGGTTCATTACTACACCACGAACACGTGGTCTTCTACCTAACCATCTAGAACGTCCAGCTTTACCAGAAACAACTAAACTGTGTTCTGAGTTTGAAACTGAACCAATAGTCGCCATACATGTTACCAAAATCATTCTAGTTTCACCAGAAGGTAATTTGATAATTGCGAAACGACCATCACGAGCATTCAATTGAGCATAAGTTCCAGCACCTCTTGCAATAGCACCACCTTTACCAGGTTGTAACTCAATATTATGAATAACAGTACCAAGAGGTACATCACTCAAAAACATTGCGTTTCCTACATTCGGAGTTGCAGTTTTTCCAGAAATTACAGTATCTCCTACTTTTAATCCTTCTGGAGCAAGAATATATCTCTTCTCACCATCAGCATAATAAAGTAGAGCGATACGTGCAGTACGGTTTGGATCGTATTCGATAGTTTTAACCGTAGCAGGAATGTCTTGCTTTTCTCTTTTAAAATCAATTACACGGTATCTTTGTTTATGACCACCTCCTAAATATCTCATGGTCATTCTACCGTCATTGTTACGGCCACCAGACTTTTTCTTCTTTGCAACTAATGACTTTTCTGGAGCATCAGCTGTAATTTCAGAGAATGTACTGTTAACCTTGTGTCTTTGCCCTGGAGTTACAGGCTTGAATTTCTTAAGACCCATTTCTAATTCTTAAATGTTGTTATACAAATCAATCGTTTCTCCATCTGCAACTGTTACAATCGCCTTTTTCCAAGGATTGTTAGGTTGCACAACGATACCTTTGTTAGTGTGTTTAACAGAGGATTTTCCGCCGCCATAGGTTTGTGTACGTACTTCAGTAATTGAAACACCATACATTTTTTCGACAGCCTTTCTTATCTCTACCTTATTAGCTGATCTTTCTACTAAGAAAGTAAATCTGTTGCGAGTTTCCATCGCAACAGACGCCTTTTCAGTGATAAGAGGTTTTTTAATAATACTATTCATCACTTAATTTTAGTTAAGAATTTTTTCAATAACTTCAATAGAACTTTGAGCCATAACGACTTTCTTCGCGTTCAATACATCGTATGTATTAACCGAATCAGCAGTTACAACCTTTACTCTTTTCAAGTTTCTAGAAGACAAATATACGTTATCATTTTGTGATCCCAAAATAAATAGTACTTTATCATTTGCCAATTCTAAATTGTTAATTAAAGAAATGAAGCTTTTAGTTTTGATTGCATCAAAATTTAAATCTTCTAAAACGATTAAAGAATCATTTTTTGCTTTGTAAGCAAATGCAGATTTTCTCGCTAAACGTTTTAATTTGATGTTTAATTTAAAATGGTAATTTCTTGGACGAGGACCGAAAATACGTCCACCCCCTACGATAGTACCAGATTTAATGCTACCAGCACGTGCACCACCAGTTCCTTTTTGTTTTTTGATCTTTCTTGTAGAACCAGCAATTTCGTTTCTTTCTTTTGTTTTGTGTGTACCCTGACGCTTATTAGCTAAGTGTTGCTTAACATCAAGATAAATTGCATGATCATTTGGCTCAATACCAAAGATTGCATCAGATAATGCTACCGTTTTAGAAGTAGCTTTTCCATTTTGGCCAATTACTTTTACTTCCATTACTTCGCGATTAATACTGTTGAACCTTTAGCTCCAGGAACCGAACCTTTAACTACAATTAAATTTTTATCAGCAAGAACTTTTAAAACTTCTAAGTTCTCAGTTGATACTCTTTTGTTACCAGTTTGACCTGCCATTCTAGTTCCTTTGAATACTCTCGCAGGATAAGAACAAGCACCAATTGAACCAGGAGCACGAAGACGATTGTGCTGACCGTGAGTAGCTTGACCTACACCACCAAAATTGTGTCTTTTCACAACCCCTTGGAAACCTTTTCCTTTAGATGTTCCGATAACACCAACGTATTCACCTTCTTCGAAGATTTCAACGTTAACTACGTCACCTAAATTCAATCCATCAAAACCTTTAAACTCCGCTAATTTAGCTTTTGGAGTTGTGTTTGCTTTTTTGAAATGACCTTTAAGCGCGTTAGGAGTACGGTTCTCTTTACGCTCTCCAAATCCTAATTGAACTGCGTCGTAACCATCTCTTTCTTGTGTCTTTAACTGTGTTACGACACAAGGACCAGCTTCTATGACTGTGCATGGCGTTGCCTTACCCTCGGCACTATAGATGCTAGTCATTCCGACTTTTCTACCAATAATTCCAGGCATACTTTACTTTTATTTATTAAACTTTAATTTCTACATCTACCCCACTTGGTAACTCTAATCTCATTAGAGCATCTACAGTTTTAGAAGAAGAACTGTAAATATCCAATAAACGCTTATATGAACATAATTCAAATTGTTCACGCGCTTTTTTGTTTACGTGTGGAGACTTTAATACAGTATAAATTCTTTTGTGTGTAGGAAGTGGAATCGGACCACTAACAACAGCACCAGTAGCTTTAACTGTTTTTACGATTTTTTCAGCTGATTTGTCAACTAAATTATGATCGTAAGACTTTAATTTAATTCTAATTTTTTGGCTCATCTATTTAGTATTAAGCGTTGACTTTTCCGTTGATTTTAGCGATAACTTCATCAGCTACGTTTTTAGGAGCTTCAGCATAGTGAGAGAACTCCATACTAGAAGTAGCACGACCAGAAGTAATAGTACGTAATTGTGTTACATAACCAAACATTTCAGATAAAGGAACATCAGCTTTAACAACTTTTGCTCCGTTTCTATCATCCATACCTTTCATCATTCCACGACGACGGTTTAAGTCACCTACTACATCACCCATATTCTCTTCAGGAGTAACAACCTCTAATTTCATGATTGGCTCTAATAAGATAGGCTTACATTTTCTTAAAGCTTCACGGTATGCCATTTTAGCACAGATCTCAAAAGATAAAGAATCTGAATCGACGTTATGGTAAGATCCATCGATCAATTCAACTTTCATTGAATCTACTAAGTAACCTGCCAATACACCATTTTTCATTGATTCTTTGAAACCTTTCTCAACAGAAGGAATAAATTCACGCGGAATGTTACCACCTTTGATAGAGTTTACGAATTCAAGACCTGTTTTTTCTTGATCTTCTTGTGGAGAAATTTTAACAAAAATATCAGCGAATTTACCACGACCACCTGATTGTTTTTTATAAACCTCTCTGTGTTCAACAGAACCAGTGATTGCTTCACGGTAAGAAACTTGAGGAGCACCTTGGTTTACCTCAACCTTAAACTCTCTTTTCAAACGGTCAACGATGATTTCTAAGTGAAGCTCACCCATACCGCTGATGATAGTTTGTCCAGTCTCTTCGTCTGTATTTACACGGAATGTTGGATCTTCCTCAGAAAGTTTGTTTAATCCAATAGATAATTTATCTGTATCAGCTTGTGTTTTTGGTTCAATAGCTAAACCGATAACTGGCTCAGGGAAATTCATTGACTCAAGTACAATTGGGTGTTTCTCATCACACAATGTATCTCCAGTACGAATATCTTTAAACCCTACAACCGCACCGATATCACCCGCACCTAACTCTTCTATTTGATTTTGTTTGTTAGCATGCATTTGGAAAATACGAGAAATACGTTCTTTGTTATCAGATCTTGTGTTGAAAACATAAGAACCTGCTTGTAAGTTTCCAGAATAAGCACGGATAAAACACAAACGACCAACGAAAGGATCCGTTGCAATTTTAAATGCTAATGCAGCAAAAGGAGCATCATAAGAAGGTTGACGAACTGTTTCCTCACCTGTTTTAGGATTTGTACCAGTAATTCCATCAACATCTAATGGAGAAGGTAAAATTTCCATTACCATATCCAACATTGCTTGAACTCCTTTATTTTTAAAAGCAGACCCACACATCATTGGTACAACTTTACCAGCAATAGTAGCAGCTCTTAATGCATCTAAAATTTCTCTTTCAGTTAATGAATTTGGATCTTCGAAGTATTTCTCCATCAAAGTATCATCAAATTCAGCAACTGCTTCTAATAATTCTTCACGTAATTGACGAGCCTCATCAATGATATCAGCAGGGATTTCAATTTCTTTGAAAGTCATACCCATATCGTGCTCATTCCATACGATACCTTTAAAGTTAATTAAATCAACAACACCTTGGAAATCATCCTCAGCACCGATGTTTAACTGTAATGGTAAAGCGTGGCTACCTAACATTTCTTTCACTTGTTTACACACGTTTAAGAAATCAGCACCAGAACGGTCCATTTTATTTACGAAACCAATACGAGGTACATTGTAGTTATTAGCTAATCTCCAGTTAGTTTCAGATTGAGGCTCAACACCATCAACTGCAGAAAATAAGAACACTAAACCATCTAATACACGTAATGAACGGTTCACCTCAACTGTAAAGTCAACGTGTCCTGGAGTATCGATAATGTTCATGTGGTATTTTTGACCACGGTAGTTCCAGTTCAAAGTAGTAGCAGCAGAAGTAATTGTAATACCTCTTTCTTGCTCCTGCTCCATCCAGTCCATCGTAGCACCACCATCGTGTACCTCACCAATTTTGTGGTTTACACCACCGTAATAAAGGATACGCTCAGTTGTTGTAGTTTTACCAGCATCGATGTGAGCAGCAATACCAATATTTCTTGTAAATTTAAGATCTCTAGCCATGTTAATTAAAATCTAAAATGTGAGAATGCTTTGTTAGCTTCAGCCATACGGATAGTATCACCTTTTTTCTTGAAAGCAGCTCCTTCTTCTTTTGAAGCAGCAATAATTTCTGCAGCTAACTTACCTGCCATTGACTTTTCATTACGTTTACGTGAGTAACCAATTAACCATTTCATAGCTAATGATTGTTTTCTCTCTTCACGTACAGGAGTAGGAATTTGGAAAGTAGCACCACCAACGCGACGGCTTCTAACCTCTACACTTGGAGTGACATTTTCCAACGCTTTTTTCCAAACTTCAAGACCAGTTTGATCTTCAACTTTAGAATCTACGATATCTAATGCATCGTAGAAAATTTTAAACGCTAACGTTTTTTTTCCGTCATACATCAAATTGTTAACGAATTTTGTAACTACTACTTCGTTAAACTTTGGATCCGGAAGGATGGGAATTTTTTTGGCTTTTCTTCTTCTCATGATTTGAAAGCTTTAAATTATTTTTTCACTTTTGGTCTCTTAGTACCATACTTAGAACGACGTTGAGTTCTACCCTCTACACCAGCTGTATCTTCAGCTCCACGTACGATGTGGTATCTTACACCTGGAAGATCTTTTACCCTTCCTCCACGTACTAAAACTAAAGAGTGCTCTTGTAAGTTGTGTCCTTCACCGCCAATGTAAGCATTGACTTCCTTACCATTAGTCAGACGAACTCTGGCTACTTTTCTCATAGCAGAATTCGGCTTTTTAGGTGTAGTGGTGTAAACCCTTACACATACCCCTTTGCGTTGCGGGCAAGAGTCAAGAGCAGCCGACTTGCTTTTCTTTACTACTGCCGTTCGCCCTTTGCGAACTAATTGTTGAATAGTTGGCATACTAAAAATTAAACATTTATAAATAAACTACTACCCCAAACTACATAGTTGGGGACGCAAATATACTTAAAATTTAAAACAACACAAATAAAAACAACAATTTGCGATGTTTTTA
>VFQS010000544.1_pt1 | contig 40924 bp, 37 predicted proteins | sample 3512361 | NCBI WGS metagenome assembly VFQS01 (sample SAMN10412375, study PRJNA504923) | tailings metagenome | isolation source: Relicate 1 Philex TSF3 active mining | place: Philippines
TCGCTGCGTTGGCCCCACACTTCAACGGCAGCAAGAAAGAAGCAGCTCACGCTGTAGATATCGTGTTCGACACAATCACACGTAACATGTCAGCAGGTAACGATGTCATGATCAATGACTTCGGAAAGTTTAAGAAGGTTGATCGCAAGGCTCGTATGGGTCGCAACCCATTCACCGGCGAAACCATCAAGATCAAGGCTTCAAAGAAGGCACGCTTCCTACCTGCAAAGGCACTCAAGGAAGTTATCGCCGGAGATCGCAAGCTAGGTCCAGCGCCAAAGCCAGAGGTAAAGGCAGCGCCAAAGCCAGCAGCTAAGAAGGCTGCAAAGAAGGCTCCTGCTAAGAAGAAGGCGGCAGCAAAGAAGCCAGCAGCTAAGAAGGCTGCAAAGAAGGCTCCTGCAAAGCGCAAGCCAGCTAAGAAGGCAGCAAAGAAGAAGAAGTAAATCTTCATTTAAAAATCAGGGCCTGCACAATGCAGGCCCTGATTTTTTTATCGCTAGGATTCTAGATATGGGGCAGTTCAAGGTTTCTTATGCACCACCGAGCGGTTATCCGCTTGGCACAAATCGCACATTTAAAATTTGTGCAGGAATTCTGATTCCACTTTTCAACCTTTTGATGAAGCGTGATTGGAAAGGCGCTGAAAATATTCCAGCGACAGGGCGTGTGATTGTCGCAAGTAACCACATGTCTTATCTGGATGTTCTGGTCTTTACCCACTTCCTCTTTCGAAATGGCCGAGCTCCGCGCTACCTCGGTAAATCAGGAGTATTCAAAGTTCCTGTCATTGGAAAAATATTATTAGCCGCGGGCCAAATTCCGGTCGAACGAGAAACTTCTGATGCCAAGAAGGCGGTAGATCACGCAAAAATTTTGTTGGAACAAGGTCATATGCTCGGCGTGTATCCGGAGGGAACCCTCACGCGCGATCCGCAGATGTGGCCGATGGTTGCCAAAACTGGATGCGCGCGACTTGCGCTTGCAACTGATACGCCGGTGATTCCTATCGCGCAGTGGGGTTCTCAACTTATAGTCCCTAACTACACCACCAGACTTCATCTATTTCCTCGTAAGACAATCACCATTCGTGCCGGAAAACCCGTTGATTTATCGCGATGGAAGGGAAAGGCCGAAGATCCACAGGCTCTCATCGAAGCCACTGCGGAAATCATGCGTGCCATAACTGTTCTTCTGGAAGAGATTCGTGGCGAGAAGCGCCCTGAAGTAATCTTTGACCCGCACACTTCTGATCTACCTCGCACTGGCAATTTTAAGAAGAAGAGGAAATGACTACAGTAACCGTATTCGGAGCAGGCGCTTGGGGATCTACCATGGCGCAAGTTCTTAGCGATGCTGGAAATGATGTGCTTCTCTGGGGGCGTAGCACAGAGGTCATCGCCGAAATTAACGCAACCCATACAAATAGAAAATATCTTGGCGACCACGAGCTGCCGCTTTCTCTGAAAGCGACGACCGACTTAACTCGCGCTTTTGCACATTCACATATCTACGTATTGGCAATCCCAGCCCAACAGTTACGTCCGACTCTGGAAGATTGGAAGACCCACTTCTCGCCTCAATCGGTGATAGTGAGCACGCTTAAGGGGATAGAAATAAGCACCCAAATGCGTATGACAGAGGTCATTGAAGATGTCCTTGGACCTCATCCAATTGCGCTCATAACTGGCCCCAATCTCGCTGATGAACTCGTTCTACGCCAACCTGCCGGCGCTGTAGCTGCGGCGCACTCTCAAGAACTTGCTGATCAAGTCAGAGATTTGTTCCGCACTCCCTATTACCGGGTTTACACCTCTATAGATGTCATGGGATGCGAGCTTTCAGGTGCAATCAAGAGCGTCATTGCTCTTGCAGTTGGAATTTCCATTGGAATGGGCTTCGGTGAAAACACTCAGGCAATGTTGATCACTCGCGGATTAAATGAAGTTGCCAGATTATGTGCTGCACACGGTTCGGATCCTCTATCCGCAGCCGGGCTTGCCGGTATGGGAGATCTTGTTGCAAGTTGCGGTTCGCCGCTCTCACGTAATCGCACCTTTGGTGAGGTCTTAGGTCGCACCGGATCTATGGAACAAGCCCGGGCGCAAGTGGCCAAAACAGTTGAAGGCGTCGCTTCAGCAAGCGCGGTTGTCGAAATTGCCCATCGTGTTGGAGTTGAAGTGCCTGTCATTGAGGCTGTCGGCGAGATTGTCAGTGAACAATTAACTCCGGTTGCAGCTCTGCAAAAGCTGATGGAGATAACCACGAAGGCGGAGAATTTCATTCGATGAAAAAGCGCGTGGCAATAATCTGTGGAGGACGCAGTAGCGAACATGAAATTTCATGTATTTCGGCCGGGGGAGTTCTCTCGGCAATAGACCGCGGTAAATATGAACCGATTTTGATAGGAATCACCAAGTCGGGTAAGTGGGTTTTGATTCCAGATGAATATTCCTTAGAAATTTCCGGCACAACTCTGCCAGTCGTTCCAGAGAACGCCCCACGGGTTGTTGCGGATGTAGCTGGATTTTCATCGGCAGGTAGAGATTTGGCGATAGATATCGTCTTTCCACTTTTACATGGACCTTATGGTGAAGATGGCACAATTCAAGGTCTGCTTGAAGTTGCTGATATTGCCTATGTCGGTTCTGGCGTTTTGGCCTCTGCAGTTGCCATGGATAAATCATTTGCTAAACCAATCTTTGCAGCTGCCGGAATAGCTACAGCTCCCGGACTTGTTGTGAAAGAAAGCGATTGGCAAAATCGCTCGACAGAAATCGCTGCAGAAGTTGCCTCACTTGGATATCCAGTCTTTGTCAAACCTGCACGTGGAGGTTCTTCACGGGGTACTTCTAAGGTTAAGAGTCCAGAGGCGTTAACTGCGGCAATTACCGAGGCGCTCTCTTTTGACTCAAAGGTGATGGCCGAAGCAGCGATAGTTGGATCAGAGATCGAATGTGCTGTTTTAGAGATAGATGGCAAACCACACGCTTCGGTTGTCGGAAAAATTCGTATAGATCCAAAGTTCGAGTTCTATGATTTCGAAGCCAAGTATTTGGATGGCGCTACCGATATTGAACTCCCGGCGCCCATCACGGCAACTGCTTCTGCCGCAATCCAAAAAGCTGCTATTTCAGCTTTTGAGGCGCTGGGCTGTTCTGGCTTGGCCCGCGTAGATTTCTTTTTGACTTCTTCTGGAGAAGTAATTATTAATGAGCTAAATACGATGCCTGGATTTACTGCAACATCAGTCTTCCCAAAAATGTGGGCTGCCAGCGGCCACAGCTACACAGAGGTGATTTCGCATTTACTCCAAAGCGCGCTGACACGCTTTAATGGAACGTTGAGAAACTAGAGATAGATATTAATTCGTTACTGGACAAGTAAGTGTGCGAGTGATTCCAGGAACTGCCTGAACTTTGCTCAAAATGGTTCGTCCAAACTCTTCCATTGATGGAGCTTCTGCTCTCATGATGACATCGTAGGGACCGGTCACTCCCTCAGCGAGCGAAACTCCAGGTACGGCCTTAATGGCAGCAGCAACAGAGTTAGCTTTCCCAACTTCAGTTTGAATCAAGATGTAGGCCTGGACTGACATGTGAGCTTCCTTTCGCTTCGCCCTAACGCTATCTCATGTCATAGGCTTGTGGCTATGGGATTTAGCGAGCGTGATGTTATCTCTTCGTTACAAAAGATATTCGCAAGCAGCGATCCCCGCATTCATCTTGGCATAGGTGATGATGCAGCGGTTGTTTCTACCTCTCCTCTCTCGCTTCTCTCTTCGGATATGGCTGTTGAGGGAGTGCACTTCAAGAGTGAATGGTCATCAGCATTCGATATTGGTCGCAAGATAACGGCAGCCAATGTGGCGGATATTTTGGCGATGGGTGGCCATTGCGACTATTTGGTAGCAGCGCTATCTCTGACTGGTACTGAAGAGTTAAGTTGGATTGAAAATTTAGCGCGTGGCATGCTCCATGAGGCCACCTTGGCTGGCGCTTCAATCGTCGGTGGAGATCTCGCTCGAGCTTCTCAAGTAATGATTGCAATGACAGCTGTAGGCACAACGCAACACCCAATTACACGCAGCGAAGCACAAGTTGGAGACTCAATCTATCTCTCATCCTTGCCGGGTTGGTCGGCTGCTGGGTTAGAACTACTCACACGAGAAATTTCGGTTAATTCTGCTGCAGCCGATATGGCTCTTTCTCAGTTTTCTGCACCCACATTGGACTATGCAATTGATTTTTCTACCGCAACTGCCATGATTGATCTCAGTGATTCGCTTTTGGTGCAGGCAGAGCAACTAGCAACTGCCTCCAGCGTTGCTCTTGCGCTCAATCAATCGCTCTTTACTCAATCTGATGAATTCCCCGAACTCCTAAACCTTGCCGCAGAAATTAACGGGGATGTCTGGCAATGGATTCTTGGCGGGGGAGAAGATCATGTTCTATTGGCAACAGGAAAGAACTTACCCGGGCTACATATCGGTGAAGTTGTATCTGGTTCGGGGATACAAGGCCTAGAAAGAGAAATAGCTCCAGTTTCCTGGAGCCACTTTCTTTAAAAAACTTGCTTACTCATTTGGTTCGAATTAGCGGGTAACTTTGCCAGCCTTGAGGCAAGAGGTGCAGACATTTTGGCGCTTTGTGGAACCTGCAACCAAGGTCTTCACACGCTGGATATTTGGGTTCCAGCGACGACGAGTCTTTACCTGTGAGTGTGAAACATTGTTTCCAAAATTTGGGCCCTTGCCACAGATGTCGCATGAAGATGCCATGAGAGGTACTCCTTCTAGATTGAAAAGTTTCCATACTGGAAACAGGGCGTAAGGGTAGCAAGAGGGGGTCAAATAGTGCGAATCCATGCGTAATTGCAGCGCGATTTACCGAGTGGAAGACCGGTATGAAGAGAGAATACGCATATGGCCACCCTTGACTCGAAATTAGTCGGAGTTATCGGTGACAGAACTGCAAAGGTGCTCCGAGAACTCTACGGTTACATCACGATTGGTGATCTTTTACATCACTATCCGCGGCGGTATTTAGTACGGGGCGAGCTATCCAATATATCCGAATTGCAAGAAGATGAAGAAGTTACAATCCTCGCTGAAATTTTCAGTGCGAGCACCCGAAGATTGCATGCACGTAAAGGAAATATCCTCGAAGTCGTTGTCACAGATGGAACAGCTAAACTCTCATTAACGTTCTTTAACCAAGCCTGGCGCGAAAAAGAACTGAAGGTGGGAAGACAAGGCCTCTTCGCCGGAAAAGTTGGCATCTTCAACGGTAAACGACAATTGGCCCACCCCGACTACGAGTTGATTGCAGATGGCAGTGACGTTGATAGCGCAGTTGCAGGATTTGCCGGTCGATACCTGCCCATGTATCCAGCCAGCTCTAAATTACCCTCTTGGAAGATCGCGCAATGTATAGAGCTGGCCATTGCCGCCCTTGATGAGTTACCTGATTACCTTCCCGATTGGGTCCGTGACAAATATGGATATCCAAATCTGCGGCAGGCGCTAGTGCAGTTACATAATCCGGTAGATCTGGAGAGCGCTGAGAAATCTCGACAAAGAATTACCTTTGATGAGGCGCTCTTGCTCCAACTTCTCTTACTCACCAGGCGCAGGGAACTCAAAGGTCTCGATGCGATTGCACGGCCATATAAAAGTGGTGGGTTGCTTGATGTTTTCGATCAATCGCTACCTTTCCAATTGACGCCCGGTCAACGAGCAGTGGCGGAGGAAATTGCTCAAGATTTGGCGCAGGCGCATCCGATGCATCGACTTTTACAAGGAGAAGTCGGCTCCGGAAAAACTGTAGTTGCACTTCGCGCCGCTTTGACTGTTGTTGATAATGGTGGACAGGCTGCAATTTTGGCGCCCACCGAAGTACTTGCGGCGCAACATCTTCGCACTATTGAAAAGTTATTGGGGCCTCTTGGACTGGCAGGCACTTTAGGTGCAGATGAAAAATCAACGCAGGTAACTCTCATCACTGGATCTCAATCAGCGGCCTCGCGCCGTGAAGCGCTCGCCAAAGCGGCATCAGGTGAAGCGGGCATCGTTGTCGGCACGCACGCGCTTCTTGGAGAAAGCGTTGAGTTTGCAGATTTAGGTCTCATTGTTGTTGATGAGCAGCACCGCTTTGGAGTTGAACAACGAGATGCACTTAAAGTGAAAGCGAAAAACCCTCCTCATTTATTGGTGATGACAGCAACTCCAATTCCTCGCACAGTAGCAATGACAGTCTTTGGAGATCTAGATGTTTCAACGCTGCGAGAACTTCCACTGGGTCGCGCTCCAATCACCACTCACGTAGTTCCCGTTCTCGAAAAACCTGGATATCTAGAGCGCGCTTGGGATCGAATTCGGGAAGAAGTCCAAGAAGGCCACCAGGCGTACATCGTTGCTCCGCGAATATCAGCTTCAGTCTCAGAAGATGCTGATATGGATTTTCTTATGGGAGATACTCCAACTTCGATTACATCGGTAGAGGAACTGGGGCCTCAACTGCAAAGTGGGCCGCTTCAGGGCCTTAAGGTGGCACCGCTGCATGGACGTCTTTCGAGCGAAGAAAAAGATGCAACCATGAGGGCCTTTTCCAATAAAGAAGTTGATGTATTGGTTGCCACCACTGTCATCGAAGTAGGCGTGGATGTTCCTAATGCGACGGTGATGGTGATTATGGATGCAGATCGTTTTGGAGTTTCACAATTGCATCAATTACGTGGACGTATTGGCCGTGGAACATCACCGGGTCTATGTCTACTTGTGACAAGTGCTCCTTCAGAGAGTTCTGCTCGGATTCGACTCGACGCTGTAGCCTCGACTCTCGATGGATTCGAACTTTCAAAAATTGATTTGGAGCAACGCAGAGAAGGCGATGTTCTTGGAACTCATCAATCAGGGGGTAAATCTCATCTTCGACTCCTGCGCGTTCTTCGTGATGAGTCGCTCATTGAAGCTGCGCGTGAGGATGCAGCTACACTTTTGGAGAACGGACTTCATGACTACCCATTGCTGGCATCACAACTTGCACAGATTCAAAGTGCAGCGACAGCAGAATTTATAGATAAGGCGTAAACGATGAGAATTATTGCTGGGCTTGCCAAAGGTAGATCTCTTGATGCGGTTGGTTCCTCAACTCGACCAACTTCGGACCGTGCACGTGAGGCGCTCTTTTCAACGTTGACCTCTGAGTTTGGAACGTTTACGGGGTTGCGAGTTCTAGACTTGTACTCAGGAACGGGCGCAATTGCGCTGGAATCACTCTCCCGAGGTGCGGCAATTGTTCATGCCGTCGAAAAAGATAGTGCAGCAGCACGTGCAATAGCCAAAAATTATGATGGAATAAAAAGCGCTCAATGCCCTGGACTTTTTCATCTTTACGAAATGAATGTTCATCGATTTCTACAGGATAAGCCAGCGCAGAGCTACCACTTCATTTATATCGATCCTCCGTACGATTTGCCCGATGTTGACATCATTGAGTCCTTAATTTTTATACGTGATGGTGGATTTATTGATACCCAAGGACTCATCGCAGTAGAGCGAAATAGTCGAGTGAAAGAATTATCGTGGCCCGAGGGAATCACTCCGATTCGCGAAAAAAACTATGGGCAAGCAACAATCTTTTATGGGGCTCCCACGCTTACAGATGCCGAGAATGGATAACAGCCAGAATCATTGCTAGCGTTTGCCTTATGAAGCGTGCAGTGTGCCCGGGTTCCTTTGATCCCATCACCTTCGGCCACCTCGACATCATCGAGCGTGCCAGCCTGCAATTCGATGAAGTCATCGTTGCAGTCTTTGTTAACCGAAATAAATCTGGACTTTTTTCCGTAGAAGAGCGCATTGACATGATTAGTGAAAATGTTCGCAAATACCCCAATGTTCGAGTTGATTCAGGTAGCGGATTGCTGGTCGAGTACTGCAAGAAGCAGGGTGTGCAGGCCATAGTAAAAGGATTACGTGCGGTCACTGACTTTGATTATGAGTTGCAAATGGCTCAGGTACACATTCAAGCTTCAGGGATTGAGACAATGTTTATGGCAACTTCACCTACACATTCGTTCTTATCATCTTCAATTGTGAAAGAGTTGGCACACTACGGAGGCGATGTATCTTCGATGGTGCCAGCAAATGTAAATTCCGCACTCAAAGCTCGAGCAGGAGAGACACGATGACTATGGATTCCATTGAAAAGCTCAACACTGCAATTGCAATGGTTGAGGAAGCACGCGGAGTCCCACTATCAGCATCGTGTGTAGTACATCGTGGTGAAATGCTTGAAATCCTAGAGGGTGCACGCGCGGTCCTACCTGCAGATTTCTCGCAAGCTGAAAGTATCCTGACGCAACGTGATCAGATCATTGACGAAGGTCGCAATAGCGCCGAGGCGATGATTGCAACGGCGCGTGAAGATGTGGCGCGTATGGTTGAGCAAACTTCAATTGTGCAAGCCGCACGTGATGAAGCAAAAAGAATTTTGGATGATGCTCGAGATCTTGCAGCACAAGAGCGGGAAGAAGTTGAGGCCTACATTGATGGACGATTGGCCACATTGGAGGTCATTCTCAACAAAACAATGGAGGCTGTTGCTCGTGGTCGAGAAAGACTCGAAGGCGCCAACGACAAAGATGTGCTCTCGCAACTCAATTCAGATAACTAGTTGAAATCTGAGTCCGCTACCGATGAAGAGCAATCCATTTATCCTCAACACTCATGATCTCCCACGACGCGCTGGAGAGATGAAAGAGTATGAATTAGATATAACTGCGGCCGAGCGCATTGGAGTACCTCTGATTGGCGTCCCGCAAGGCGACATCATTGAAGTCGATGTCAGAGTTGAATCTGTGACTGAAGGCGTTTTATTGAGTGCGGAAATTTATGCTGTTGCACATGGAGAATGTTCTCGATGCCTTGAACCGATAGAGCAGGTTATCGATCGAAAAATTCAAGAGCTCTATCGCTACGAACCCACCAATGAAAAAAGTCGTAAGAAAAAGCGTAGCGATGAAGATATCGACCTCGATATCGAGGATGAATTACAGATGGAGGGAGACCTCATGAATCTGGAGGCCCCCATCATTGACGCCATCATCTTGGCGCTGCCTGTAAATCCGCTATGCGATGAGGAGTGCATGGGCCTCTGTCCGGATTGTGGAGAAAAATGGGAGTCTCTACCAGATGACCATCGCCACGAAGTCGTAGATGCGCGTTGGGCAGGGCTCTCTTCCCTGCTAGAGAACCCAGCCGATTTTGGCAATCAAGAGAAATAAGCGATACTTAGGCCATAGAGATTGAGGGCCCATATTGGTCCTTGGAAGATTAAGGACGATTACCGTGCCAGTACCAAAGCGAAAGATGTCTCGTTCGAAGACACGTTCACGTCGCAGCATGTGGAAGACAACAGCGGCAGCAATCTCGACTTGCAGCCAATGTCAGCAGCCAAAGCTCAACCATGTAGCGTGCCCAACTTGCGGAACATATAACCGCCGTCAGGTTCTCGAGGTCTGATCTGTACTCAAAACTTCTTGAGCAATTAGGAGTCCAACTTTCTCCTGAACTGCTCGAGTTAGCTTTTACCCATAGGTCATTTGCCTACGAAACTGGCATCTCTACCACCAACGAACGCCTTGAATTTCTCGGTGATTCAGTTCTGGGGCTTGTTGTCACTGAAGAGCTCTATCGCAAATATCCAGACCTTGATGAAAGTCGACTATCGCCGCTTCGTTCTGGAATCGTTAATATGCGGGCGCTCGCCGATATCGCGCGATCACTGGAATTGGGCCAATACATCCGGTTAGGCAAAGGCGAAGAAGTTACCAATGGCAGGGATAAGAATTCACTTCTAGCCGATGCGCTAGAAGCGCTGATTGGTGCTATCTATCTGGAATCTGGTTTTGCTAAAACCTCCATTGTTGTCAGCCACTTAATTAAAGAGACCCTTGAGAATGCAATGGCTAAAGGCGCCGGCCTTGATGGAAAAACTGCGCTACAAGAATTGGTTGCTTCCCTTGGAAAGGGAACGCTCGAATACCAGGTTTCAGAGACTGGTCCAGATCATGACAAGAGTTTTACTGCTCTTGCTGTTGTCGGTGGAGTCGAGATTGCACAAGGTTCTGGAAAGAGTAAACGAGAAGCGGAGCAATCTGCAGCCCGAGCTGCATTTGAAATTTTGCGTTCTGAAATCGAGTAAACCCTCAAGTTCAACTTGATACGAGTCGCTTTTATACCAATGGCGTACCTACCGATAGGTTTGGGCGCGTGTACTTGAAGTCGCTCACTCTGAAGGGATTTAAATCCTTCGCATCTGCGACCACGCTTCGTCTTGAGCCCGGCATCACCTGCGTCGTTGGACCCAATGGTTCGGGCAAATCAAATGTGGTTGATGCCCTTACCTGGGTGATGGGTGAACAAGGCGCTAAATCACTTCGCGGTGGCAAGATGGAAGATGTCATCTTCGCTGGAACTTCAGGACGAGCTCCCTTGGGACGCGCAGAGGTTGCGCTCACAATCGATAACACTGACGGCGCGCTTCCTATTGATTACACCGAAGTTACCATCTCGCGCATTCTCTTTCGTAATGGCCAAAGTGAGTACCAAATTAACGGTGAAGCATCTCGACTCTTAGATATTCAGGAGTTACTGAGCGATTCTGGTATAGGACGCGAAATGCACGTCATCGTTGGTCAAGGCCAGCTTGATGCGATCTTGATGGCAACGCCAGAAGAACGGCGCGGATTTATTGAGGAAGCTGCCGGAGTTCTCAAACACCGTAAGCGTAAAGAGAAAGCCATCCGCAAATTAGATTCGATGCAGGCAAATTTGGCGCGAGTCAATGACCTCACAGTCGAGTTGCGAAGACAACTACGACCGCTTGGAAAGCAAGCAGAAGTTGCGAAGAAAGCGGCCACAATCCAAGCTGACTTGCGCGATGCAAAATTACGTCTGCTCGCCGATGATTTCATTTCGCTCTCCAAGACTCTTGATGCAGAAGTGGCAGATGAAAATGCCTTACGTGAGCGAAGAGGGGCTGTTGAGGTTGAATTAGAGAGCGTCAGACGGCGCGAAGAAGAACTCGATGCGCAATCTGCCTTTGAGAGCCCCTTGCTCATTCAAGCGCAAGAAAATTTCTATTCGCTAAGCGCGCTTCGTGAAAAGTTCCGTGGCACGCAATCTCTTGCACAAGAGCGTTCACGATTTCTGGCTGAAGAAGCCGAAGAAGCGCGTAGCGCAGGTAGAGACCCAGAGCTGCTCGATGAAGAGGCTGCCCAATTAAGAGCGCAAGAGGCACAACTACGAGCAGATGTTGCAACAGCTCATAACGAATTAGCTTCTTCGAGTAGCGCGCTTGTCGCAGCCGAGGCAGCGCTGAAGGCCGAAGAAGACACCATTGCTGCCGCACTTCGCGCAATTGCAGATCAAAGAGAGGGCACAGCACGTCAAGAAGGTCACATCAAATCTTTGGCTGCCCGCCTTGAAGCAATTACAGAAGAAATTTCGCGATTAATCGCAGCGCGTGATGAAGCGCAGAGCAGAGTTGATAGCGCTCAACGAGACTATGCTCAATTTGAGTTAGAAATTGCAAATGCTGATGCCGGCGAACTCGGTCTGGATTCCCATTACGAAGCTGCAAAAAAGTCGCTCGATGAAGCTAAAAGAGTACATACGGAGTTAGTCGAAGCCGAACGTGCAGCAGACCGACAACGCAACTCAATAGAGTCAAAACTAGAAGCGTTGAAGTTGACATCTCATTCTCGCGATGGCGCTTCCGCACTTCTCTCTAATTCTCGCGGTCTTTCAGTACTTGGATCAATAGCATCACTGATCGAAATCGATAAAGGCTGGGAAGCAGCCGTAGCGGCTGCCCTCGGACAATTGGCTGATGCGATCGTGGTTCGCGATCTCTCTTCTGCTGTCGATGCTCTCACGATCTTGCGCAATGAAAATCTCGGCCAAGCAGATGTGCTTATCAATCAGGCCGCTAGAAATTCTCAGCCCCCGACCCCAGCGGGACTTACTTCGATCATGAGCCACGTGAGATCTGCGCAAATCTCAGATGTGCTGACCAATGTTCTGGGTCACGTGGTTATTGCTGAAAGTCCTCGAGCAGCTGCCACTGTATTGGAGCAGAACCCAGAAATTACCGTGGTAACTCGCGATGGTGACATCTTTACCGCACAACGTGCACGTGGTGGCTCAGCATCCAAAAATTCTCTCATTGAAGTGCAATCTCTTATTTCAGATTTGTCGCACCAACTTGAAGAAATAACCCACAACTGTGATCGCTTAAAATTTGAAATAGCCGCAGCAGCCACAGATTTAGATTCCAAACAGAGCGCCTTTGATGCAGCCTTGGCAAAGCTCAATGAATCAGATGCGCACATTGCCGCGCTCACAGAGCAACTGGCGGTGTCAGGGCAGAATGCAAAATCAGCATCTGCCGAAGTAGAGCGACTCACTACGGCCATTAATGAAGCTAGCGCTGCAAAATCGCGCGATGAAAATGAGCTCTCAATCGCAACTAATCAGTTGCAACAGCATGGAGATATTGCTGAGCCAGATCACTCCCGCGCCGAAAACTTGCGCAATCTCGTTTCGAGCGCCCGAACAGCCGAGGTGGAAGCTCGCTTAGCAGTTCGCACTTCCGAGGAGCGAGTTACATCAATCGCTGCACGTGCGCAGGCGCTTGAGGATTCCGCCCAAGCCGAGCGAGAAGCCTCTGAGCGAGCAGTATCAAGACGAGGCGCACGTGCGCGTGGTGCAATTATTTCTCAGGCGATTGCAGAGGCGGCCTATGAGGCGCTTATACATATTGAGAGATCTATCGCTAAAGCCGCTACTGAACGAGGCCGTCTGGAATCAAATCGCACGGAGCGAGAAGGTGAAACGTTAACTGTTCGTGCACGTAACCGCGAGCTCACTCAAGAGTTAGATCAATTAACTTCTAGCGTGCATCGCGATGAAATTGCTCGTGCAGAACAGAGAATGCGCGTTGAAGCTCTTCAGACTAAGGCTGTGGAAGAGCTCGGAATTGATATCCCAACTCTTGTCGGTGAATACGGCCCAGATAAGGATGTTCCAACTTTCATCGAAACTGAATCTGGTGAAATAGTTGCAACCGAGTTGATTCCATATCGCCGCGATCAGCAAGAAAAACGTTTAGCCGCAGCAGAGCGATCACTTACTCTCCTGGGAAAGATCAACCCGTTGGCGCTCGAGGAATACAGCGCACTTGAAGAGCGACTGAAATTTTTAGCAGAGCAATTAGAAGATATGAAACGCACCAAGAAAGATTTGCTCGATATCATCAAAGAGGTTGATGATCGAGTGCAGCAGATCTTTATGGAAGCCTACGAAGATGTGGCAGAGCACTTCAAAGATATCTTCGCGCGGCTCTTTCCAGGTGGAGAAGGAAGGCTGATTCTTACCAATCCAGATGACCTGCTCAACACTGGTGTTGATGTTGAAGCTCGTCCTCCTGGAAAACGAATAAAGCGGCTTTCGCTCTTGTCAGGTGGAGAGAAATCTCTGACTGCTGTGGCTATGTTGGTTGCAATATTTAAATCTCGCCCTAGCCCCTTCTATGTTCTCGATGAAGTAGAAGCTGCCCTTGATGATGTTAATTTAGGTCGATTGCTCACAATTCTAGAAGAACTCCGCGAGAGCTCTCAGCTCATTGTTATTACCCACCAGAAACGCACGATGGAGATTGCCGATGCGCTCTATGGCGTGACTATGCGTGGAGATGGCGTTACTGAAGTGATCTCACAACGTTTACGTGAATCTGAAACTGCCTAGCCTTTCGATTCACCATGGGTCTTTTCAATCGGTTCATCGCCAAAGTTCGTGGCGTTTCAAGCGCATCTGCGCTGGATTGGAATGAGATTGAATCAGAGTTGCTCGCCTCTGATCTAGGTCCTTCACTTGTTAGTGAGCTCGTCGAATCCGCCAAGAAGATGCGGGGAGATGACGCTGAAGCGGCAATCAAAGAAATTCTCAGATCTAAACTCTCACAGCGCGATCGCGCGCTCTTTCAAGGCAGCGGTCAAAAAGTCATCATGGTTGTCGGGGTAAATGGCACCGGTAAGACCACAACCGTTGCAAAATTGGCCGCGTTACTGAAATCTTCTGGAAAGACAGTTCTTTTGGGCGCGGCAGATACTTTTCGTGCTGCAGCCGTTGCACAGTTGCAAACGTGGGGAGATCGGATCAACGTCGAAGTAGTTAGCGGGCGAGAAGGTGCAGAGCCAGCCGCAGTTGCATTCGATAGCGCAAAGCGCGCTCTTGACGAAGAAAGTGATTACCTGATTATCGATACAGCGGGACGTCTGCATAACAAAAATGATTTGATGAATGAACTTAGCAAAGTTAAACGCGTCATAGAAAAAGTACTTCCTGTTGCCGAAGTGCTTTTAGTGATTGATGGAACCACTGGGCAGAATGGCTTAGCGCAAGCAAAAATATTTAGTGAAGCGGTATCTGTCACAGGAATTATTGTGACAAAGCTCGACGGTAGCGCTCGGGGCGGGATCGCGTTAGCGATAGAGAGCGCACTTGATATCCCCATCAAATTTATCGGTACAGGGGAGGGGCAGGACGATTTTGCCTTCTTCGAACCTGATAGATATATCGAAGGGCTACTTACCTAGTCCCGCTGTAACTCTCCTGTAACAATGCCAGCCCTTTTGTGACCATTTCTTAACCTGCTATGCCATCGGTTGTAACCGCCTTGGAGCACCTTTAGCCCATCTCAACGGCGAGTTCTGCATTGAAGTGGAAATGGAATAACTATGGAAGAGATAGTTCTCAACGGCGGCGATACCGCCTGGATGTTGGCGAGCACAGCGCTCGTTCTCTTGATGACCCCCGGTTTGGCTTTCTTCTACGGAGGAATGGTGAGAACTAAGAGCGTTCTCAACATGATGATGATGTCGATGGTAACTATTGGCATCGTCAGCGTTCTCTGGGTGATCTACGGTTTTGAAATTGCTTTTGGGCATAAGGCAGATTCACCTTGGTACGGCGGAATCGGATTGAGCGGTTTAGGAAGCTCAGTTAATGAATTTGCCAATAACGGTGGAATTTATCCAATTCCACTTCTAGTTTTCGCAGCATTTCAGTTGATGTTTGCGATTATCACACCTGCTCTTATCTCAGGAGCAATCGCAGATCGCGCGAAGTTTTCAGCATGGGCAATTTTTGTTGCGCTCTGGTCAACCCTTGTCTACTTCCCTGTAGCACACTGGGTATTTGCCTTCGGGAATAAAGTTGGCGATGCAGTTACCGGCGTTGGCTACCTGGCAGGTAAGGGAGTTCAAGATTTCGCTGGCGGAACCGCAGTACACATCAACGCCGGCGCAGCTGGCTTAGCGTTAGCCATTATTTTGGGTAAGCGCATTGGCTGGAGAAAAGAATCAATGCGTCCACACTCATTACCTCTCGTAATGTTAGGTGCAGGGTTGCTCTGGTTCGGTTGGTTCGGATTCAACGCCGGTTCATCACTTGCTGCTAATGGCATCGCCGGTCTGGCCTTTATCAATACACAAGTTGCAACAGCTGGCGCAGTCTTAGGTTGGCTCTTGGTTGAAAAGGTCAGAAATGGCCATGCCACATCTCTCGGAGCTGCATCCGGTGCTGTTTCAGGTTTGGTGGCAATTACTCCTGCATGCGCATTCGTTGCTCCATGGGCTGCAGTAGTCATCGGATTTATCGCTGGAATTCTCTGCTCTCTTGCGGTGAGCCTCAAATATAAGTTTGGGTTTGATGACTCACTCGACGTCGTAGGCGTACACCTCGTTGGCGGTATCTGGGGATCACTCTCCATTGGATTCTTCGGTGCAAGCGCTGTCAACAGTATTGGACTCGATGGCATCTTGTATGGGGGCGGAACAGCGCTGTTGGGCAAGCAGCTCCTCGGAGTAGGTGTTGTCGCTGCTTATTCATTTATTGCAACGCTCATTATTGGTTTTGCAATCGAAAAGACAATTGGCTTCCGCGTCTCACGTGAAGTTGAAATCGAAGGCATTGACTTGAAGGAGCATGCCGAATCTGCATATGAAATGGCTAACTCATCACGTGGAGGTGGATCACTATGAAGCTCATTACCGCAATTCTCAAACCATTTAAGTTAGATGATGTGAAAGATGCACTCCAAGCGGCTGGAATTACTGGCATGACAGTCTCGGAGGCGAGCGGATTTGGACGTCAAAGAGGACACACTGAGGTCTACCGCGGCGCCGAATACACAGTTGATTTAGTACCAAAAGTTCGCCTAGAGGTACTAGTTGACGATAAAGACGCAGCATCTGTTGTCGATGTCATCGTCAAGGCAGCATCAACTGGATCTATAGGGGATGGAAAAGTTTGGACGACGCCAGTAGATCAAGTAATTCGCGTTCGTACCGGCGAGAAGGGTCCAGACGCGATTTAAGTAGGGATGTCTACATAAATAGGATTGGCGCCATGGGAACTCGAGAAAGACGTCAGCGATCAAACGAAGCTGATCGACTTCTTTCCAAGCTTTTCCAAGAAAGTGGCGCAGATCCACTCGAGGTAGCTATCGCCGCGGTCGGAGGTTTCGGCCGCGGCGAACTATCTCCGGGCTCTGATTTAGATATCGTCATTATTCACTCCGGGTCATACGAGGCAAGGACGTTATCTGACTTAGTCAATAAGATCTTGTACCCCTTGTGGGATGAGAAGATATCTGGAAGATCCTTAAAAATAGATCATGCAGTCCGCACTCGCTCGGAAATGCGAGAAATTGCCGAAAGAGACTTGAAGGTGGCACTGGGACTTCTTGATATTCGACTTGTATGCGGCAACGCCGATTTGGTTGCTGCTATTCAGTTGGATGCAATTGATTCTTGGCGCAAGAACTCAAGGCAATGGTTGCCAGAGTTACAAGGATCCTTACTCGATCGCCATCAACGTTCTGGAGAGTTGGCTTATCTGCTTGAGCCCGATATCAAAGAAGCTCGTGGCGGACTTCGCGACATCACAGCTTTGCGCGCTATAGAACGGGCACAGCGTGTAAATGTCCCGATTGAAAAAATTAGTTTTGCTGAGTCTCTTCTAGCAAATGTGCGTGAAGCGCTCCATATCGTAAGCGGTCGCGATAAAGATAAGTTGTACTTTCAGGAACAGGATAAAGTTGCTGAGTATTTGGGCTACCGTGACGCAGATCAATTAATGGGCGATATCGCACAGGCGGCACGTTCTGTTGACTACGTTCTGGATACGACGTGGTACCGGTTGGCACATCGAGGACGAGATGGTTCGGGACGATTTCTTAAGCGCATACGTTCCACAACACTCTCACGCGATATAGCGGTATCACATAGAGAGGTGACCATCAGCCCTGATGTTGATTTTTCACTTGATCCAGTAATCGGTTTGCGTGCAGCAGCATCAGCTGCTCAACTCGGTCTTCCAATATCTATGGAGTCTCTGACTCGTCTTGGCCAAGCGCTCAGTAAAGGCGAGGGAAAACTGTCCCAGCCTTGGCCACGGCAAGCGCGTGAAAACCTCATTTCGCTGATTGGAGCAGGTTCAGCGATGGTGCAGATTTTCGAGTCGCTTGACCAAGAAGAGATTATTTTTCACTGGATTCCGGAATGGAAGAGCGTACGTTCATTGCCACAACGGAATGTTCTTCATCGCCATACGGTTGATCGACATATGGTCGAGACAGCGGTTCACGCTGCAAGGCTTACACGTCAGGTGCACCGCCCAGATCTACTTCTTTTTAGTGCGCTCTTTCACGATATTGGAAAAGGCACGGATGAAGATCACTCTGAACGAGGAGCGCTCCTTATATCCCCGCTGGCAGCGCGCATTGGATTTCCTCCAGAAGATATTGCAACGATCCAAACTTTGATTAGACACCATCTTCTCCTTTCAGCGACTGCGACAAGACGCGATCTTGATGATCCTGCAACGATTGCTTCGGTTGTGGATGTAATTCCAGATCTGCAAACCCTTGAACTCTTACATGCTCTGAGTATTGCCGATGGTGAAGCCACAGGACGCGCGGCTTGGACTGATTGGAAAGCTGCACTCGTATCTGAACTGGTAGATAAGGTGAAGACCGCTCTTACAAACAACACAATTGCGCAACAACCAGAACTCACAATAGAACAGCGTGAAAAGGCTGACAACGGTGAATTGGCTGTAACTATTGATGATCGAGGCAACCTCTACGCAATTGAGATTGTAGTAAGCGACAAGCCGGGCTTGCTTTCGACTGTTGCCGGCGTTCTCAACCTGCTGAGATTGGATGTGCGCTCGGCGAGAACCAAATCACATGGCAGTTCTGCGGTAATGGAGTGGATTGTCATACCCGATCCTCATGCTCCGATGCTCACTGAAAAAATTCTCCATCGTGAATTGATAGATGCCATTGCAAGCGAGAGTTCTTTGGCGCAGAGAATTGAAGAGCGGATAGCGGCCTATGCACAGCTACCAACAATTCCCGTGCCCGCTCCGGTTGTTGAAACATTTCTAGACGCTGCAACTGATGCAACAATCGTTGAAGTACGCAGCCACGATAGACCTGCTCTGCTTTTTGGTATCGGTGACACGATTACAAAGAGCAATATAGATATTCGTTCGGCGATCGTGACGACTCTCGGCGCCGAAGCAATCGACACCTTATATGTCACTGAAATCAACGGTGGCCCACTTACGCCGGAGCGGGCTCATGAAGTGGCAGAGAGATTGCGCTCATACCTGAAGTAGACTGCGCGTCTTATGTTCGAATCACTATCCAGTAAATTCGCCGGTGCGCTAGGGGCGCTTCGTTCTCGAGGAAAAATTTCCGAGAAGGATATTGATGCAACTACTGTTGATATTCGAACCGCCCTTCTTGAAGCGGATGTGGCGCTGGAAGTAGTTGAAGATTTCACCAATAAGGTTCGAGATAAATCTTTAGCGCTACTTGGTACTTTTCAAGCTGGCACCAACCAAGCGCAAGCTATTTTTCAGGTGGTCAATCAAGAACTCACAGAAATCCTCGGTGGAGGATCCCGGCGTATTCGCTTTGCAAAGAATCCTCCGACAGTGATTATGTTGGCTGGTTTGCAAGGTGCAGGTAAGACCACCCTTGCCGCCAAACTTGCGAAGTTCTACAAAGATCAAGGCGAGACTCCGATCTTAATTGCTTCCGATTTGCAGAGACCTAATGCTGTAAATCAATTACAAGTTGTAGGGCAATCAGTGGGAGTTCCAGTCTTTGCCCCCGAACCAGGCAATGGCGTGGGAAATCCTGTGAAAGTCGCCCAAGATGGAGTGAAGTTTGCAGCCACAAAGCTTCACAGCCTGGTGATAGTTGATACTGCAGGCCGCCTTGGTGTCGACCAGGAGTTAATGCAAGAGGCAGTTTCAATACGCGATGCGATATCACCGCAAGAAGTACTTTTTGTAGTTGATGCAATGATTGGACAGGATGCGGTTCGTACTGCAAAAGCCTTTCAAGCTGGTGTTGGTTTTGACGGAGTAGTTCTGACGAAACTTGATGGAGATGCACGAGGGGGAGCCGCTCTATCTATTGCCTCTCTCACTGGTAAACCAATTATGTTTGCATCTACCGGAGAAAAGATTTCCGATTTTGATATTTTTTATCCAGAGCGAATGGCTTCTCGAATTCTGGGAATGGGAGACGTTGCCACATTAGCTGAACAGGCAAAAAAAGCCTTTGATGGCGACTCCGCTAAGAAACTCGAAGATAAGTTTGCTGCCGGAGAAGATTTCACTCTTGATGATTTCCTAGAGCAACTCGAGGCTATGTCAAAGATGGGCTCTATGAGCAAGCTGCTAGGAATGTTGCCTGGTGCAGGGGCAATGAAGAAGCAGATTGAGAATTTCGACGAATCAGAAATCACCAGGACTAAGTCCATTGTGCAGTCGATGACTCCGCTCGAACGTAGAGATCTTAAAGTTCTTAATGGCTCACGGCGTGCGCGTATTGCACTTGGGTCGGGTCGAAAAGTTTCTGACGTCAATGCGCTCGTCGACAAATTCACAGCTGCCCAGAAGATGATGAAGCAGATGCGAAGCGGCGGGGGGCTACCTCCGGGGGTTGCTATGCCTGCTGGAATGGCGGGGCTGCCACCCAAGAAGGCCACACCCGTTCAGAAGAAGAAATCAAGGTCGGGAAATCCTGCTAAACGAGCGCTGGAGAACGGCTAGTAGGTAGCCAATTTCCGGATTACCTTTGTAACTGGCAAGATTAGCCTCCTGTTACAGGGCCCTCTACCCCCGTAACAATCCAATCCACAGTTGGACCACATTGCTACGCACCCCGCTGTAGCAGATGCGGATCGACACACTTTTTAGGAGCACTACTTCTTTGTCTACAAAAATTCGTTTAATGCGCATGGGAAAAATTCGTACCCCGTACTTCCGTATCGTTGTTACAGATTCCCGCAAGGCGCGTAATGGTCTCTCTATCGAAGAGATTGGTCGCTATGTTCCAGGTCAAGATCCATCTATCATCGAGGTTAATTCAGAGCGTGCGCTCTATTGGCTCGGAGTAGGTGCGCAACCTTCAGAGGCTGTAGAGGCTCTGCTTAAGGTGACCGGTGATTGGCAGAAGCACAAAGGTCTTCCCGGTACAGAAGGAACTTTAAAAGTTGCTGCTCCAAAGCCTGCAAAGAGCGTTGCATATGAGGCAGCGGTGAAGGCTGCAGCCGCAGAACCTGCAGAGGGTGCAACAACGCTCAAGAAGAAGGCGCAAGAGAAGTTGGCAGCGAAGGCAAATCCTGTCTCTGAGCCAGTAGCGGTCTCAACTGAGACACCTGCTGTTACAGAACAAATTACTGAAGACACAACTTCAGCTGGAACCTCGGACGAAGCAAGCTCTGTGGCAACTCCGGACACAGAGGCAACGCCAGAAGCGGTGACAGAGTAATAATGATTGATGAAGCTCTCGAGCATCTCGTAAAGGGAATCGTTGATAACCCTGACGATGTCAATGTTAAGGAGAAAACGCATCGACGTGGCACAACGCTCGAAGTACGCGTTAATCCTGAGGATATCGGCAAGGTAATCGGTCGCAATGGTCGTACCGCCAAAGCGCTTCGCACAGTTGTGAGCGCTCTGGCTGGTCGCACTGTTCGTGTCGATCTCATCGATACCGACGAGGTTCGCTAACTCATCTTTAACCCATGAAATTAAACGTGGGCCGCATCGGTAAAGCTCACGGAATTTTAGGTGAAGCGACTATTGAAGTACGTACCGATGAAGCTGAAAATCGCTTTGCTATTGGCGCCGTTCTGCAAACACAGAGCCACGGTTTACTGACTGTGGCTTCAGCGCGAGTTCATAACGGCATCCTTCTTCTCGCCTTTGAAGGCATCGATGATCGCAACGGGATTGAAGCGCTGCGAGATGAGCTGCTATTTGCAGATGTAGATATTGATGCTCCTGGATTAGACGAAGATGATTATCACGTTCTACAACTCATCGGTTGTAAAGCTTTTTTAATTGATGGTGATGAATATGGCGAAGTCACAGAAGTGCTTAATCTGCCTGGGCAAGATGTACTGGTAATTAAGACCGAAACAGGTGAATCTCTCATCCCTTTTGTCAGGCAGTTAGTACCTATAGTGGATGTGAAAGCGCGCCGCATGACAGTTGTCCCACCTGAAATAGAAGGAGAGATGAGATGAAAATAGATGTCATCTCTATATTTCCGGAGTATCTGGCACCACTCAACCTTTCACTCTTGGGAAAGGCGCAAAGTGCGGGACTTGTGAACATCAACGTTCATAATCTGCGGGATTTCACCCACGATAGCCACAACACTGTAGATGACACCCCATATGGTGGTGGCGCCGGGATGGTGATGCTTGCGGAAGTTTGGGCGAAGGCAATCGACTCGGTAATTTCTGATGACAGTGACCTCATTATTCTCACACCTGCTGGAAAGAAATTCACTCAAAAAGTTGCCGAGAATTTTTCACAATCTACTCACTTGATTTTCGCGTGTGGCCGCTATGAAGGAATAGATGATCGAGTACGTCAGTACTATTCACAAGCTGCCTTCCAGTCCCGAAACATCCGAGTCCACGAAGCTTCAATTGGCGATTATGTGTTGAGTGGTGGCGAAGTTGCAGCGATGGTGATGATCGAAGCCATTACTAGACTCATTCCCGGTGTGCTCGGTAATCCGGATTCACTCACAGAAGAGTCGCATAACAGCGAGGGATATCTTGAATATCCAAATTTCACTAAACCTCAGGAGTGGCGCGGAATCTCAATTCCCGAGATTTTGCTCAGTGGTAACCACGCTGAAATTGCGAAATGGCGCACACAACAGGCTCAAAATCGCGCAAAAGATAATTTATAACTCGTAAGTAACAAACTTACTGCCGTACTGTTACGTGCATGAGCGAAGAGTCGGCCCGTATTCAATCTCGATTGATTCGTGATCTTGAACCGGTCGTGGCCGTGGAGCTGGAACGCCATCTCTCGGTGCAGAAGAATTGGTATCCCCACGAATATGTGCCATGGTCTGAAGGTAGAGATTATGCAGGGCCGCTCAACGGAGATGCTTGGGAGGCGAAAGATTCACGCCTTACTCCAGTTGCTCAGGATTCACTAGTTCTAAATTTGCTCACCGAAGATAACTTGCCGAGTTATCACACAGAAATTGCAATTTCTATGGGTCGTGATGGCGCTTGGGGCAATTGGATTGAACGTTGGACTGCAGAAGAGGCGCGTCACTCCATAGTTATCCGCGACTATCTGATGGCAACTCGTGGCGTTGACCCTTACGAACTAGAAGATTTACGAATGGCTCACATGTCACTTGGCTACCAGACGCCTTATGAGAACGACATGCTCCACACCATCGCCTATGTATCTTTCCAAGAACTTGCTACGCGTATTTCACACCGAAACACCGGAAAGCTCTCTGATGATCCAATCGCCGAGGGAATGATGCAGCGAGTTGCCCTCGATGAAAATCTTCATATGCTCTTTTACAGAAATACGTTGGCAGCAGCCCTCGATATGGAGCCAAACGCTGCCATGCGAGCAATTACAGATGTTGTTACAAATTTTGATATGCCTGGTGCCAATATGCCTGGTTTTGGGCGCAAGGCTGTTCAGATTGCACTTGCTGGAATCTATGACCTACAGCAGCATCTCGATGATGTAGTAGCTCCCGTCCTTCGTGCCTGGAAAATATTTGAGCGAAATGATTTAACAGGTGAGGGACTTAAAGCCAGAGATGAGCTGAAAGTATTTATGGATCAGACGTATAAGGCTGCTGCAGTCTTTAACGATAAGCGCGAAGTCCATTTTGAGCGTCAAATAGCGCGTGGTATTGCACCAATTCGCATCACCAACTAATTCTCAAATAAGATGAGTCGTATGACTCGCACTTATCTCGTTGAAACCTACGGGTGTCAGATGAATGTGCATGACTCGGAGAGAATTGCGGGTTTGCTTGATGAAGCAGGTTATGTTCCTGTCGCTGAAGGCGCTCAAGCCGATATCGTCGTTTTTAACACTTGTGCCGTCCGTGAAAATGCTGATAATAAACTTTACGGAAATCTCAGCTTTCTAGCCCCTATTAAAAAGAAGAACCCCAGCATGCAAATAGCCGTCGGTGGGTGTTTAGCGCAAAAAGATCAATCGATAATCCTTAAGAAAGCACCATATGTTGATGTGGTCTTTGGAACACATAACGTAGGTTCTCTCCCAATTCTGCTCGAGCGCGCTCGAATAGAAGAGGAGGCTCAGATAGAAATTCTCGAATCCTTGGAGCATTTCCCATCTACCTTGCCAGCGCGAAGATTTTCGGCATTCACCTCTTGGGTTTCCATCTCTGTGGGTTGCAATAACACCTGCACATTTTGCATAGTTCCAACTTTGCGCGGTGTTGAAAAAGATCGTAAACCTGAGGACATCCTGACCGAGATGCGCGCTTTGGTGGATCAAGGTGTCATCGAGATCACGCTTCTTGGTCAAAATGTGAATGCTTATGGGGTTGAATTTGGTGACCGAGGAGCATTTGCCACACTATTACGCGAAGCAGGGAAAATTGAGGGGTTAGAGCGAGTTAGATTTATGTCACCCCATCCGCGTGACTTTACCGACGATGTCATAGAAGCAATGGCGCAGACAAAAAATGTGATGCCTCATTTACACATGCCCCTGCAATCAGGTTCTGATGCGATTTTGCAGAGTATGCGTCGTTCATATCGCACAGATAAGTATTTAGGAATTTTGGAACGAGTCCGTTCAGCTATGCCTGAAGCGATGATTACAACAGATATCATCGTTGGGTTTCCGGGTGAAACAGAGAGCGATTTTCAAGCAACTCTTGATCTGACAACTCAAGCGCAATTCGCCGCTGCCTATACCTATAAGTACTCAATTCGCCCCGGTACGCCGGCTGGAGCTATGGCAAATCAAGTTGCCGAGGAAATTGTTGCCGATAGATACACTCGTTTGCACGAACACCAGCAGAAGATTTCTCTAGCCGTCAACCAGAGATCGATCGGCTCAACACACCTCGCACTTGTCTCTGAAGTTGAAGGACGTCGTGATGAAGTACAGGCGAGAATGACTGGCAAGACTGAAGATTTTCGCTTGGTCCACTTTGGCGCGGATACACAAGCCAGACCTGGTGACTTTGTTAAAGTGGTAATCACTGATGCTTCTGCACATTATTTGTTGGCTGATGCCATATCGGTGCACCCAACTCGAGGGGGAGATGCGCACTTTGCTCGAACTGCGCCCGCGTCAACTACTTTAGGAATGCCAAAAGTACGCGCTTAATATGAGCAAAGTTATTGTCATCTGCGGGGCCACGGCGACAGGCAAGAGCGATATCGCACTCGATATCGCAGAACATATTGGCGCCGAGATTATTAACGCTGATTCGATGCAGCTTTATCGAGGGATGGATATCGGAACTGCCAAAGTAAAAGTTTCCGAAAGAAGAGGAATCGTCCACCACATGCTCGATGTCCTGGCAGTCACTGAGGATTCGACAGTAGCTTGGTATCAAGAACGTGCTCGCAATCTCATTACAGAGATTCACGGTCGAGGTCTTAGCGCAGTTATTGTCGGCGGGACAGGCCTTTATATAAAAGCCATTCTTGATGATTTAAATTTTCCAGATACCGACCCAGAGGTAAGAGCAAGCCTTGAGCGAGAGGCAGAAGAATTCGGTAGCGCTCGTCTCTTCGAACGGCTTCAAGAACTGGATCCTGCGGCAGCGTTGGCAATTGATCGAGCGAATGTTCGCAGGATTATTAGAGCCTTAGAGGTAATCGAAATTACAGGTCAGCCTTTTACTGCAAACTTACCTCGCGAAGATAGCTCCCGATATCCAGATGCCATGCAGTTTGGGTTGGTGATGGACCGCGAACACTTACGAGAGCGGATAGATCAACGAGTTGATCGAATGTGGGATGAAGGTTTCATCGACGAAGTGGACTCTCTCATCGAGCAAGGTATTCGCTCTGGAACAACTGCGCAGCGAGCACTTGGTTATGCACAGATTCTGGCGATGCGTGGCGGGTTAATGTCAGAGGAAGAGGCAAAGGAAGAGACTAAGCGAGCCAGTCGCCAATATGCTCGCCGTCAGGAGACCTGGTTTTCTCGAGATCGCAGAATTCAGTGGGTAGCCACGCATCAACCACGTCTTGCCACCATACTGGAAAAGATAAACTCCTAACCTGATGAATTCGCCAATAATCGCCACATATGGCCATGGAACCGAAAATGACTTCGTAATCGTCTTTGACCCTGATTCGCAATTAATTGTCACACCTGCGCAGATAGCCTCAATGTGCGATAGAAAAACTGGAATTGGCGCTGATGGATTTATACGTATTACCAAGCCAGATGGCAGATGGTTTATGGATTATCACAATGCAGATGGATCCACTGCACAAATGTGCGGAAATGGAATCCGAGTCATGGCTCGCTACCTAGTTGTACGGGGACATCAACCTGAGGGAATTTTCGCCATCAATACTCGAGCTGGAATAAAGCACTTGCGCGTTCCACTCGAGGGGGACATTTCTGTGAATATGGGACAAGTAACCGATGAGATGGAGCAAGTGACAGTCACGCAGAATGGCAAGACTTGGAAAGGTTTTAATATCAACGTTGGTAATCCGCATGCAGTGGTTTTTGTTGAAAACCTTGATGAAGTTGGGTCGCTCGCTCAAGCTCCAGAAGTTTCTCCCAAGAACTCCTATCCCGAAGGCGTCAATGTTGAATTTGTTGAACTAATGCCAGGTAATCAAGCGCGCATGCGAGTCCATGAACGGGGCAGTGGAGAAACGCGTTCGTGCGGAACAGGAACATGTGCAGTGGCGCTAGCCGCAGCGATTCATACACGAAAAGCGCTACCTTCTCAGTGGACGATCTTTCCCCCAGGTGGTCGCCTCGTTGTTGATATTGATGGTCACTCAAATGCCACCCTTATAGGACCGGCAGTGTTAATTGCCGATCATGACATCTCATCATATGTGCGCTCATGACTACCGCAGGCGACAGTTACGACAAACTTTTTGAAGACCTACTGCGTGAATCTGCGCGGGTTGCTGCAGATTATGATGCCGACGAGAATGACTATCACGAGGATTCGCAGCAAGAGTTAGTCGATCGCCATGCTCTTCGACGTGTAAAAGGTTTCTCTACCGAATTACAGGATATCTCCGAAGCTGAATATCGTCAGTTGCAATTAGAGCGTGTAATCCTGGTGGGTGTGTGGACTGAAGGAAGTGCGGAGATGGCCGAAAATTCTCTCGCTGAACTCAAAGCGCTTGCCGAGACGGCCGGCTCTGAAGTTCTAGAAGGACTCATCCAACGCAGAGATAAGCCCGATCCTGCAACATATATAGGTTCTGGAAAAGTCTCAGAGCTACGTCAATTAGTGGCAGCAACTGGCGCCGACACGGTCGTGTGTGATGGTGAACTTTCTCCATCGCAACTGCGCACTTTAGAGGATAAGTTAAAGGTCAAAGTAGTTGATCGGGTTGCGCTCATTCTCGATATCTTCGCTCAACATGCAAAGAGTAAGGAAGGTAAGGCTCAAGTAGAGCTCGCGCAAATTGCTTATTTACTTCCGCGACTACGAGGTTGGGGTGATTCACTGTCACGTCAAGTAGGTGGACGAGCTGCAGGTGGAGCAGGTATCGGTGGACGTGGACCCGGTGAAACTAAGATCGAAACTGATCGACGAAGAATTCGCGACAGGATGGCTAAGTTACGTCGTGAAATTGCTGAAATGAAGGTTGCTCGCGACACTAAAAGACAAGAGCGCAAACGTAACAACATACCTTCCGTGGCAATTACGGGTTATACCAATGCCGGTAAATCATCGCTATTAAATGCGCTTACAGGTGCAGGCGTTCTTGTTGAGAATGCCCTATTCGCAACTTTGGATCCCACAGTTCGAAAGTGTGAAAGTGCTGAGGGTCGCATCTACACTCTCTCGGATACTGTGGGATTTGTTCGCCACTTGCCCCATCAATTAGTAGATGCATTTAAATCTACGCTGGAAGAAGTATCTGGGGCAGATTTGATTGTTCACGTGGTTGATGGCTCTCATCCTGATCCATTCGAACAGATTCGAGCTGTTCGCCAAGTGATACGAGAAATTGGCGGGGGTGATATCCCTGAAATCGTTGCAATCAATAAGGTTGATATCGCACACCCAGATGTCGTGATGGAGATTCTCCGTAAGGAGCCAAATAGTTATGCATTCTCCGTTCGATCTGGGTTTGGAATCGAGGGACTAGTCCACGCGATAGAAAAATCTCTGCCACATCCAGCGGTCGAGATCTCCGTGGTCATTCCCTATCATCGCGGGGATTTAGTCAGCGCTATTCACGAAACTGGTGAAATTGTCAGTGAGGAGCATTTGGCAGATGGAACCGCCATTCATGCATTTGTTGATGGAGGTCTGGCAAAAGCGATAGAAAATGCCACCTCAATCGCGGAATAAACGCGACACGCCGAGGGTTGTACCCGCTATAAGGGCCATCCATGCGCGACTATTCGCGCAGGTGAGACCAACAGTGATGGAAGCGAGGTGAGAGCAGTGGCAACAGATTACGACACACCCCGAAAGACGGATGAAGAACTTCACGAGGAATCTTTAGAAGAACTCAAAGCTAAACGCGTAGATGCGCAATCGGGTCAAATTGATGTGGATGAGGCAGAAGCTGCAGAAAATCTTGAACTTCCCGGTGCTGACTTATCAGGCGAGCAGTTAGCTGTAAGAGTTGTCCCAGTACAAGTTGATGAATTCACCTGTTCGAGATGCTTTTTGATTCATCACATTACGCAACTAGCTAAGGGCGAAGGCGCTAAAGCAATCTGTAAAGAGTGCGCGTAAGTTCTTCGGCTTTTCGGCTGCTGATCAACCAATAGGGAACGCTATCTCTTGTGTCATCGAGCGTAACCTTTACACCTGTGGGAATCCAAAAGGCTAACGCTAAAAATGCTGCCGGATCAGCATCGCGCGTGCGCATCAGACGCATCTGATCGGCGCTCAGCTCAGTGATATTTTTGAGATACCGTAACTCGATATGAGCTCTTCCTACACGTAACTCATTCTCATCAAGAGTGATAGTGGTACGCCATCGAAGCACAATAAGAACCATTCCTAAGGTGAGTAAAATCCAAGAGAGCAGAGCGCTGCGATTATCCAGCGCAGCCCAAATGGCAATCACCAGTGAGAGAAACATAAAGTAGATAAATGCCAACACCCAGACAGGGGGGCGAACTACTTCACGAAATATCATGCCCGCTAGGTTATCTTGCAATTCTCTTCTTAAGCCTTCTATGAAGTAACCTTGCGACATGAGTCGCGTTCCCAGTACAACGCCTCCTGATGGGGCACAGATCCCCGAACGGCATCCCCAATCGCCTGAAACAGGATCACAAATTCCTTCTCACTTTAAACATTGCTTCGGTTGCGGAGAACTTCATCCAACGGGACTTCATCTTGTTGCGCATGTTGGTAAAGGGGCAGATATCACAGCCGAATTCATCGTCACTGAAAATCATCAGGGAGCGCCTGGGCTTGCCCATGGCGGGTTACTTTCCCTCGCATTTGACGAAGCTCTCGGAAAGTTAATGTGGCTACTCCGTGCGCCAGCTGTGACTGCGCGGCTAGAAACAGATTTTCTGAAACCAGTTCCAATAGGGACACGCTTGCATATAACGGCTCGAATCACCGGACAGGTAAATCGTAAAGTCTATTCAGAGGCTGAAGGGCGGCTAGGAGGACCAGAGGGAGAAATTGCTGTGAAAGCCGCCTCTCTCTTTGTGATTGTTCCTATGAAACATTTTCTTGAAAATGCACCAGCGCAATATTTGGAGACTATGCGCAAGAACCCTGAATTACTCTCTTTCGTCGATCCAGAGTTTGATATTAATCCATGAATAATCTTCAAGTCCTTATTACTCGACTCGATCCTGAGCTACCACTTCCACAGTATTCAAAGGCAGGAGATGCTGGTGCAGATATCGTCTCGCGCATCGACATTACATTGGCTCCTGGAGAGCGAGCCCTTGTCCCTACAGGAATTTCGATTGCGCTACCTGATGGATATGTTGCGCTTGTGCATCCGCGGTCAGGCCTTGCCATTAAGCACGGCGTCACTATGGTCAATGCTCCGGGGACTGTAGATGCAGGATTTCGCGGCGAACTTCAGTGCATCATGATTAATCACGATCCCAGTGAAAGTATCACCTTTAAGCGAGGCGATCGCATCGCGCAATTGGTTTTTCAAAAAGTGGAACGTGCCGAATTTATAGAAGTATCGCAGTTGCCAGGATCTGGTCGTGGCACAGGTGGTTTTGGATCAACAGGTAGGCAATGAGCGAATACGAGGATCGCGAGAAAGTGCTCAGCGCTTTCGGAGGCAAAAAAGGGCTGATTGATTCGGGCATACCAACAATTCTCTTCCTTGTTGTTTTCAACGTTACTGATGAGTTGCAGAGCGCTTTGTATGCATCGATAGCGATATCAGCTGTTCTTACTATTGTTCGGTTGGCCATGCGTGACACTATTCAACACGCGGTAAGTGGTTTTATTGGAGTTCTCATCTGTGCTTGGTTTGCAAATCGAACCGGCAATGCCAGCGATTTATACATACCTAAGTTGCTGACAAATTTGGGATACGGAACCGTCTATCTGATCGCAAATTTAGCGGGCTGGCCCATACTCGGACTTCTCTTAGGACCTATTCTTGGTGAAAATCTTAAATGGAGAAACCATCCTGAAAGAAAGCGCGCCTATATGCGTGCAAGTTGGCTTTGGGTTGGCATGTTCTTCACACGAATTGCCGTCCAATACCCCATTTATAGAACGGGAAATGTAAATTTGTTGGGAACTGTCAACTTAGCGATGGGTTATCCGCTATTTCTGGCGACTGCATATGGATCATGGCTCATTATCAAGAGCGCACCCAAGATTCCTACTGAGAAATAAAACATCCCTTAATCTGCTCTTCGGCCGCAGCTGATGCAACAAAGAGTAATTCGTCGCCGGCGGTAAATACATCGCTTGGAGTTGGCGCAATAACTCGCCCATCACGGACAATCGCAGCAAGCGATGCATCTTCTGGAAGGGTAATTTCTTCTACAGTTTTACCGATGCAAATTGCGGAATCAGGGAGGGTAATTTCAACAAGATTGGCTTGACCTTTTCTAAATGAGAATAGGCGCACCACATCTCCTACGCTTACAGCCTCTTCTACCAGCGCTGCGATGATGCGTGGAGTTGATACTGCTACATCCACGCCCCACGATTGATCAAAAAGCCATTCATTCTTTGGGTGATTGATGCGCGCAACGACACGTGGAACTCCATATTCAGTCTTACCAAGAAGCGCGGTCACTAAATTGACCTTGTCATCTCCCGTGGCAGCCACCAGAACCTGGCACTTGTTTAATTGTGCGTTATCAAGTGCTGCAATTTCACAGGCATCGGCCATAAGCCATTCTGCATCTGGGACAGAGTCAATCTTGAGCGCCTTTGGATCACGATCAATAAGCAGAACTTGATGTCCATTGTCGAGAAGTTCACGGGCAATGGCGCGACCGACGTTTCCCGCTCCAGCGATTGCAATTCTCATGCCTTATTTACCTGGCCCTTGCGTGAGCGCACTTTCAGCGATTGCCATTTTCTCATCTTGAATTGTCATGTGAACGAGATCGCCATCTTGAAGCACTGTATGTGGCTCTGGGATTAGCCCTTCACCTAGTCGTGTCAAAAACGCCACACGCGCCTCAGTGGCAGCTTCTAGTTCAGTAATTGGCCGTCCATACCAATCGACATGTGGGTGCACTTCGAGGAGTTGTACAGTTCCGGTGGCATCGCGCCATTCAGAGCGTGCACCTCCTGGAGCAATTCGTCGCAGAATTTGGTCTGTAGCCCAGATAACTGTGGCGACTGTCGGAATTCCAAGTCGTTGATAAATCTCTGCGCGCCCCGGGTCATAAATGCGCGCAACAACATTGGTAACTCCATAATTTTCACGTGCAACGCGCGCTGCCAGAATATTGGAATTGTCTCCATTACTTACTGCTGCAAAAGCTTGCGCACCTTCAATGCCAGCCTCAAGAAGTGTGTCACGATCAAAGCCAACCCCAACAACAGTGCGACCTTTAAAGTCAGGACCGAGGCGTCGGAACGCCTCCTTGGATTGATCGATGACGGCGACGGAATGGCCAGCGGCTTCAAGTTCGATTGCAAGTGATGAACCCACTCGACCGCAACCCATGATGACTACGTGCACAGGAGTAACTTACTACTAGGCTAGCCATTATGTCTCCAAGTGGTCGTAAACCATTAGTAATTGGGGACCGCTTTAGCGTCACCATTGAAAAAGTTGCCCATGGTGGACACTTTATTGCGCGCCATGAAGGTGCAGTGATTTTTGTGAGGCATGCAATTCCGGGTGAAGTATGCACAATTGAAATTACGAGCGTCGGCGCCTCATTTAATCGAGCCGATGTAATTGAGGTTGAAGAAAAGTCTCCAGATCGAGTGAGCGCACCTTGTCGTTATGCGCATCGTCAAGGATGCGGAGGCTGCGATTTTCAACATATTTCTGCTCTTCGCCAGAGAGAACTCAAAGCAGATGTCATCCGCGAACAGTTTGCCAGAATTGCAAAGATGGAGATAACTGTTCAAGTAGAGGAAGTATCCACCCCGCTTGGATGGCGAACTCGCTGTACCGCTGTAACAACCAAGGCGGGTGCATTGGGTTTCTATCAAGCAAGAAGTCACTCTATTGTTCCGGTGGATGATTGTCGCATCTTGGTCCCAGAGATTAAATTTGCGGAATTGTCAGCACATGGTGCGCAAGGAGACCAACGTATTGAGATTTCTCTCTCCAATACTGGCGAACGTACAATCGCGACAGCAAATACACGTGGTGAAACTCAAGCAAAAATTTATGATGGAGCTGATATTGCACACTATGCAATCGCTGGGAGAGTCCTAGAGGTCAGCCAAAAATCATTTTGGCAGAGCCATAAAGATGCCCCCCGGGTATTAACGGAAGTTGTCAAAGAATTTGCAGGTGTTGTCCCAGGCGACCAGATCCTAGATCTCTATGGGGGAGTAGGGCTCTTTACGGCAGCCCTTCTTCCGGAACTTGGCAGCGAAGGTGCCATTCATCTTGTTGAAGGCAGTAAGAGTGCAACAGCTGATGCACGGAGAAACTTTGCCGATGATGGAATTGTTTCCATACACACGGGTGATGTTGCAAAAATTCTGCCGCGATTTACTCAGGCGAACGTCATCATCCTAGATCCACCTCGCGAGGGAGCAGGTAGAGAGGTCGCTGCGGAGTGCGCGCGTCTGCGCCCGCGAAGTATCGTCTATGTCGCATGTGACCCCGCGGCCTTGGCACGCGATGTTTCCTACTTGCGTGAGAACGGATATTCATTGGCGCAATTGCGCGCGTTCGATCTCTTTCCCATGACACATCACATGGAATGTGTTGCGCTTTTGACTCTCGATAAGGTATCTTGACGTCAAGATATTTTATGAAAGAAGGCTCGGGATGAGCAAGAACTCCCTCGGTACCAAGAAGAATCTCACCGTTGCAGGTAAAGATTATGAAATCTTTGATATCTCAACAGTGCCTGGTGCACACGATCTTCCTTTTTCACTCAAAATTTTATTGGAAAATCTCTTGCGCACCGAAGATGGTGCCAACATCACCGTTGATCACATTAAGGCGTTAGCCGAATGGAATCCGGCAATTGAGCCAGATACAGAAATTCAATTCACCCCAGCCCGAGTCGTCATGCAGGACTTTACCGGTGTTCCTTGCGTTGTTGATCTAGCGACCATGCGTGAAGCAATTGTTGATCTGGGTGGGGATCCAGCCAAAGTGAATCCGCTTGCTCCGGCAGAATTGGTTATTGATCACTCAGTCATTGCAGACGTTTTCGGCACGAAGGATTCTTTTGAAAAGAACACAGATATTGAATATGAAAGAAATCGTGAGCGTTATCGCTTCTTGCGTTGGGGTCAAGGCGCATTCGATGAATTTAAAGTTGTTCCTCCAGGAACTGGAATCGTGCACCAAGTAAATATTGAATATTTAGCGCGAGTTGTGATGACTCGCTCCGTTGATGGAGTTCTCCGCGCCTACCCAGACACAGTTGTTGGTACTGACTCACATACAACTATGGTCAACGGACTCGGCGTACTTGGTTGGGGAGTTGGTGGAATTGAGGCAGAGGCAGCTCTCTTGGGGCAACCGGTCTCTATGCTAATTCCACGCGTTGTCGGTTTTAAGTTATCTGGCGAACTTCCCGTAGGTACAACCGCCACCGATATGGCTCTGACTATCACCGAGATGCTTCGCAAGCATGGAGTAGTAGGCAAGTTTGTCGAATTCTATGGACCTGGAGTTGTCTCTGTTCCGATGGCAAATAGAACAACCATCGGAAACATGTCTCCAGAATATGGCTCTACCTGCGCAATTTTCCCTATTGATGAAGAGACTTTGCGTTACTTGCGATTGACAGGTCGCAGTGAAGAGCAAGTTTCGCTTGTTGAAAAGTACGCAAAGGCGCAAGGCATGTGGCACGATCCGGCCGCATCACCTCGATTCTCCGAACATATCGAGTTAGATCTTTCGACAGTGGTCTCTTCGATTGCTGGTCCAAAACGCCCGCAAGATCGAATCTCTCTCACTGCCTCCAAGAGCGCATTTGAGAAAGTTCTTCCGTCTTACTTCTCGGAAAAAACTGGAAAGGCTGCCTATCCAGTAAAGGTTGGCGAGAAGTCCACCACGATTAAGAATGGCGACGTAGTAATCGCCTCAATCACATCGTGTACAAATACATCAAATCCATCCGTCATGATTGGAGCAGCGCTTCTTGCAAAGAAAGCTGTTGAGAAAGGGCTCTCCTCAAAACCGTGGGTGAAGACAACGCTTGCGCCCGGTTCAAAAGTTGTCACCGATTATTACGATCGCGCTCAGCTCACTCAATATATGGAGGCGCTTGGCTTTAATTTGGTGGGTTATGGCTGCGTGACTTGTATTGGAAATTCAGGTCCTCTACCTACTGACATCAGCAAAGCTGTTAATGAAAATGATTTGGCAGTTACTGCTGTGCTATCGGGTAACCGTAACTTTGAAGGAAGAATTAGCCCAGATGTAAAGATGAACTACCTAGCTTCTCCACCTTTGGTTGTTGCCTATGCGCTAGCGGGCACAATGGACCATGACTTCGAAAGAGATCCACTAGGAAACGATCGTGATGGTAACCCTGTACTTCTCAAGGATATCTGGCCCTCTGCGGCTGAGATTCAATCGGTCATCGATTCTTCAATATCTTCTGAAATGTTCTCAAAAGATTACGCCACAGTCTTTGAAGGAGACCATCGCTGGAAATCTCTCGATACTCCAACAGGAAAAACTTTTGAGTGGGATCCGAAATCAACATATGTACGTAAGCCTCCATATTTCGAAGGAATGCCAGCACAACCAGAGCCAGTAAGAGACATTTCTGGCGCTCGAGTGCTGGCAATTTTGGGAGATTCGGTCACGACCGATCACATATCTCCTGCGGGAAATATCAAGGCCGATTCTCCTGCCGGTAAGTATCTTGAATCTCATGGGGTAGAACGTAAAGACTTCAACTCGTATGGATCTCGCCGTGGAAATCACGAGGTCATGATTCGCGGCACTTTCGCAAATATTCGCTTGAAGAATCTACTCCTTGATGGTGTTGAAGGTGGCTATACACGCAATTACCTCAAGAACGGTGAGCAGAGCACAATTTACGATGCCTCAGTTGCATATCAAGAAGCGGGAGTCCCATTAGTGATTCTTGCTGGTAAAGAATATGGTTCCGGATCTTCGCGCGACTGGGCGGCAAAGGGCACTGCACTTCTTGGCGTGCGTGCGGTAATCGCAGAAAGTTTTGAGCGAATCCATCGTTCCAATTTGATTGGTATGGGTGTCTTGCCGTTGCAATTTATTGATGGAGAAACTGCGCAATCACTGGGCTTAAAGGGTGATGAGGTCTTTTCGATTGAAGGGGTAGCTACTCTTAATAATGGCGCCATTCCAAAAGAGGTCACAGTGACTGCAGGCGAAAAGATTTTCAAGGCGAAGGTACGTATAGATACGCCAGGCGAGGCTGATTACTACCGCCACGGCGGAATCATGCAGTACGTACTGCGCCAATTGCGTGGCTAATCTAGACTTGCGCCTATGCTGGAATCTCTGAAGGACCCGCAAGATTTGCGTGGGCTGACCCCTTCCCAGCTGACTGAGCTCTCTGAAGAAATTCGCCAATTTCTTATTACCAAGGTCTCTAAGACAGGCGGTCATCTAGGTCCAAACTTGGGTGTCGTCGAATTAACTATCGCGCTACATCGAATCTTTGACTCGCCCAAAGATGTATTGCTCTTTGATACTGGTCATCAATCGTATGTTCACAAAATTATTACTGGCCGAGCAGGCCAATTTGATTTACTCCGTCAAAGAGGCGGAATAGCCGGATACCCAAATCGCCGAGAAAGCGAACATGATGTTATTGAAAACTCTCATGCATCGACGGCGCTCTCATGGGCAGATGGAATTTCACGTGGATTTGCACTCACTGGTCAGAGCGATCGCCATGTAGTTGCTGTGGTGGGAGATGGCGCTCTCACTGGTGGTATGTCGTGGGAAGCGCTCAACAATATTGCAGCGGCAGAGAATAGAAAATTGATGATTGTCGTTAACGATAATGAGCGTTCATATTCACCAACAATCGGTGGACTTGCAACCTACCTTTCAACGCTCCGTGTGACCCAAGGCTATGAGAGGTTTTTGGATTGGGGCAAAGAGGTTCTCGCAAAGACTCCTGTCGTCGGTGCTCCAATTTACGAAACTCTGCATGGGATGAAGAAGGGGATAAAAGATATTGTTGCCCCACAAGGAATGTTTGAAGACCTCGGGCTTAAATATGTCGGTCCTATCGATGGCCACGATATCGCTGCCATGGAGCGCGCTTTCGTCCAAGCGAAAGAATTTGGTGAACCCGTTTTGGTACATGTCATTACCGAGAAGGGGCGCGGTCACAAGCCTGCCGTAGCCGATGAGGCTGAGAAATTTCATGCAGTTGGAGTTGTTGATCCTGAGACAGGTACTCCGCTTGCTAAATCAGCTACGAGTTGGACCAGTGTCTTCGCTGATGAGCTAGTGGCTCTCGGAAAAAGCCGCAAAGATATCGTTGCAATTACTGCAGCGATGCTTGGGCCAACTGGGCTAGATAAATTTGAAAAAGAGTTTCCTGAGCGAACCATTGATGTTGGAATTGCTGAACAGCATGCGCTCACAAGTGCAGCCGGGCTTGCTTATGCAGGGATGCATCCAGTTGTAGCTGTCTACTCCACCTTCCTTAATCGTGCATTTGATCAATTACTTCTCGATGTTGCGCTGCACCGCGCTGGGGTTACCTTTGTCTTAGATCGCGCTGGAATTACTGGAGATGATGGTCCATCCCACCACGGAATCTGGGATTTAGCGCTTACTGGAATAGTTCCTACTTTGCATGTAGCCGCCCCTCGTGATGGTGCACGTCTGCGTGAGACTCTTCGTGAATCCGTTGAAATTACCGATGCGCCTTCACTCATTCGTTTTCCAAAAGGTGCAGTGCAGAGCGATATCCCAGCATTTGAAAGACGCGATGGCATAGATGTCCTCTATCGCGGAGAAAGCGCTGATGTTTTGCTGATCAGTGTTGGCGCCATGGCTGCTATCGCTGTGGAGGCTGCGTCACAGGCCTACCGTGAAGGTGTTGGCGTTACAGTTATTGATCCACGTTGGGTCAAGCCTCTTCCTCAAACTTTGGTCTCGATGGCGCAGCGCTATAAGAGCGTGGTGGTGTTGGAAGATGGAATTCGTCACGCTGGAATAGCAAGTTCAATTTCGGAGCTTTTCCGCGAAGCCGGACTCAATGTTGCGCTACATAGCATTGGTGTCCCACTTGAATTTATCGAACATTCCAAGCGTTCAGAAATCCTAGAAGATTTAGGAATTACTGCACAGAAGATTTCTCGAGATATCGTCGAGTGGAGTTCTACTGTGGAAGAGATGCAATTCCCGGCGCATGAAAACGCTGACCGCAAACAGAGTCGCTAATTCCCTCGCGATCTAAGTACGGCAAAATTCCACCTAGGTGCATGGGCCAACCTGCACCCATCAACATACAGAGATCAATCTCAGCTGGGGTAGAAACAACGCCTTCATCGAGCATCATCCGCGCCTCTTGCGCCAGCGCCTGCAAGGCACGAGAACGAACTTGCTCAGCTGTTGATGGGGTAGTTCCCTTATGTATCAGGGCTACAGCTGCCGGATTAGCGCTGTAACTCCCATCTTCATTTTTTATATAGAAAGTCTTTACTCCCTCTTTCACCATGGCCTGCATGGTAGGAGAGATGCGATAGCGCGGTCCGAGATTTTCATGGAGGGTCTGCGCTACATGGAGCGCTACACCAGGACCAACTAAGCCGAGAAGTTCAAAGGGTGACATCGGGAATCCGATAGAACGCATTGCATTATCAGCAATTGCTGGATCAGTTCCTTCATCTACAGCGTCAGTGATTTCGCCCATGAATCGTGTGAGCAGGCGGTTGACCACAAAACCAGGCGCATCTTTACAGATAATCATGGTCTTCTTGAGTTCTTTACCAATATTGACCGCGGTAGCAGTGGTGGCATCATCCGTCTTTGAAGTTCGGGCAATTTCGAGAAGTGGCATCACGGCAACTGGATTGAAGAAGTGGAAGCCAACGACTCGCTCAGGATGATCAAGTCCCTCGCTCATTCGCTCTACTGAGAGTGATGACGTATTGGTCGCCAGAATACATTCTGGCCCGACAATTTTTTCGAGTTTCTTGAAAAGCTCTTGCTTGAGAGACAACTCTTCAAAGATAGCCTCGATGATGAAGTCGCATCCAGCAAAGACGCTTTGATCAGAGCTACCGGTGACGAGTTGCGACAAACGGTGAGCTGACTCAGCGCTCATTCGCTTCTTTTCAACCAATTTGTTTAATTCGCCTTTGACCCAAGCCACGCCTTTATCTGCGCGTTCTTGATCAATATCTGTCATGACAACAGGACATTTGAGGTTTCGCACGAGAAGAAGGGCTAGCTGTGAGGCCATGAGTCCTGCTCCGACAACGCCAACCCGCGCTACCTTACGAGCAAGGGCAGGCTTTGGCGCACCCTCAACTTTCTTGCGCTTTTTCTGAATGAGATTAAAGGCATATAAAGATGCCCGGAGTGGATCTGACATCGTTAAATCTGCAAGAGTGACATCTTCGGCATCAAATCCTTCGCTCTTGCTATTGCGCCGTGCCGCTTTAATTAACTCAAGCGCCCTCATCGGAGAAGCAATCTCGGCCCCTCCATATTTCTTCAGCGCAGCAGCGCGCCCTGCTGCCAATGCGCTCTCCCACGCAGGATCGTTTGAGTAATCCTTTCTTTCAATCTTTGTATTTCCATTGAGAACTGATGCCACAAATGCGACAGATTTCTCTAGAAAATCTGCTGGTTCAAAAACTGCGTCAACTACTCCAAGCGCTAACGCATCTTTTGCTCGCATCATCGTGTTGTTATTAAGAGCGTTATGAATGATGACTTGTACGGCACGTTCAGGACCAATGAGTTTTGGCAAGATTGTTGCTCCACCCCAGCCTGGGACAAGACCCAAAAAAACTTCAGGCAGAGCGGTAAATGCGGTGCCAGCAAGAGTGCGATAGTTACAGTGGAGTCCAACTTCGAGGCCTCCGCCAAGAGCTAACCCATTGATAAAGGCAAAGGTGGGAATTCCGATTTCATCGAAGCGCCTAAAGACATCGTGCCCAAGTTTGCCGATAGCGAGAGCTTGCTCGCGCTTTGAAAGATACGCCAGAGCTGAGAGATCTGCTCCGGCAGCAAAGATAAATGGCTTACCTGTAATTGCAATCGCAGCTGGTTTACGAGAAGCCGCCTCTGTAATCGCTGCGTCAAGGGCTGCAACAGATTGGGGCCCAAATGTATTTGGTCGAGTGTGATCCAAGCCGTTATCAAGCGTGATGAGCGCAAGCGTGCCGGTCCCACCAAAAGGTGCAAGATCAACATCGCGGACGAGCGCATGAGTGATGACTTCTTCGGGGGCGCCTTCGGGAAGCGTGATTGCAGTTGTCATTACTTCTCTCCTCCTGTGTAGTGAGGGTTCTCCCAAATCACTGTTCCACCCATTCCCAATCCAATACACATCGTGGTAATTCCGTAGCGCACATGTGGCTGTTCTTCAAAGGTGCGAGCCAAGTTGAGCATGAGGCGAACCCCAGATGAAGCAAGTGGATGGCCTACAGCGATAGCGCCTCCATATGGATTTACGCGAGGATCATCATCAGCAATTCCGAAATGATCGAGGAAGGCCAGCACTTGCACAGCGAATGCTTCATTTATTTCAAAGGCTCCAATATCGTCGATGGTTAAGCCCGCCTTTTCCAAAGCTTTCTTCGTTGAAGGAACAGGTCCATATCCCATGACCTCAGGTTCAACGCCTGCAAATGCGAAGGTGACTAGACGCGCCTTAATAGAAAGCCCAAGTTCTTTCGCTCTCTCTTCACTGGCAAGAAGAGCAGCGGTAGCACCATCATTAAGTCCAGAGGAGTTACCTGCAGTCACGCGCCCAGCCGGACGAAATGGAGTTTTTAGTCCAGCAAGCCCTTCCATTGTTGTGGTGGGACGTGGCGCCTCATCTACCGTTGCAATTGCCCAACCAAGTTCAGGGTTTCGCGCCGCTGTGGGAATCAGGTCGCGTTGTAACTTTCCTGCTGCATATGCCTGTGCAGTTTTCATCTGTGAGTTGTAGGCATATCGATCCGCGCGCTCCTTGGTCAGCTGCGGAAAGCGATCGTGTAATCGCTCTGCTGTAGCGCCCATGGCTAGCGCATCTTGTTCTACAAGTTTCTCTGCAAGATAGCGTGGATTGGGATCCATAAGTTCGCCCATGGGATGGTTACCCATATGTTCTACACCGCCTGCGATACCGATATCAATTGCACCCATTGCGATAGCACCTGCGATTGTTGTCGTTGCCGTCATGGCGCCAGCGCACCAACGATCAATGGAATATCCAGGAACGCTCTGGGGAAGTCCGGCTAAGAGAGTTGCGCTTCGACCAATGTTCATTCCTTGATCACCAGTTTGCGTTGCTGCTGCAATAGCGACATCTTCAATTGCATCAGCTGCAACTTTTGGATTGCGCTCAAGTAGACCGCGCATGGCGCGCACCATCAAATCATCAGCGCGTGTTCCGGCATACATGCTGCCGGCTTTTCCAAAAGGGGTACGAACTGCATCAACTAGGACGACAGAGCGAAGTGCTGGAACCATAACGAGAGCCTCTTTC
>VFQS010000545.1_pt1 | contig 40846 bp, 51 predicted proteins | sample 3512361 | NCBI WGS metagenome assembly VFQS01 (sample SAMN10412375, study PRJNA504923) | tailings metagenome | isolation source: Relicate 1 Philex TSF3 active mining | place: Philippines
AGGTGGCTTGGATGGATGCATCAGGGTTGACCCAAATGGCGTAATCGTTGCCAGCTGTCAGTGTTGGCATGGTGATGGCCGTATCGGCGGCAAAGGCGATCATCTTGCCGCCCACATCTACCAACGTGCCAGCCTTGACACTGGCGGTGCCGTCGCCCGTTTTGGTGAAAGCAACCGCGCTGGAATCGGCCTTGATGAAAACGCCTGTTGTGGATGGAAGAATGGGGAACGACTCGAACGTCTTGACGCCGGCAATGGATTGGTTGCCGGTGGTGACGACAACGTCCGAGCCCAGCTTTGAGCCAGTGGCGGCTCCTGCTGCGAGTTTGGCCGAGGTGACTGCCAAATCGTCGAGCTTGGCTGTGGTCACAAACAGATCGGCCATCTTGGCGCGGCCAGCCGCAGTTGCAGCAAGGAAGCCGTCGACCATCTTGGCCAGGCCTTCGACTGTCGCTGCCAGCACGCCATCGGCCAGCTTCGCTGTCGTCACCGTGCCGTCGCTTGGCGTGCCGATGGCGAGCGGCGAATTCCAGTTGACCTCAATGTTGCCAGTGCCCGAAGGGGGTGCAGCGGTAAACGTGATGGTCGTGCCGCTCACCGAGTAAGTGGCTTTGTTCTGATAGACGCCGCCCACCTCGACCATCGTGTTGTTCTTGGTGACGGGGTCGCCAGAGAGCCTAAAGGCGACCGTCGAGCCGTCACCCGAGAAGGTGTCGACGTTGGCATTGGTCGTGCCCAGACCGGAAGCAGCGGCAAACCATTGCGCAGTTTCCAAATCGGCCACGAAGGTGACGCTCGAATACTGGTTGCCAATGGTGTAGCTCGTGGCGCCGTTGATCGTGTCGCTGCCCGAGCGTGAGACAGTCACGGCGTTGGCGTCGCCCGTCCACTTGACGATCGCGATCTTGAAGCCGTCGCCGATGTCTGCGCCGCTGATCTGCGGCAGGGTGATCGTGCGCGCACCGCCCGAGGTGTTGACGCGGATCAGATCGCCGGCGTCGCCAGCGACCACGGTGTAGTTCGTGCTCTTGTCCTGCACCGCAGAATACATGCCCGAGGCTGCACTCGCAGCGGCTGCGGCAGCGCTCGATGCGGCTGCGGCGGCCTGGTTGGGCGCGTCGATGATCGCGGCCATGTTCGAGGCCGCGCTGTTCACCGAGGCAATGTCGGTCGCGACCTTCGTGACGTTGGTGTTGTTGGCCGCGACCGTGTTGACGTTGGCGATGTTGTTGCCAACAGCGTTGACGTTGGCGATAGAGCCAGCGACCGTGTTGATGTTGGTCGCATTACCCGCCACGGCGTCGACGTTCGCCTTGTCGTTGGCGACGATGTCGATGTTGTTTGCGCTGGCAGCCAGGCGCACGATGTCGGCGACCAGCGCGTCGGTGTCGGTGGTGTTGGAGATCGGGAGCTTGGCCGAGCGGCTCACCTGCTCGTTCAACTGCTGGATCTGGATCGTCGCGCGATCAAGCGCAGCGTTGATGACATCGGGATAGAAGCCGCCCTGGTTGGTGAGATCCACCGGCTGGGTATAGGCCAGGTCGCTCGTGATCGTGATCTTGATGCCCGAGGCCGGCGCACTCGTGGCCGTGATCGAGCCGCCCGGGTTCGAATTCTGGTTGGCGTTGAGCGTGACGGTGTAGTCGGTGCCCAGCACCAGGTTGGACTCGACGCCGGCGAGGTCGGTCTTCACCACCTGCAAGTCGGCGGCCGTGAAAACCTTGAACGAAAACGAAAACGAAGTCGTTGCCCCGTTGCCGGTGTAGGGGCCTGCTTTACGGGTCGAGCTGCTGATGGTCATGGGGATGGCTCCTGCTGGGCGCTAGTTTGTCGGAAGGGGCTCGTCACATGCGTACCCATCAGTGCGGCTCCTCGTAGCCGAAGACGAGCGCGGCCGGGTTCTGGGTGTCGCCTTCGATGAGCGCTTTGGCGCCGGTGATCGAGCGGTTGACCTGGGCGGCCGGCAGGCGCAGAAGCTCGCCGGTCACGTTGACGATCGACTTCCTGAGCCCGTCGTCCATCTCGCCCTGGCCGATCTGCTTGGCGAGCTTCAAGGTGTCGCCGATGATTCGCGTGCCGGCCGGGCCGGAATACTCGCCACCAGGCTTACCCTGGAAGGCGTCGACGATGCCGCCCATCTCGCGCAGACCGAACACCAAGCCAAAGAGGTAGCTCACCTCGGCCTTGAGCATCTTGAGCGCCGCCTTCTCGGGGTCTTCCCAATCGCCCGAGTCGCCGGGCGTGAAGGCCGACTTCATGAGCTCAATCAGGATCACCGGCGCCACGTAGATCAGCAGCATGTCGGCGGCGAGCTTCGCCTTCGATTCGCGCGTCATGGCCTGGGCCACGCCCAGGTTGAGCGAGGTGTTCATGAACGAGTAGAAGGTCGTGAAGAGCTTGAGCGCCGGGCCACCGCGTTCGATCGCGGAGAGATCCTTGACGGTGCCGCCGCCCTGGGCGTCGATCACCGCCTGGTCAGCCAGCGCCGCGGCGCGCTCCTGGCCGTTGCCTTCAGCGATCGCCTTCTCGTAGGCGCCCCACCAGGTCGGCACGTCGACGAGCTGCTGGGCGCGCAGCATCAGCGCATAGGCTGCGGCGTCGATGTTGGCCCGGGTCTTGGTCTGGCCCTTGACCTGGTTGCGGAGCTCGGCGAGCTCGCGCATGCGGGTCAGCGAGCGGGTGCGCATGAACTCCGACATCTCGTTGATCTCGGCATTGGTGCCCACCGGGTCGGCGATCGCCTTCGAGATCCCGCGGCCGATCCACTTGCCGCCCACCCGCACCCAGGACTGCGTGATGCCGAAGGGCTGCATGAGCGCGCTCATGACGTTCAGGCCCAGGCCGGCGACGCTCGTGCCCTGGCGAATCCAGGCGAGCGCATCCTCGCCGGCTTTCTGTGCACCACGCTCGCCCTCGGCTACGTCCTTGAGCCAGTTCTTGAACTGCTGGTGGACTTCAGCGCCGTAGGTGTCGCGCATGGCCTCGGCGATCTTCGGGTTCTTGATGATGCGGTTGGCGTCGATTAGCCACTCGTGCCAGGAAAGATCGTGGATCACCTCGTTGACCCCGTTGTAGAGGCCGTCGAGGCTGTAGAGAAGCGGCCGGCCGACCACGGCGTCGGCGCGCTGTTTGGTGAATGAGCGGCGGGTTGTGGCGCTGGTGTAGGCGCCCTGCATCATGCGCTTGGCATCTTCGGCCTCCATGTGCGACTCGGCACGCTCGCTGGCGCGCGGGTCGTATTTGACCGGGTAGTAGCCGCCGCGCAGGTTGAGCGTGTCGCCGTCGCGGGTCTGCACCGTGAGCGGCCGGGCCTCGATCCATTGCGGTTCGGCGCCGTAGACACGGCGCTCCTTGGCCGCGATCTCCGGGCGGTAGGACTCGAAGTAATCCCAGACCGACTGCACGAAGCGCCAGTCGGCGGTCGTCAGGGTGTCGAGCACGGGCTTGATCTGCTCGACCGTCCAGCCCTCGCCACCCAGCAGGCGCTGCGCGTTGGACTCGTTGCCGATGTTGAGCGCGATCGCAAGCCTGGCCTCCTTGTTGAGGCTGCGGCCGATTGAGGGGAAGAATTCACCCTTGCCGCCCATCTTGCCCTCGGCGAGCACGGGAGCGACCAGGGCGGAGAGCTCTTTGGTCGCCTGCTCGCGCAGCCCCACCTCTTTGTCGCCGGCGGCGTTGGCGGTGCGGATCAGGTATTCCCAGACCGGCCCGCCGTCCTGGCCGCCGTCCATGATGCGCGCCCAGGTTGCGGCCTTGATGTGCGAGGCCCAGAACTTTTTGAGGGCGCCGAGCTTCTCGCCCAGCACGGTGTTGGGCGTGCGGTTGTCGGCAATGCGGCCTTTGGAGTTTTCGCGGATCGACTCAGCGATCTCGTCGCGGATCGCGGCAAATTCGCGCTCGTCCTGGGCGGTCAGGAGCTTGGCCTTCAGGCGCCCCATGTGGTCGATCTGCTTGATCGTGTCGCGCAAGCCCCGGAGCTCCTCGACCGTCATGTCCTTGTAGGACTTGCGGAAGGCCTCCTGCGCGAGCTCGGCCGGAATGTCGGGCACGATGCCCTGCTCTTCGAGGCCCGTGAGCCAGCCGGCCAGGCTCGTGCGCTTGTCGATCGCCTTCAGGGTCGTCGAGGGCACGAGATCGAAGCGCTCCAGGATAGCGACGATCTGGTCGTAATAGTCCGGGTCGAGGCTCTTCGAGCGCTTCTCGAACTTGCGCAGATACGCGACAGCCGAGCGCACCTCGTCCTGGGCGGCATAGGCCTCGCGCGTCGCGTAGTTGTTGACGATCTGGATGCGCTTCTGTTCGGCGGCGACTTCGAGCTCGTTCTTGGCAAAGGCGCGTTCTGCAGCTTTGGCCGCCCGCACTTCGGCAGCGGCGTATTGCGCCGGGCGGAGGTCGCGCACCTTGAGGCCGGCGATCAGGCGCTGGGCAAAATCGCGCGCAGCCTTGGGCAGGATCGAGGCGCCGCGCTTGCCGGGCGCTTTCACTTCCATCGCGCGCTCCAGGGCTCGGGCCTCGGCGTGCAACATCTTCGCGCGCAGCTCGTTGTGCACCGCCTCGTCGGCGGCCTGCTGGCGCGACTCGGGAGTGGCGAGCTCGCCGAAGCGCTCCAGCATCTTCTGGTCGGTGAGCTTCTCGATCGCGACCTTGGGCGTCACGGCCTCGGCCAGGCGCTGCGCGAGCTCGTTGCCTGAGCTAAAGACCGGCACACCCTGCTCGTCGACGATCAGGTCGGCCACGATGTCGGGGTGGATGCCGTCCTTGCCCGTCATGCCGTAGCCGGCCAGGCGGTCGATCACCGCATCATCGACACCCACCATCTTGAGCGAGGTCACATCGAAGCGGCCGGCGCCGATGTTCTCCAGCGACAGACCTTCACCCGGGCGGTATTCGCCCATGGCATTGGCATAGTCGTGCTCGATCGAGTAGACCGGCGTGCCGCGATATTCGGCCTCAAACGCCTCCTCGAAGTCGGCCATGTCGTATTTGCCGTGCTCGTCCTTGGGCAGATAGCCGTAGTCGGCCAGGAGCTCGCCCATGGCGTCGAGGCCACGGCCGCCCTCACGGCGCAGCAGCGGCTTGCCGAAGACCGGCGACGGGCTGCGCTCTTTCTTGTCCCAGCCCCAGGTTGATTCCACCTGCGCACGGTCGAGGCCGCCGAGCTTGGCTATCGCCACGAAGAGCGAGTCGAGCGACGGGTCGAGCGTGCCGGGCAGCGACTTGCGCTCGGCCTCGGGCTTGAGGGCGGCGCGGTCTTCCTTGGAGAGCTTGCCCGTCAGGAACTGCCAGGCGCGATAGACCGGCTGGCTCATCACCTCGCGGCGCGACTCCATCATGAGCTCGGCGCGGATCGCGCTGTGCTGCTTCTGCAGATCCTTGAGCACCCGGGCGCGGGCGCGCGAGGCCCACTGCAATTCCTTCAGGCTCTTCGCCTGGAGCTGGTCGACGGCCGCCAGGGTCGCCTCGTTGGCGAGCTCGTGGTAGGCCTGCCAGTCGTCGATCAGGCCCTGGGCGTTCTGCGCATTGAAGAGCGGGCCCATGTTGCGAGCCGCCTCCGCCGCCTCGATCTGCTCGTTCGTGGCGAGCATCCGATCCATGACGCCGCGCACCTCGTCGGTGAGCTCGACATTGAGCGCCTTCAATTCCCGGTAAAGATTGAGCAACCAGGCGCGGAAGCGCTGGAAGATGCCCTGCAGCTCCATCGTCGGCGCCCGGCCCTCGAAGGCGTAGGCCTCGAAGCCGCGCGCGAATTTCTCGTGGGCGCTGCGCTGCTCGTCGGTCGTCATGCGCATCCAGGCGTCGAGCGCGCTGCCGTCCTGGTCGGCCTTCACGCCCATCCAGTCGAGGAGCTTCGCCATGTCCTCGACGATCGAGCGCTCGCCGTCGGTGACGGTGGCCCCTTCGTTGATCTGCGCCTGGATGCGGGCGGCGAGATCCGCCTGCACCTGCAGGAAGAAGTGCCCGGACTCGTGGATAAACGTCGAGAGGTCGGCGTTCTTCAGGAGCGAGATCACGCTCGGGGTTTCGGTGATGTCCTGGCCGAAGAAGATCTGACCGCGCGGGCCCTGGTTGAGCACGGCGCCGCCGGTTTGCGGGAAAGCCGCCATCGGCGCCTGGATGTCCAGACCGCCGAACATGACGACGGTGCGCTCGGCCGGCACGTCGGCAGTCGCGGCCGGAGAGGTGGCGCGGCGCTCCTCCTCGGTCATCTGCTGGCGCGCCTGGGTGTTGCGGGCCTCGACCTCACCGGCGAGCGCCTGGTAGATCTGGAACGGCGTCGAATACTTGTGCGCCTCTTTCACGTTGGCGGCGCTGCGCTGGGTTTTCTCCAGATCGCGAAGCGGCGCCAGCGCCTTGCGGGCCTTGTCGGACTCACGCTGCAGGGCGTTGAGCATGCCCTTCATCGTGCGCGGGTCGTCCTTGAACTGCTGCTGCAAATCTTTCGGGATCGTGTCGAGCAGCAGGCGCGCGGCGCGGAATGACATATCGCCGATGTATTGGTTGCGCTTGGCGCCCGAGCGCGGGATGCCGTAAAACGCGCGCTGCAGATCCTGGGCCTCCTCGTTCTTGCGCATGTCCTCCGAGTAGATCCACTGCATTTCGTTGCGGATCAGGCGGAAGACGCCCGAGGGCTTGTCGCGGTTGGCGTAGTCGATCAGGCGCTGGGCCGACTCCCACATCAGGCCATAGCGTGCGATCTGGGCGGCCCGCTCGGCGGCGCTCAGTTTTTCCTGATTTGCCGATTTCCATTGCTCGATGGCTTTGCGCGCGTCGTTGTCCAGGTCATCGAGCGCAGCCTTCACGAGCTCGGTGAAAGTCGAGTCGGTGTTGCCGCCCTTGGCAAAGCCCTCGCGCTCCTGGATGGCGTGCTGCACCTCGTGCAACAGGGTCGACAGCATCTGCGCCTGGTCGCCAGAGATCGCGATCTGGATGCGATCGCCGCGCGGTGAATACTGGCCGCGATAGTCAACCCCTTCGACAAACGTCACCAATAGGTCGGCCAGGTCGGGATAGGCGGCGTAGAGCTTCGGATGATCGAGCACGTCAGACAGGAAGAGCTCGTCGCCGGCCTTGACCTTGGCGATGTCGAAGCCGGCGGTTTCCTTCGCGAGCAGGCGCAGCATGTTCTTGCGCGCCTCCTCCTCGGTGCGGCCCCAGGCGCCACGGTAATCGTCCGCACCCTCCCGATAGGTCGCTTTGAAAAGGTTGGGCGCCGACGGATCTGGAACGATTTTGATCTCGCTTTGAACCGACTCGTCGAGCGCGGCATTGGTTTTGAACTTCGCCTCGTCGTCGGCGATCTCGAAGCGCCACATGCCATCGACGCCCTGGAACCAGCCGGTTTCCTTGCGCACTCGCTCGGCCGACTCTTTTTTTGCCAGGCGCTCCTCGGCGGTCGCCAGCGCGTAGATGTCGGCGGTCTTGGCATTGGGGCCGGCAAACTGGTTCAGAATGTTTGCGTCGGTCGGGTCGAACGTGCCACGGTTGCCGGTGGCGGATTTGATTTGCGCTGGCTCGAACGCGGCATAAACGTCGTGATTTGTTTCGCGATTGATTGACTCCTCGCGCAGGATCGCTCCGTCATAGCCGGCCCGCCGAGCAGCATCAACAAATTTTTTGCCAAACTCCCCATCAAATAGCTGCCACATTTGCCCGGGCGTCATGTAATAGAAATCCCGAGCGACTATTCCACCATCCGAATTGTTTACGATGTCTTGAATGGTTTGGCCGTCGATACCTTCCCTCAAGTCCATTGGGCTCTTGATCGACATGAACACCGGCATGACGTTCGCGCCTGAATTTCCTCGCAGATACTCCTCCGCAAACGAAATATCCGGCGTAGCAAAAACAGCATGACGCTCTGTCAGGTCGTCGCCAAACGTGGTCGCGTTGATGGTTTTCCGACCTGTCTCGAAGGTGTCGAAGCTGTCGTTTGTAGCGTGGTAAAGCGTTAACGGTTTGCCATCCTTTCCAACTGCCTGCGAAACTGGCCCCTGCGCCTTCGATGTAAACGCCTTTGGGTCAGACCAGTCACCGAACCAGGCTTTGAACTCTGGCGTGTCGGTCTTGAGGTTGCCCTCCTGGTCGAACTGCGCAGCGCGCTGCTCGCGCCCGGCCACGTTCAACTGGTAGCGATCCACCAGCTCGCGCGGCGTCATGCCGAGCTTGGCCGCCGTCACGGCGTAGAAGTTGGCGAGCATCGAGGCGTAGGCGCCGTTCACGTCCTCGGTGAAGCGCTTGGCCTGGTTCAACTGGCCAAGGAAATCCTCGCGCACCTGGTCGCGCTCGGCCTTAAAAGCCTGGTCGCCCTCGCGCTCGACGAGTGCCTTCTCCAGTTGCGTCTGCATCTCCTGGTTGAAACTCGCGGCGTATTCCTTCGACTCGGCGAAGGTGTAGCCGTTGGGGTCGACCTTGACGTGGTCGATGATCGACTGCTCGAACTCGCTGCCGGCAATGACAGCGGCATACTGCGCGGTCGGGATGCGGACAAAGCCGTCGGAGGCCAGCGCCGCCGGGAGCTGCTCGGCCACCGTGGGCAGGGCCTGGGCGAGCTGCTCGGCAATGCCGGACTGCGCCAGCACGCTCGCGCCGATGTAGAGATCCTGCACCGGCGTGCCGTCGGTCGCGGCGTCCATGAAGCGCTCGAAGGTTTCGGTGTCGCGGGCCTTGAGCTTGCTGCTTGCTGCCAGCGCCGAGAGCTGCTCCAGCATGGCGCGCTGGGCCTCGGCCTGCTGCATTTGCGCCTCGGGGTCGGCGAAGGTGCCGAGCACTTTCTCGGCGGTCTTGATGGCGCCGATCTGGGTGCCGCCGCCGACGAGCGTCGAGATCACGGTCTGGGCGATCGCCTCGGGCTGCTCGGAGAGGAACTGCGCGACCGACTTGTCCGGGTTGACGTTGCCCCACTCGTTGAAATTCTGCACAAGCGTCGTCGCCACTTCGCCCGGGAGCTCCTTCGAGAGCTCATAGACAAAGAGCTTGCCGGCGCCAGCACCCGCTTTCACGTTCTGCAGGAAGCCGCCGATGCCGAAATACTTTTCAAACACCACCTCGGCAGCAGCGTCCTCGATGCCGTAGGCGGCCGCCTGGTAAGGGCTCACGCCCTTCTCGCGCGCCTTGGCGTAGGACTCGCCGCCGGTCGAGATCCCCATCATGGTGAGGATCGCGTTGGTGCCGACCTCGGTCGCGCCCCGGGCCAGGCCAAAGGGCAGCATGACCAGGTTCTGGCCGGCCGACTGGAAGCCCGACATAACGGAGCGCTCGACGAGCCCGGCCTTGGGATCGAGCCCCTGGATGCGGTTCGCCAGGCCCTGCGCGTTCTTCTGCTGCTGCAGCATCCACTGCTCGGCATCGGTCAGACCGAGCAGGCCAGGGACTGCAGCGCCGGCGCCCCAGATCCCGCCAGACAAACGCGGCGCACCCGACACGATCGAGCGCGCGGCCATGCCGATGTCGGAGAGCAGGCCGCCACGAGGAGCGTCCGGTGCGCTCGTTACATACTTGGCCGCGCCCACCAGGGCCTCAATGGCCGAGAGCGGAGCGGAATCGTCGTGCGCGAGCTTGGCAAAGTCGGCGTCGGTGTATTGCTGCTTGAGCACCGGCGCGTTGGCGGTGTTGTCCTGCAGGGTCTTGACCTTGGCGTCGCGCGCGGCGTCCTCGGGCAGCGCTTCGACGGCGGCGACCGGCCGGGCCAGCAAGCGAGCGGTCTGCTTGTCGGCGCTGTATTTGTCGGGGTTAACCCCTACCGCCTGGTCGATCTGGCCGAGAAACTGCTGGCTCTTTCGCTGCTCGATCCCCATCAGGCTGTCGAACAAAGTGCCCGAGGGCGCTGCGCCTCCGGTCTGGTTTTGCTCGGAGGCGAGCAGCTTGTCGAAGATCGGATCGCTCATTGCGTGTTGCCTGTGGTTCGGTCGGCGCTGCGCTTCAGCAGGTAGTAGCGCTGCAGGTTCGCTTCAGTCGGCGCATATCGCGGGTTCTTGTTGACGGCGTAGAGCTTCGCCATCTCGTCGGCGAGGGTCGGGCGCTGGGCCTGTGGCACGACGACGCGGGCGGCCTGCTCGTCGGTCATGGCCGGCAGGCGCACTTCGCTCGTGCCCCACCAGGAGCCGGCCACCGTCACGGTCTTTGCCATCTCGCGGCGCATGATCGCGTCCTTCTCGTCGCGGGTGAGCGGCCGGCGGGCGGCTTTCGCCTCCTGCTCCAGCACGGCGTTGACGTTGTTGTGGATCAGGCCCAGCGTCGCCTTCTCGTTTTCGCTCTTGTTCTTCTCGTAGGGCTTGAGGTCGAACTGCTGGGCGATCGCGTTGAACTGCTCGGCGTCCATGCGCGAGGTGAGTAACGCATCCTTGTTCTGCAGGCTGTCCCAGCGCGAAACGAGGGTGGCTGTGTGCTCGCGCCCGAGCGTCGGCCAGAGCGCCTCGACCTCCTTGCGCGACATGGTCACGAGCTTGTTGGGGTCGGTGTATTCGAGGTATTGCGCGAAGTTTTTGCGGGCGTTGGCGGCTTCGGCCTGGGCGGTGAGTGTGTTCGCGCGGGTGATGACGTGGGTTGCGATCTGCTCCTGCTTGTCGCCAGGCAGCGCTTGGAAAGCGGGCGAGGCCTGGATCGCGGCAAGGCCGCGGCCAGCGAGCACCATCTTGCCGACCTGGTTCACGTTGTCGGCCACGAATTCGGACTGGCTCGCATCGAAGGCCTGCTTGCGGCTGCGGATCTCCTCGATCGTTGCCTTCGACTTGGCCGGGTCGTTGGGGAACATCTCCCGGGCCTTGACCTCCATCTTGTAGAGGTCGACCGGATCGTTGTAGCCCTTGGGCCCGATCTCCGACCAGATCTGATCCGCGCTCGTGATCGCGACCTTCGCCTGGTCGGCGGCGCCCACGAGCTTCGCGGCCTCGGCCTTCTGCACGCCGGTGAATTGATCCTTGAACTGCTTGAAATAGGCGGTCGCCCCGTCGGTGTTGACGTTGCCCTGGTCGTCAGGGGTGAGAAGCGCCTTCACGACGTTCAGGTGCGTCGCACTCGTGGCCTCGCGCTGCACCGCCTCGATCTGCTGGGCGCTCATGCCCTTCAGTTTTCCGGTGGTGTAGACCGCGCGGTTGATGTCGGCCAGGTTCTGCTCGACGGTCGGGGTGTCGAGTGGGTTCAGGATGATCGCGTTGGAGGCGTTCTTGATCGTGCCCTCTTGCACCGAGAGCGTGTAATCCTGGAATTGCTTGTTCTCGTGCACCGTCGCCTGGGCGTAGAGCTGCATCGAGATGTTGCGGGCCTTCAGGCCAAAGAGCTTGCGCTGCTGGTCGTTGCCGAGCTTGGCGCCGACCTCGTCGATCTTCTGCTGCAGCTTTTCCTGATACTCGACGGCGAGCGGCTTGCCGCTTTCACGGTTAAGCGCCGCCTCGCCCGTCACCGACTCGTAGCCGGTCGTGCGGTCGTAGCGCAGCGCGAGCGCCGCCTCGGTGATCTGGTTGGTCGCGTCATCCACCCGGACGGCGTTCGCCTCGTTCTGGATGTCGGCGCCGATGCGCGCCATCGCACCGCCCGCGTTCATCAGCGCCTGGCCGGACTGCAAGGTCTGCTTGGCGGAGAAGTCCTGGATCTCGGGCGCCGTCACCCGGACGTCAGGGTTGACGGTCGGCTTGACGGTGAAATTGTCATACGTTGGGACTTGAGGCATCGCTTAACTCGTCTTGGTTGCAGAGAGGCCGGCGCCCTTGTTGACGGTGTACCAGTTCATCGCGACGTTGCCGGCGCCGCCCAGGAGCGTGTTGGTGAACGACGTGCTCGGGTTGACCGAGTCGGCGCCCGCCTTTGCCATTGCCGCCTGAGCGGCATAGTTCGCGCCCTGGGTGCGGTAGCCCCAGGCCGAGCGCAGCGCGTTCGATGCCACGGTCTGCGCGTCGATTTCGCCCATCACGTCGGTGGTCGCCAGGATCGCGGCCGGGGTGTCCGAGCCGAGGTCAATCCCGGAGGCGGCCATGCGCGCGCGTTGCGTGCTCTTGAGTTGGCCGGTGCGCAGGCGCACAGAAGCCTCCTCGCGCTGGCCGGTCAAAAGCGTTGCCTGGGCGTTGGTTTCGTTGAGCTGCTCGTTGATCTTCGCCATCGAGGCGTTGAAGTTGAGCTGGGTCTGCTGCATGGAGGCGTTGGCCTTGGCGGCATTGGCCGACGAAAGCGCGCCCAGGCCGCTGACGCCCACACCCAAAAGACCGATTTCTGCACCAGTGCACATTGCTTAAATCCCTGCCTTGATGAGGCCGAACGAGGCCATTGTGTAACCCAGCCGCTCATACATGCGTACCGTCTGCTCTGTCTGCACCTGGGTGGAAACGCCGAGCGAAATCTCACGCGCGCCCTGCGAAACGGCCCACTCTTCGAAAGCCTTGACGAGCCGCACAAAGGCGCTGCCGCCGCGCTGCTCGGGCACGATGAACACCCCAATGTCAGAGGCGATGAGGTCAGGCGAAAGGAAGTTTTCAGCGACGATCCCGGCAAAGAAGCCGACGATCTCGCTGTCCTTGACCGCGCAGAAAAGCCCGCCGCGCTGCATGAGCACGCCGAAGAGGTTGCGCGCCTTGTCGACCGAAAAGGCATGCCGGGCGTAGCGCGGCGACTCGCTCACCATCATGGCGGCGAGCAGCAGCAGGCGATCGAAATCCGCCTCTTGGGCAGGGCGGATCTCAAGAGCCAACGGCGACCTCCAGCGTCATCGACACAAGCGTGATCGGCAGCGGGTTCGATTGCCGCACGAAGACCTGGCCCGAGTTGTTCCACGAGGGAGAAATCACGACCAGGATCTCGTCCGACACGAGCTTCGGAGGTGAACCATAGGGCTCGGTCGTCCTCTGCTTGTATTCGGTCAGGTGGCTTGCATCCGGGCCGACAAATACCGAGCCCGACTTGTTGACTCGCAGGTAGACCTTGTTCACGTTCTTGGTGCGGCCCTGGCCGAGCGCCGCGTCCAGTTGGGCGTTCCACGGCAGGGTCTGCACGTCGGCCACGATCGGGAGCCCGACCTGCACCTTGGAGGCGGCGACGTCGAGCGTGATCGCGCCACCCGTCACCACGCGCTGCGGGTGGACAGCGCCGTCGGCCAGGATGTTGACGGTTTTGCCTTCGAGCCAGGAGAGGCCCGAGATCGTCGTCGCCGGCGAGCCCGAGTAGGTTGCGCCCGCGTCGACATAGAAGGCGTCGGCCTGGGTCGCCCACATGCGGCTCGCCATGCGCTCGACATACCGCACGGTCGAGCCGTTGACGGTGCGTTTGGCGATCACATAGAGCACGTCCTCGTTGCCCTCAGCCACAACGCAGCACGATTCAAAGGTGCCGTCGGTGTCGTGCTGATGCCAGGCGCCCACCTGCTGCTCGGGCACGTAGGTCAGGCCCAGGAGCTTGCCGTTGCTCGACACAGCCCAAACGATCGGCTGCGGCGCCTTGGCATAGGCCATGTCGACAATGTCGAGGTTGTCGAATAGGTGCGGCGCGCGCAGGGAGAGGTCGCCGGTCACGAAGCCCGAGGCCTGCCAGGAGTAGGCGAGCTCGCGCATGTGCCCGCCCCGGGCGGCGGCATAAATCAGGTTGTTGTTGATGATGACCGGCTGCACGTTCGAGGAGCCGATGTAGCTCTGCGGGCGCACCGAGACAGTGGTCGGCGTGATCGCGTCCGAGTTGAGCGAAGTGACGCGCCACTCGGCCGAGCTCGTGAGCAGCACCAGGCTTTGCAGCGGCACGATGTGGCGGATCGTGTTCGCCTCGCGTGCGGCCACCCGGAAACTGATCGCGTCGTCGTCGCGGGTCGGCAGCGAGTAGTTGAGGTTCGACTCGGTGCCGCTCTTGGTCATCCAGAGCGACTGCGGCAGGTTCAGCGTGCCGGCAAAGCACCGGCGCTGCTCAAAGTAGGAAACGGCGCCCGGGTAGTTGTTCGAGGAATTGAACGGGTCTTGCGTGATCGGCGGCGTTGCCGACATATCGGGCGTGATGTTCTGGTCGATGAAACTCGTGCCGCTCGCCTGGCCGATGTAGCCATAGAGCCCACCGAAATACTTGTAGACGTTGTAGCGGGTGACGCCGGACACGGCCGTCCAGGTCACGGTGTTGAAGTTGCCGGCGGTGAGCAGGTTGTTGGTGCAGGAGGCGGAGCTCGAAGCGACCGATTCCTCGATGCCCGTCGCGCCGATCGAGGTCACGACGTAGTCGTAATTGATCGTTCCGGTGCCCGCGGTCGCGGTCGCGGTGACGCCGCCGGGCGCCGTCAGCGTCGAGGCAAAACTGATCGTCGAGAGCGACCAGCTCGTCGCGCCCAGGCGGCGCAGCTCGCGCGGCGCATAGTTGGGGTGCACAAGGGTGAGCACGTCGGCCGACTGCACATAGTGGATGTCGAAGAGATCCGCCTCGGCGTAGGGGTTTGAGATCTCGTAGGGCACGCCGCCCGACATCACGGTCGCGCCCTGGGTGTGGAAGCGGAAATACCCGGCTCCGAGCTCGATCGCCATGGTCTGGGTGGTCGAGTAGGAAAACGGGATGAGCCGGGTTTTCTTTGTGGAATCCTTGACCGCGCGCACATAGGCCGTGCCCGGGCGGTTGGCAGCCGGCCCGTGCGGCAACACGATGAAGTTGCGGCAGAGCGCGAGGCCCGACTGAAACTTCGCGTCGTTGATCTGCCCGAACATCTCGGGCGTGAGCTCGCCCCCGTTGAACGAGCGCTGAAGGGTGCGAAGGTTTGCCATATCAGCGGCCCGTCATCCAGGGGGTGTTCTGTGCGATCGTGGTGCGACGCTGGTTGGCGTCCGAGGTCGCGGCCTTGCCCAGCATCTGCTGCGCCATCAGCATGCAGCGCTTGGCCTCGGCAGATCCGGCGTCGCCCTTGATGATCGGGCCGGCCAGGTAGGAGGCCAGGAGCCAGGAGAGCGTGACCACGAAGAGCGGCGAGAAAACGGTGGTGTCCTCGATGTAGGCCGTGTAGCGCAGCATCGCGTTTACCTGGTTGGTGTAGATCACCATCGTGCCGTCGGCGAGCGCCTCGTAGTTGAAGGGCTGCGGCTGGTATTTTCCGCCGGGCGTGAAAGGCGCTCCGGTCTGGCTGTAGTGGTAGGTGATGCCAACGGAATAATCGTCGGTCGACTCCGGCGGCAGCACGGCCAGCAAGTTCAGCGCATCATTAGGCACGGCGTAGCAGTATTGCCACTCCGGCCAGGCGCTGCCCAGCGAGGCGAGGTTGACGCGCTTGGTCGCGAAACCCCAGGCGTGCATTTCCAAGAGCGCATCGCGCGCGATCGGGTAGAAGCGCGCGCAGTGCTCGGCCTGGGCGCTGCCTTCGGGTGGATTGATGCTCGACACAGTGGCGGCGTCGCCCAAGTGCCCGAGCGCCAGATTGACGATGTCAACTTCAGAGGCCATCGAATTTCTCCAGATACTTGGTTGCCTTGACCAATAGATCAGGGCTATCGCGAAGCGCCCCGATACCTACGTTGCAGAGGTTGCAAAGCAGCCCCCTGATGCGGTTGGTGTCGTGGCAGTGATCGACAACAAAACGACCTCGGCCGCCGGGAAAGTCCGTCCCGCACACTGCGCAGCGGTAGTTCTGCATGGAGAGCATGAGCTCGTACATCTCGATGTCGAGCCCAAATGTGCGCTTCAGTTTGTTTTTTCTGTTGCGAACCTTGACCGCATCTTTGTCAGCTTTTTGCTTTTCCGATGAGACACGATTCGTGCAAACCTTGCACCACGCGCTGACGCCGTTCTTGGCGACAGAGTGCGGATAGAACTCGGAGCGCGGCTTGTGCTCGCCGCACTTCGTGCATCGCTTCGGGTCTTTCGGTTTGACTCCCACAGCTCACCTTAAGAAAAAGGGGGGCGCAGTGGCCCCCCTCTGGTTCAACCGAAGAGGGGGATTACTCCCCGCCCTTCTCCTCGGCGGAGGAACCCTCTGCCTCGTTACCTTTTTTGCCGCCTCGGGCCTTCGGCTTGTCGCCTTCAACGAGCTCCAGGTTGGAACCGGGACGGCCGTCGTATTCGACGATGTCGCCCTCTTCCACGATGGAGTTGTTGATGAAGGACTTGGCGAGAACTTTGTATTTCGGCATGGGTTTCTCCTGCTAGGGTTGAACGATTTACACCACCGTGAAGCCGGAGGCGTAGGCTTTGCGGCCGTCTTGGATGTCCTTGACGACGCCAGCGGTGAACTTGCCAGCGGTGGCGCTGGTGCCGGCCACGGCGAAGTTGGCGCCCAGATAACGCTGACCGAGCGAGCCGATCTTGGCGTTGATCTTGACCGGAACCATCGTGCCCACCGGCAGGTTGGCAATGGCGATTGCGCCGGAGGTGCCCAACACGGTCGGGGTGCCCAGGTTGGCGGAGGCGGAAGAGATCACCTGAAACTCGATGCTGGTCGCGGTGAGGGGGGCCTCGTCCACGCTGAACATCATGGTGATGCTTTCGCCTTCGCCCATGTCGCGGGCCTGGGAAAGGTCGATGCTGTCGGTAGAAACAGCGGAGGCGGTCACGGCCTGGGCCGACGCCACGGTGAGGAACTTGTCGTAGATCATTTGAAATCCTTTCGAGAGTTGGTTTGGTCGGAACGGGCCGGTGTTACCCGGCCCCGTTCAATCAGCTCACCACGGCCTCGGTGTTCAGCAGGGCGTCGACGCGACGCAGCGGAACACCCAGGAAGGACAGCCAGGAGTAGGGTTGACCGAACTGGCTCAGGCCCTCGTTGATCTTCAGCACGTACTGGCTCTTGTCCAGTGCGGCCAGAGACAGGCCCGAGTGCACGGTGCGGTTCATGTAGAACGCAGCGCGGCCCATTGCCATGTTCGGGATGCGGTACAGAGCGCGGGCCATCAGCTTGATGATGTTGGTCGCGGCGCTGGCAGCTTGGGTGCCGGTCTGGCCGATCAGATCGCTCACGTCGATGTTGCAGATGCGAACGACATAACGCCAGTCCTTCACGACCAGGCCGTTTTTCCACTGGTAGTGGGTGCGATAGGCTTGGTAGCGGGCGCCGGTGGAATCCCACACGGTGTTCAGACCCAGGTCTTCGTGGATCAGGCCGGCCTTGGAGCCCTTCGGGAAAGGGCAGAACACGGTGTTCTCACCCCACACCACCAGGTAGACCGAGGTGTTGTCGGAGCCAGAGCCGCCGGCGCTCAGGATGTTCTGAGCGTTGCCGCCAGACAGCGAGCTGTAGCGTGCGGCCAAACCCAGGAACTGCTTGGGATCAGAGCCGGGGTTGCCGTAGAACAGCGTGGTGGCCTGGGTCTGGTTCATGGACTCCAGGAAAGCGGTGTCTTCGGACAGACGGAACTGAGCGGTGTTGCCGTTCAGTTCGGCCAGATCCTTGTCGACCTCAGAGTAGGCTTCCAGCATGCCGCAAGCCTCGTCCACCTGAGCGGTGGTCGACTTGGACGTCGGGATACCTTGGTTGATGGCACGCCAGTAGACGGTCGGCAGGCCGGTGCGGATCACGACACGGTGGCCGGTCGGCAGGTTGCCTTCCATGAAGACGCAGTCTTCCAGGATCTCGTTGGACTGCGACAGCAGCTCGGCAACGACGGGGACACGACCATCGGGGTCGATACGTTTGGCCCAATCCGCAAGGGTCAGGGCAGTGGTGGACAAAGCAGCCATGGCTTATTTCCTTTCTTTAGGTTTGCTGATCGGGGTAGAGAGACTTCGCAGCATCTCGGGCCCCGGTGATCGGACGAGCCGTGTTTCCAGTCACGACTTTGGAGTCCTCACTGATTGCCTTACCCGCGCGGAGCATGAACCGGATGACTTCCGGGTGATTGCCCAGGCGGGACTCGTTGAGCAACGTGCGCAGCTCGGGCGTGCCCAGCGTATCCATCGCTTTCTTCGCCACGGCAAGGTTCTGCTGGAGGTTGTCTCCACCGATCTCCTTGTCGGCTCGCACGCCCTCGACCCAGGAGGTCGCGAGGTTCGCGAGCACCTCGGCCTGGCGTTGCGCCATCACGGGCGCGACCTTGTCGAGGATCTTTTGCGCAGCGTCCTGGGGCAGGTTCAGCTCTTTGGCGACTTCCGAGAACGCCTGGACGGTGGTGTCGTCAACGACGACGCCTTCCGGCGTTTGAAACTCGTACTTCTCAGGCGCACCCTGCTCTTCAGCAGGCTTGTCGTCCTGAGCGCCATCGGTCTGATCGTCGGCTGGGGGGGTCGTCCCATCCTCCGAGGTCTTGCCTTCGGTCGCTTGTTGCTCTTGTGCTGCTCCTGCGTCAGCAGTGGCTTGCGCCGTCGCGTCTGCGGGTGCAGCGGTCGACGAATCAGGCGCGCCTTCAGTGCTCGTTGCGGCGTCCGTCATCAGCGTTGTTTCTGCCATCTTTCTGTTCCTTCAGCATCACTGCGAACTGGTCTGGCGTGATGGTGTGGATCTGATCCAAGAGCATCAGTCCCACGTTCCTCGCGCCCTCCCTAAAGAATGTCTCGGAGTTGCCCGTGAAGGAGCTCCGATACACCCCGGTTCGCTCAAGCAGGCGCCAGACAATCCGACGCCCCCGCTTGTTTCCCATGAGCCACTTGAAATCCTCCTGCTCCGTCTGGAGCGCCAGCTTGTTGCGCTCGCTTTGTTCAGCGAGAGCCTTCTCCTGGCCGCGTAAATCGAGAGGATCGAAACTGGTCATGAGCGGAATGTATGCCCGATGTTTTCGCTTATGCGTACCGTCAGGAGCCATACAGCGCGGTCGCGCTATCACTGCTGCTGCGGCTTGCGTCGCCGAGCTCCATGTCGGTGATCTGCAGACTCATGCGCGATTCGGGCTCGCTGCCTTCGTACTGGTTTGAGCTTGTCGATTTCACGACTGCACGCGCAGTGAACTGAATGGCCGTGCCCACAGCCGGCAGCGACGTGATGCCGAGCTTTTCCAGCGTGTCGTCATCGAGGTCGATGCAGAGCCCGTAGGGATATTGCGGGCCTTCGGAATCGGTGACGGCGACCTCGCCGTACTCCTTGCGCTCCTCGCGGCTCATCTTGAGGTTGATCATTGCCATGGTTTACACCTGTGTGGGTGAGGGAGAGTTGTAACCCGAGAACATGCTCATCACGTCGGTGAGCGCATTGTTCTGTCCGGTCGGTGCACTGCCCAGGTTGCGCACCGCCTCCGATGCGGTCTTCGCCTGCTCGGCCGCTTGAGCCGCAGCGGCCGCTTTGGCGCGCTGCTGGCGCACGAGCTCGACCTGGTCGGTGGAGATCACGAGCTCAGGATCGACGCCCAGCATGTCGGCATAGACGTCGGCCCACTTGTCGGCGTCGAGCTTGTCGAGCACCTCGGGTTTGACCGCGGCCACCTGGCCGAGCGTGCCGACAAAGCGGTCGATCGAGTTGGTGCCCACGGCGCGCTGGGCCTGCGCCAGCATCGAGACATACTCGACGTTGAGCTGCATGCCCTGGAGCTCTTCGGGCGGCGGCGGCACGATGCCGGCCTCCAGCATGCGGTCGAAGGTCATGTCGATCAGCGGATCGAGGAGCTCGTTTTGCAGGCGCTCCAGCACCGGGCCCAGCATCAGGAGCTTTTCCTCGTGGCGCTCGGCGACCTCGGTCGCGGTCATGCTGGTGTTGGTCGAATTCGCCAGCATCAGAAAGAGGTCGGCGTAGAACGAGCCCTGGATGCGCGTGCGCACGTCCTGGATGTCGACGAGCAGGTGCGAGAGATCGAGGTTCACCTCGAAGGCGGTTTTGATCCCGCCCGAGGGCGTGCTCATGTCGACGAACGAAATGCCGCCAGGCAGCGCCTCGACGTCGCGGTTTTTCATCGAAGTGGGAACCTGCAGCGGCGGCTTGGTCTTGAAGTCGATCGCCTGGGCCTTGCGCAGTTGCTCGTGCTGGAGCTGCTTGACGTCGCCCAGCGCTTCCATGCCAGGGGAGTTGCCGTAGATGTCGCCACCGATCACAGCCCAGCGCGGGCACAAAGCCGGGAAGCGCTTGAAGCCCGACTCGCGCAGATACTTGCCCGGCTCGGCGTTGAGCTCAAAGTAGACCGAGCGCCAGGCCATGTTCTTGGCGTCGAACTTGGTCGGGTCACGATCCACCCGGGGCTCGATGGCGTGCAGCACGGTGATCCACTGGTCGAGCGATCCGCGCTCGTGCATGGTGCGGGTCATCGGCGTCACGTTCTCGATGCCAAACTCGCCGACGATCTGGCCGACCGTCATCTGGAATTCGCGGTAGAGCGTGTTCACCTCGCCGCGGGCGTTCTGCGCGATGCAGTATTCGCCGGTCGTCAGCGGGTAGTGGTGGATGACGTTGTTGAAGTCGGGCAGCACGATTGAGGCGCCGGTGCCAAAGGCGCCGATCTCCTCGTACATCTGGTGCAGGGCCCGGTAGGTGTTTGACTTGGCGAAGATCTCCAGCATCTTTCGCTGGCACTGGTTGAGCCAGATCTTGACGTTGCTGTATTGGTCGAGATCTGCGTCGCCGGTGGTCAGGCGAAACCACGGCCTGGCCGGGCTCGTCATGCCCGACATCATGCCGGCGGCCAGTACGCGCAGCGCCCGGGTGCCGGTCGAGTCGTAGATGTTGTTATGCCGACGCCAGCCCTTGTCCCGATCCTGGATGAAAAAGCGCCCGCTCCTCGGGAGCAGGTAGTCGCTGATCTCTTTCCAATGAGACAACCACGTCGCACGCTCCGACTTGAGCATGCCCCATCGGGTGTAGAGCTTGTCGCGAGCTGGGAGCTTCGGATTCGATTGTGCGTCGGAGGTGAACTCACTCATGCTGCCACCTTGCTATCACGGCGATTGTTTCTTTGCGTTTTGGCGTCGGCCCAGCGGCAGTTGCCCGGCTCGTAATGACCGTTGACGTCAATACGGTCGATTGAATAACCAGGCCCGGGGCGAGGCCCCATGTCGGCGTAAAAGTTTTCAAAACTGTTCAGCCAGCGATCGCACACCTTGATGCCGCGACCGCCCCAATAGGCATATTTCTTCCCGTTGGGATTGTTGCAGCGGTCTTTCATGGCCGACCAAGCGCGGTATTCCGCCGGCTGGCGCTGCTCGCCGCGCTTGCCGCGCGTCATGCCGTGCGTTGCTGCATGCACGGCCACAGCGGCCGCTCGCCTTTCCTTGCCAAGACAGCCGCAAGATTGCACGGCGCCGGCGGTCAACCCGTCGCTGCGAATGGATTTTTCCCGACCACAGTCGCACCAGCACCGCCAATAAACGCGCTTGCTGCCTTCGGTGATCTTGTCGAGCTCAACGACAAAAAGACGCCCGAAACGCTTATTGGTGAGGTCGTTGTATCGAGTCACTTCACGATCCAAGCAAACTATTCTTGCCAAGATTCAGGCTTGTCGCGTCCACCCCTTGCGGGCCGGTCAGCATAGTCGAGGCGCTGGAGCCCGGGCCGCCCTGTTGCTGCTTGGTGCCGTAGAGGCGGGCAGCGATGTCAGGCTGACGCGCGGTCGGCGTGCTGAGCTTGGCCGCGATGTCCTGATTGACCTTGGTCGCTTCCTCCGCCTGCTTTTGCGCCGCCTCGACTGCCTGGTTGGCGGCCGTGGCCTGCTGCTCTTGGGCCTGCTTCATTTGAGCCTGGGGCTTGTCGATGAGCGCGTCACCGGCAACGGCGCCGGCAGCGGTTGCCAGCGCCAGCGAAGCGCCACCCGTCACGGGTGCGAGAGCGTAGCCCAGCGCTGCGCCGAGAATTGATCCAGTTCCACCGCACATAAGGCGCACTCCTGTCAACGTAGATTTGCAAAAGGATCGTATTCGCGGCGTCCGCGCTCATGCGTACCCGTGCGGTAGCGGTCGAGCGGGTTGCTCTTCGCCACGGGATGCGCAAAGGTGAGCGCGATCGCGTCGGCCTTGTCGGGCGAGCGGCCGATCTCCTGCTTGATGTCTTCCTTGTCGCAGAGGCGGAACTTGTCGCCCTGGAAGGTGTAGAGCGTCGCGCAGAGCTCCTCCTTGAGCTCGTCGTCCTTGGGCAGCGCGCCCCCCTTCTTGATCCACTTCGAGAGCTCGAAATACATCTCCGAGCGCTTGTTGAAATAGCGCGGGTCGATCGCCTTGCCGCTAAAATACACCTCGATCGGGTCGCGCCCGAGCTGGCGCATGCGATCGACCACGCCCACCCCGTAGCCACCACTCGCATCGACGAAGGTCGCGTCGGGCTTGTGCTCGTCCTCCAAGAGGCCCACCTGGCTCGCGACCATCATCGTGTCCGGGATGCGCATCGACTTGAACGGGAAGGCGGCCAGGCCCTGGCGTCGCGCGATCTGGCTGGAGTCGTCGCCCTGGCGTGCCACGTCCACGCCCAGGATCACCGCCTCGTGCGCAAAAACGTCCGGCTTGTATTCGCGCGCCATCGCCGCGTCGATCTCGTCCGGGCCGAAGAGCGCATTGCTTGATGCCGCTGGGAAGACGCCACGCACGCGCACGCGCACGAAATCGGAATCCTCGCCGTAGTCGTCCACCCATTTCTGGATCTGCGCCTTGTTGGTCATCTTGACCGTGCGGCTGTCGATCTGGCGCTGGTGCCAGCGGTGGCGGAACCGGCCAAAGCACTCGCGGAAGCGGCCGGTGTTCTTGGTCGGGTTTCCAAAGCAGCACCAGATGATCTCGGTGTTCGAGTCGGTTAGCGCACCCTCGGACACTTCCCAGATCAGATCCGGGATGGCCGAGGCCTCGTCGAACACGAGCAGGATGCGGCTGCCCTTGTTGTGCAAACCGGCGAAGGCCTCGGTGTTGCGCTCCGACCAGGGCACCATGTCGATACGCCAGGTCTTCTCGTGATCCGGGTCTTTGCTGAAGAGTGCCGTCGCCGTGAACTCAAACCAGCGCCGGGTGATGCACAGGCGATACCACTTCGCCACCTCCGCCCAGGTCTTGGTCTTGAGCTGGTTCTCGGTGTTGGCGGTGACGACGCCCTTGGTGTCCTCGTGCGTGCTGATAGCCCACAGGATGATCCAGCTCACAAGCGCCGACTTGCCGATGCCGTGGCCCGAGGCGATCGCGATCTGGATCGCCTCCTGCACATTGATCGCGCCGGCCCGCAACTGCTGGCCGATGTCGGTCAGGACATCGCGCTGCCAATCGTCCGGGCCATCGAACTCGGCGAGCTCGCCCTTGCCCCACTCAAAGGCGGCCAGCACAAAGCCGAGCGGGTCGTGGGTGAAACCTGCAACAAAATCGACGAGCTCCTGCTCAACCTTGCTTCGCGCGCTCACGGGCACCCTTCAAACGTGCTGCCAATTCATCACCGACCTCGACCTCGATCTTGTCGGTGAAGAGCTTGAGGTGTTTGCCCAGGAGCTCCAGGCTCCCGCGCTTGTCCCAGAATTTGATCTTGCTCACATGCTCGACCTCGGCCGGCTCGCTGCCCGGGATGTTCTTGGTCACGACCTCGATGCTGGACACGGAGGCTGCGATCTCGTCGGGCAGCATGTGCACCGGCAGGAGGTTGCCGCGCTCGTCAAACACCTTGCGAATGTCGGCAAAAGCGAGCTTGCCGATCTCGGTCAGCACGCGCTCGGAGGTGAGCTCGACCTTCTCGGCGCGCTTGTCCATCGCGGCCTGAATTTCGGCCTTTACTCTGGTTTTCCCTAGTAGCTCGGAACCGATCTTGTCCGCGTTCTTTGCGGAATATCCGGCCCGGATCGCCGCCTTGGTCGCGTTCAAGTCGATCAGGTATTCGCGGGCGAAGGCCTGCTGCTTTGGGGTCAATGCCCGGGTCATGCCTGCCCCCTGTCGCTGATGACTGACACGCAAAAGTAAATGTCTTTTGCAAATTGTTCCGCGTGCCCCACGTTTTGGTCTGCGATCTCAAGCAGCGCCTGTTTGCATGCCTCACGCTCGGCTGTAGCGACAAAGGCGGCAAAGCGTTCAATAGCTGGGGAAGATGCGCCGTTAAAACCAAAGCCAGCCCTCCGCGCCAGCTTGATGATGTCTTCTCGTTTCATGGTGTTTCTTCCTCTTGCAACTTCTTCCACCCGAAAGGCGTCTGGGCCCGGGTGCGGTATTGGCAGATCGAGGCGATCGTCTGCTTATGACATTGGAATAGCTCGGCGATCTGCGAGTAGCTCAGGCCGTGCTCCTCGCGCAGATCCCGGATGCGGTTGATCTGATCGTCGGTAAATCGGGACTTGTGATGCGTTTCCCCGATGCGGCGGCCGTATTCGTTGACCGGGACGACTTTCGTGCTCATGCGCGACCTCCTGAAACAGTCGTGAGGCGCCGGGTTTCGGCGCGGTAGTGCTTGGCGATCTGGATCAGGTCGTCGCGGCTCAACTTGCGCGGCGCGCAGTCGGCCTCGATGCGCTCGACGGCGGCCAGGCCGATGCGGTAAACCAGGCCCTGGCGGTATGCGACGTGATTGCCGGCCAGGTGCCGGTTGCAGTGCTTGCACTGGCCGTGGGCGTTCTCCTCGACGAATCGCATGTGGGGCGCAGATCCGACCGAGCGGTAATGCCCGCAGTCAAAAGCCCCGCCCAGCGTGTCGGCCGGCAGCGGGTTGCCGCAGGAAATGCAGGGTTTACCCGCATCTCGCGCCCGGATGAATGCGTTGAAGGCGGTCTGCGCCAGCCGGGTGAGCTCCGGCTTGGTGCGCATGGCGTCGAGCCGGGCCTTGTCCTGGCTGCGCTGGGCCCGCTCCTCGCGCGCGGCTTTCTTCTCGACCAGAGCCCGGGCGTGCTTCATGGCGCACAGCGGGCTGCACACCTTCTGCAGCGGGCGCAGGCGCACGTATTCCCCGCCGCACGCCTTGCACTTGGCCGGCCGGCTCATGCCGCGACCTTCCTGCGGTTCGCCGCCTGCTCTTTGGCCGTCGCCCAGCGGCAATTCCCCGGCTCGTAGTTGCCGTTGTTGTCGATGCGGTCGATCGACAGGCCCTCGGGCGGCATACCCATGTCCGCGAGAAAATCCTCAAATGACGCGCGCCAGCGGTCGCACACGACGATGCCCCGGCCGCCGTAAAGGTGCCGCTCCGGGTATTTGTCGTAATGGCAGCGATTAATCATGTCGCGCCAGATCCGGTATGGCCGCGACTTCGACAGGCCGTGAGTCGTCCTCATGGAACTGAGCGCCTCGTCGCGCCTACAGCCACAGGACAGCACGCGCCCGGATCGCAGGTGATCGCCTCGCACCACCTTTTCGGCGCCACACTCGCAGCGGCACGCCCACATGACCCGGTTCGAGGCTGACTCGGATCGGCCGATGACAGTCAAACGGCCAAAGATTGACCCGGCGATTTCAAGCTGGCGCATGCGCAACCTCCGACAGATTCACGCCTTGCTGCGCACAAAACGCCAGCGTGTATTCGATCAGGCTCGCGCCGCGCTTTTTCGACATCAGCGCAGTGCTCTCCCGAATGTTGATGAATTCACCCTCCAGGCCGGGCACGATCTCGGACTCTTCCTTTGTGGCAATGGCATGGCCGGACACGAGCAGCACCTTCCACTGCATGGCGGTTCTGGTTTTGCCCGCCCACTGCAGGCCAGACTTCGCCAAGTCAGAGCAGATCGCGTGAAATTTCGCGTTCTGTTCCAACGTCCGATTCGGCTGCTTGAGCTCGACGCAGTAGCCGTCCGGCGCCTGCTTGACGGCGACGATGGCATTGGCCCGGGCTTGCGCATGAACCAGGAAAAAAACGCGGCGCTCGCTCATTCGCACAATCCGTAAGCACTGGCACAGGCCAGCGGTTCATCAAACATGCGAATCCAGTCCATCAGCTTGCCGCCGCGCTTGGTCTGGCTCCATTCCACCACCGCACGGATGTTCCCGCGCGCATGAGCCGTGTCGTTGTCGCCTGGTGATGGAATGAACGTCGAATTCCCGCGCTTGCTGGCCTCGCCGACGATCTTTTCCCAGCGCTCGATGCGGTCGATTTCCTGCGGAAAGCGCTTGCTGATTTCCAGCAGCTCATCCTTAGCCACGTTGATGCATGGCATGCACCCGACGCGATTCATGCCTTGGGTGTAGAGAGGATTCGCCCTAATGCCGTGCTTGTTGTGCAGCGCGAACACCTGGGCCACAGTAAATTTGTGAATCGGCCGATAGATGGAATAGCCGCCGCCACGATCCTCGCGTTCGGGCAGCTTGGCCCGACTTTCCGACTCTTCAGCTCGGACGCCTTGCCAGGATTCGACATCGCCATGCTTTTCGATCAGCTCCAGCGCATACTCGGTGAGTGGCTCTGTCTTCAGGAACTGAGTGCAAAACTGCGCTTTGCGCGAAGGAAATCGCCCCTTAATGACGCACAGATCCAGATAGGGGTTGCCCGTTGGCCCTTCCTCCAGCACCGCCAGCGCACGCGCCACAACATCAGCAGGCACGCCTTTCTCCGGCCACTTGTCGCGCACATAGTCGCGGCGACGCCACCACCAATCACTGAAGTCCTGGCGAATCCACTTGATGTTGATCCGCAAAACGTCTTCGAGATAACGCACATAGTCGTAGGTCGCCTGATGCTCGTTGCCTGTGTCGGCAAACACGGCGCGCACCTGATCCTTGGGGTTGCGCTCCAGCGCGAGCAACAACGTGGCGGTGGAATCCTTGCCGCCTGAAACAGAAACCAACTTCACAGCAAACACTCCCTCAATGCCACACGGGCCTCATCCGCACTCAACGGCGTTTCGTCAATTCCTGGCGCACGGACTCCAAGATCTGCTCCCGGCCAGGCGCGCCCGGAAACCTGGCGATCGCGGCCAGCATGGAGGCGGCCTGCGGTTTGCTCGGGTGCGCGCTCAGTACCAGCCGCGTGCAGCAGGCGAGGCACTGCATCCGGTACTGCCCACTGTGCGGCTGTTGTCTCGATGACTCGCACGCTGGGCAGGCATCCGGTGCAGCGGATTGCTCGGTCTTGGCAGACGCCGAGGGTTGCACAGTCGCGCATGTCATGCCCCCGCCTTCTGCTCGATGAGCGCCTGGCCGATGCTGGCGATCGGCTGGAAGCTGATCTGCTTGCCGCTCAACTGGCCGCCCTGATAGACAAGGCGGGCCTTCACGATGTCGCCCACGACCGCCGGCTTGGGCGCCGGCAGGCCGCGCTTTTCATACATCTCGTCCGGGCTGCGGTCGCCCGCCAGGCGGCGCGGATACTGGAATTCGCCCTTGTTGGTGTAGGCGCGGTGCGCCTCGGTGAAACGATGCTGCAGGTAGGAGAGCTCTTTCATCTCCACCCGGCACACCTTCGGCCAGCCGCCGAGATCCTCGATCACGGCATGGATCGCCGGGTCGTCAAACACGACATCGGTGTATTGGCCGATGCGCTGCACGGCGTCCAGTACCTTGCCCCAGGCCAGCATGGCGCGATCGGTCGCAGTACCTTCGAGCTGGCGCACGAGATCCGCAGGCTTCGGCGCAAACTGGCCGCGCTCGGCGTCCATGGCGTGAGCGGTGAGCGCCTTCGATACCTGCTCGAAGTCGTAGCGCTCGCAGGCCTGCCACCAGACGGACAGTGCGAACGTGCTCACGTCCTGCTTGTAGAACGCCATCACGTCGGTGATGAGCTGGGCGAAGCGGGTTTTGTCAGACGGTTTCATGGGCCTCCCCTGCGTCGGCCAGCCACTGCTCGGCGACGGATCGGTTGCGCTGCTCGACCGCCTCCTGGCGATTGACCTGGGCACGGGCGCCCTTCAACTCGAAAAGACCTTGCCAGCCGTTGGCGATCGACTGCTCGACCACGGCGGCCTGGTTGGTGCCGTAGCCGGCGAGCGACTTCATGGCGAGCGGAGCGGAGGCCGGCTTGATCGGCTTCTTGATCTGCCGGCGGTAGTCCTGCCAGCGATCCCAGGCCTGCAGGTCGAGGCCTTCGGGGGTAGGGGGTAAAGAACCGTTAGGTTCTTTCTCTTCTCTTCTCTTCTCTTCTCTGGTAGACGCTTGTGTAGACGCTGATGTAGACGCCTGCGCATCGACAAGACCGTTCTTTTTGCGATCCCTCCAGCGCGCTTGACGCTCATTTTTAAGGGTTCGCTCCTTCGCGCTGTCGCTGTTGTGCACATCAAAGCGCGGAATCGCGACCCCGGCGTCATCGAACTCAAGCCATCCGACGGATACCAAAGCATCGGACAGACCTGGGACTCGTGTCGCCCGGTCGATCAGGTGCGACGTTGCACCGTCTACACGACCGTCTACAGCGTGCGAGTGCGCCCATGCCCAAAACGCCAGCAAAGCGCCCACCACATGCAGCTCATCTTTGCCGAGAAGATCCGCAATCTTGAAAACCTTGGGATGCGTGAACAGGTCGGCGCGCATCTTGATCCACTCGCCGGCCATGGTCAGACCTCCTCACTGGCTCGTTCTGTGAGCCTGGGCGAGAGGAAAATCTCGGGGTGTTGGAGCTTGACGGCGGGAGGTATGCCCCGCACCGTCCAGTTCTGCACGCGCTGCACGCCGCCCGGTTTGTCGTAGCCCAGCCGGTGCGCCAGCTTGGTAGGGCCGCCCATTGAGTGAATCAGCGCACGATCAGCCGCAATCGAGGGGTGTTTTTTGTGTTCCATGTCACAATTAAACACCATGTTTACAAACGAGTCAACGTCGTGTATAAAACAAATTGTTGAAACCGTGGTAACTTTGCCTCATGAACGAGCAAATGCAGCGGTTGTATGAAGCGGCGCGCGCCCTCAAAGGGGTCGCGGGCCAGTCGGCCCTCGCGCGCCTGCTTGAGGCGACGCCTCAGACGCTGCACAACTGGGAGCAGCGAGGGATCAGCAAGCAGGGTCTTCTCGTTGCGCAGAAGATGGTCGGCTGCTCGGCCTCCTGGCTGGAAACCGGCGGCGGCGCCATGCAATTCGGCGGCGCGCAAAATGTGAAGATCGCGCCCATGGGCGAGCGGCGCATCCCGCTCATCAGCTACGTGCAAGCGGGAAATTGGACAGACGTGACTGACAGCTACCAGCCTGGCGCCGGCGACGAATACCTGCTGACCGATCGAGATGTGTCGGCCTCAACCTTTGCGCTGGAGATCAAAGGCGACTCGATGCTGCCGGAATTCAAGGAGGGCGATCGCGTCATCATCGACCCCAATGTCGCACCCCAGCCTGGCGACTTTGTCGTGGCGAAAAATGGCGAGGGCGAGGCCACCTTCAAAAAATACCGACCGCGCGGAATCAACGAGCGCGGCGACGTCATCTTCGAGCTCGTGCCGCTCAATGAGGATTTCCCGTCGTTGCGCTCTGACGTGAATCACGTCCACGTTGTGGGCACAATGGTCGAACATCGGAAATATCGCAGGAGATAAGCATGCGTCTGCCACTGATTCTTTCTGTCGCCACCGTGGTCAGCGGTTGCGCCACCGTGGAACTGTCCGAGAGGGCGTCCAAAGTGCAAGTCCACAATCAAATGAGCACGCTGCTTGCCAACTGCAAAAGCCTTGGGCCGGTGACGGGAGAAGGCGCCGGGCCAATCGCTGCGCCCGAAGGGGGCCTTCCTCAAGCCAAAGCCAACGCGAGGGACAAGACCGCCGACATGGGCGGAGACACCCTGGTGATCCTCAACACGGACGTCTATGCCGGCTCGCTTCTCCCGCACCGATATGGCCGTGCCGTTGTCCAGGGCAACGCGATGAAGTGCCACTGACGGTCTAGCAACCCACCCCAAACAACCCGCTTCGGCGGGTTTTTTGTTGCCTGTTTCTAGGTGTTTTCCCTGAAATTCAACAAAATTTCAACACCGTGTTTGACTTCTGTTTAAACATGGTGTTTAATTCAGTCATCAGGAACTTCAACAGCTTGGAGAACAAGATGACTTCGGAAACCAAAGCCCCCCCGCTGCTCAACTGGATCGCCGCCGCCGCGATCGCCGTCGCCCTGGGCGCCTCGCACCTGCTCGATGGCCCCGACGAGGTCGAGAGCGCGCGCCTCGACGCGCAATCCCTGCAAGACGCCCGCATCGCCGCCGCCGCCGCTGACCGCCGCAAGCGCGCTGCCGCCCGTTTCTGCGCCGAACAAGGCGCCGTTCACCGCTGGACCGCCGACGGCAATTTCACCTGCACCCGCTGAACACCCCACTGGAGAACAACATGGCAAACGCACTCGCAACCCTCACCAACAAACTCGCCGCCCGCCTCGAAATGGGCGACGGCACCGGCCTGATCGAAACCCTCAAAGCCACCGCCTTCAAGGGCCAGGTGTCCGACGCGCAGATGACCGCGCTCATGGTCGTCGCCAACCAGTACGGCCTTAACCCCTGGACGAAAGAGATCTACGCCTTCCCCGACAAGAACAACGGCATCGTGCCCGTGGTCGGCGTGGACGGCTGGGCCCGCATCATCAACACGCACCCGCAATTCGACGGCATGGACTTTGAGCAAGACGCCGAGAGCTGCACCTGCATCATCCACCGCAAAGACCGCAACCACCCCATCAAAGTCACCGAGTGGATGTCCGAGTGCAAACGGCCGACACAGCCGTGGCAGTCGCATCCCAAGCGCATGCTGCGCCACAAGGCCATGATCCAGTGCGCGCGCCTGGCCTTCGGCTACGGCGGCATCTTCGACCAGGACGAGGCCGAGCGCATCGTCGAGGGCACGACCACCAAAGTCGTCGATCCGCAGACCGGCGAGATCATGGGCTTTGAGCTCGCCGCCGCGCTGGACGAAGTGAAGAAGGCCGACTCGCTCAACACCCTGAGCCTGGTCTGGAAAGGTCGCGGCGCCGAGGCCGTGGCCGCCAAGGACAAGGACGGCCACGCCCAGCTCAAGGAGGCCGTCATCAAGCGCAAGGCCGAGCTCGAAGCCGCGCAAGCCGCCAACACCATCGACGCCGAACAACCGGCCACCGAAGGCAGCGAGCAATGACTGAGATCGAAACCCGCGTCGCGGGCATCCCGTGCATCGCGCGCGTAACGCACTACTTCCGCCAGGCGCCGCACCGTGGCAGCCCACACACCTGCTGGAGCGACATGGACTACTACGGCTACACCGAGTGCGAGTTTGAGATCTGCGACCGCCGTGGCCGACCCGCGTCGTGGCTAGAGCGCAAAGCAACCGATGACGACCGCCAGCGCATTGAACAAGAAATCACCGAATACCTGGAGCATTGAAATGAGCAACATCGTGCAAGGCACACCCGAATGGTTTGCCGCCCGCCTGGGCAAAGTGACCGCGAGCCGCGTCGCCGACGTGATCGCCAAAACCAAGACCGGCCCCGCCGCCTCCCGCGAAAACTACATGGTCGAGCTTGCGCTGGAGCGCATCATCGGCGCCCGCCAAGAGAGCTACGTCAACGACTACATGAAGTGGGGCACGGAAAACGAGCCGCTCGCACGCGCCGCCTACGAGGCCCACACCGGCGAAATCGTGGAAGAGGTCGGGCTGCTCCTGCACCCGCGCATCGACCAGGCTGGCGCATCGCCTGATGGCCTGGTCGGCGCCGACGGCCAGATCGAAATCAAGTGCCCGGCCAGCGCGACCCATGTGCGCACGCTCAAGAGCGGCAAGCCCGAGGGCAAATACCTCACGCAAATGCACTGGCAAATGGCCTGCACCGGCCGCGCCTGGTGCGACTTCATCAGCTTCGACCCGCGCATGCCCAGCGGCCTGCAGTTGTTCGTCACCCGCATCGAGCGCGACGACAAGGTCGTGGCATCGCTTGAAAAAGAAGTCGGCGAATTCCTGGTCGAGCTCGACGCCATGGTCGTGCTGCTGCTGAAACTGAAAGGCGAAACCGTATGACGCAAACCGAGTGGATTCTCGGCCGCCTGCAGAGCGGCCCCGTCACCGCGATCGACGCGCTTGAAGGCTGCGGGTGTTTTCGCCTGGCTGCGCGCATCAACGATCTGCGCCAGGCCGGCCACGAAATCGAAACCCAGACGCTGGAGCTGCCCAACGGCAAGCACGTCGCGCAATATTTTTTGAAGCAAAGGAAAGCAGCATGAGCTCACTCAACCAGGTCAACATCATCGGGCGCCTAGGCCGCGACCCGGAAACGCGATACCTCGCGAGCGGCGAGGCCGTCACCAATTTCTCGGTCGCGACCTCCGAAACCTGGAAGGACAAGGCCACCGGCGAGAAACGTGAATCCGTCGAATGGCATCGCGCGTCCACCTTTGGGCGCCTGGCTGAGGTCGCCGGGCAGTACCTGCAAAAGGGCTCGCTCGTTTTCATCCAAGGCAAGCTCGTCACCCGCAAATACCAGGACAAAGACGGCATCGAGCGCACCTCCACCGAGGTCAAGGTGAACGAGCTGCGCATGCTGTCTAGCAAGAACGAGCAGCAGGGCGGAGGCGAGGCCGCACCCCAGCGCCAGCAACGACCCAGCGCCCAGCAACAGAAGCCCGCCGGCGGAGGCAGCGGCTTCGACGACATGGATGATGACATACCGTTTGTTTCTGCGTCGGCGCACTACGACATGGAAAGCAAACTGTCCCGCCGGATGCGCCGCTATGAGTTCTAAACGCTGCTTCAAGTGCGGCGAAGAAAAGCCGCTGACCGAGTTCTACAAGCACTCGGGCATGGCCGACGGGCACCTCAACAAATGCAAGCAATGCGCAAAGCAAGATGCCGCCAAACACCGCGCCGAAAACATTGATCGGCTTCGCGCGTATGACAAGCAACGAGCCACCGATCCCGCAAGGAAGCAAAGGGCGTCGCGAATCGTCAGGCGATGGAGGGAAGAAAACCCAGACCGCCGGCGCGCGCAAGTCCTGCTCGGCAACGCGGTGCGATCTGGAAGGGTGCGTCCACACCTGTGCTGGGTTTGCGGCTGCAAGGCCGAAGCTCATCACCCAGATTACAGCCGCCCGCTCGACGTGGTCTGGCTATGCCCGCCGCACCACAAGCAAACACACGCCCTCATTCAAAAGTCACCCACCACCTGAAAGCAACCTATGAACGACCAAACCATCGAGCAAGAGATCCAGGCAAAGGGCAAGACCGCCCCGCGCATCACACCTGCGGACATTGAGGCGAACATCGCCAGCGAACACTACTTCACGGCAGCCCAAGGTGCCATTGCAGGGGCAGCGCAAGCAGCCGCCAAGTCGAACCTGCCTCTGCCGCAAGGAAGCGATTTCCCGGAGAGCTTGTCCCTCTTGACCTTCTGCGTCCTTGTGTTGCGCAACGGCTTCACCGTCACGGGTGAGTCGGCCTGCGCCAGCCCCGAGAACTTCGACGCCGAAATCGGCCGCAAGATCGCCCGCCAGAACGCCGTGCAAAAGATGTGGCCCCTCATGGGCTACGAGCTGAAGCAAAAGCTCCTCGACATCGAACGGCTTGGACTCGCTGATGACAACGACTTCCCGCTCGGCAAAGCCTGCGATCTGTCCGGCGAAGGCACCTGCGAGGCCTGCCAGTAATTCACTCAAAGCAACACAAGAAAGCAACACCATGGCAATCATCATCATCACAGTTCAAGACACGGCCGAGGGCTCGGTTGACGTCCGCATGATTACAGACCCGCCGGTTCACCCCGAGCAGGGCCCCGAGGATTTCACCCAAGCCCAGCGCATGGGCGCCGTCGCGCTCAACGCGATCCAGGGCGCGCTCGAAGAGATCTCGCCGATCGTCATGGCCGGCGGCAACAGCAAGATCTTCATCCCCAACTGACCATGAAGACCAAGATCGCGAAAGGGGCCGCCTGGCCCCACAAGAAACCCAGCACAAAGCAGGAGGTGAATCTCGCCGCCGTGCAGAAATGTGCCGATCCCTACAAGCCCGAGCGCGTCATCCTGCGCCACAAATACGACGAGCTCTTCGCCAACGTGAAGGAGGGCGACTGCTTCCGCTGCCCGGACGAGAAGACCATGGCCGCGATCTGCCGGGCGCTGCGCATGCACATCAAGCGCCAGGGCTGGAGTGGTGTTGTCCGCCAGCAAGCCAAGACTGCAGACGGTGTGCATCGCGTGTGGGCGCTCAAGATTTTCAAGGGGGCAGCATGACGCTCGAAGACTTGCAACAAATCAAAAGTGTCATCGGTGACATGCGCTTCATCCAGGCCGCTGCACTGGTCGCAAGTGGCATGAACGAGAACAAGGACGCACAGGCTTACATGCGAAACCTTGCAAGACTGGACAAAGCGGTTGACGCCGCGATCAAGGAGCAGCGCGCATGAACTGCTGCGACGAATACGGAGACTGCCGCCAGGGCCGCGACTGCCCGGTGCGCACACAAGGCGCCAAGGTCGCGCGCATCGGCCGCAAGGACTACGCCCGGGAGCCGCTGCGCGGATCGCCCTGGCGCATTTACCTGCGCCACCTGGCGAAGTGGATGCTGATCGTGCTCGCCGTCATGACGATCACGCCCATGGTCGTGTCGCTGGCGCTGGCCCGCGCCAAAGAGCCGCCGGCGACTGACTGCAACACGCTGCTCGCATCTTGGCCTCACGGCGCTCCGGCATACATGCGGATCAAGTGCAATGCGCGATAAGACCTTCACCTGCGGGTTATGCCAGCGGCATGCGCCCATGACCGGCAGCAGCATCAAGAACATCGTCGGCCTGCGCGTTCGCGTCTGCGCTGACTGCAAGGCAAAAGAAGAGAGTGACACATGGACGAAATCGACAAAGCCCAAGAGTGCGAACAAATCGCAACCGACGACGCAATCCGCCAGGCCCGCAAAGCCGCGGCCGAAATCCCGCCAGGCAAAGCCGGAGAGTGCGACCTCTGCGGTGAATGGTCTGGCCGCCTGGTTAACGGCACCTGCGCGCACTGCCGGGACAAGTGGAAACTGCAATGAGTGAGTCCGAATTCCTCCAGGCCGACGAGCTGGTGGAAGTCACCGGCTACAAGCACGTCGCCAGTCAAAAGGAATGGCTCGACAAAAACGGCTGGAAGTACGTGGTGAACGCCGCCGGCCGCCCGATCGTAAGCCGTTTGTATGCACGCATGCGCATGGCCGGCCTGGAGCCCACCGTGAGCGGCATGCAATCCGCTTGGAAACCTGACTTTTCCGCGTTAAGCTAACTGCCCCATGCGACCAAAGACCAGCAACAAGGATCTGCCGCCACGGATGTTTCGCGTCCGTCGCGCGCTCAAATCCGGCAAGACCTGGGAGGCCTTCTACTACAACGGCCGCGCGCCCACGGGCGAGCGCGTGCAGATCCCGCTCGGCTCCGACCTGAACGAGGCGAAACGCAAGTGGGCCGAGCTTGAATGTCGCGAGGCGCCGGTCGATACCGGGCTCATGCGGTTCATCTTCGACCGCTACGTGCGCGAAGTGATCCCGGGTAAAGCGCCCAAGACCCAGCTCGACAACGAGGGCGCGCTCAAGCAACTGCGCAAGGTGTTCGACAACGCGCCGATCGACTCGGTGACGCCGCAGCACATCGCTCAATACCGGGACAAGCGCAGCGCAAAGGTGCGCGCCAACCGGGAGATCTCGCTTTTCTCGCACGTCTGGAACACCGCCCGCGAGTGGGGCTACACAGCCAAAGAAAACCCGGTGCGCGGCGTGCGCAAGAACAAGGAAACCCCGAGGGATTACTACGCCGACGAGGAGGTCTGGTCGGCCGTCTACGGCGTCGCGTGCGACGAGCTCAAGGATGCGCTCGATCTGGCCTACCTCACCGGCCAGCGCCCGGGCGACGTCATCAAGATGCGCCTTACCGACGTGAAGGACGGCTACCTGGAGGTCAAGCAGAACAAGACCAAGAAGAAGCTCCGCATCCAGTTGGAGGTCGACGGCATGCGCACCGAGCTCGGCCAGCTCCTCGATCGCGTGAAGGGCCGGGAGCGCAAGATCGCGAGCTTGTTCATCGTCGCAACCTCTCGCGGCGTGCCGCTCAACAAATGGACGCTGCGCACCCGCTTCGACACGGCCAGGGCCGCCGCCGCGAAGCAGGCCGCCGAGGCCGGCAACGAGGAGCTCTGCGCCCGCATCAAGGCCTTCCAATTCCGCGACAGCCGGCCGAAGGCTGCAAGCGAAACCGACCTCGATCACGCGAGCAAGCTGCTCGGGCACACCAACAAGCAGATCACCCAGACCGTTTACCGGCGCGTCGGCGAGATCGTCAAGCCGACCAGGTGAGCGCCAGGCACCAATGAAAACGGCCCCGATCATGGGGCCGTTTGTGTTCTGGCGGAGGCGGTAGGATTCGAACCCACGATACGCTTGCGCGTATGCCTGATTTCAAGTCAGGTGCAATCGACCACTCTGCCACGCCTCCAGAAAATCGCCGCCAGTTTACCGGGGTTGGTGAAACAAGCGGATCGGGTTGGTGAAACGATCCTCCCAAACCCGCATGAATACTGGCTTTGTTGACCACATGCACCGGCTTTCAAGTCTTCTGTGTTTTTGTTGAGCGACAACGACTTAGGCGGAAATCGTTTCAACAACTCCCCACCGTTTGCCCCTTGTAAGTCCTTGATGCACATAGACCCGTCTGGTCGATGGTGAAACGATTTTGCCCCGAAAAATGCCCCGGCACGAAGCCGGGGCGAAGGCATGGGCCGCTGATTGCAGGGGGAGGAGACAAACCCCCACGACCCAGGCAACTGCTACTGAGCGGCCACGCCCTTGATCTTTTCGGCGCTGCGCAGGGTGGACATGCCGAGCATCGCAAACACCAGGCCCAGCAGGTCGGCAATGCCGAGATCCGGGCGGCTGACCAACTGGCCGGTCTGAATGACCTGAATGATCCACAGCACGGTCGCCGCCAGCACATAGGGCACGTAGTAGCAGAACAGCGCGATCGCGCACGTCCAGCCAATCGCCGGGCGCCAGCCGCCATTGAAGAGCGAGCCAGTGGCCGCCTCGGTTTTGTTGACGTCGATCTGCGCCAAGTCGATCGCCTGGTCGATGCGGCGCTCTTCCAGGTCGAGCTTGCGGTTTTCAATTGAGGCTGCGAGCCGTTCTTTGTCCGTGGTGATGAGATCGCCGGCGACTTTGCCGACCGCCTCGATCACGCCACCAATACCGAGCAGGTTCATGCGAGCGCTCCCAGAGTGCGGTTCACCCAACCGAGGAAAAATTTGATCTGGGTGCGATCGCGAGTCACGATGTCGCGGTAACGCGCGATCTTCGCGAGCGCGTAGGCGAGCACGAATTTCTCGGGGTCGAAGGCGTTGATCTTCGCCAGCGTGACGGGGCCAAAGGCGCCGTCGGGTGTTGCGCCCACCACGATCTGCGCGAGCTTGCGCGCAACGGCGCCAGCGTTGACGTGGAAGTCGAAGATCGCCTGCGCGATTTCCTGGCTCTGGATCTCGTCGCCGCAGATCGGGTTCCAAAACTGCACACGGTAAAAGTGCCGCACCATGTCCGCCGACGGCGTGCCGCCCTGGTCAATCACCGCCCAGCCCGGCCAGTTGGGGTTCATGTTGCGCGCGATACCGGCGTAGGTCATGCCGCCCCGGTCGCCCTCAACGGTGTGCAGTTTGTAGCCACCCTCGTTCCGAATCATGGACTCGAAGGCTTGCAGGAAATCGGCCATGTCAGTGCCCCCCTACTTTGGAAACGATACCGGCCCACATGGCGGCCATGGCCGCAGCAGCGATAACGCCCATCACGGCGAGAAGCCCGTGGTCGGCGGCCTTACGCATGCGCTTGCCGAAGCGCAAGTCCTCGCGGAATTCCTCGACCGATTCGGGCTTATCGACATCGACGCCCAGGATGGCAAAGACTTTTTTAACCGCCCGGTCTGCGGCTTCTTGGCACGTGTCGTCGGTACAGTGGCGGTGCTGTTCTGGCGGCATTTCTTTTATCCCTTGGTTAACAGTGATCCCAGGTGGGGTCGAACACATCGAGCAGGCGCTCGCAAATGAAACCAGCGAGGCGTCCGCGCCACCCCGAGTCGTCGCGCTTGTAACGAACTAGGCGCGACGTGACCAGCGCCTCGCGCGGCCAGTCAAGGAACAGCAGCGGCGCAATGAACAAATTGGCGGCCACGTCCATGAGATAACCAACGGCCACGACAGGTAGCGCCAGCGCCTTATTGAGCCACACGAGGCGCTGCGATAGGTGCGCGCGATAAATGCCCATGACGAGCACGTAGGCGCACCAAAAGGCGTACAGGTAAGCGAGCATCGAGAACAGAACGAGGCTCATAGCTTGGCCCCCTCGGTGAAGAGTTCGTCGAGTTGGGCACTGGTCCAGCCGAACAAGGCCGACAGTGCAGCCACCAGGGGTGAATCCCGGCGCACTTCCTGGGCGTATTCCCATTCGATGCGGGCCGCGTCTCCCTCGGTGCCGGGCATGTTGGCCACGGCGGTATTGACCTGAGCCAGCAGGCCGGCGCCGAGCAGCGCAAGGCGAGCCTGCCGCATGGTCACAACCTCGGGCACGGCGACAACCTCGGGCACGTATTCGGGCAATGCCGGCGGCTGCGCGTCCGGGAAGTCGGCGCGGGTGAAGTTAAAGCGCTCGATGGTCGAGTTGTCCTCGATGGCGACCCAGGCTTGCGCCGTGTCGTCCTTTTCCAAGCGCCACAAAGTACCCGCCAGCAGGGCCATGAAGGCGACGTGCTCGGGCGTGTCGGCAATCGCATCCAGGTCTTCGCGCGTGTTAATGGCATTTGATTCCATAAGTGAACTCCAGGCGATTAAACAAATTGCATGTGTCTGCGTGACTCGCATGGCCGCGCCATGAGGCTAGAAACTTGCCCAGCTTGTCATGGTCTTCGGTCTTGATGTAGTGCCTGATTTTTCGCTTGGCGGTTGTGACGGACTGTTTGCGCATCAGTTTGTGGCGCGGCCAAATCCGGTATCCGAGGAAATTGATGCCGCGCGTGACTGGTGAAATTTGCCACTTGCTCATGCGTAAGCCCAGCCGCTCGATGCTGAATTGCTCGATGTCCTCAAACCAGTTGCGCAGCTCGTATGGATTGCTGGATAGGACAACAATGTCGTCCATGTAGCGCGTCCATTCCTTTGCGCCCAAATTGAAATGAATGAACCTGTCCACTTCGCCGCCGTAGACGTTTGCAAAAAGCTGGCTGGTCAGGCTTCCGATGGGTAGCCCCTTGCCTTGCGGTGGCAACATGGCCTCGATGAGGCTCAGGGTTTGCGGGCAACTGATCTTTTTGCGGATCAGGCCGTGCAGCACGGAACGATCAACGCTGGGGAAAAACTTGCTGTAGTCGGTTTTGAGAAAATGGGTTGCTCCGGTGCGCCGCAAACCCGCCTGGACATGCCTGACGCCAGCGTGTGTGCCCATGCCTTCACGGCATGCAAACGTGCCAGGCATCAAGGTTTTCTCAAAAATTGGGCCAATCACATTGACCAGCGCATGCTGGACAACCCTGTCCTTGAATTCCAGCGCATGAATGCTTCGCGGCTTGGGCTCATAAACGATGAATTCACGAAACCCGCCCTGTCGCCATGTGCCCCCAATGATTTCGGCTTGTAGTCGCTCAAGGTTCAATTCGGCGTACTCTTTGAATTCAAGATAACCCCAGGTCATGCGTTTGCCGGAGGATGTTTTGGCGAGCGCATCGCGCAAGTTGTCGATGTCCGCCACCCGATCAATCAGGCGTTTGTACTTTTTACCCATGGCAAACCCCCATCAAGCCGGACACGACTTTCACACACGGTTGCCCGTGGCTACTCGTCGTTTTTCCGAACCCCCAAAGGTGTTTGCCGAAGCAGGACAGCAAGGCTGACCACATGGAAAATGGCCTGCCCATCACGCCTTGACGATGATGGAGCGATCCAACTAAGTTCCAGCCCTCACAGACGCCGCGAGCCCCGATGTTGTTGTTCGAGTTCGTAGGGGAGTTGTTCCAGTTCGAGCAACGCGAACCGGAGTTCGACGTTTCATCCCAGTTGCCCCCAAAGATCACGGCGTTATTACCCATGCTGCCCTCTGCGTTTTTGCTTGCCGATCCACGACCCGAGAATCTTCCCGACTTCGGCCAAGAGCGCTTGCGCTGTCTTGACTTGGTGCGGGGTGATTCCCTTGACGCTTTCGCTGGACAAAAACCGCAGCCAAAACCGCAGATGCGACATGCCCGCATCCGCGATGTAAAGGCGGGAAACCTGACTTGACTTCCCGGCCTCTACAAACAATTGCACCTGACCCATGAGGCATTGAATGAACATGTCGCGCACCACCCCATGCTTGCGCGGTAGGTTTTGCGCAATGGGGTACAGGTACGAAATCACGGTTTCGTACTTTTCGACCACGGCCATGGGCTCGTAGGTCTGTGTGGCGTCCAGTTCAGGTGTCATTGGTCAGGTGCCGGTGGCTGTCGCCACCTCAATCAAGAATCAAGTGGTCACAGACGCCGCGAGCCCCGATGCTGTAGTTCGAGTTCGTAGGGGAGTCGCTCCAGACCGAGCAACGCGAACCGGAGTCCGACGTAGCATCCCAGTTGCCCCCAAAGAGCACGGCGTTCTCCATTTGGTACGTTGAGCCACGGCCTCCCGTGTTGGCAGTCCATCCCGCCGCTGCCGCGCCGCCGCCGAATTCATCACCCCAAATCCACATGTTCCCGGACGATTGCGCCATACCCCATTTGCTGATGTAGGTGGCATTCCAAGTGGTGGAGCCGGGATCTGAGCCGATGGATGTGGCTTCGGTGGTTCCAAATGCAAGCGCGGCAAATTCGGAGTAAGTCGGGGCACGTTTACCGTGGTGGCGCAGGGTTTCCGTGGCCTCCCACCAGGTCAGCGATCCGTACGTGCTGGTGCCGTTGCCGCCGAACTTTGTTGGAATTTTGGGCGGGCTGGAGCCGTCAGCAATGGTGACGTTGTATTTGCTGGTGCCATTGGTCAGGTGGTCAACGCCAAGTAGGTAGATGTCAGACCAAAAACCATCGGCCACCAATGCCATGCCGCGCGGATCAGGGCATGCGGGACGGAATTTCAGATCCCACATCGAGTAGGCGTTTATTTGCGGGGTGCTGTTGCCACCGCCAGACGACCCGGAATGACCGCCGGGTGCGTAGTGGAAACCGCCGATCTTGCGCGATCCAGTCACGGGTGGAGATGTGAAACTGGAGGTGGCTTGGATGGATGCATCAGGGTTGACCCAAATGGCGTAATCGTTGCCAGC
>VFQS010000547.1_pt1 | contig 40550 bp, 40 predicted proteins | sample 3512361 | NCBI WGS metagenome assembly VFQS01 (sample SAMN10412375, study PRJNA504923) | tailings metagenome | isolation source: Relicate 1 Philex TSF3 active mining | place: Philippines
TGCAGCAAAGACAGCCGCGACTTTGGACTTCTTTAGCATGTAGCGCCTTTCTTAAATTTGAGGACTTTCCTCACTTTGGGTTGCGTACTCCCTAAAGATTTACGGCATGGCCGCAAAGATTAGGTTTTACACTCCATCATCTTTCTTTGCCACAGGCGGGTAGTCAACGGGCTTGGCCAATAAGGTGATAACGATTTGGTTACGAGTCAGGACCTATTTTGGCCCGCTCAGGTCAGGCTAGAGAGCTTAAAGAAGGCGCCATTCCACCTGATCTCCTTCTGGAATTCATCGATGGTGGTGTCAGCCGAAATACGCAGGTGTTCGACCTGGGCAATCTGAGCGAAGTCAGCGAGCGCCTCTGGGTCTAGGGCGGTGCTGAGGACGGTGTGGTGAGACCCCCCGGCATATATCCAAGCCTCAGCCGAGGTGGCAAGAGTTGGCGCCGGCTTCCAAACGGCGCATGCCACTGGCAGAGACTTCAAATCTTTATCAGGGTTCACTACCTCAATATCGTTAGAGACAATTCGGAAGCGATCGCCAAGATCCATCAGACCAACAACGCGGCCTTGTGCAGGCTTTGCGTTAAAGACCAAGCGGACTGGATCATCTTTTCCACCGATACCAAGTGGATGGATTTCACAACGCGGACGTTGTGTAGAAATTGTTGGACAGACCTCGAGCATATGTGCGCCCAGAACTTTTGGTTCACCTGGGCCAAAGTGATAGGTGTAATCCTCCATAAACGAGGTACCGCCTGGCAGACCTTCAGTCATCGCCTTGATGATGCGCAAGAGTGCAGAAGTCTTCCAATCACCTTCACCACCAAAGCCATATCCCTTAGACATCAAACGTTGTACAGCGAGTCCTGGAAGCTGCTTGAGCGCACCTAAATCTTCAAAGTTTGTTGTGAAAGCTCCGAAGTTTCCGGCTTCAAGAAAACGCTCTAGCGCAATTTCAATTGTTGCTTGGTAACGAAGTGAGTCATGACGTGGCCCACCCTTAGCAATCTCAGGTGCAATATCAAAGAGTTTTTCATATTCATTGATCAAAGCATCGACTGCGCTTGGTTCAACAGCTGCAACCAGATCTACCAAGGTGTTAACGCCGTAGGCTTCGATAGACATACCGAGAGCAATCTGCGCACTGGTCTTATCGCCATCTGTGACTGCAACAAAGCGCATATTGTCACCAAAGCGCGCAACCTTAAGGTTTTGAGCGGTGTACCAGCCAATGGCAGCGCGCATCCAATGCGAAATTCGAGTTGAAACAGTTTCGTCGCTGACATGGCCTGCCACAATTTTGCGCGGTAGATGTAAACGCGCCTGGATATGTCCATGTTCGCGATCGCCATGTGCTGCTTGGTTGAGATTCATGAAATCCATATCAATGGTTTCCCAAGGCAGAGCAGAGTTCGCTTGGGTATGTAGATGCAAGATTGGAACTTGCAGCGCGTTAAGGCCGGCGATCCACATCTTCGCTGGCGAGAAGGTATGCATCCAGACGATGACGCCAACACACTTTGGGTTAGAGGAAGCCTCTAAACAGACTGCCTTAATGCTTTCTGGAGTTGTCAGAACTGGCTTCCAGGTTGCCTTAATAGGAATGTTTGTCGCGGAGTTAAGAGTTGCAACTACTTCTTGTGACTGTTTCGCAACTTGTGCCAAAGTTTCATCACCATAGAGTGACTGGCTTCCTGTAAGAAACCAGATTTCTAGCCCATTATCTTGTAACGACTTCACGAGTACTCCCCCATGGATTTTTCGTGAATACTACATGAGGGCTATTGAATAGAAAATGGTTCAGGACTTATTTGAAGTTCTCCACGCAAGATATGAATCTTTCCGCGTCCGTAGCTCTGCCACTTATCTGTATAGACGAGCGCAGTGTTCTCGTCTATCCCAATCAGCGTCGTATCGGCATCGGGGCGAAGCACAAAGGCAGTCACGCGTTCAGGAAGCCAGCCCAACATCTTGTCGTAATGTGGAATCACTTCAATTGCCGGAACAATTCCCAAACCAACGCTGTGATGAGACTTGCGGATTCCCATAATTGTTCCACCAAATGCCATGGCGCCTGCTGAACATCCAGCGAGCGATGAACCGCTCTGCCACGCGCTATCAATGGCTTCCCACACTGGAGAGCCTGTAAAGACATCTGCGACTCGATGAGGATCTCCCCCAGAGAAATAGATCAGCCCTGCGCCGCTAATCTCTGCTACAAATTTTTCGTTAAAGGCATCTTCTCTCTCGTGTATAGGTAAGTAGACCCATTCACTACCGATGCGCTCTGCTTGCTCTCGTCCTAGGCGTTGCCACTTGTCTCGACTAGCGCTTCCTTCATGTGATGATGCAGTAGGGATTTGAATAAATCGATTCTTCTTTCCCCGAGAAATAGCACGATGCAGGAGTTCACCTTCAAACTCCTGCATCTGCGGTGAATATTCACCAGAACCAACGAGCGCTAAAGCACCTGCGCCCTGCTTCATCTCTATTTAAGCCATAGCTTTCTTAAGGTTCTCATCAATTGATGCCAAGAACTCTTGCGTTGTTTGATAAGGAGCATCTGGCGCAATGAGAAGTGCTAGATCCTTTGTCATCTTTCCTTCTTCAACAGTCTGAATACATACCTGCTCGAGAGTCTTTGAGAACTTCGCGAGCTCTGGGTTGTTATCGAGCTTGGCACGGTGGGCAAGGCCTTGCGTCCAGGCAAAGATTGAGGCGATTGGGTTTGTCGAAGTCTCTTTCCCAGCTTGGTGATCACGGTAGTGACGTGTGACTGTTCCGTGGGCTGCTTCTGATTCGCAGACTTTTCCATCTGGAGTCATTAAGACAGATGTCATGAGACCAAGTGAGCCGTAACCCTGTGCGACGGTATCTGATTGAACATCGCCATCGTAGTTCTTACATGCCCAGACGTAGCCGCCTTCCATACGAAGTGACATAGCAACCATGTCATCGATGAGGCGGTGCTCGTACCAGATACCAGCTGCATCAAATTGCGACTTGAACTCTGCTTGGTAGATCTCTTCAAAGATATCTTTGAAACGACCGTCGTAAGCCTTGAGAATTGTGTTTTTAGTTGAAAGGTAGACAGGGAACTTACGAAGTAGTCCATAGTTAAGAGAAGCACGGGCGAAGTCGCGAATCGAATCATCAACGTTATACATCGCCATGGCAACGCCGGATGATTCAAAGTTGAAGACTTCAAGGTTGAGCGGTTCGCCGCCACCTTCAGGGACATAGGTCAGCGTTAGCTTTCCAGGACCTGGAACCTTGAAATCAGTGGCACGGTATTGATCACCAAATGCATGGCGGCCAATCACGATTGGCTTGGTCCAATGTGGAACTAAACGTGGCACATTGCTGATGATGATTGGTTCGCGGAAGATCACTCCACCCAAGATATTGCGGATAGTTCCGTTAGGAGACTTCCACATCTTCTTCAAACCAAACTCAGTCACGCGAGCTTCATCAGGGGTAATAGTTGCACACTTAATTCCAACACCATGCTTTTGAATTGCACGTGCTGAATCGATGGTGACTTGATCATCGGTGGCATCACGGTGTTCCATGCCAAGGTCGTAGTACTCAAGGTTGACATCGAGGTAAGGCAAGATCAATTTATCTTTGATGAACTGCCACATGATGCGAGTCATCTCATCGCCATCTAGTTCAACGACGGTGCCTTGTACTTTGATCTTTGACATATTACATATCCTTTACATCAGCTTGTTTTGCACGCACAGCTTCTGCGGCTTCTTTGAGAGAAGCAACTTCAGAATCAGTGAGCTTGCTTTCAACAACTTTGCGAATACCTGACTTGCCAAGCTCTGCTTCCACGCCCAAATAGACCCCAGAGATTCCGTATTCGCCATCAACCCATGCGCAGACCGGCATGATTTCGCCTGAATCTTCAATCACAGCCTTTGCCATGCGCGCTGCTGCTGCAGAGGGTGCGTAGTAAGCAGAACCTGTCTTCAAGAGAGCCACAACTTCAGCGCCACCATTACGAGTGCGATCTACAAGTTCATCAATTTCAGCTTGTGACAATTTATCTGAAAGCGGAACGCCATTGACTGTGCAACGACTTGGTACCGGCACCATAGTGTCACCGTGTGAACCAAGGGTAAGAGTCTTTACTGTGCCGACTGGAACGTTGAGCTTTTCAGCAACAAAGTTGGTAAAGCGCGCAGTGTCGAGCATTCCAGCCTGTCCCATCACGCGATTCTTTGGAAAGTTGGTCGCAATCTGAGCAAGCGCTGTCATCTCATCAAGTGGATTTGAAACCACGATGATGACTGCGTTTGGTGAATGCTTTGCAATATTCTCGGCAACGCCACGGACGATTCCAGCGTTAACACCGATGAGATCCATGCGGCTCATACCTGGCTTACGTGGAAGACCAGCGGTAATGACTACAACATCGGAGTTGGCAGTCTTCTCATAGCCGGCGCCTTCAGGTGTGGTGGTTGCGCCAGTAATTCTTGTTTCAAAGCCTTCGATAGAACGAGACTGGTTCATATCAAGTGCTAAACCTTCGGGCTTGCCTTCGAGAATATCTGTGAGAACAACTTCATCGAAGATGTTGTACTCAGCGAGCCGGAGAGCGGTAGTTGAACCGTAGAAACCTGCACCAACAACGGTGACTTTCTTTGCCATGGTGATCCCTTTGAGCGAGTTGACCCAATACTTTGATATCGGGTTATCTTGATATCGAGCGAACTCTACAACCCCTTAGGAAGGGCGATAGCCAGCCCAAAGAGCACCAGCGCTAACGCAAGAGGTAGATAGCGCTCAAATTTACGTTGATTCCATTGTGCGAGGGCAATCACAGCTGTTCCGGCCGAGATAGCAAGGGCACCAGAGCGAACAAAACCGGCGATACCTGCAATAACGCCGAGCGCAATAACGATATATGCCACGCGAAGTTGAAGAGAAGTTATCGCTCGCATGCATCAACCACATTCGTCAAAAGCATGGCACGAGTCATTGGTCCGACTCCCCCAGGCATCGGAGCAACAAAGGCTGCCACCTTCATTACAGATGGATCCACATCGCCAACAAGTCCAGTATCGGTGCGAGAGATTCCAACATCCAGCACAGTAGCGCCAACCTTGACCATTTCTCCTTTGAGAAAGTGCGCCTGCCCGATTGCTGCAACAACAATGTCAGCGCGCTTGGTATGTGCAGCTAAATCTTTTGTTCCGGTGTGCGTCAAAGTAACTGTGGCATTTTCGGCTTTGCGTGTAAGTAGCAACCCAAGTGGGCGACCGACTGTAATGCCGCGTCCAATAACAACAACTTCTGCTCCGGCCAATGGAATTTTGTAGTGGTTAATAAGTTCAACGATTCCACGTGGTGTACATGGAAGTGGTGCGGCATACCCTGCTACCAACCTTCCCAAATTCATTGGATGTAATCCATCGGCATCTTTAACTGGGTCTATTGCTTCCAAAATCACCTGGGTATTGATTGCGCTAGGAAGTGGAAGTTGGACGATGTAACCAGTGCACTCTTTTGACGCATTAAGGTCGCGAATTGCGGCAAGCACATCTGCCTGTGTAGCTGTTGCTGGTAAATCGATACGGATGGAGCTGATTCCCACTTCTTGGCAATCGCGATGCTTACCGCTGACATAGGAATGTGATCCTGGGTCATCTCCTACAAGAACTGTGCCGAGCCCAGGAGTAATGCCTTTTGCTTTGAGCGCCGTAGTACGTTGCGCCAGATTAGCTTTGATAGATGCAGCAAGAGACTTGCCATCAAGTAATTGTGCGCTGCTCATAAGGCCATCCTATTGCGTGATTTATGCGTGAGAGAAATGTCGGGTGTTGGTGAAGAACATGGCGACTCCTGCTCGCTCTGCCGCAGCGATCACCTCTTCGTCTCGCACACTTCCACCTGGTTGCGCGATTGCTATGACCCCAGCTGCTGCAAGAATTTCTAAACCATCTGCAAAGGGGAAGAAGGCATCAGATGCGGCAACGCTATTGCGCACTCGATCGCCTGCGCGATCAACTGCCAACTTTGCAGAGTCAACACGATTGACTTGCCCCATTCCAATTCCAACTGCGGCGCCATTCTTTGCCAACAAGATGGCGTTGCTCTTTACTGCGCGCACTGCGCGCCAAGCAAACTGAAGGTCTGCAAGAACCTCAGGCGAAACGGCAGCACCGGTAACTTGCTTCCAGGTCTTAGCGTCATCGCCTGGAGCGCTAATCAAATCGGTTGCTTGCACAAGTGCGCCACCAGATACTGGGCGAATCTCAAGCGGTGAAATTCGAGTTACCGGGCAGGTGAGAATGCGAATAGAAGGCTTCTTCATCAAGATATCAAGAGCTGCGCTTTCATACTCTGGAGCGATGATTACCTCTGTAAAGACTTCAGAAACTTGCGTGGCCATGGCAACTGTTACGGTGCGATTTGCCGCAATCACTCCACCGAAGGCAGAGACAGGATCGCACGTATGCGCTTTGGTATATGCATCTGCGATATCGCTACCGATAGCAACGCCACAAGGATTAGCATGCTTTATGATGGCAACGCAAGGTTGCGAGTGATCTAGAGCTGCGCGCCAAGCAGCATCGGCATCGGTGTAATTGTTAAAGGACATCTCTTTGCCGTGTGACTGCACAGCGTTCACAATTCCAGGTGGCCCACCTCGATAGATTGCGGCCTGCTGGTGAGGATTTTCTCCATAGCGCAGTGCGTTTTCTCGTTTATAGATGAGTCCAAACCAATCCAGATCTTGCATCTGGTGGCTGATTGTCGAACCGAGCCAGCTCGCGATGGTGAGATCGTATTCAGCTGTAGTTCTAAAGACATCGAGAGCTAAGCGCTTACGCTCTTCATCGGTAAAGCCTCCTGATTTAATGGCTGCAATCGCTTGGTCATATTGGCTTTCGTGGCATAGAACTGCAACTGAACCGTGGTTCTTGGCAGCCCCACGTAACATCGATGGACCACCAATATCAATCTGCTCAATGCACTCTGCAAAATCCGCACCTGATGCAATGGTCGCTGCAAAGGGATAGAGGTTGATTACAACGAGATCAAAGGGTGCAATATCAAGGTCTGCAATAGCTGCAAGATGCTCAGAGTTATTCTGATCTGCCAAAATTCCAGAGTGGATACGTGGATGAAGGGTCTTTACGCGTCCACCCAGAATCTCTGGAAAGCCCGTGTATTCACTTACCTCTGTAACGGCTATTCCGGCGCCCGCAAGAGTTTTAGCTGTTGAGCCGGTTGAGAGTATTTCAACTCCTGCTTCGTGCAGAGCTTTACCGAGTTCAAGGAGCCGCGACTTTTCATAGACGCTTACTAGTGCACGACGTATGGGTTTGCGATCAGCCATTGCCTTTTCTCCAAATAATTTTCTAGCGAGGATCTTGCTTAAGTGTGGGAAGCAGTGCAGCAATGGTCGCGACGATGAGACCTCGTTCCTTAATCTTAATGCGTTCATGGAGCGACTCTTCGGTATCGTCTGCAAGAACCGCCACCTTCTCTTGTGCAATCACTGTGCCGGTATCGATTCCAGCATCTACCCAGTGAATCGTGGTTCCCGTCTCGCTCACGCCGGCAGCAAGGGCATCGCGAACAGCGTGCGCACCTGGAAATGCCGGCAACAACGCTGGATGGCTATTGATGATGCGAAACTTTTCGGTGATGCGATGAGACAGAATGCGCATAAATCCTGCACTGACAACTAGATCAGGGCGAAGTGCAGCAATCAAAGTTTCGAGTTCGCGATCCCATTCACTGCGATCTGCCAGCATCGGGATTGTGAAAGTCTCAATCTTGGCGCGATGCGCCCGTTCCAATACCTGTGCACCTTTTTGATCAGAGATTACCGCGACGACATCGCAGGCTAATTGCCCACTTGTTACTGCATCAAATATCGCCTGTGCCAGCGTTCCGCTTCCGGATGCCAAAACGACGATGCGCTTCATGAGTTAGCTCTTTACCGATAGTCGTTTATTCATGATGAACGTTGTTGCTGCCGCACCGATTCCGATTTCAAGTGCTATCGATAGGACAAACTTCCAGATAGAAACGCCCATCGCACCCATCTCAGCAGTAAGCAGTGCACCGCTTCCAAGATATGCCAGCAAAGTCGCTAGCGCGATGGTGAAGAGATAGCTCTGAATCAAAGTCTGCATTCCGTGGGCTAGTGCCCACCGTGCCAAGAGACCTCCAACTCCGATAAAGAAGAGAGCTCCCAAGAGAGCAAAAGGTTGACGCGAGGTTGGCAAAATTCCTAAGAGTGGAAGCGCCGGTATCTGCCCCAATTGATACCACCATGGAGAAACGATTGTTCCGGCTCCGACTGCAAGACCTGTTCCTGAGAAGTAGGCGGCGGTTGCAATTGCGGCGTTAGGTAGATAGAGAATATTGAGGAATAACAGGAGAATCCCGCCAAAGATTCCAGGTTGTAGAGAGATGGTGATGTTCTTAACCTGTGTGAAGTTGAGAATGAGTAAGAACGTTGTGGCCACTAGTGCAACGCCCATATAAATCGCTGTGATGCGTAGTGCAATTCGAAGTGATCGCGAAGGGTTGATGCGATAGCCAGCGCTCAGGGTGGCAAGAAGGCAGAGAAGAAATCCAAAGATAGGCGCTAAGTACCACTGCGGAGTAACTGCAGTCGAACCGCTAGAGAAAGCAAGTGCAGTAAGTAGACTTGCATACATCGTGGAAAAAATAAGTCGCACTCCATTGATGTCATGGAAGTCGCCTTGCAATCTATCGATTGCTCTATTGAAAGCTGTGCGAATGACTAAGAAAGGAAGAACTAAACCACCAATAGGAAGGAAGGTGAGATAGCCAGGCAGTGACGTTGGTGGAAGCGCTAATTGAAAGGGAAGATGGTGAGCGCCAAGCCAAATCCAAACTGCACCACGGATGGGATCAGAGGTACTGCCGCTGGCACTTCCCGCTGTTGCCCAGGCAATCAGTGCGATAAATGAAAATGGCAGCAACAACGTTGCAGCGCTACGGATGACATGTGACAACGAGACCGAGAGGACGCGTTGCATTGTCGTGTTATCGGCCTAGTAGACCGCGCATTAATTGCGCTGTTTCACTTGGAGTCTGACCGACCTTTACACCGGCTGCTTCGAGAGCATCTTTCTTTGCCTGCGCAGTTCCAGATGAACCAGAGACGATTGCACCTGCATGTCCCATGGTCTTTCCTTCTGGAGCAGTGAATCCTGCAACGTAACCCACGACAGGCTTGCGAACATACTCTGCAATAAATGCAGCTGCGCGCTCTTCAGCATCTCCACCGATTTCACCAATCATGACGATTGCTTCAGTCTCGGGATCATCCTGGAATGCGCGCAAACAATCGATATGAGTGGTTCCAATTACTGGGTCTCCACCGATACCAACTGCAGTTGAAAATCCAATATCGCGTAGCTCATACATCATCTGATAGGTCAGCGTTCCTGATTTTGAAACAAGCCCGATAGGCCCACGCTTTGTAATATCGCTTGGAATAATTCCAACGTTGGATTGTTCTGGGCTAATCAAACCTGGGCAGTTAGGTCCAATGATCTGTGTCTTGCCCTTCTGAAGTGAATAAGCATAGAAGTAGGCGGAGTCATGTACTGGAATACCTTCGGTAATGACAACGACAAGCGGCATCGCAGCATCGATTGCGTCGATGACTGCAGCCTTTGCAAACTTAGGTGGTACGAATACAACTGAAACGTTTGCACCAGTTGCTGCCATAGCTTCGGCAACAGTGTTAAAGACTGGTAGCGATGTGCCATCGATATCAACTACCTGTCCACCTTTACCTGGTGTTACTCCACCAACAACCTTGGTGCCAGATGCCAACATGCGGCGAGTGTGCTTTGTTCCTTCAGATCCTGTCATCCCTTGAACAATGACTTTGCTTGCTGAATTGATAAAGATTGACATTACTTTGCCGCCAATTCTGCAGCCCGTGATGCTGCTCCATCCATAGTTTCAGCTTGCTCGACCAAAGGATGGTTAGCAGCGTTAAGAATTGCACGTCCTTCAAGGACGTTATTGCCATCAAGGCGCACCACAATTGGCTTTGTCGCCTTTGCGCCCAATAGTTCAAGCGCTTGCACAATCCCATTTGCAACTGCATCACATGCAGTAATTCCACCAAAGACATTGACGAAGACGCTCTTCACATCAGGATCGCCCAGAATAATTGAAAGGCCATCTGCCATCACTTGAGCTGAAGCACCGCCTCCGATATCAAGGAAGTTTGCTGGGCGCATGCCGCCGAACTTTTCGCCCGCATATGCGACGACATCGAGGGTAGACATCACAAGGCCTGCACCATTGCCGATGATTCCAACCTGACCATTATCAAGCTTTACGTAATTCAAACCTTTTTCTTTCGCTGCAGCTTCTAGAGCATTTGCAGTGTCATGATCGACAAGGGCCTCGTGGTCTGGCTGACGGAAATCTGCATTCTCATCAAGTGTGACCTTGCCATCGAGTGCAACGACGCGGCCATCTTCAGTCTTAACAAGTGGATTTACCTCAACAAGAGTTGCATCCTCTGATTGAAAAGTTTCCCAGAGCTTGACTAGAACATCTGCGACTTGGTCGGCAACATCGGTTGGGAACTGCGCTTGCGCAACGATCTCTTTCGCCTTCGCCAATGAAATTCCTTCTACTGCAGATACTGGAACTTTGGCCAATTTTTCTGGCGCAGTATGTGCGACCTCTTCAATATCCATTCCACCGGCAACCGATGCCATAACCAGAAAGGTTCGGTTTGAGCGATCAAGGAGAATCGATACATAGTATTCAGAGGCAATTGGTGCGGCTTGCGCAATCATCACCTTATGAACGGTATGTCCCTTGATATCCATCCCAAGAATTGCGCCAGCTTTTTCAAAAGCGTCATCGGCATCGCTGGCTAGCTTTACTCCGCCTGCCTTTCCGCGGCCACCAACTTTGACCTGTGCCTTAACAACAACTTTGCCATCCATCTTCGCTGCGGCGCTACGCGCTTCTTCAGCAGTAGTTGCAACAGCTCCTTGTAAAACAGGAACGGTGTGCTTTTCGAAGAGATCGCGTGCTTGGTATTCGTAGAGATCCACTAATTGCTCCTCATGGGTGCGCGTTGTTAATAGGGCAATCTTAAGTGGTTATTTTAAAGAGCTGTGACAGGGGCGTAGCGCAGCAAGAGGCGTTTATCGCCATATTGGCCGAAGTTGATTGTCGCCTCTGCCTTATCTCCGTCACCTGCAAGGGCAACAACTGTCCCAAGGCCGAATGTGTCATGTGACACACGCTGCCCAACTGCAAGTTCCATCGCAGTTGATTTCTTTCCAGTTGCACGTGGAGGTGGAGCAGATGGAAGGCGAGATTTCTTTACAGCAGATGGTGAGAAGCTAGAACGAGTTTCATTTTTCCATTCGATGAGCTCTGCAGGAATTTCATCGAGAAAACGTGATGCAGGGTTATAACGAGGTGAACCAAAGGTAAGCCGATACTCAGCGCGCGAAATGTAGAGACGTTTTTCAGCTCGAGTTAAGCCAACGTAAGCAAGACGTCGTTCTTCTTCAATCTCGCGAGGATCATCAAGAGTGCGCGCATGCGGAAATATTCCATCTTCCATGCCAGTGAGAAAGACTGTGGGAAACTCGAGACCTTTTGCAGTATGAAGAGTCATCAAGGTAACAACTCCCCCGTGGTCTTCACCGTCTGGAATCTCGTCGGCATCTGCAACTAAAGAAACTTTCTCGAGGAAGCCTGAAAGTGAAATCTCTTCATCTTCACCGAGCTCTTCAAAGGGGCGCTCTTCATACTCCATAGCAGCTGAGACAAGTTCTTGTAAGTTTTCAACGCGGACCTCATCTTGTGGGTCTTTACTATTTTCTAACTCTGTCAACAACCCAGATTGTTCAAGTACTGCTTCGATGATCGCTGATGGCTTGGTCTTTGCTTCAACAAGAGTCTGTAGCGCAATTAGCATCTGAGTGAAGGTAACAATTGATTGCGCAGCTTTATTGGGCACGCCCGTTGCCTCAGTAACACGCAACAGAGCGTTCCAGAAGGAGATGCCTTGTGCGTTAGCGAAGGCTTCAACCTCTTCGAGGGCGCGATCGCCGATTCCGCGTTTGGGTAAATTGATAATGCGTCGGAGCGAGACTTCATCGTCAGGGTTTGCCAGTACTCGCAGGTAAGCGAGCAAATCCTTTACTTCTTTCCGTTCATAGAAGCGCAAGCCGCCAACTACTTTGTAAGGAATTGCTGCGCGCATAAAAATTTCTTCAAAGACACGAGATTGTGCGTTGGTGCGGTAGAAAACCGCAGTGTCTCCGGGATTGGAGTGGCCTAAATCTTGTAGGGAGCGGATCTCAGTTTTAATGAATTCAGCCTCGTCATATTCAGATTCAGCTACATAACCAGTAAGAGGAGCGCCGGATCCAGCATCTGACCAGAGATTCTTCTCTTTACGAGATTCATTCTTGGTTATGACGGCATTGGCAGCGTTGAGAATGTTCTGAGTTGAACGGTAATTCTGTTCAAGGAGCACTGTGGTGGCTTTTGGGTAGTCAACTTCAAATTGCAAGATGTTGCGGATGGTTGCGCCACGGAATCCATAGATTGATTGATCTGCATCTCCCACCACGCAGAGTTCGGCTATTGGAAAGCCATCGCCTTCGGTGCCAGTGAGCTCTTTGATGAGGGCATACTGGGCATGGTTGGTATCTTGATATTCATCCACCAAGATATGGCGAAAGCGTGAGCGAAAGCGCGCCTTTGCTTCGGGATGCTTCTGGAGCACCTGCACAGTTTTCATAATCAAATCATCGAAATCCATGGCGTTTGCTTGCTGTAGCCGCTTCTCATACATGGTGTAAACGTCAGCCACAATCGTTTCAAATTGATTGGTGGCCTTACACAAATATTCATATGGGGTTTGTAACTCATTCTTCGCGTTTGAAATCAGATGTTGAAATTGGCGGGCGGGGTATCGCTTTGAATCTATATTAAGAGTCTCCATCACTCGAGATATCAGCTTCTGTGAATCAGCTGAGTCATAGATGCTGAAGGTGCTGCTATATCCCAGCCGTTCAACTTCCTGGCGCAACATACGAACGCATGATGAGTGAAAAGTTGAGACCCACATTGATTTAGCAATTGGGCCAACCAAATCAGCAACTCGCACTTTCATTTCGCCGGCAGCTTTATTGGTAAAGGTAATTGCCAAGATTTCATAGGGGCGCACTTCTCGCCGGGCCATGATGTAGGCGATACGTCTTGTTAATACGCGCGTCTTGCCAGATCCTGCACCTGCAACAACCAATAGAGGAGAGCCAGCATGCGCAACCGCCTTCTGTTGCTCGGGATTGAGTCCCTCGAGCAATGGGTCGGTCACGGTCATGGCGGGCAGTCTATTAGGCTTGACCCACACGAGAAGATAAAGGTGAGTTGTGGAACCGATAGCAGATTCAGAAATCAAGCGCGTTCTGGTGGTCAATGCCCACCCCGATGATTCCGACTTTGGCGCATCAGGAACCATCTCACAATGGGTACAACAAGGAATCTCAGTCTCTTACGTGCTCTGCACTAATGGAGATCAAGGTGGCGAAGAATCCGAATACTCTCGCGAAGAAATGCCTGCGGTACGTCAACGTGAACAACGCGCAGCATGTGCAGCGCTCGGAATTAGCGATGTTACCTTTTTAAATTATGTCGATGGCCATCTCGAGCCAACTCTGCAACTTCGCAAAGATATTGTCCGACAGATTCGTCGCGTACAGCCAGATCGCATCATCTGCCAATCACCTGAAAGAAATTGGGAACGTATTGGCGCAAGCCACCCTGACCACTTAGCTGCAGGTGAAGCCACTATTCAAGCGGTCTACCCCGATGCACGAAACCCTTACGCCTTTACCGATTTACTTGAAAAAGAGGGCCTACAACCTTGGAAGGTCCGCGAAGTATGGATGCAAGGACATGCTCATCCAGATCACTTTGTAGATATCACCGATACCTTCCACTTTAAGATTGCAGCGCTGAAAGAACATGCATCACAGACAGGTCATATGGACAACCTAGAAGAGATGTTGCGCGAATGGGGTCAACGTAACGCCGGTATTGGCGGACTTCCTGATGGTCGTATCGCTGAAGCTTTTAAGATCGTTAATACCGATTAACTTTTAGGATTTATCTGGCGCTAGCCCTAACGATTTCCACCATCTGAATTGGGTAACCATCTGGCGCATACATCGCTTGAGTTCCGCTCATCTTGTAAGCGCCAACTTCGCCAATCTTCTGCACTAAATCAAGACCTTTGGTGATCTTGCCCCAGATTGTGTAATTGGGTCCTAGTTGAGTGTCCTGATAGACCAAGAAGAACTGTGAACCATTTGTCTTAGGTCCTGAGTTTGCCATTGCAACGGTACCTGCTGGGTAATTCTTAGGTCCCGCCTTTGGCAAATTTTCATCGGCATATCCAGTCCATCCAGTTGGGGAACCTCCACCAGAGAGTGTTGGGTCTCCGCATTGCAGAACAAAGATTCCCTCTGTGGTTAATCTGTGGCAGAGCGTTTTGTTGTAGTAACCGGCATTAGCCAAAGTAGAAATCGCCTTCACGGTGATTGGTGCCTTATTGCCGAGCATTGAAATCACAATATCGCCACAATTTGTCTTAAGCGTGAGCGACTTAGTATTGGGCTTTACTGATGCCGCAGGTTGCTTAACCGTCTTAGGGGTTGAGCTCTTTGATGTCGGTGTTTTGCAACCCGGGACAGTGACTGGACGCTCTGCAGCTTGTGAGGATGTAGTTGTGAGCGTTGTAGATGCAATAAGCGCTAGTGCAACAGTTGCTACCTTCGCGGTTCTAAACATTTTCAAATTCCTATTCCCATTCAATCGTTCCAGGTGGCTTACTAGTGACATCAAGTACTACTCGGTTGACCTCACGGACTTCATTGGTAATTCGAGTAGATATCTTCTCAAGAACTTCATAAGGAATGCGAGACCAATCGGCTGTCATTGCGTCTTCGCTAGATACCGGACGCAACACAATCGGGTGCCCGTAGGTGCGGCCATCTCCCTGCACGCCCACGCTGCGCACATCTGCGAGAAGAACAACTGGGCACTGCCAGATCACACGATCAAGACCTGCTGCTTTGAGTTCTTCTCGGGCAATGACATCTGCTTCGCGCAGAATATCGAGACGTTCTTTGGTGACTTCACCGATGATGCGAATACCAAGGCCTGGTCCCGGAAAAGGTTGGCGCCAGACAATTGCTTCAGGAAGGCCTAGTTCAAGGCCCACATGGCGCACTTCATCTTTAAAGAGCGTGCGCAAAGGTTCAACAAGGGTGAACTTCAAATCATCTGGCAGCCCACCCACATTGTGATGCGACTTAATGTTGGCAGTACCTGTGCCGCCGCCTGATTCAACAACATCAGGATAGAGAGTTCCTTGAACTAAGAATTCAACTTCACCACCGGCCGCAATTTCGCGGGCAGCTTTCTCAAAAGAGCGGATGAATTCTCGTCCAATAATCTTCCGCTTCTCTTCAGGATCTGTAACTCCGGCAAGAGCGCTCAGGAATTGATCAACCGCATCAACAACAATCAGTTCGATTCCTGTTGCTGCAACAAAATCACGTTGCACTTGTTCTGATTCACCGCTGCGCAGAAGGCCATGATCGACAAAGACGCAGGTGAGTTGTTTGCCGACAGCGCGTTGCACAATTGCAGCCGCTACTGCTGAGTCGACTCCACCTGACAGCCCGCAGATAACTCGCTTACTGCCGATGAGCGCCTTGGCCCTTGCGACTTCCTCTTCTGCGATATTGGCAGTTGTCCACGAAGGCTTACATCCTGCAATATTGATGAGCCAGTTCTGCAAAATCGCCTGTCCATGTTCGGTGTGAAGAACTTCAGGATGGAATTGAACCCCCGCTAACTTTCCGGATGCATCTTCAAATGCTGCGATCGGGGTATCACTCGTTGCAGCAGTGATTGTGAAACCAGCAGGTGCTTGCGAGACCGCATCTCCGTGTGACATCCAGACAGATTGTGATTCAGGAAGTCCTGCAAAAACTTTAGAGCCACTCTTTACCGAAAGAGGCGTACGTCCAAACTCAGACTTACCAGTCTGCGCAACGACTCCTTGCAGCGCTGCAGCCATTGTTTGAAAGCCGTAACAAATACCGAAGACGGGAATTCCCAGCGAAAAGATTGCAGGATCCACTTTAGGAGCGTGGTCGGCATAGACAGAGGAAGGACCTCCAGAAAGGATGATTGCCTCTGGGTTCTTGGCGCGCACATCTGCTGCAGTAATTGAAGAGGGAACTATCTCTGAATACACCTTCGCCTCACGCACGCGACGAGCGATTAACTGCGCGTATTGAGCACCAAAATCGACAACAAGTACGCCGTGGCTAGCGGCCATGAATAACCACATCTACGCGCTGGAAAGATTTCACATCAGAATATCCGCAGGTTGCCATCGCGCGACGAAGTGCTCCAAAAAGATTCATTGAACCATCTGAAGTATGTGATGGACCGACAAGGACTTCTTCAAGAGTTCCAACAGTGCCGACATTCATACGCGCACCACGAGGAAGTTCTGGGTGATATGCCTCAGAACCCCAGTGCCAACCAAGTCCAGGTGATTCAACAGCTTTAGCAAGTGCTGATCCCATCATCACAGCATCTGCGCCACATGCGATCGCCTTTGAGATATCGCCAGACTTACCAATAGATCCATCGGCAATAACGTGCACATAACGTCCGCCAGATTCATCGAGATATTCACGACGAGCGGCTGCAACTTCAGCAACTGCAGATGCCATAGGTACTTCGATACCCAATACAGAGCGAGTTGTGTGTGCTGCGCCTCCACCAAAACCAACGAGAACGCCGGCAGCTCCTGCGCGCATTAAGTGGAGTGCACCCGTTGTTGTAGCAACTCCGCCCACTATTACAGGAACATCGAGTTCGTAGATAAATTTCTTAAGGTTAAGCGCTTCGTTCTCGGCGGCAACATGTTCGGCCGAAACTGTTGTTCCACGGATAACGAATATATCTACTCCGGCATCAATGACCGCCTTATGAAGTTCAGCGGTACGTTGTGGAGAAAGCGATGCTGCAACGGTGACGCCAGCATCGCGAATCTGCTTAATGCGCTCTTTAATAAGTTCGGGACGAATTGGTGCGCTATAGATTTCTTGCATGCGGCGAGTGGCATGCTTATCTGGCATCGATGCAATTTCGCCAAGTGGGATACGTGGATCGTCATAACGAGTCCATAGGCCTTCTAGGTTAAGTACGCCAAGACCGCCCAGCTTTCCGATTGCGATTGCAGTTTCTGGCGAGACCACTGAATCCATAGGAGCTGCAAGAAGTGGAAGATCGAACTTGTAAGCATCAATCTGCCAAGCAGTGGATACATCTTCGGGTGTACGTGTGCGACGGCTAGGGACGATGGCGATATCGTCGAAAGAGTAAGCCTGGTGAGCGCGTTTTCCGGGGGCGATTTCGATATCCATAGTTATTTCTTCTTGCTGTAGTTAGGGGCATCGGCCACATGTAATACATCATGTGGGTGGCTCTCTTGTAAGCCAGCTGCAGTAATTTGAATCAAACGACCTTCACGTCGTAGCGTTTCGATATCGGGGGCTCCGGCATACCCCATTCCACTGCGCAGACCGCCTACAAGTTGGTGCACAACTTCTGCGACCGGACCACGATAGGCAACTTTTCCTTCAATGCCTTCAGGTACCAACTTATCTTCTGAGAGAACGTCATCTTGCATATAGCGATCTTTGGAATATGACTTCTTCTCACCGCGTGATTGCATCGCGCCAAGAGAGCCCATTCCGCGATATGCCTTGTACTTACGTCCATCAATTTCAACGAGTTCGCCAGGTGATTCTTCGCAACCAGCGAGAAGAGAGCCGAGCATTACTGAATGTGCACCAGCAACGATTGCTTTGACGATATCTCCGGAATATTGCAAGCCGCCATCAGCGATTAAGGGAATACCAGCTTTATTACAAGCCTTCGATGCTTCCATGATTGCCGTGACTTGAGGAACGCCAACGCCTGCAACTACGCGCGTTGTACAAATTGATCCAGGGCCTACGCCAACTTTGACAGCATCTGCTCCTGCGTTGATAAGCGCTTGTGCTCCAGCGCGAGTAGCAACGTTGCCGCCAATGATTTCAATGGTCGGTGAATACTGCTTAATGCGTGCAATCGCCTCAAGAACTGCGCGATGGTGGCCATGCGCTGTATCAACTACAACCACATCAACTCCGGCATCAATTAAAGCTTGAGCTCGTGCGAACCCATCATCGCCAACGCCTACTGCAGCCCCGGCAAGCCCCACGTTCTTTACCAACTTCACATGAGTGACTTGTTCATCGATAGGCAGATTGCGGTGAATGATTCCAATACCGCCTGCCTTTGCCATAGCGATCGCCATAGTGGATTCAGTAACGGTATCCATAGCCGATGAGACCACTGGCACTGCCAGGGTGATGTTGCGGGTTAAACGAGTAGAGGTGTCGACCTCAGAAGGAACGACATCGGATGCATCGGGAAGAAGAAGGACATCGTCATATGTCAGGCCGAGGAGCGCGACCTTCTCAGAATCGATCATCGCAAGCGCTCCTCACTTCTTTTCGCAAGTGGGCAGTCTACCTGCTCAATTAGGCGCCTAGCGCCTGCGCAATTTCCTCGCAGGCATGTTCAAGTCCTTCTGCTTTTATGACTTCATCGCATGTGAGTGAATCCCATCCTGGCCCGCCCACAACAACTCGCGGGGCAGGGCGAATTGTTGGTATCTCTCGCCAGTACTTCTCTTCTGCATTTTTTGCTAGTTGCGCCCACAAGAAAATGGCAGGAGGCGCGCATCGAGTAACCATCGCCGATAGCGCCGAAAGTGGAGTTCGAGCTCCGAGGACATAGGTTTGAATATTTCTTTCACACAGGGCTGCCGCAAGTGCATAAATTGGTAGTGAGTGAAGCTCTTCTCCCACTGCAGCAAGTAGTACTGGGCGAGAATTGACTGGCTTTTTCAACTCGATTACTCGATTATTCATAGTGCGAGTAAGTATTTCGGAGAAGAGGTGCTCTACCTCAATCCCCTTCTGGTCGTTCTCCCAGTCTTGGCCAATCATAAATAGCGTTGGCACAATGACATCAGCCCATGCGCCTTCAACGCCATATTCACTTATTTCGTGAGCTAGCGTCTCTTCCACAAAAGCTCGATCAAAACTTTGTAGCGCCTTATAAATTGCATCAACTACTTCTTCGCGAACCTCAAACTCCTTGACCAGAGTTTTGATTTCAACCACTGCCTTCACGCTCTTTGCTTGCTCTGCAGCATCCGATGGTGAAACCCCAGCGACAATCAATCGACGCATCGTCGTTAGCTTTGCGACATCGCTTGGACAGTATCTGCGGTGCTCACCTTCAACATGTTCGGAAGGTCCTAGGCCATAACGTCGATCCCAGGTTCGAAGGGTCGCGGGAGCCACACCAATGCGGCGGGCTACTGCGGCCACCGTCAGCTTCTCTTCAACTTCCCTAGAAGGCATGGCGCAATCGTCCCCTCTAGTGGGGGAACTCACCACCTGAAAATCGGACATATCGCCCTCTGAACAACTTTTGACGCGTTAGATGCTTGAACAACTTATGAATCGGTAGTACCTTATGCCTAAGAACGACAGAGGAGAAAAGCTATGGCTGAACTATCACGTCTACCGCAACCAATCGCAGAGGTATGGGAATGGCAGTACGAAGGCGCATGCCGCGATAAGGAACCAGAAATGTTCTTCCATCCCGATGGAGAGCGTGGCCCACGTCGCCGCAATCGCGAGAACGCCGCAAAGGCTGTGTGCGCAAGCTGCCCTGTCATTAACGCGTGCCGCGATCATGCTCTTGCTGTTCAAGAACCTTATGGAATCTGGGGCGGTCTCTCAGAAGATGACCGCGCTGCAATCTTGGCTCGTCGCGGAATCACACTCGTTCCAAACGCATCATAAATTTCATTCCTCCCTCAAAAGAAAATCCCCCGTGGGCAACCACGGGGGATTTCTTATTTCTACTACTACTTAGTGTGAGTGTCCACCAGGTCCATGTGAGTGACCATGTCCGCCTGTTGCTGGCTCTGCATCTGCTGGACGTTCGAAGACAACTGCTTCTGTTGTAATGAACATTGCAGCAATAGAGGCAGCGTTAGCAAGTGCCGAACGAGTGACCTTTACTGGATCGATAACACCATCTTTTGCAAGATCGCCATAGACATCAGTTGCAGCGTTGAAGCCTTCATTTGGCTTAAGTGCGCGAACCTTTGACACTACAACGTAGCCTTCGAGGCCAGCGTTCTCTGCAATCCAGCGAAGTGGTTCATCGCATGCCTTGCGAACAAGCGCAACGCCGACAGCCTTATCGCCAGTGAAGCCGAGGTTATCTTTAAGGGCATCAGCTGCATGCACAAGGGCAGCGCCTCCACCAATAACGATTCCTTCTTCAACTGCAGCGCGAGTTGCAGAGATAGCATCTTCAAGACGATGCTTCTTCTCTTTAAGCTCTACTTCAGTATGTGCTCCGACCTTGATTACGCAGACGCCACCAGCGAGTTTTGCAACGCGCTCCTGTAGCTTTTCGCGATCCCAATCAGAATCTGATGCTGCAATCTCATTACGAAGTTCAGTAACACGTGCAGCAACGCGAGCCTTATCGCCAGCGCCATCCACGATAGTTGTTGCATCCTTAGTGATAACGATGCGACGAGCGCGACCGAGATCTTCCAGAGTTGCAGCTTCAAGCTTCATGCCGATTTCAGATGTGATAACAGTTCCACCGGTAAGGATTGCCATATCTTCGAGCATTGCCTTACGACGATCTCCGAATCCTGGCGCCTTAACAGCAGCGGACGCGAAGACTCCACGCATGCGGTTTACAACGAGAGTGGAAAGCGCTTCTCCTTCAATATCTTCAGCGATAATCAAAAGTGGCTTTCCTGCTTGCGAAACCTTCTCAAGGATAGGCAAGAGTTCAGCAAGTGCTGAGATCTTGTTTGAAGAGATAAGCACGTAAGCATCGTCTAGGACTGCTTCCATGCGGTCTTGATCTGTAACGAAGTAAGGAGAGATGTAGCCCTTGTCGAATTGCATACCTTCTGTGAACTCGAGTTCGAGCGCAGTAGTTGATGCTTCTTCTACAGTGATGACGCCATCTTTGCCGACCTTATCCATCGCTTCTGCGATGAGGTCACCGATTGCGCGGTCTTGAGCTGAAATGGTGGCAACGTCTGCAATCTGCGCCTTGTCCTTTACGACAGTGGCATTTTCGCGAAGGCGGTTTGAGACAGCTTCGACAGCTGCTTCGATACCCTGCTTAAGATCCATTGGCTGTGCGCCGGCCGCAAGGTTACGTAGACCTTCCTTGACCATTGCCTGAGCAAGAACTGTTGCAGTTGTAGTTCCATCACCAGCGACATCGTTGGTCTTGGTAGCTACTTCCTTAACGAGCTGTGCACCCATGTTTTCAATTGGATCAGAGAGTTCAATCTCTTTAGCAATTGTCACACCATCGTTAGTGATAGTTGGTGCGCCAAATGACTTAGCGATAACGACGTTACGTCCCTTAGGGCCGAGCGTTACCTTGACGGTGTCAGCGAGCTGATTGACACCGCGTTCCATTGCGCGACGAGCGTGCTCGTCGAATTCCAACATCTTTCCCATGGGTTACTTCTCGATTATCGCGAGAATGTCGCGGGCAGAGAGAACGAGGTACTCGTCGTTGTTGTACTTAACTTCAGTTCCGCCGTACTTGCTGTAGAGAACGACATCGCCGACCTTTACATCCATTGGTACGCGAGCGCCGTCATCAAAACGACCTGGGCCAACGGCAACAACAGTGCCTTCCTGTGGCTTCTCTTTCGCTGTATCTGGGATGACAAGACCGGATGCTGTTGTTGTCTCGGCCTCATTTGCCTTAACAACGATGCGATCTTCGAGCGGCTTAATGGCTACTGCCATGGTTGTACTCCTTTAGCTATTTATACGTTTGGTGTAAATCCACTTTGGTGGGGGCTCACCCGCGTTAGCAGTGTCGACCCTAGAGTGCTAACGCCAAGCCTATGGGGGGTTATTCCCGCAGACAAATCGAATCTGGGGGCTAATCCAGGGTCTAGAGACAGACCTGCTCGACCGGCAGGCTGGAATCGGCATCGAAGGCGCCCCGTGTGGCGGGCCTTCCGGCGCTGAGCATGAGGCTGCCCAGGGCTGCGACCATCGCCCCGTTATCGGTACAGAGGTCCGCTTTCGGAATTCGCAGTTCGATCCCTGCCTTGGCGCATCGCTCGGTGGCCACGGCGCGCAGCCTGGAGTTGGCAGCAACTCCCCCTGCGATGACAAGTGAATCGATACCTGTTGCCTTACATGCAGCAAGGGATTTAAGCAGCAAGACATCAACAATCGCTTCTTGGAATGATGCAGCAACATCGGCGCGCACATATTTAGGCGTGCTCTCTAGATAACGAGCAACGGCTGTCTTTAGCCCTGAGAAAGAGAAATCATAAGGACGGGTTGCCCAATCGTTTGATGTTGTTAACCCTCGTGGAAAATCAATGGCACTCACAGATCCATCTTTTGCATCGCGATCAATGGCAGGACCACCAGGAAAACCAAGTTGCAGAATGCGAGCGATTTTATCGAAGGCCTCACCAGCTGCATCATCCATCGTTGCACCTAGCTTTGTAATTGATCCGGTGATGTCATTTACCTGCAACAGCGATGAGTGTCCACCACTAACAAGCAGAGCGATAGTTGCACGAGTTGGTTGATCGTGAGTTAAGTAATCAACTGAAATGTGAGCCGCTAGGTGGTTAACGCCGTAGAGCGGGCGACCTAATCCTTGCGCTAGCCCGCTAGCAGATGCAACTCCAACAAGGAGCGCGCCAACTAATCCAGGGCCGGCCGTCACAGCAACTGCATCGATATCGCGGAGTGAAATCTTAGATTCAGCAACTGCTCGTTCAATCGCAGGCAACATCGCTTCTAAGTGAGCACGGGATGCGATTTCAGGAACGACTCCTCCGAAGCGCGCATGTTCATCAACACTTGATGCAATGACGTTGGCAAGCAAGGTGCGCCCACGCACAATGCCTATTGCGGTTTCATCACATGAAGTCTCGATGCCAAGAACTATTGGTTGCATTAGTTGAAGTCCTTACGCATCACAAAGGCATCTTGACCAGGCCCGTAGTAATCCATCCGCACTGAAATCTTCATATATCCCAGGCTCGTGTAGAGCTCAATGGCTGCGCTATTGCGCTGCTCTACTTCAAGCATCATGGCACTTGCCCCACGTTCTCTCGACCACTGCTCGATCTGGCGCATAAATTCGCGGGCAATTCCTTGGCGGCGAAAATCTGGAAGGACTGCCACTGTAAGAATGTCGGCTTCAACGCCAGGGGCTGGTAGAAAGACTCCGCAATAACCAACAATTTTGTTTCCAGACTCTGCAACTGACATATAACGAGTAGTTGGAATGCCCGCAAACTCTTCTTTAAATTGTGAAGTGCTCCATGGAGAATATGGGAAGAGCTCTTTTTCATACGTTGCTAGAACTGGAATATCTAACGCGATTGGCTGGCGATAAGTAATCATGAACGCTCCGCTGTAGGAACCGCATCTGGCCTACGTAAATACATAGGCTCAGTCACATTCTGAGTAGCTGCCAGCGCAACCAACTTCTTCATATCTGGATAGACGCCAAAGATAAATTCATCGACTTGTTCTGGCTTGCTTACATGAGGGCCATCGACTCGTGTGCCATTTTCGTAGCGCGCCCAGTAAATCTCTTTGCGGCGCGCATCGACTGCAACTGTGTAGCTACTTTCTTGGACTGCAATCGCATCGAGTGAACAGACTCCAACGACCGGAATATCGCGAGCAAGTGCAAAAGTATGGGCAAATGAAATACCTACTCGAAGTCCAGTAAACGGACCTGGCCCCATACCGACGACAACTTGAGTAACAGGTGCGCAGGTTTTCAACCCCTTTGCCACCAGTTCAGAGAGGGCGCGACCATGGTCGGTTGCGCCTTCATGAAACTCTTCAAAAGTAACGTGGCCACCTTCAATAATTCCGACAATAGTCCGCGAAGTTGATGTATCGATTGCTAGCGAGATACTCATAGCGATAGTCCTTCCCAGCGGGCGCCAACAATCTTGATGGCTACCTCACGAACTTCGTCGCTACGATCGATAGTGATCTCAAGTCGTTCTTCGCTCAAGCGAGCAGATTCTGCGCCTCCCCATTCAATAACAGTTACCGCGCCTTCTCGAGGCGAATCTAAATCCAGATCATCGAGGAAAGCTGCGGCGTTGCCGCCCTCGAGCAAGCGATAAGCATCAACATGAATCAGCGGCAGTGGCCCGTTATGGATACGGGCGATAACAAAGGTAGGAGATGTAACGTCACTAATGCCGAGCGCTTCACCGATTCCTTGGACTAGAACTGTTTTTCCAGCACCCAGTGGGCCGTTAAGAAGGATGAGATCGCCAGCCTTGCACTGTTTTCCAATACTCACTCCAAGTGCGTACATCTGGTCGGCTGTAGCAATCTTCACTCATGAAGGATAGTTGAAGAAAAGAAGAAGGGCCCCGGTCTCCCGAGGCCCTTCTTGATGACTTACTGATTAGAAGTTGTACTTCAAATCAGCTGGTCGATAATCGATATCACCGTTGAGGTACGGAACCTTCGTTGCGATGTATTCAACATACTTCGCTGTTGGAACCTTTCCAGAACGTGCAGCCACTGCCAGCATATCTACCCATGCCTTGGTCTGCTTCTTTGTGAAGGCCTGGTGGCCAACACCTGATGGAGATCCTGGACCTGTGAGATCTGGAAGTCCTGCAGGAGTGAACTTGGTGTAAGTCTCTGGAGTCATTGCATAGAGAGCAAGTGTGTTCCAGATTGGCTTAGGACCCTTCTTGGAAGCTTCCCACTTAGCAAGTTCGGCTTCATAGACTTCACGCTTCTTATCTACATAACGAGATGTATTGCCTGAGAAGACAAGACGATCTGCTTCGTTAGCGATCAGAATCGTTGGGTGCTTTGAAGTAAATGTTGACTTATCCAACGCCTTGAACTTAGCGATTGCATCAGCGTTACCTGTTATGCGTGGAGCAGCTGAAAGCACACCGAGCATGCCAGCAATTGCTTCATCTCCAGATAGACCGAGGTTGTAGCGACCTGAATCAGCTTCATCGAGAAGTGATGCCCAGTTTGTCTGGGTGTTGTCGTAGAAACCAGGACCTGTGATTTCAGAGATTGATTGTCCGGCTAGAACACCAGTTGCAACTGCTTCTCCGAGGTTCTGTAAGACCGCAACTGTTGCATTGATGCTGCCTTCTGGAATCACTGCAGATGTTGAAACTGCATCCATGTGTGTGCTCTTGGTTGGAACTCCTGTGAGAAGACCAGTCAAGAGAAGAGCTGAACGCTGTGGAATTCCAGAACCCTTAAGCGCTGCAGGGAATTCAAGTCCTGGTGCACCAAGATTGACCTGCCACGCACGTAGGAGCGCTACTACCTTGAGTAGTTCAGCAACTGATGCTTGGTGTCCAGGAACGCCCTTAACACCAAAGGCTGCGCAACCCTTAATTGTTGGATCTGCAAAGACGCTCAAGATATACATGATGTCGCAAGCAGATTGGATTGAGTTAGCAATTGATGGCGTTGTACCTGCCATGATGCCAACTGCGTCGGCATAAGTTGGATACTTCTCAACAAATGGCGTGATGATTGATCCAGCCTGAGATGATCCGTAGACAACCTTCTTCTGAATACGTGGGTACTTAGCCATTGCAATGTCAATGACTTCCTTAAGCATCTCAACGCGGAAGGTGTTGTTCCATCCACGTAGACCCTTAACAGTTCCGTCGTATGCAGCTACACCGTAGCCAGCAAGCATCATCTCTTTAGTGATGTCCTGGTTAGTGATCTGGTTGCCAGGGGTGATTTCTTCTACTCCCTTAGGAACAGCTGAAACACCTGGGTATGTTGGGCGGAAACCATGCTCCCAGAAGAACATGACGCCTCTGAAGTTAGCAGGCATCTTAAATACATAGCCTGCGCCATTTGCAAGTGTTCCAGTACAGGTTTCAACTCCTGCAGCTGTTGCACATTTTGGCGTTGCATTTGCAGTTGGAGCCGTTGTGATGCCAAGTGTGACAACCAGAGCCGCAGCGCCGAGTGTTGCGATTGATTTACGCATTCTGCTGATTTTCATTCGATTAACCAACCTTTGGTAGAGCATCGGCTGCGATTGCAGGACGTGTGTACTTGAGTTCAGTTACTGGACCCTTTGCGGAGTCTGTTGTCCAAACCTTTCGTGGAGAGTCCACTGGCTTAAGAACTGTTGCTGCATCGTATTGGCCAATCCAGAAGCCTGTATATGCCTCATGAGTCTTCGCGCCGTAACCAAGTGGAGCAAAAGCTGCGCTGCTCAACTTCGCTGCATTGTTCTTGACATAGCTGATGATTCCTGGACGGGTGAGATTCTTCCCAGTTCCAAGGAGTGCGGATGTAGTTAGGTAGGCAATGTTCATACCTTGTAGAACGTTGTTATCCCAACGCTTATCTGGACCCTTATTGAAGTCATCATTAATCTTCTTAAATGCTTTGACGAACTCATCATCTGCTTCTCCAGGAGATGGAGCATGAGATGCTGAGATTGTTCCGGCCAGAAGTGCGGCAGATACAGCTGGCGCAATACCACGAGCGCCCAAGATTGTCTGGAAGGTGGTTGCATCTGCACCCACTGAAATCACAATCCACTTAGTTGGCTTGTAACCAATCTTGTTTGCTGAAGCAACTGCTGCTGCAAACGCTGAAGCAACGGCTCCGACAACCACAACATCGACGTTGTTGTCTTTAAGTTGCTGCATTTGTGCATCAAGTCCACCAGCCTGAGTTCCCGCGATAAACGTTGCGGCTGTCTTCTTTGGTGTGAATGTAACTCCAGCTGTAGCGAGTCCTTCTACTGTGTTACGACCAAAGTCATCAGTCTGGTAGAGGATTCCAACATTATTCTTCGCGAAATTTTCCTTGATGTACTTACCAAGAATCTTTGCCTCAACTGTATAAGTGCCTAGGCCACCAAAAGTTGTTGGATACTTCTTTGGGTCTGTGTAGAAGCCGCTATATCCACTATTGACGAAGAGATCAGGAATACCGCGACGATTAATATCTTTAATGACCGAGATATGAGTTTGAGTACCAATTGATCCCACCATCGCAAAGACTTTGTCCTTATTGATCAAAGCCGATGCAGTCGAAACTGTAAGACCAGCCTTGTAAGTATCGTCTTTGACCACAAGTGTGATCTTGCGTCCGTAGACACCACCTTTGGAATTTACATAATCGAAGTAGGCGCGCATTGCATCATCTACCTTGTTGTAGCCAGGGCTGGCTGGTCCCGTTTGAGGGAGTTGCATACCTAAAACAATTTCATTGTCAGTCACACCGGGTGTGCTCGCACCTTGCGCTGGTACAGCTGTAAACGCCATGGCGCCAGCAAGCACAGCAGCAACGGAGGCGACTAGCCCTCGTGATGGTTTAGACAGAGATGCACGATTTCTCACTACATTCACTCTTTCTCTTTTGTCAGTTTTCGCAGCCACGCCTTTCGACCCGTCTGCCACTAGCCCTGACTGGGCTAGAACGGTGCCACTTTAACTGAAGGTGAAGTCAAAGTGAATAAAGGAAAGGCAAACGCGCTCAAATCACAAGCGGGGGTTACTGGTTAGTCGCGTTGAAACGGGGATTTATAACGTTTATTTATGCTTATGGTGGTGCCCGCCCGCCACACCTGCTGGGTTAATAACCACAGTCAGAATGAGCAGGAGGCTGGAAATCAGAGCTGGCATAAAGTTGGAGACCTGCTCGCTTAGCTCAAAGTTGCGAAGAACTAGATCAATCCAGTCTGGCAAGAAGACCACAATTACTGTTCCGATAAATGCTCCAAAGATGCTGCGGATTCCACCTAAGACCGCTGCAGTAAGCAAGGTGAGTGAGAGCGCAACTGGATAGACGCTTGGACCAACAAGTCCTCGTAACCCATAGAGCGCACCTGCAAGACCTGCAAATATTGAAGCAACAATAAAGACGTAAATCTTCTGGCGAGAATAGTTAACGCCAGTGAGCGCTGCCGCGGTCTCGTGATCGCGAATGGATTTCCACATGCGACCTGTGCGTGAGAGAAGCAGATTGGATGCAAAGAAGAGAGCGATTGCGGCAAATGGAAGAACTACATATAACTGCCACTCTTCATATGTTGGATCGCCAAAGAGACTGATAAACCAAGAAGGTGGATAACCAACATCTACTGGAAGTCCTTCATCGCCCTTGAAGACAGACATAAAGCGATTAGCAATTGTTGGGATTGCAAGTGCAATCACCAGTGTTGTTCCTGCCAGGTACGGGCCGGAAAGTCTCGCAGCAGCTATTCCTAGGAGAGCGCCTGCAATACCTGCACCAACAATGGAAGCTGGCACTGCAATCCATAATGAAATGGAGTAGTTGGTCATCAGCAGAGCGGTTGTATAACCACCGACTGCCATGAGTGCGCCTTGACCCAGAGATATCTGACCTGAAATACCGGTCAAGATAGTGACCGAGAGAACGCCAATAAAGTAGATCAATACAACTGCAAGTTGTGCTTGGTTATATGGCTCAAAAGTTGAACCTATCGCAAGAATCGCGATGATGAAGAAGATGGTTCGGCGCAAGCTGCGGCGAATAATGGATGGGTTCTTGGCGCTGCTAGACACGTCGTGAATCCTTTCCACCCAATATTCCTCGCGGCTTAACGATTAGGACAATCAGAAGAACAGCCAGAATTGAAAGGAAGACATCTTCTGGAGATAGATAGAAGGTGACAAAAGAAATTACGAGCCCAACTATGAATCCACCAAGTACCGCGCCCGCTGGGCTATCAAGTCCACCAACAACTGCTGCGGTAAAGCCAATAATCAAAACGAGATCTAAGGTATTTGGAGAAAGGTTTGAAGTTGGCGTAATCAATAGCCCGGCAAGAGATGATGCAGCGCCTGAAATCGCCCAGCTTAAAGTGCGGGTGAAGTTTGTTCTGATTCCACTCAAGCGAGCCACTTCTTGATTGAGTGCGGTTGCGCGCATTGCTAGGCCCACGCCAGTCTTCTTAAAGAAGAGCGTGGTAATAGTTAAGGTGACAAAAACGATCGAGATAACAAAGACGTCAAATGAAGTAAATGGCATCACGCTCCCTGCGATCGTGAATCCTTCTTGCGCTGCAGGTGCTGGGAATCCTCGCTCCTCTGCTGCCCAGATAATTCCAGCAAGCGCTTGCAGAACTCCCAAGATTCCAAGGGAGGCAATAACAGGAACGGCGGCGCGCATTGATTCGCTGCTGAGAAGTTCAGTCTTTTTCTTATTTGAGAGTGGGCGCATCACAAAGAAATCTAAAAGTGCACCGAGCGCAGCACCAGCGAAGAGTGCAACAAAGAAGCCAACCCAATATGAATTTCCGTTTTGGATTAAGGTCGAAGCGATATAGGTACTAAACATCGCTTGCCCCATCTGAGCAAAGTTAACGACGCCGGCACCGCGCCAGACAATGACAAGTCCAAGTGCAACCAATGCATAAATAGCTCCACGTGAAGTTCCTGAAAATAGGGCTGCTAGAAAAGTATCCATTAGTACCCCAAATATGCAGCGCGAAGAGTGGCGTCAGCTTTGAGTTCTGCTGCTGGTCTATCGGCTACAACCTTTCCGAGAGCTAAGAGAATGCCATGATCTGCAACGCCCAAGGCGGTATTGGCATTCTGCTCGACCAATAAAACTGTCAGACCTGTTGTGCGACATAAGGTGTTTACAGAGTCGATAATCTGTTCAACGACAAGTGGAGCCAATCCAAGAGAAGGTTCATCGAGTAGCAAAAGCTTTGGACGAGACACGAGCGCGCGGCTAATTGCCAGCATCTGGCGTTCACCACCTGAAAGAGTTCCGGCTAATTGTTTGCGACGTTCTTGCAATCGAGGAAAGAGCTGATACATCTCTTCAAGCGATGCTGCAACATCATTCTTATCAATTCTGCGGCGAAAGAGTGAGCCCATATTGATGTTTTCTTCAACGCTCAACTCTGAGATGACTGCGTGGCCTTCAGGAACATGTGCAATTCCAGCGCGGACAATATCTTCAGGTTTGCGACCAACAATGGATTGGCCTTCCCATGTGATCGATCCTGATGTCGGGCTTTCAAGTCCAGAAATGGTGCGCAATAAGGTGCTCTTGCCAGCGCCATTTGCTCCGATGACAGTTGTAATCTTGGATTGTTGCGCAGTCATCGAGACGTTATCGAGTGCAACCACTGAGCCAAATGAAGTTGTTAAGTTCTCAATCTTTAACATCAAGAACCACCTAACTGATCGTTGCCGCTCTGGCTGGATGTTCCTAGGTAGGCAGCAAGAACTGCTGGGTCACGCTTAACGGTGTCGAATGAGCCGCTGGCAATTACCTTGCCAAAGTTAAGGACATAGACCTGATCAGAGATCTGACCGATGAAGTCAACATGGTGCTCGACGATAATGATGGAGCAACGCTGCTTCAACTGCTGCAAGAGAGATGCAAACTTATCAATGTCATCCTGACCAAGACCAGCTGCTGGTTCGTCAAGTAACAAGATGGAAGGTTGCAGAACTAAAGCGCGCGCAATCGAGACTCGCTTTGTCTCTGGGTAGGTAAGTTCTGATGGGCTCTTATCTGCCAGCGCTAACGCGCCAGCCCAGGCAAGCGCATCTTCAGCACGACGGCGGAGCTTCTTCTCTGCTTGTCCAGATAGACCGAATAGATCTTTAAAGAAGTTACTTCCACTTTCAATATTTGCACCCATCATGACATTTTCAACAACGGAGAGTCCGCTAAATAGACCAACTCCTTGCAACGTTCTTGAAATTCCGTAACCAGCTAATTCATAGCTTTTAGGCCAAGAAACTTTCTTGCCATGAATAGATATCTCACCTGTTGTTACCGGCACTAGCCCTGAGATGGAGTTAAAGATGGTGGTCTTTCCTGCGCCATTTGGTCCAATCAAACCAACGATGGAATTGCTGGGCACATCTAGATAGACATCATCGAGTGCGACTAGGCCACCAAATTTTACGGTCAGGTGCGAGATCGACAGAGTTGAATTTGTAGTCATCGCACACCCTTTCGCTCTTGTAACTTCATCTCAGTAGATATGAGGCGAGTAGATTCTAGGCACCCGCGGCCCAATTCGTGTGACAATCTCATAATTAATTGACTGCGACGCAGCTCCCCAATCATCGGCGGTGTATTCGCCATGCGAGCCATTACCGAAAATCGTTACCCAATCACCCGATTGCGCCTTTGATTCCGGGCCTAAATCAACGACAAATTGATCCATGGAAACGCGTCCGATGATTGGCGCGCGCTTTCCGTTATGCCACACACCAGCGCCGCGAGCGATGCGCGGAATACCGTCGGCATACCCCATTGTGACAACTCCAAGGCGAGTATCAGATGTAGTTGATTCGGTAGCTCCGTAACCAACTGGAGTTCCGGCAGGGACATCTTTTACTAAATACAAGGCGGCTCTTAACTGCATCACAGGTCGCAGCTTCAGTGCGCTTGAACTACCAAGAGTTTGCACATCAGGCGAAAGTCCATACATTGCAATTCCGGTACGCACCATGTCGAAAGCGGCGGCGTTATTTTTTAGCGTTGCAGCCGAGTTGGAAAGATGTTTAATCAGATGAGAAAAACCAAGCGTTTCTAACTTTGTCACCATCTCGGTAAATCGCACCATCTGATCCAGATTCTGTTTCTCATCTGGTTCGTCTGCGCGAGCAAAGTGCGAGAAGATTCCAACGATCTCAACATCTTTTACGTGCTCTGAATTAAGTTGATCCCATTCAGCTAAGAAACCACCGCGGGTCATTCCGGTATCAACTTCTAGATGTACGCGAGCCTTCTTCTGAAGATTTCGTGAAGCCAATGAAATCTCAGAGAGCGCCTTAAGCGAAGCTGCGGCGATATCGATATCGCGTGATATCGCCTCTGAAAAATCAGAGCCAGGTTGCACGAGCCATGCCAATATCGGAGCAGTGATTCCTGCTTCACGTAGAGCAATTGCTTCTTCAAGAAGTGCGACTCCCAGATAATCAGCTCCTGCAGAGATGGCTGCTTGTGAAACTGGTAAAAGTCCGTGGCCATAGGCATCGGCCTTAACCACGGCGAGCAATTTTGTGCCAGAAGTCTTCTTTAATAGCTCAACGTTAAATTTTATGGCGCTGATATCAACGATCGCTTCTGCTCTCATCGCTCAATCACCACCATCGCTGAGGCGATTCCAGCATCATGCGAAAGCGAAAGGTGCACGGATGCGCCATCAACCAGATCTGCTATCTGGCCACGGAAGAGGAAATCTGGCTTGCCGTTTTCATGGTTAATCACCTCAGCATCCTGCCAATGCAATCCGTGTTCTGGGCTGAGAGCTTTATAGAGCGCCTCTTTAGCGGCGAAGCGGGCAGCTAGAGATTGCACTGGTTTTTCTCGCTCTGATTCTGTGAAGAGTTTTTCGCGCAGCGATGGAGTGCGCTCAAGGGATTCTTGGAATCTAGCAATATCCACGACATCAATGCCGATTCCATCAATCATGGCGGGGAGTCTATTAGTGGTTAGTGGAGTTGGCTATCAGATGGGAAGAAGCGATCTATCGCAATGATAAGCACGAGTAACGCTCCCCCAAGAAGTAAGCCACCAAAGAGGTCAGAGAACCAGTGAGTATTACGCACAAGAGATACGACGCAAACAGTGAGAGCTAGGAGGCCAACTGCAGCGCTAGCCAAACGACCGCGATAACGATCAACATGCGCATAGCGATAGATGAGATAGGCGATGATTCCCCAAATCAATATGGCATTAGATGCGTGGCCACTTGGATAAGACATTCCACCTGCATGCAATAAATCAAAACCTTCGCGTGGCTTGGTTCTGCCTAGCGCATACTTAAATGAACCCACAACAACATTGAGTGAGATGAAAGCAAGAAGCCCTAAGTTAAAGGGGCGGTAGGTTTTAAATCGTTTTGCAATAAAGATAGCCACAATCAGAAGTGCGATTCCCGAAACGCTACGAAGACCTAGGTCGTCGAGCCTTCTGATGACGAAGTTGGAAATACCGGTAAAGCGAGGTCGATCTAAATCATTGAAATAACGATCAATTTCGATGAAAGGCCCATTGGTTAATACTTGCAAGGTCACGAAGAGATATCCCGCAAAGAGACCAGCAGACCACTTCAGCGCTCTGCGCATCTGGCGATGGCGTTGAACTAGAACAGTCTGCATAAAGAGAAATTACTCGACGGTGACTGACTTCGCCAAATTGCGTGGTTGATCGACATCGGTTCCGCGGGCTACTGCGATTTCATAGGCGAATACTTGTAGCGGAATAGTTGCCAGCACTGGCTGGAAAAGTGGAGAAGCCACTGGAATTCGGATGATGTGCTCTGCTCCAACAACTTCTGCACCTTCGGCAGCGATGACAATAACGCGCGCTCCACGAGCTTTGACTTCTTGAATATTGCTCAACATCTTCTCATCAAGTTGATGTTCATCAGCAGTTGGCAAGATTGCGATCACTGCTGTTCCTTCTTCGATAAGAGCAATAGGGCCGTGCTTGAGCTCGCCGCCAGCAAATCCTTCGGCGTGGATATAGGCAAGTTCCTTCAACTTAAGTGCGCCTTCGAGCGCTATCGGAAATTCGATACCGCGGCCCAGGAAGAGAACTGTGTTATTGGTGGCAAATTTTCGCGTGAGTTCACGCAGCGGCTCGATGGTTTCAAGTATCTGTTCAACTTTGCCCGGTAGCTCAAGCATCTCTTGATATAGCCCACGAACTTCTTGCTCGCTGAGTTCGCCGCGAACCTGCGCCAGCTTTAATCCGATGAGATAGACCGCAACAATTTGGGTGACAAAGGCTTTTGTGGATGCAACTGCAATTTCAGGGCCAGCGTGTGTGTAAAGAACGGCATCTGACTCTCGTGGGATCGTCGATGAGTTGGTGTTACAGACAGCTAAGACTCGGGCTCCTGCAGCCTTTGCATGTCGTACCGCCATCAAAAGATCCATAGTTTCACCTGATTGCGAGATAGCAATTACAAGAGAATCTTTATCAACAATCGGATCGCGGTAACGGTACTCAGATGCAATCTCTACATCAACAGGAATCTTTGCCCATTTTTCGATGGCATATTTGGCAACCATGCCTGCGTGATAGGCGGTGCCGCAAGCAATCACTGAAATACGACGAATCTTCTTAATCTCATCATCTGTCATATGAAGTTCATCAAGCTGAACCTGGTTGTTATCGCTGAGGCGACCAATCAACGTATCTGCAATCGCTTTCGGTTGATCAAAAATCTCTTTCAGCATGAAATGGGCAAAGCCACCCTTCTGGGCAGCCTCTTTATCCCAGGTAATCTCGTATTCGCGCAGATGCAGCTTCTTGCCCGTTAAATCGGTAATCTCAATCGACTCAGGGGTAATTGTGACGACTTCATCCTGACCTAGTTCAACTGCTCGCTTGGTGTAATCGATAAAGGCTGCCACATCTGATGCCAAAAAGTTTTCTCCATTGCCGATACCTGCAACGAGCGGTGAATTACGGCGGACTCCCACAATTGTTTGAGGGCTATCTGCGTGAATTGCAAGCAATGTGAATGAGCCTCGTAGTTGAGCTACAGCAGCGCGCATCGCAGCGGCAAGATCTCCGCCATGTTCTTTCCGTAAATCAGAGAGCAGGTGCGCAACTGATTCGGTATCTGTCTCGGAGGAGAAGGTGTGTCCACGCTTTTCTAAGAGCGCCTTGAGCTCGGTGTAATTTTCAATGATGCCATTGTGAATAACTGCCAACTTTCCTTCATTATCTAAATGAGGGTGTGCGTTGCGATCGGTAGGCCCTCCGTGAGTTGCCCAGCGAGTGTGGCCAATACCTGAATGCACAGTTGGCAGATTTGCTGGAAGCGCAGCTTCTAAGTTAGCGAGTTTGCCGGCACGTTTTTCAACGAAAAGTGAGTTATTGGTACCAAGTGCGATACCTGCTGAGTCATAACCGCGATACTCAAGGCGGCGCAGACCTTCAACGATGGGTGTAAATGCAGATTGTGGTCCGGTGTAACCCACGATTCCGCACACGAATTAGATCTCCAGTTCTGCTTTCACAGTTGCAGCAAGCGAGGCTGCAATCTCTTGTGCAAGGTTATCACTCGAGGCCTCTACCATCACGCGAATCAACGGTTCAGTACCTGATGCGCGCAGTAAAACTCGTCCAGAAGCTGCCAAAGTTGCTTCTGCCTTCGCAACAGCGGCAGCAATCACCTGCGAATCTTTCAACTTATCTTTTGCAACGTTTGGAACATTAATGAGCACTTGTGGGAAGCGCTTCATCGCAGCTGCCAAATCGGCAAGTGGTTTTTGAGTGCGCACTACCTCTTGAGCTAATTGCAACGCCGTCAAGATTCCGTCTCCTGTATTGGCAAATTCGCGCATAATCAGATGGCCTGATTGTTCGCCACCCAATGAATAATCGCCTTCGAGCATCTTCTCGAGTACGTAGCGATCACCCACTGCAGTTGAGATGACCTGAATATCTGCCTCTTTCATTGCGTGCATGAAACCTAGGTTGCTCATCACTGTGCCAACGATTGTGTTGGAGTTAAGAGCGCCACGCGCTTTAAAGCCGAGAGCCAGAATTGTCATAATGGCATCGCCATCAATAACCTTTCCCTGTGCATCTACTGCCAAGCAACGATCGGCATCGCCATCATGGGCAATTCCAAAATCAGCTTTCTCTGTAACGACGCGCGCCTGTAAATCTGCTAAATGAGTGGAACCGCAGTTCTCGTTAATGTTCCAGCCATCGGGTGTGCGATGAATTGCTACAACTGTTGCTCCCGCTTTTTCATAGGCTATGGGCGCCATGTGCGATGAAGCGCCATTTGCACAGTCGACCACAATCTTGAGGCCTTTCAGTGGCGTTGTGACAGATGCCAAAAGATGGTTGAGATAGCGATCTTGCGCTGTTGCATCGAAGGTAATACGCCCGACATTTCGACCTGTTGGACGCACCCATGGCTCGCCCATGCGCTTCTCAATCGCAGCTTCGATGGCATCATCTAACTTGCCACCGCCACGCGAGAATAACTTAATGCCGTTATCTGGCATTGGGTTGTGTGAGGCAGAGATCATGACACCAAGATCTGCACCAGATTCGCCAACGAGATATGCAATTGCCGGAGTCGGTAGAACTCCAACGCGATAGACATCAACGCCTGCACTTGCCAGCCCTGCCGCAACTGCCGCTTCTAGGAATTCTCCGGATGCACGTGAATCTTGGCCGATAATGGCACTTGGACGGCGGCCCTTATTGGAAGAGCTTTCAACGAGAATGTGCGCTGCAGCCACTGCAACATCAACTGCGATTTCAGCTGTGAGAGTCTCGCCGTTTGCTAAACCACGAATCCCGTCTGTTCCAAAGAGAGCCATCAATAACTCCTCTTTACTGCAGGAACAAACGGGATATCGAGATAAAAAATATTAACGCTTTGAGTATTGTGAACGCTTACGAGCCTTCTTGAGACCGTACTTCTTGCGTTCGATAACACGTGCATCGCGCTTGAGGAAGCCAGCCTTCTTAAGAGCTGGACGGTTAGCTTCTGTATCAATTTCATTGAGGGAACGTGCAACGCCTAGACGAAGCGCTCCTGCCTGACCTGAAACTCCGCCACCATTGATACGTGCGAAGACATCGTATGTACCTTCAGCACCAACTGTGCGAAATGGCTCAGAGACGAGCTGCTGGTGAACCTTATTTGGGAAGTAAGCCTCGAGAGTCTTGCCGTTAACAACCCAACGACCTGTACCCGGAACAAGACGTACGCGCGCTACTGCTTCCTTGCGACGGCCAGTGCCTGCACCTGGGGCGGTGATCGCCTTGCGGTTAGTTGCAGCTGCTGGAGTTGAAGAAGAGTAAGAAGTAGGAACTTCGTCTTCGAGTTCTAGCTCGTTGAAAGTTGTATCTGACATATTCTGCTTATCCCTTACTTCGCTACTTGAGAAACTTGAGTAAATACATATGGAGTTGGTGCCTGTGCTGCATGTGGATGCTCTGGACCGGCATACACCTTGAGCTTTGTCGCCATCTGCTGTCCAAGGCGGTTCTTTGGAAGCATTCCCTTAATCGCCTTTTCAACTGCACGAGTTGGATGCTTCTCAATGAGTTCGCCGTAGACAGTTGATGTTAAACCGCCTGGGAATCCTGAGTGGTGGTGAGCAAACTTGGTAGTTGCCTTGTTTCCTGAGAGAGAAATCTTTTCAGCGTTGATAACGATGACGAAGTCACCCATATCCATGTGAGGAGCGAATGTTGCCTTGTGCTTACCGCGAAGAAGTGTCGCAGCATGTGTTGCAAGACGACCGAGCACAACATCCTGTGCATCAATGACGTGCCACTTACGGACTACGTCGGTGGCCTTTGGGCTGTATGTACGCATGCTTTACTACCTTCTTCTTCTCGTGTGTGAGCGGCAAAATTGAGGCTGCCGCTTTTGGCGCAGGGGATGAACTTTACCTTTCATGCGGGGGGTGGGTCAAAATGGCCTCAAACCCCCGCGTAAATGCTGGCCTAGAAATCGAAGACGGGCTGAGGGCTTTCATAGACGCGACCATCTGCCCCAAAGACCAAGAATCGATTAAATCCACGAGTAAACCATCGGTCGTGGGTCACAGTAAGAACTGTGCCTTCATATTGATCGAGAGCATGTTCAAGAGATTCAGCGCTCGCTAAATCTAAGTTATCTGTTGGTTCATCAAGAAGCAGAAGTGTAGAGCCACTGAGTTCAAGGAGAAGAATCTGGAATCGAGCTTGTTGTCCACCAGATAAAGATGTGAATTTCTGCTCTGCTTGTTTATCAATTTCATATTTGCGCAGAACGCTTTTGGCTGGACCTAGCTGCAGTGAATAGGTCTCCCAGAGAATCTCTAAGAGAGTTTTGCCTTCAAACTCTGGATGTGAGTGCGTCTGGGCGAAGTAACCGATCTCAACTCGCGCACCAACTTTAAAGTTGCCGGTGTACTCAAGGGAAGTATCTCCAGAAATCATACGGAAGAAGTGCGACTTGCCTGTGCCATTCTTTCCTAAGATAGCGATTCGATCCCCAAAGAAAACTTCAAAATCAAAAGGTTGAGTTAAGAACTCACCTGAACCGTTCTTTATCGCAACCTGCTCAAAGGTCAGCGCGCGTAGACCAGTACGTCCACCTCGAAGGCCAACTTTGACATCTTGTTCAAGTGGTGGCGCTTCAGGAGCTCCCGCCTCTTCAAATTTACGTAAGCGCGTCTGCATCGCGTGATACTTACTAGCCATATCCGGAGAACTCGCTGCTTGAACCTGCAATGTACGAACTAAATCTTTCAACCTCTGATGCTCTTGCTCCCAGCGCAGCAACAGCTCGGCAAAGCGAGCATTTCGTGCACGACGAGCTTCATGCCATGTATCAAACTTGCCGCCGTGTACCCATGCGGTATTTCCATTAACACCCTGTTCGAGCGCAACGATTCGAGTTGCGGTGTTCTGCAATAGTTCGCGATCGTGGCTCACAAAGAGGACAGATTTTTTGGTCTCAGAGACAACTTTTTCAAGCCATCGCTTAGATGGAACATCAAGATAGTTATCTGGCTCATCAAGCAGAAGCACTTCTTCAGGACCTTCAAGAAGTGCGCGTAGAACCAACTTCTTCTGCTCTCCACCAGACAAGGTGTTTACCTTGCGATCGGCAACTTCATCGAATGGCTTCTCCAGCATTTCAGTGCAGCACTTATCCCAAATCACTTCGAAGTCATATCCCCCGCAATCGCCCCAATCAATGATTGCCTGGGCATATGCCATCTGGGATTTCTCAGATCCATCCTCATTCATAGCTTTTTCGGTTTCAATAACTCGTGCTGCAGCTTCCCGTATGCGCACCGGGGATACTGAAATCAATAGTTCGCGCACAGTTGTCTCATCACGCACAGAACCGATGAACTGGCGCATGACGCCAAGGCCGCCAGTAATTGCAACAGTTCCTTCGTCAGGAGAAATATCTCCGCAGATCATGCGGATGAGAGTTGTCTTTCCAGAGCCGTTGGGACCAATCAGGGCAACCTTCGCGCCATCACCTACACGGAATGAGACATCGTTCAGTAAGACGCGGCCATCAGAGAGTGAATACTCAACGCTAGCAATATCGATATGGCCCATTAAGCGCGCTTGCCAATCGTTACTTGTGCGCGTTCGAGAAGCTGATCATCACTTGGGTAATCAACTTGATAAAGCGTCAATCCGCGGGCAGGAAATACTAAGGAATCTGATACCCGCTCTTTATTGGCCAATAACTCACCAATCCACGAAGGATCTTTACGTCCATCGGCAACACAGACAACCGCGCCAACCAGATTACGGACCATGGAGTAACAGAAAGCATCAGCCACAACATCTGCGACCAATAGGCCATCAGAGGTGCGCTGCCATTGATACTTTTCTAAGGTGCGAATTGTCGTTCCGCCCTCCTTAAATTTACAGAACGCAGCAAAATCATGATGGCCTAAAGCAAGTGCGCTAGCTTCATTCATCAGATCAACATCGAGCGGGCGATACCACGAGGCAACATCGTGTCTAGAAAGAGGTGGGATGACATCGTTATTGTCGATGATTTTGTAGGTGTAATAACGACGTAGCGCCGAGAATCGGGCATGAAAACCTGCCGGTGCTTCGGTGACGTTCATGATGCGCACATCTTCATCGAGAATTCGATTGAGTTTGTACCGTAAATCTCTATACGTTAAATCTGTGCCAAAGATTGCGTCCGGCACATCTACATGGATTACCTGACCGGTGGCGTGAACTCCTGCATCGGTACGCCCGGCAACTATTGATTCCACATCTATCCGGGCAATGCGCGAGATTGCTTCCTCAACGAGATCTTGAAGTGTGCGCATGCCAGGTTGAGCTGCCCATCCAGAGAAATTACTGCCGTCATAGGCAATATCTAGGCGTAAACGACGAAACCCACTCTCGGGAAAGAGAGTGGGTTGCGCCATCGAAATGTTTGTCTGGGATTACTTATCTGTTACGAGTTCGATCACTGCCATAGGAGCGTTGTCGCCCTTACGTGGACCGATCTTTGTAATACGTGTGTATCCACCTTCGCGGTTAGCAAAGGTTGGTGCGATCACAGTAAAGAGGTTGTGAACAACAGTCTTATTTGCAATACGCGCCATTACTTCACGACGAGCAGAAAGATCACCCTTCTTACCGAAAGTGATGAGCTTTTCAGCAAGTGGACGCAGGCGCTTAGCCTTTGCCTCGGTTGTTGTGATCTTTCCGTGCTCGAACAACTGCTCAGCAAGAGTACGAAGAATCAAGCGCTCGTGTGATGGGCCTGAACCCAAACGTGGGCCTTTAG